>Ga0210389_10000047_pt1 | contig 114439 bp, 110 predicted proteins | sample IncBWH28OmetaG_FD_160127 | JGI IMG/M metagenome (GOLD analysis project Ga0210389, IMG submission 160127) | Forest soil microbial communities from Barre Woods Harvard Forest LTER site, Petersham, Massachusetts, United States - Inc-BW-H-28-O ...
TCGATTGCGAATGCAAGATCTCGATTTGCTGGACACCGATATGCTGCTGGGATCGGATTTTTTCGTATCCCATCATATCTTTGTCGCAAACAGCCAGCATAAACTTTACCTGACCTACAATGGCGGTCCGGTCTTCAATCTGACGAAAACGATTTCGGCGACTACGGGTCAGACGGCCGAACCGCCGAAAGACGAAGCGCAGAACGATCATCAAGCCGGTACGGCGGCGGATGAACAATCCGATCCGGATGCGCTCGCGCGCCGGGGCGAAGCGTCCGCGGCACGCCATGACTTCGAGCACGCGCTCGCGGACTTGTCCAAGGCGGTCGAATTACGGCCGGACAATCCGGAATATCTCTTCCAGCGTGCGTTGATCCATCGCCAGAACGGGCAGGCTGACCTGGCGGCCGCGGACCTCGACCGTGTGCTTGCGCTCAATCCGGATTTTCTACGCGCCTACCTGCCGCGCGCGGAAATCCGGCTGCACCAGAAAAATGTCGATGGGGCTATTGCGGATCTCGACGCCGTGGATCGATTGGCCCCGAAGCAGTCCGACCTGCGGTTCGTCTTGGCCGAACGCTACGAAGCGGTGAATCGACTTTCGCGGGCAATCGCGCAGTATGATCTGTGGATTCAGAATCATCCGGACGACTCAAAGAAGGCTATTGCGCTCGGGGCGCGTTGCCGTGCCAGCGCCATCGAAAACGAAGATCTCGCAGGGGGGCTCGCGGACTGCAATATGGCGCTGCGCATCGCGGACAAGAAGAATCCGAGTTACGGCCATCTGTTCAACGATCGCGGATTGCTGGAGTTGCGCCAAGCGAACTACGACAAGGCCATTTCGGATTTTGACGCGGCGTTGAAAACGCTGCCTAAGAATCCTTTCGCGCTTTATGGCCGCGGCGTCGCGAAAATACGCAAGAACAAAGCGGCGGAAGGTGAGGCCGACATGGCGGAAGCCGTCAAGATATTGCCCAGCGTCGCAGCGCCATTCAAGGCGCGAGGCCTCGCTCCCTAAAGCTTCCTAGCTTTCGAAGAACCCCATTTTCACGCCCGCGAGCTGCACGACATCGTTGTCGTTCAAGCGGCGCGCTTGCGGACCGATCGGCACGCCGTTGACCTGCGGATAGTCGTTCTCTTTGCCGCTGTCGACGTGCACGATGAAATATCCCTCGGAGCGCCGCGTAATGGCGGCGACTTGAACGCCGGGCCTTCCCAAGGTGGTGAGCGCCTTGGTCAGTTCGAGCTCGCGTCCCGCAAAGGCGCCGCTCAGCACCTGCAACTTCGCCTTCGGGAGCGCCGTCGCATTCTCCGGCACCGTGGGCCGCTTGGAGGCGACGGCCTTGGCCGCCTGATCCACTGCCGCGGTGACCTTGCGAATGCGGTCCTCGCCCTGGGAGCTGGGCGTGATGACCATGGTCTTTTCGAATTCGTCCTGTTCGACATCGCCATCCTGGCTGTCGACGAAGCGCAATTGGTGATGCCCGACGGTGATGACATCCCCGTGCTGCATCGCATGTTTCTTGATCAGCTTGCCGTTGACGTAGGTGCCATTGGTGCTGTTCAAATCCTCGAGGAACGAGTCATTGAGGATGTTGATGATGAGCGAGTGGTGGCCGCTCACAGCCGGATTGTCGATCCGTATGTCGTTGTCCGGGAGGCGCCCAATGGTGTAGCGCTCTTTGTTCATGTTGTATTCCGCGAGGACGTTGCCGTCCAAGCTGAGCATCAGGCGTGCCATTCAGACTCCTAGCCGAACCATCCCAAGATTTTGTCAAATATACGCCGGTGCGCCGGGAACGGCTCCTGGACGTGCGCCATAATCACAGAGACGTTATCCCGGCCGCCGTTATCGTTCGACAGCTGTATCAGCTGCTTAGCAACCGTATCAAGATTAGCACTAAAGGTGCTGATTGTTAAGTGAATGTCCTCGTCCTCGATCATGTCAGAAAGCCCATCCGAACACAGTACGTAGTAGTCACTTTTCTGCGCCGGCTGCTCGTGGATTTCGACTTCTACATTCTGCTCCACCCCGAGGGCCCGTGTAACATAATTCTTGTTGGTCGCCCGCTGCGCTTCCTGCTGGGAATAGAAGCCCCGATCGACCAGCTCCTGCAGCAGCGAATGATCCAAGGTCATCTGCTCGAACCGGTTGTCCCGCAGCCGATAAGCCCGGGAGTCGCCGACGTGAGCGATCGAGACCTTGTTGTCGTGGAAAAGACAGGCCACCACGGTCGTTCCCATGCCCTCACACTGCGGCTGGGTCTTGGAGGTGTGGTAGATGATTTTATTGGCTCTGTGAATCGCGTCACGCAAGATGATGCTGGGCCGGGTGAGTCCTGATTCCGGATCCCGGACCGATAGATCCTCGCGCATAAAGGCGTCGCGAACCAAATTGATGATGGTCTTCACGGCGATGCCGCTGGCGACTTCGCCGGCGTTGTAGCCGCCCATGCCGTCTGCCAGCACGAATAGGCCGATATCGGTCTCGCTGCCGATCATGTCCTCGTTGTGCTCACGGACCTTGCCGGTGTCCGTCAGCGCAACGCTGGCGATTTTCCCCTTCAAACTCATGCTTCCTTTGCCGCTTTGCTCATGTAGTTATACCCGCTCAAGGCGCTCCGCTGGCAATCCGCGACCGGCAGTCATCGAGGGCTGCCGCCATCTGGGCGCCTGAGTCGTACCGTGCTTCAGGATTCTTGGCCAGTGCTCGATCGATCACGCTTTCGACGCAGGCGGGCAGGTCCGGTCGGAATGCTCGCAGCGGCGGATGGGGCGCTTCGGCGATCTGCTGCATCAGACCGGTCATCGAATCAGCCGTGAACGGAAGCTGGCCGGTTAACAATTGAAATAGGCTAACACCCAGGGAAAACAAGTCCGAGTGACCTGTCACAGTTCGCCCTTCGAGCTGTTCTGGCGACATAAAGCTTGGCGTTCCGAGAACGATGCCCGTTCTGGTGCTGCCCGCGCCGCTCAAGCGCGCGATTCCAAAATCCGTGATTTTCAAGACATCGGTGCTCGGGTCGTACATGAGATTTGCAGGCTTGATATCACGGTGTACCACCTGCTGCTTATGTGCGAACCCCAAGGCTTCAGCGGTGCGGCTGATGATCTCCACCGTCTTGCGCGGCTCCAGTAAATTGTTGGATTTCGCATAGTCGCTCAAATGGCGGCCCTTCAAGTATTCCATCGCGATATACGCCAATCCACGCTCTTCGCCAACATCGTAGATCGTGACGATATTCGGATGATTGAGCCGGCCCGCGGTTTCGGCTTCGCGAAAAAAGCGCGACCGTGCCTCAATGAGTTCGCTATCGCTGAATTCTGCCGCAAGGGGAATGGCTTTGATCGCGACCATGCGATTGATGGCGGTGTCGCGGCCCAGGTAGACGACACCCATGGCGCCCCGTCCGATCTCGCGTTCAAGTTGGTAGCGGCCGAGCCGCTCGGTGTCGGGCACTGCTGCAGCGGCGGCGGCCGGGCGATCCTTCGGCGCGCCGCGCAGATCCGGCGTGGTCGCACCCATGGCGGCCGGCGAGGCCGGATTCGCCGTGGTTGCAGCTTTCGGTTTGACCCGATCTGCATCCATAAGACGGCGCAATCGTGCGGCAACGTCTTTGTAGGTGTTGTCGAATCTTGCCAGGTGCCGATAGACCGCCGTGGCCTGGGGCCAGCGGCCGCGCTGCTCCAATTGATTCCCAAGGGTGTATAGGTCTCCCAAGACGGTGATATTGGGCTTGCGGCCCTTGAGCTCGGCGAATCGTTGCTCGAAATTGTCGAGCAGGCGGGCGGTATCCGTGCCCACGGCTGTTTTCGGATTGGGCATGGGAATGACTGGGGCGGTTTTCCCCGCCCGGGCCCAAAGAAAAAGGGCGCCCCCAACGGCCAACAGACCGGCGCCGGGCATCCAGAGCCAGCTGAGGGCGGGACGGGCCGCCAGCAATCGGAGCAAGAGGCCGGCTGCCAGGATCCCAAAGCCCACAATCGCTGCGATCAGTCCAAATTTCCGCATGCAATAGACATAATCCGATTCAACAAGCCCGGCAGTATAGGTGATCGGGCGACAATACCAGCAATCCTAAATTCACATATCGGTGCTAAGGAAGCCCATGGCGAAGTCGAAAGAGATATATGTTTGCCAGAACTGCGGCGCAGCTTCGCCAAAGTGGCAGGGACAATGCGCCACCTGCGGTGAATGGAACACACTGGTCGCTGAAATTCTGACGGCAAATCCCCGCAAATCGAGTCAGGCGGTGAAGCACAGCAATGCATCATCGACGCTGGCCGCTGAGGCCGTGACCGAGTCGCCGCGCCTGTCGACAGGCTCGGCGGAGCTCGACCGTGTGCTGGGCGGCGGACTGGTGCCGGGTTCCGTGACGCTGATCGGCGGCGACCCGGGCATCGGCAAGTCCACGCTGATGCTGCAGGCCGCCGCAGCGCTCAATGCGTTGGGTGCGGTCTTGTATGCCACAGGCGAGGAGTCGCTGAAGCAGGTCGCGCTGCGGGCGCGCCGCCTGGGGCTCGAAGCGGCGACAGCCCGGTTGATCGCCGAGACGTGCGTGGAAGACATCGTTGGCGCCGCGTCCTCACTCGCCGCGCAGGTGCTCATCGTCGATTCCATACAAACCATGCATTCCGATCGCGTCGACGCGGCGCCCGGCGCCGTGTCGCAATTGCGCGAGTGCACGGCGGAACTGGTGCGTTTCGCCAAGTCCAGCGGCACCGCAGTGCTGCTGGTCGGCCACGTTACGAAGGAAGGCCAGATCGCCGGACCGCGTGTGCTCGAGCACATGGTCGACACGGTGCTTTATTTCGAGAGCGATACCGGCAGCCGCTATCGCGTGCTGCGCTCGGTGAAAAACCGCTTCGGTGCCGCCAATGAGATCGGCGTATTCGCCATGCTGGAGCAGGGCCTGCGCGAGGTGACGAACCCCTCGGCGATTTTCTTGTCCCGCCATGCCGAACCGGTCCCCGGCAGCGTCATCACTGTGATGCGCGAGGGTACTCGTTCGCTCCTGATCGAGGTGCAGGTGCTGGCCGATGACAGTCTCGGTGCCAATCCGCGCCGCGTCGCGGTCGGCATCGACGGCAATCGCCTGACCATGCTGCTCGCTGTCGCGCATCGCCACGCGGGCCTGCTGCTGCAGGGACAGGATGTCTTCGCGAATGTGGTGGGCGGTGTGCGCCTCGCGGAGACGGCGGGGGATCTCGCGATCGTGATGGCGGCGCGCTCCAGCTTGAACAACTCGCCCGTGCCGGGGTCGCTCATTGCCTTCGGCGAGTTGGGACTTGCCGGCGAGATTCGTCCGGTGCCGTTCGGCGAAGAGCGCCTGCGCGAGGCCGCGAAACACGGCTTCAAGTTCGCGGTGGTTCCCGAGGCGAATGTACCGAAGCGGCCTCCTGACGGGATGACGGTGCGCGGCGTTGCGCGCTTGAATCAGGCGTTGGAGGCGTTCTAGCGAGTGAGCGTTACAGCCTGTCTGAATATCAGAGAGGCTTCTAGGGCAGCGTCGGGTCCGGCGGCCGGATGCGCACAGTCTTGATGGCATTGTCGCCGGTCTGCAGAACCTCGAGCATGTAGTCCGACATTTTCAGCGTGGTGCCGGGCTCGGGGATGGTCTCGAGGAATTCGACGATCAATCCATTCAAAGTCTTCGGACCGTCCGTCGGCAGGTTCCAACGCATCGAGCGATTCAGCGCGCGGATGGTGGCCGAGGCGCTGGCGACGAAACTGCCGTCGGCTTCCGCGTGCACGTCTTTGTGCATCATGGTTGCCGGATCGGTCGTGAATTCGCCGACAATCTCCTCGAGAATATCCTCGATGGTCACCAAGCCTTGAATGTCGCCGTACTCATCGACCACGAATGCCATGCGGCGCTTGTTGCGCTGAAAATTGAGCAATTGCGTGTTGAGCGTCGTTCCGGACGGTACGAAGTACGGCTCGCGGGCTTCGGCTGCCGCGGTCAGTGTGTCGGGGTCAAGGTGTCCGCGCGCCAATTCGTGCACGACCTGCTTCATATGCAGAAGACCGATGATGCGGTCGATTTCGCCTTGATACACGGGCAGTCGCGTGTGCTGGCTCTGGCGCAGCTGCTCCATGATGCGATCCCAATCATCATCGATGTCGATGCCGACGATTTCATTACGGGGCACCATGATGTCCTCGACGGTGGCATTCTCCAGATCGAGAATGCTGACCAACATTTGCTGGTGGCGCCGCGGAATCATCGCACCCGCCTCGGCCACGACCGTGCGCAATTCTTCGCTGCTCAGGGAGTTTGCCGCCACCTGCCTCGACACGCCGAACATGCGCAATACGCCATTGGCGAGCAAGTTCGTGAACCAAACGAACGGGTAGAGCACGAAGAGCAGAGGCGTGTAGATGTAGGCCGCCGGCAATGCCAGACGCTCGGGATGCAGGGCCCCATATGTCTTGGGCGCCACCTCGCAAAATATCAACAGCACAAAGGCCAGCAATGCGGCGCCGAAGGCCACCAAGAACTCGCCGCCCAATTTCAGGGTGATGAAACCCACCAACATCGGTGCCGCGACATTGACCAGCGTGGAAAGCAGCAGGATCAGCCCGATCAGCCGATCCGGGCGCTTGAGCAGCGCCTCGGCCAGACGTGCGCCGCGACTGCCCTCACTGGCCCGGTGCCGCAGGCGGTAGCGGTTCAAGCTCATCAGGGCGGTTTCACTTCCGGCGAAAAACGCGGCGAGAATCAACAATCCCGCCAGCGCGGCGAACAAGAGTTCTAGTGGCGGGTGTTCCATTCGAGCAGATTCAACCCCAGTGCCGTCCGAACAAATATTCAAGGACGAATTTCACGCCGAAATACGCGACCGCCAAAATCCCGAAACCGCTCAACGTCCAGCGCACCGCCGAGCGGCCGCGCCAGCCAAAGCGGAGACGCCCGATGAGCAGCACGCCGAAGATCAGCCAGGCGAGCAGCGACAACACCGTCTTCTGCACCAGGTTCTGCGTGAATAGATTGGTGACAAAGACGAAACCGGTGATGAGCGCCAGCGTCAACAGTCCAAAGCCCGCCGCGACCAGCCTGAACATGATTTTTTCCAGGGCATCGAGCGGCGGCAGCGCGCTCGACAGGTCCGCGATGCGCCGCATGCGCAGTCGTCGGTCCAGGATTACCAGCAATATCGCCGTGACCGCCGCGGCAAACAGCAGGGCGGCCGCGGCCATGGACAGCAAGATGTGCGCGGTCAGTTCCCAGCCGACGGTCGCTTCGGCGTAGCTGCGCCCAACTTGACCTAAGCCGGTGCCGAGCGCCGCGCCGATCGCGGCGCTGAACATCAGGATGGCCCCGAGCACGCGATTGTGCCTATCGATCGAAATCAAGCAGGCGAGCACCGCGAGAGTCCAGCCGAGCAGCGACATCGCCTCGAGCAGCCCGATCGAGAAGCGCGCATTCAAACGCATCATGTGCATGATGGCGTCGCTGTGGCCGATGATGGCGACCAGGATCAGGATCCAGGCGATGGATTCCAGCCGCGGATTTTTCACACTGCGCAACATGACCCAAGCGCTCAGCGTGTAAAGCAGAAGCAAAATGATGGCAATCACGGCTGGCCTAATGTGTGACGTTCCGATGATAGTATAATAGCCGCACCATGTTTGACCGATTGACCAGCAGTCTCGGCGCTGCGCTAAAGTCGCTTTCCGGCCGCGGCCGGCTCAGCGAGGACAACATATCCGAAACGGTGCGGGAGGTTCGCCTCGCGCTGCTCGACGCCGATGTCGCGCTGCCGGTGGTCAAGAGCTTCACCGACGCGGTCAAGGCTCGTGCGGTCGGCGTGGAAGTGACGAAAAGCCTCACGCCCGGGCAGGCATTTATCAAGGTCGTGCATGAAGAGCTGACCCGGCTCATGGGCGAGCCGAGCACCGGCCTCAACTTGCGCGCGCAGCGGCCGGTGGTCGTGATGCTCGCCGGTCTGCAGGGCGCCGGTAAAACCACCAGCGCCGGCAAACTGGCCCGCTGGCTGAAAGAGAAGCAAAACAAAAAAGTGCTGATGGTCAGCACCGACGTGTATCGCCCCGCCGCCATCTTGCAATTACAAACCCTGGCCGAACAGGTTGGCGCTGGTTTCGCGGCCGCCAACGCGAGCGAAGCGCCGGTGGCCATCGCCAAGCGCGCGCTGACCCAGGCGTCACTCCAGGCCTATGACGTATTGCTGCTCGACACCGCCGGCCGTTTGCATGTCGATGCGGAAATGATGGCAGAGGTCCGCGAACTCGAAGCGGCGATCCAGCCGCATGAGCGCCTGTTCGTGGTCGACAGCATGGCGGGCCAGGACGCGGTCAATGCCGCCAAGGCATTCAATGATGCCCTGAGTCTCACCGGCGTCATCCTCACCAAAGCCGATGGCGATGCGCGCGGCGGCGCGGCCCTGTCGGTCCGGCACGTGACCGGCAAGCCCATTCTCTTCGTTGGCACGGGTGAGAAGTCCGAGGCCTTGGAACTCTTCCAACCGGAACGGATAGCCTCCCGCATTCTCGGCATGGGCGATGTGCTGTCGCTGGTCGAACAAGTTCATGCCCAAGTCGATCAGGAAAAGGCCGAAAAGCTCGCCAAGAAAATCACCAAGGGCAAGTCCTTCGACCTGACCGACCTGCGTGACCAGCTGAGCCAGCTGCAGAACATGGGGGGCATGGCGGCCCTGCTCGACAAGTTGCCCGCCCAAATGCAGGCAAACGCGGCCGCCGCAGCCGGCGCGGTGAATCCCAAAACGCTCAAGCGTCAGATGGGAATCATCGACTCGATGACGCCCCGGGAGCGCCGGCGGCCGGAAATGATCGACAATTCGCGCAAACGGCGTATTGCCAACGGGGCAGGCGTGCCGCTGCCGGAGGTCAATCGGCTGCTAAAGCAATTTGACCAAATGCAAAAAACCATGAAAAAGATGGTCAAAGGCGGGATGCTCAAGAACATGATGCGCGGGATGGGCGGCCGGCTGCCTCCGGGCGGCTTCGGTCCCGGCGGTTTCGGGCGCTAAAACCACCCTTGCACCCAAGGATTGGTTGCTCTTAACCCCTGATTGTCATTACAATTAGCGGCTAGCTAAGCCCAAGGTGAATTTACGATGGTGACGATCCGTTTGACTCGACGCGGCGGCAAGAAGACGCCCTTTTATCATGTCGTGGTGACCGACAGCCGCAAGCGTCAGGGCGGTACCAGCCTCGAGAGCGTCGGTCTTTTTAACCCGATTGCGCGCGGCGGCGAAGTCAAATTGCGCATGGACGTTGCCCGAATCGAACATTGGTTGAGCAAGGGCGCTCACATGTCCGATCGAGTCAAGTTTCTTCTCACCAGTTTCCGTAAGCAGGCCGCGTAAAAGGCTTATTGGCACGATGAGCGACGAATCATCGGCGCTCATCCAACTAGGGTTTGTGGGCGCCCCGTTCGGCGTCCGAGGTTGGGTCAAGCTTCGGTCACATACGGATCCTCCTGAACGCCTGCTGGAACATCGCGATCTGCAGATCGGACGAGAGGGTGCCTGGCGCAGCTACCGCATTCAACAGAGCGGCCGAAGCGGTGGTGCGTTAACGGTCAAGTTGACCGGCGTGGAGGATCGCGACCAAGCGGCGGCCCTTAGGGGGTTGGAGATCCGCGTGGCGCGCGCTGAGTTGCCGCAGCGGGACGACAAGGATTTCTACCGCGCCGATCTGATCGGTTGCGAGGTGGTAAATCTGGCCGGCATCGGTTTGGGTGTGGTGCAGCATTTTGTTGAAACCCCGGCGCAGGCCCTCATGGTGGTGCGCGGGGAGCGTGAATATTGGGTGCCGGCGGTACCACAGCACCTTCGGCGCGTGGATTTGAAGGCTCGCCGCGTAGTGGTGGACTGGGAAGCGGCCACGGATTGAGTATGCGAATGGCGGTGGTGACACTGTTTCCGCAGATGATCCGCGAGGCGCTGAATATCGGCGTGGTTGGGCGGGCACTGGAGCGCGGGCTGTTTCAGGTGGAGTGCTTCGACCCCCGCGACTACACGGCCGACGTCCACCGTACCGTTGACGACCGTCCGTATGGGGGCGGCCCGGGAATGGTGATGAAGGTCGAACCAGTGCGCAGCGCCGTGCGCGACGCACTGAAGGTTTTGCCAGCGGGCAGCCGGCGCGTGTATTTGGGCGCTGACGGGCTTAAGTTTGAGCAGCGCATGGCGCGCGAAGCCTGCGGCTGGCCGGGTTTGGTGCTGATCGCCGGTCGCTACGAAGGGATCGATGAACGCTTCATCGAGCAGGAAATCGATGAGCAGTGGTCCATCGGGGACTACGTGCTGTCGGGCGGCGAGTTGCCCGCGCTGGTGGTGATCGACGCGATAGCGCGATTGATGCCGGGCACGTTGGGCAGTTCGGAGTCGGCGCTGCAGGAGTCCTTCAGCGACGGATTGGTGGATTGGCCGCATTACACGCGGCCGCAGGATTTCGAAGGGCACGAGGTGCCCGCGGTCTTGGCGTCGGGCGATCATGCGGCGATTCATCGCTGGCGATTGCAACAGGCGCTCGGACGAACATGGTTACGCCGGCCGGAGCTGCTCGAGCGGCGCGGCATGAGCGATGAAGAGCGAGAATTGTTGGAAGAATTCAAGAATGAACGTGCGAGGCAATAGTTATGAATAAGATCATCCAAGAACTCAACGGCGAGCGGGCGACGCGCAAGCTTCCGGACTTCAATCCCGGCGACACCATCGTCGTGCAAGTCAAAGTGGTGGAAGGTGATCGCGAGCGCGTTCAAGCCTACGAGGGTGTGGTCATCGCGAAGAAGAACCGCGGCCTCAATTCTTCGTTCACCGTGCGCAAGATTTCGCATGGCGAGGGCGTCGAGCGCGTGTTCCAGACTTTCAGCCCCTCGATCAGCGAAGTCAGCGTGAAGCGCCGCGGCAATGTACGCCGGGCGAAGCTGTACTACCTGCGCGAGCTGTCCGGTAAAGCAGCCCGCATCGACGAGAAGGTCTGAGTATTGAATGAGCTCCGGATCCGCTCTTAGGGGATTCTTCGGGCTGATCTGGCGAATCCTGGAAGGCATCCGCAAGGTGCTGCACCTGGCGCTGATGCTGGTCATTTTCGGGTTCGTTCTCGCGGCTCTGCATACCTCCATTCCGACCGTGCCGCGCTCCGCGGCTCTCGTCATTTCGCCCCAGGGCGAATTGGTCGAGCAGCTTTCCGGCGATTCGGTGCGGCGCGCCTTCGGCGAGGCCTCGGGGGGCCCTGATCCGGAGACCCTGCTCAGGGACGTGACCGACGCGATCGCGGCAGCCAAGACGGACTCGCGCATCAAGCTCATCGTTCTGGACCTCGACGAACTGGGTGCTTCGGGCCTCTCGAAGTTGCAGGAAATTGCAGCGGCCCTGCGCGACTTTCGCACCTCCGGCAAGCGCGTGATCGCGGTCGGCGACTCCTTCAGTCAGGCGCAATACTATCTGGCGGCCCAAGCCGGCGAGGTGTACCTCGATCCCATGGGCGAAGTGTCCGTGCACGGTTTCAGCTATTACCGCATGTACTTCAAGGACGCGATCGATAAGCTCGAGATCGACTCGAATGTATTTCGCGCCGGTACCTTCAAGAGCTACACGGATCAATTCTCGCGCAGCGACATGGCGCCGAGCGAGCGCGAAGAGACCTCCCTGTGGCTCGAGTCGTTGTGGAATGCCTACAGCCAGGATGTCACGCGTGCCCGATCGCTGCCCGCCACGGCGCTGAAGGATTTCATCGCCGCACAACCGGCATCGCTCCAGGCGGTCAGCGGCGATATGGCAAAGATGGCCTTGCAGCGTGGCTTGGTGACCGCGCTCAAGAGCCGTCGGCAGGTTGCCGACGATCTGAAGGGATTGGTGGGCGAGGATGACAACAACCATTCGTTCAACGGCATCGGGATGAATCAATACTTGGCGGCGGTTCGCTCCAAGCACGTGTTGAAATCGAAATCAGATTCCAAGGTCGGCATAGTCGTGGCGTCCGGCGAGATCTTTGACGGCCGTCAATTGCCGGGCAAGATCGGCGGCGAGAGCACCTCCGATCTGCTGCGCGAGGCGCGCTTCGACAACGCGGTGAAAGCCGTGGTGCTGCGCGTGGACAGCCCGGGCGGCAGTGAATTCGCCTCTGAGAAAATTCTGCGCGAAGTGCAAGCGCTGCGCAAGGCCGGAAAGCCCGTTGTCGTATCGATGAGCACCTACGCGGCTTCGGGCGGCTATTACATCGCGGCCGCCGCAAATCAAATATTTGCGAGTCCCACGACCATCACCGGGTCGATCGGGGTGTTTTCGTATATTCCAACGTTTCAGCGCTCGCTGGAGAAGCTGGGCGTCAAGGTCGACGGCCTCGGCACCTCGCCGCTGGCCGGCGACATGCGCATCGACCGAGCCTTAGGGTCCGTCACCAAGCAGGTGTTGCAGGCGTCGGTCGATCACGCCTATCAGCAGTTTTTGCGGCGCGTGGCCGATGGCAGGAAGAAGAGCGTTGAGGACGTCGACAAGATTGCGCAAGGCAGGGTGTGGGCGGGAGTGGATGCCGAGCGTATCGGCCTGGTGGATCATCTCGGCGGGCTCAAGGATGCAACCGACGCGGCGGCAAAATTGGCCCAATTGGGCAAAGACTATGATGTGGATTACATCGAGACCGAATTGAGCCTGCGCGAACAACTGCTCATGCAAATTCGCTCCCAGACCGTGCGTGCGGCTGAATTGACCGGGCTCATGCCGCAGCGGAGCGACTTCGAGCGGATGCTCGATCCATTGCTCGAGCAAGCCCGCGTCATAGCCCGGCTCAAGGATCCGCGCGGCTTGTATTCGTATTGCTGGTGCCGGGAACCGCTCTGAGGGATTAGAGGCTTCAAGGCACGAAAGATCAGTGCCTTGAAGCCTCTAATCCCTCAGGACTGCCGGGTTGGGCCGCCGAACATCACGTGCTGCAGAACTGGTTTCGATGGTTCCATCTGTCGGGCGGGCTCAATCGCTGTGGCCGCAAGATAGGTGTCGTCCAGCACCCCCTATCAAGCCGGCATGTGATATTGATCGGCTCAAGTTCTCGTCCCAGGCGAGCGCTAAAGCAACCGGTCAAAATCACTCAGCCGAAGTCTAGAGACTCGACCAATCAAGCGTTACCTTGCCCGACTTCCCGGAATTCATGATCTGAAATCCTTCCAGATAGTCGTTAATCCCCAGTCGATGGGTGATCACCGGCCGAATGTCCAGTCCGCTTTGCAGCATGCTCGACATTTTGTACCAGGTCTCGAACATTTCGCGGCCGTAGATTCCCTTGATCGTCAGTCCCTTGAAGATCACCTGGTTCCAGTCGATCGCGGTTTCGCCGGGCGGAATGCCGAGCATGGATACACTGCCGCCATTGTTCATCGTGCGCAGCAGTTCACGCAGTGCGGCCGGATTCCCGGACATTTCAAAGCCCACGTCGAACCCCTCTTCCATCCCCAGATCGCGCATGGCGTCATCGAGCGATTCGCGCGAGATATTGAGCGCCCGCGAGGCGCCCATCTTCTTGGCCAGACTCAATCGATAGTCATTCACGTCGGTGATGACGACATGCCGCGCGCCGGCGTGCCGTGCAATGGCCACCGCCATGACGCCGATCGGACCAGCGCCGGTGATGAGCACATCCTCGCCGACCACATTGAAGGCCAGCGCCGTGTGGGTGGCATTGCCGAGCGGATCCAGAATCGAGGCAATCTCATCGTCGATGGCTGTCGGTAGCTTGAACACATTGGAGGCTGGAATCGCGAGATATTCGGCAAAGGCGCCGGGGCGATTGACCCCCACACCGGAGGTGTTGCGGCATAGATGGCGTCGGCCGGCACGGCAATTACGGCAATGGCCGCAGGTGATATGGCCTTCTCCGGAGACGCGATCGCCGCTGTGAAAGCCGCGCACTTCGCTGCCCAACTCGACGATTTCTCCCGAATATTCATGGCCGACCGCCATGGGTACCGGCACGGTTTTTTGCGCCCACGCGTCCCAATTGTAGATGTGCATATCCGTGCCGCAGATGGCGGAACGATTCACCTTGATCAGGACATCATTGTGGCCGACCGCGGGTTCCGGAACATCCTGCATCCAAATGCCGGGTTCCGCGCGGGCCTTGACGAGTGCTTTCATGACTTGCCTCAGGAGCCTGTCAGGCAGGCTCCTTGTGAATGACGCCGAGGTCGCGTGCCGAACGACCGAAAGCGGCGACTACTTGATCGAGTTGCTCAATGCTGTGTGCAGCATTCATTTGGGTGCGAATTCGCGCTTTTCCATGGGGCACGACCGGAAAGGAGAACGCCACGACGTAAATCCCTTGTTGCTGCATGCGCTCCGCCAGCCGGACGGCGAGGGGCGCATCCCCGAGCATCACGGGAATGATGGGATGCTCGCCGGGCACCAGATTGAAACCCAGGGCCTGCATGGATGCGCGAAAGTGGCGGGCGTTGGCGTGCAGGCGCTCGCGCAACTCCGGAGAACTTTCCAGTAAATTCAAAACCTGGATGGTGGCGGCGGCAACCGTCGGAGCGATACTGTTCGAAAACAGGTACGGCCGCGAGCGTTGACGCAGCCACGCCACGATTTCTTTGCGGGCCGAGATAAAGCCGCCGCTGGCACCGCCCAGGGCCTTGCCCAGGGTGCTCGTCAGGATATCGATGCGGCCCATGACGCCGCGGTATTCGTGCGAGCCGCGGCCGCGCGCACCCACGAAACCGGTCGCATGCGAATCATCGACCATCACCAATGCGCCGTAGCGATCCGCCAAGCCGCAAATTTCGTCGAGCCGCGCGATCGATCCGTCCATGGAGAACACGCCGTCGGTCGCGATCAGACGCACCCGCGAGTCCTGCGAGTCCTTGAGCGCTTGCTCGAGCTCATTCATGTCGTTGTTGGCGTAGCGCAGGCGGCGCGCCTTGCACAGCCGGATGCCGTCGATGATGCTGGCGTGGTTGAGCGCGTCGCTGATGACGGCGTCTTTTTCGTCTAGCAGCGTTTCGAACAATCCGCCGTTCGCATCGAAGCACGAGGAATACAGAATCGTGTCGTCCATCGACAGGTAGGCGCTCAAACGCTCCTCCAACTCGCGGTGCACGCTTTGCGTCCCGCAGATGAAGCGTACCGAGGCCATGCCGTAGCCAAAGCGGCTCAAGCCCTCGTGCGCGGCTTGGAGCACGGCGGGATGATTGGCCAACCCCAAGTAGTTGTTGGCGCACAGATTGATCATCTCTTGGCCGTCGGAAAGCCTGATGACCGGACCTTGAGCCGTGCCGATGACGCGCTCGCGCTTCAGCAAGCCTGCTGCGTCAAGCGCTTCGGTATCGCGCTGCAGGCGTTCGCGAAATTCATTGCCGTACATCAGGCTATTATAGCGATTTCGCCCAGGAGGCTGTCTGAGTATTCCGTGTGACCGTTCCCGAAGGGCCGGCTCTGGAAGGGGCGTCTACAGCTTATGACAACCGAGGAAAAAACCGACAATCACCGCCTGGACAAATGGCTCTGGCATACCCGGTTTTTCAAGACGCGGAGTCTTGCGACGGCGGCCATCAACGGCGGTAAGGTTCATCTCAATGCGGAACGCGTCAAGCCTGCGCATCGGGTGCGCGTCGGCGATCGCTTGAGCTTGTCGTTGCAGGGCATCGTCGGAGAGTTCGAGGTTCTCGGCCTTCCCGTGCGGCGCGGCCCTGCGGCCGAGGCACTTACGCATTACCTTGAAACTCCTGCAAGCGCCGAGCGGCGTGCGAAGCTAAGAGAGCAACAGCGCCTCGCGAATATCTCGCGGCCCCGCCCCGACACCCGGCCCGATAAGCGCGAGCGACGGCGGCTCATGCGCCTGCACCGGGATCAAGGCTAGGGGCGGGCGCGCGTCTCCGCAGTACTCCGCGTGGCCGTGTGAGTGCGCCGGCCTCATCCGGTCGTATCGAGCCAGCCGCCACGGAAGCCCGCGCGCTCGAGTCCGCGTCTCAAGTAGGGATTGCGGCGCATGATGCGCCAAATGAGGCCGCTGCGAAAATTTTCGATCATGGCGATGGTGAGCCCCTCATCGATGCCGAGGTAGTTGTTGTCGACCCAACCGACCTCCGGTACGACGCGGCCATACGTGAGATTCACATCGGTGTAGTTGAAGCTGAGATTGAAGGCATCCACGAAGCCGAAGGTCGAGTAGATGTATTTGCCGTACTGCTCCTTCATCAATCTTAAAGTCGGGAGGGCGACCTCCGGCGTAAACGGCAGTGCGCCCGCCACCGCGTTCGGCGCCAGCGTCCCATCGTCATAGTTCTGGGCGCCGCCCGGACCGCGGGCTGCATAGGCGTGAAACGCGCGGGATTCGCCGTTGTAATCGAGCCTCGCCTCGACCGGGCCGTCGCTCGCAGTAATGCCCCAGAGGCGCGACGAATAACCTACCCACTTCATGGGATTGGCAATCACGTAGCTGCGCTGCGCAAAGATGGCGCGCCTGGTATTGTCGAAGTAATCGATTCCCTTGCCGCGCATGTACGCGTCGCGGATGTCGCGGAAATCGATCCACACGTGCGCATACTCGTGTCCGAACAGCGGCGGGAAGGCCAGATACCACTGTCCCTCGTTGACCCAATGGAAATCGAAAGTCGACGTGTACGACTGCCACGATGACGCCGGCATCGGCGCGGTGGGTGCGCCTAATCCCAGGATGTACATGATCGAGGATTCGTTGTAGCCGCGCCAACTCCGTTGGTGAAACCCCATTTCCGGCGACCACCCGAGTGCCACCGCGCCGTCATCGCGCGATGCCCAAGCCCAGTCGATGCGCCGGTAGAGCCAATCGGCGATCTTGCGCAGCTCCTTTTCTTCAGGGTCCGAACCGTCGAAATAGCTTTGACAGAAAAGCGCGCCCGCAATGAACAGCGACGTGTCGATCATCGACAGCTCGGAACGTTCGTTGAACCGCACGCCGGTTTCCATGTCGAGAAAGTGGTAGTAAAAGCCTTTGTAACCTGCGAATCCCTTGGCGCCCACGCCTTGGGGCGCATCGCGGAAGAAGCGCAGCGTCTTGAGTACCCGATCGCGCGCCTCGGTGCGGGATATATAACCGCGTTCCACCCCGATGGGATAGGCAGTGAGTGCGAAACCGACTGCCGCCAGGCTCGAGAATACGCGCGTGGGATACCGGTCGGGCACGAGACCGTTTTTCGGATTGGCGTTGGCCCAAAAGTAATCAAAGGTCTTGTGCTCGATGTCCTCCAGAAATTCGGATGCCTGATTGGGCGTGTCCGTTTCCTCCAAAAGCTTAGGGGGTGCGGCAGGTTTGAGCGCACCGCAACCGCAGATCAACAGCAGCATGAGTGACAAGCCGAATCGGGCGGCGCGAAATATGTCCATTAGTGCAGCCGAAGTGTACTACGCAGGAGCAGCCGCGCAGTGCCTGGCAATGAACTGTGCATGCGTCGGCATGGCGTCCACGCAGGCGGCGATGACCTTTCTCACGCTGTCGGCCATTCCGACGATCTCCTGATCCGGCACGAGGTCGACCGCGGGGTGATACTGTCGCGGCTCGATGTGCTGGCCCAGCATGACCTGAACCCAGCTGGTGATCGCAAACATTTCCTCGGCATTACGAAAGAAACGACCGCTGTCCCTGAATAGGCGGATCGTGTCGGCGAGCGGCTCGGGGATGCTCATGCCGCTGCAATACTGCCAAAAGGAACTGTCGCGGCGTTCAGTGGCAAAATAGTGAAGGATCAAAAAGTCGCGGATGCGCTCGAATTCGAACCCCGCCTGCGCGTTGTAGCGCTCGATCAATACCGGGCTGAGTTCCCGATCGGGCAGCAGATTGACCAACCGGGCGATGCCCGACTGGATCAAATAGATGCTGGTGGATTCCAGCGGCTCCATGAAGCCTGAGGCAAGGCCCAAAGCCACGCAGTTCTTGTTCCAAAATTTCTTGCGCATGCCGGTGGTGAACCTGAGCTTGCGCGGTTCGGCGAGCGCGCGGCCGTCGAGATTGCCCATGAGGGTTTTCGCCGCTTCATCATCGCTGATGTGGGCGCTCGAATACACGTAGCCATTTCCGGTGCGATGCTGCAATGGAATGCGCCACTGCCAACCCGCGCTGCGCGCCGTGGAGCGCGTGAAGGGCGTGGGTGGACCGACCTTCTCGCAGGGTACGGCCAGCGCCCGATCGCAGGGCAACCAGCGCGTCCAGTCCTGGTAGCCCGTATGCAAGGCCTCCTCGATCAGCAGGCCGCGGAAACCGGAACAGTCGACGTATAGATCCGCGTGAAGTTCCGCACCGCTCTGCAACTTCACACCGGCGATGAATCCGTCCTCGGCGCGCAGCCGCACATCGATGACGCGGCCCTCGGTGCGCTGCACGCCCCGGGCCTCGGCGTAGCGGCGCAGATAACGAGCGTACAGGCCCGCGTCGAAATGATAGGCGTAGGCGATGTTGGCGAGCGGCGAGTGCGGCGGTGCATCCGAGGCGGAGGTCATGAATTTGCCGAGAGGACCTGCGTGGGTGTTCAGCGAGTAAGCGCCGATATCGGCTGCTTTGCCGGCGCGGGATAATTTCAGCCAGTACTGGTAGAACGGCAACAGGCCGTAGTCGTGACCGATGCTGCCAAAGCCGTGGATATAACGGTCGCCGATCCTGCCCCAGTCGACGAACTCGATGCCGAGCTTGAAAGTCCCCTGCACCTGCTTGACGAACTCGACTTCGTCGATTTCGAGTATCTGGTTGAACAGCTTGAGGTGGGGAACCGTGGCTTCGCCGACGCCCACGATGCCGATCTCCTCAGATTCGATCAGGCGGATCGCAGTCCCTTGCCCCAGAACTTTGGCGAAGGCGGCGGCGGCCATCCAACCCGCTGTGCCGCCGCCAATGATGAGAATGTCACGAAGATGCCGATCAGTCATCGCGTCCCATCAGAACTTGCCCCCAACCGTGAGCTTCAGCGTGCGCGGCACGCCATTGATATTGCCATTATAGTTATAAGGCACGGGGTTGGGATTGTAGACCCCATTTGTGCCCCAGTTGTTGAGTGTGTCTGAGTAGTTGCGCCAGTTGAAGACATTGAGTCCATCGAGTCGCGCGTACAGCGATCCATAATTGAAGATGTTGAAATTCTTCGTGATCTGAAGATCGAGCGCGCGATAACCAAAGAAATTCTTCGGTGTCGCCGAGATGGGGTTGCAAGCGGCGCCCGTCGAGTAGATCAGCCCGATACACGCGACATCATCGACCGGAAGGGGTGTGGCAAGCGTAATCTTCGCCGCCAGGACAAAGCCCCATGGTGCCCCGTACGAGCCGGTGCTCACGATGCGATGTCTGGCCGCCGCGTTCGAATTGATGAAGGGATATTGCCGGATGGTCTCCTCGTCGAAGGCATAGTGCTGCGTGGTATCGCGGTTTGCGCTGGAGCTTGTGTAGGTATAGGCGAACGTGGTGCCCCAATGCGATTCCGCCGTAAAGGGTTTTTCCGCCGATATCAGCACCTGCGTCGTCCTGGTCTCGATGCCGTTGTTGCCGATGATCAACGAGCCAAAGCCCGGCACGCCGTTGCCCCAGGGCTGACCGCCGTTGGTGAAGAAGGCGCCGTTTGGAAAACGATTTCCCAAGGTAAACACGAAACCGTCCTTGCTCAAAATACGCGCCACGGCGGCGCTGGTAATCCAGTCACCCAGCTTGTTGCGGATACCGACGCTGAACTGGTCGGAATACGGCACCTTCAAGTTGTTGTTGACGGCGTCGATTTCCGCGCCGACCGCATTTGAGGAAACGAGCCCCTGCAAATTGGACAGACCCGTCAGGTATTTCGGATCCCACGCGACGCAGGGTGTGCCAAAGCAGCCATTGGCAGCCGTGGCGGCCGCATTCGGGAAATACACCGTGTACTCCGGCAATGCCGATTTGGTCACCTCGACCTGCAGGTAGTCATAGAGGTCGCGATCGTAGGAGCGGCCGTAGCCGCCGAACACCACATGTTGCTGATCGCCGTTGATGTCCACTGAGAAGCCGAGCCGCGGTTGGAACTCGCCGGTGTAGGCCTTGCGATTGCTGCCGGTGCTGATGTAATCGTTGATATTGACGCCCCCCTTGGAGAGGGTCTGCGCGTAGGTCTGTCCGGCCGGAGCGTTCGGGTCCTGCGCACCGTAAGCGGCGACCACGGCGGCCGGCGTGACGTAGTTGAGAAACCCCAGGTTCTTTTCATAGTCCCAGCGCATACCGATATTCCAGGTCAAATGCTCGTTCTGCACCCAGTCATCTTGGAAGTACACGCCATATTGATAGTCCCGCGATTGCGCGGTGGGACTCAATCCTGGCACAGGATCGGTAAAAAGGGCCTTGTAAGGAAGCGTATCGGTACCGCCGGGAGTGACATTGTAGAAAAACTGCGGATTGATGTTTTCCGCATCGGCCGCGGTCAGGTCGATTCTCTTGACCTTGGCGCCGACCTTCAGGGTGTGATCGCCCAGCCAGTTCAAATCGCTGAACGTCAGGTCGTCCTGTATTCCGGGTCCGCGCTGCCCCTTGTCCTGCGTGGCACGCGGATCGGCGGCGCCGGTTGCCAGAATCAGCTGTTGATTGTTCGCCACGACAATGTACTGCGAGCCGTTGCCGAGGTTGACGGCTGACGGTTGGTTGAAAGCATCCTCATCTGTTATCTGGAGATCATTGAACCAATGATCCGCATTGTGCGCCCACCGCAAGGCATAACGCGTATCGTTATTCTTGACCGTAATGCTCGCGCCGACGGCTTGCGAAATGCCAAGATTCTCGGTCTGATTTTCGTTGCGCACCTTGGCGCTGAATTCGATGCGGTCATAGTCGGTGGGCTCGAAATCGACCTTGCCGAAATACAAATCCTCGGTGAAAGGCAGACTTGCGGGTCCAAATTGCGAATTCACGCTCGCCGGCAAGAAATTGCTGATCGGTACGCCGGCGAGGATCGGAACACCGGGAGTGACGTCGATAGGGGTATTGAACCGTTTACCTTCGTACGCAACGAAAAAGTGCAGCATGTCCTTCAAGATCGGGCCGCCCAGGGATGCGCCGAAGTCTTTTTCGTTCGACGGCGTTTTGATCGCGACGGCGTGTTCGGCGGGCGTTTCGGCGCGCAGGCTATCGCTCGTGTACTGACCGAAGAAATCGCCGTGAAATTCATTGGTGCCGGACTTGGTGCCCGCGGTGACTACGGCGCTCGACACTTGATCGAATTCCGCCTTGTAGTTGGAAGTAATCACCTTGTACTCGCCGATCGCAAGTTGCGGGAAGGGATTGCCTTGGGTGTCAAACTGGCCGCTGACTCCGCCTTCCTTCACATAGTTCTTCTGACCGATGCCGTCGATATACACATTGACGGCACTGGCATTTTGCCCGCCGCTCTGCAGGGACGACTGGTGCTGATCATTGACGCTGAACACCAGGCCCGGCACCGTGTCTGCGAATTCCAAAAAGTTTCGCGTGATTTGCGGCACGGTGTCGATCGTGTGTAGTGAAACCGTCCCGCCAACCTCGGAGGTTTTGACTTCGTAGAGGCGCTGGGCTCTAACGGTGACTCCCTCGAGCGGCGCGGCTCCGGCAGCAGCCGGCACCAGGTCCAGCGTAGACGTTGAGTCGACGGTCAAGATCACCGTGGCTTCAGTTCCGGGTCCCGCCTCGACTTGATAAGTTCCCGGTTGCAGACCGGGTAGGTAATAACTGCCGTCCGCGCCTGCTTTGGTTCGCCGCGTGACGCCGGTGGCGATGTTTTTCGCCACCACGTCGGCGTTCGCCGCAGCTCTGCCTCGCAACGTCGCGTCGGCCGTCTGCGCCCAGACAACGGTCGGCATTGCGGCGCCCGTGGCAAGTGCGGCGCCGATGGCCGCCGCGAGCACAGTCTTTTTATAGCGATTCCGTGTTCTCATGATGTTCCCCCTTGCAAGCGCGTCCCATCATCGAGAACGGCATGTTGTTCATTTATTAAACTGCAGTGAAAATTCTTGAAGTCGGCGACGCATCTCAAGTGTCCGAGCGCAGGCCGCGTGAGACACGAGTTCTGAAGGCAGAGTGGGACTGCGACGACATCCTTGGCCTTTACTTTCATCCTTCCCCCTGCGAGCTTCCCCTCCATGGAAGCGACTGTTACGCATCGGATATGCCTTGCGGTCTAAAATGCCGCTTGAACCGACGCAGTCATGCTATCCCCTTTTGCGATCCAATGTCCACACCATGGTTGTAAGATGAAAACGCTTTGCGTCTTTGTTTTTCTCGGCCTGATGGCGGCACCTGCTTACAGCGACGAAGAGATCAGCGTCGATCCAAGCGGATCGCATCACAGCTTTCCGCATTTTTGGGAGCAGATGTTCGGATCGGGGCGGGCAATTCTTACACTGCGCGAGAGCTACCGGCAGGATCTGCGTCTTGTAAAAAATGCAACCAACTTCCAGTTCGTCCGGTTCCACGCGATCTTTCACGATGAAGTCGGAATTTACGACGAAGGCAAGCAGGGAAACCCTGCGTACAACTTCTCGTACGTGGATCAGATCTACGACGGTTTGTTGGCAAATGGCGTCCGGCCCTACGTCGAGCTGTCGTTCATGCCGAGCAAGCTCGCGTCGCGCCAGGCCGTGCACCCTTTCAAGTACCATCCCATCGTCGCTCCGCCGCGCGACTACGCCAAATGGGACGCGCTGATTGCGGCTTTCGCCGCGCACCTGATCGATCGATACGGTATCGACGAGGTGGCGCACTGGTATTTCGAGGTCTGGAACGAGCCCAATCTCGATTTCTGGGCGGGTCAACCCAAGCAGCGCAGCTACTGGACTTTATACGATCACACAGCCCAAGCACTCAAGGCGGTAGATAGCCGCTTGCGGGTGGGTGGACCGTCAACGGCGCAGGCCGCCTGGGTCGGTGAATTCATCCGCCATTGCACGGATAAAGGCATCCCACTCGATTTTGTATCGACGCATGTCTACGCCAACGATACTTCCAAGGATGTTTTCGGGACCCACGAAACCATTCCGCGCGCAGAGATGGTGTGCCGTGCTGCGAAGAAAGTACACGACGAAGTAGACGCGTCACCTCGGCGCGGCATCCCCATAATTTGGAGCGAATACAACGCAACGTACTTCAATGAGCCGAAAATCACCGACTCACTGTTCATGGGACCGTGGCTTGCCGACACGCTGCGTCGTTGCGACGGCCTCACCGACATGATGTCGTACTGGACGTTTTCGGATGTGTTCGAGGAGCAGGGGGTCGTCAAGCGGCCTTTCTATGGCGGGTTCGGCCTCATTGCGGCGGGCGGCATTCCAAAGCCGGTTTTCAACGCCTTCAAGATGTTGCACGCGCTCGGCACCGAGCGCTACGACGTGGAGTCGGAGCACGCTCTCGTCACTCGTCGAGCGGACGGCACTCTCGTCATCGCCCTCTGGAACTATGTCGCTCCCGGTCAAAGCGGTGCGCCGATCACGATCTCTCTGCGGCTGCGCCACGTCGCGCAGTCGGCGCGGGTACTGCGTCTCGATGCCGACAACGGCGACGTCAGCGGCGCTTACCGGCGTATGGGATCGCCGACTTATCCGACGCCGGCGCAGCTCGAGCAGCTGTTGCAGGCGTCCGCGCTTTCAGCGCCGCAGGCGCTGCCGATCGTGGATGAGCGCTTATCAATTACACTGCCGGCCTCTGGTATGGCGACGATCGAAGTGGCGCCGGGGCGTCATTAGCCCCAGGCCTAAGGCCCGGGATACAACCTTCAAAAAATAGTACTTGCATGGCCGGTTCTATATGCTACAGTCAGTAACACTATGAACAGTAACACTACTCAGAGTCACGATCCGGCGGAACTCGGAGAACTGGAACGGGCCGTTCTTGAACTCATTTGGGAGCACGGCGTGCAGAGCGCCGACCAAGTCCGAGAGCATCTGGCCCGACAAGGTCGTCCGCTCAAGGAATCCACCATCCGCACGGTGCTGCGCCGTCTCGAAGAGAAGGGCTATTTGAGCCACTCGATCGAGAGCCGCACGTTTCTATACCGCCCGGCGGCATCGCGCCAGGCGGTCGCAGGGCGGGCCGTGCAACGCATCGTGGATTGGTTCTGCGAAGGATCGGTGGAGACGCTTCTCGCCGGCATGGTGGATTCCGCGGTACTCGACCGCAAGGAACTGCAACGCCTCGCCGAGCGCATCGCTGCATCGAAGAAGGGGAAGAAATCGTGAACACGCATCTGTTGCTTGAAGCTGCCGTGCGCTCCTTGGTGATGGGCGCGATCATCCTCGTTGCACTTCGCCTGCTGCGGATTGAGCAGGTCCGCGCCCGGCGCATTGCCTGGCTGCTGGCACTGGTTGGCGCATTGGCCATGCCCATTTTTGTGGCCGCGCAGATCGGACCGCGCCTGCTGCCGGAATTCGCGCTCGTCAAGCCGCCTGCCGCGCACCCGCAGGCAATCCGCGCGGTGTATGGCGAGTATCGTGGACCCCACACCGAGTCGGCGGCCGGCATGCCGCAGGATCTCGCGTCGCGCGATCCCCGCACGCCCGGCATCGACGATGACCGGGACCACGCCCGCGGTACGACTGTGTTGTCGCTGGCCGTGTTCGGCTACTGCGTCGTGGCCGCCATGCTGTCGCTGCGGCTTTGCGCCGGCGTCGGCTTTGCGTTGCGCCTGCGCAATCAAGCCGAGCGTGTCATTTTTCCATTCGATCCGGAATTGGATGTGCGTACGAGTGCACGATTCGCCACCCCGGTGACGATCGGCTCCAGCGTGCTGCTGCCCAGCGATTACACGTCGTGGGATGGAGCGACACTGCGCATCGTGCTGTCGCACGAGCGGGCCCACGTGCGCCAGAAGGACTTCTACATCCACGCTTTGGCGGGATTGCACTGTGCGCTGTTCTGGTTCAACCCCTTCAGCTGGTGGCTGCAACGGCAACTCTCAGAACTGGGCGAAGCCTTGAGCGATTGTGCGGCGGTGGGGCAGGCCGAAAGCCGCACTTCTTACGCCGAAATCCTGTTGGCATTCGCGACGCGGTCGCACTGGCCGCTGACCGGCGTCGCCATGGCGAGCGCCAGCAATCTGACCCCGCGCATCGAAAGATTGCTGAGTGACCGGGGTTTTGAACGATCATTCGCGCCGAAGCAGCGCTTGCCGTTCATCGCCGCCGGTGTGGTCGCCTTGGCGATGATCGCGTCCACCTCGATGGTAAGGGCGACCGACACGACCCCACCCAATACACCCGCGGCACCCACCCCGCCCGCGGCGCTCAACTCGCCCGCCGCGCTCGACCCGCCCGCAGCACCCGCTGCGCCCAGCACACCGGCCGCACACAATCCACCCGCGACACCCGCCGTGCCCAGCCCACCGGCGACGCCAAAGAAACCGGTCAAGGTCAGAAAGCTTTCCAACAGCGATTTCAACTCTGTCGCTGATGCAGGCGATGCAGATACCGTGGTTGAGCATGACGATGCCGCCACGGACGAGGAGGGCGTGCTCGCCATTCATTCAGGGCATTCGAACATGATGTTCGATTCAGGCAATCGCTTGCCTTCTCAACGGGGCGACTACATTTACTTCCAGCACAACGGCAAGCCCTACCTGATTCAGGACCCGCAGATCATCTCGCAAGCGCAAGCCCTGCTCGCGCCCATGAAGCAGTTGGGAGAGAGGCAGAAATTGCTCGGCGACCAACAGGCTTTGTTGGCAGAGAAGCAACTAAAACTGAGTTCAACTCAGTATGGCATCAAGCTGGGCGAGTCGCCCGAATTCAAGCGGCAGATGGAGGAATTGCAAAAGAAGATCAAAGAACTTGACCTGTCGCATCTGACCGTAAAGATCGACGAGCAGTCGCTGGCAGAATTGCAAGCTCACTTGGGTGAGATCCAGGCGCACCTGGGAGAACTGCAATTCGAGTTCGGTTCGCAGCAAGGAAAATTCGGCGAGGAGCAGGGCAAGTTCGGCGAACAACAAGGAAAGTTGGGAGAGCAGCAAGCGCTGTTGGGTGAGCGGCAGCGCAAGATTGTCGAGGACGTCCGACGTCAGCTGAAGCCCATCATCGAGCAGGCGATTCGCGAAGGCAAAGGCAAGGAGCTCTCGGAGCCTTAATCGAGCACCCAAAACCTCGACGGGGCCCCAGCCTAGCGAATCTTGAAAACCAGCAGCGTTCCGGCCTTCGGGACCACCGTTTTGGTCCCTTGTATCTTGTCGATCCCGTTTTGGACGCCTTGGGCATCAAGTCCCCAACCGGCTGTTACGGCAATGTACTGCTCGCCATCGACTTCAAAGGACGTGGGAACACCGATCACGCCCGCGGGCGCCGGGAAGCTCCAAAGCTGATCCCCCGTACGCGCATCGAACGCCCTGAACTCCCGGTCCGGGGTTCCGCCCGCGAACACGATGTCTCCGCCTGTCACCAGAAGCGGTGCCCAAAGAATGGTCTTAAAGTTGTGCTGCCACACGCGCTTGCCCGTGTTCAAGTCCCATGCCTGAAGTTCGCCTAGATGATCGGCAGCACCCGTGGATGTGCGGACGGACCCGAAGATGTCGTCAACTTGATATCCGACATAAAATCCGGCGCCGTCCGCCTTTGGCACTTCACCCTTGGGGAGAAAGGCACAGATATTGTTGTTCGCGGGGACATAGAGAAGTTTTGTCTGAGGGCTCCATGCCTCGGGTGGCCAGTCCTTGCCACCGCCGATGCTCGGGCAGAATTCGCCGCCCTGTTTGGCGCCGGGACGCTTGGTCTCATCGATTACAGGTCTCCCCGTTTTGGCGTCAATCGATTTGAACACGTTGTTGTTCGAGAACGGAAAGGCGTGGAGAAACCTAAGCTGGTTGCGATCCAGAATCCAGAGATATCCATTGCGTCCGGCATGCGTGGCCGTCTTGACCGGCTTTCCGTCGATCTCCGTGTCGATCAGCAACGGTGCCGAAACTTCATCCCAGTCCCATGAATCATGCGGCGTGTATTGGTGATAGCTTTTCAATTCGCCCGTGTCGATGTCGATCGCCAATGTAGAATCCGTATAAAGGTTGTCGCCCGGACGGTTGTCCGCAACCCACGGAGATGGATTCCCCGTACCCCAGTACGTCATGTTCGATGCAGGATCAAACACGCCGGTGATCCAGATAGAGCCGCCGCCGCGCTTGTATCCGTCGCCTTTCCAAGTCCCCCCACCTCGCTCATCCGGCGCGGGCACCGTGTAGGTGCGCCAGATTCGCTTGCCGGTCTCGGCGTCGAAGGCGTTTATCGAGCCGCGGACGCCAAATTCCCCACCCGAGTAACCCACAAGGATTTTGCCTCGCGCAGCGAGCGGTGCCAGCGTGGCATAACAGCCTGTCTTGTAGTTATCGATCTGCACCGCCCAGACCTCTCGGCCGGTGACCGCATCCAGGGCCACGAGTTCGCAATCGGTCGTTGCCATGTACACCCGATCACCATACAAGGCGACGCCGCGATTCGTCGGGTGTAGTTGAAAGAGCCCCTCGGGATATTTCTTCGCATAACGCCAAAGTTCAACCCCGGTCTTGGCATTAAAAGCAATGACGTTATTCTGGGGTGTGGTCACGAACATTCTTCCGTGATTCACGATCGGTGTGGTTTCATGGGCTTCGACGAAATCTGTGTTGATCGCCCAAGCGAGCGAGAGCTTTCCAATATTGGCTGCGGTGATCTGCTTTAAGGGACTGAAGCCCGAGCCATCATAGGTTCGCCGATACATCAGCCAGTCTCCCGCTTCCGGGTGCTGGAGCCGCTCGTCCGTTACCGTTGGGTATGGCGTCGACTGCGCCTGCAGAGATTGCGTGACGAGGAGCGCGATCGGCAGGCTCCACCAAAACTTGAAATACGACATGGCCGGTTCCCTTTCGAAAGTCGCTGCGCTCTTACGAGAATCTCCGCAGCCGATGCGTGGTTAGTTTGGTTCAGTCCTTGGAGAAGGCCTTCGACGCTGCGAGGGTGTCGAGGGTCTCGTGGAGTAATTTGATCTTGCCGTTCTCCGCGTGCAGTACACCGGCGTAGGTCTGCTTGTAGATTTTCCCGGTTGCGAGAACCCTTGCTTCGACGTGGTATTCCGCCGCCACTTTGTCGGGTGTTTGGATGAAGTAGGTCAGGTTCTTGAAGCGAAAGTCGGGGACCTTGGCGAGCAGACCGGTGAGGAGTTTTTCCACTGCGCCGGGCCCTTGAGCATGAGCGTTGACCCACGGGAGTTCGAGTACGCCATCCTCTGCAAACTGAGCCGCCGATACCCTGGGGGTGGCGACGTTATTCAAATAGGCTTCAAGCAATTCGCTTGCGGACTTCATTTGTCTTTCCCTCACGCACGGAACCGGTCGCAGCAGCGTAATGCTGCAACAGATCTTTATTTAGACCCGAATGTGGAGAAGACTTTTGTCGTGGTTAGGATAATGCCCCTGATCCGGCCGAAACTACGGTCAGACTCGATCGCTTGAGCAATCACCCACGAACCACGGATTAGCGGCGAAGCCCTCTGAAAGGGTATCGAGCAGCAAGCGGACTGCGGGAACCATCCCGCGCCTTGATGGGAACACCGCGTGCACAACACCGGACTGGGAGCTCAACGACGGCAGCAGTCGAACCAGTGCTCCGCTCGACAAGTCATCTCTGGAAAGCAATGCGGGCAGGCGCGCTACACCCACTCCGCGAAGGGCTGCGCGACGCACGCTATAGAAGTCGTTGGCGCTCAGCCGGGGGTTGTGAACCAGCTCGGCTGGTCTTGATTCAGCGTCGACAAAATGCCACGTATGCTCTCTGCCGAGTATCCCCGTCGACAGCGTGGGCATTCGCGCGATGTCAGTGAGCACTTTGGGCTCTCCATACTCGGCTACGAGCGATGGACTGCTCACCAGAATCATGTCCGACTGACCGAATGACCGCATTGCCAAGTCGGAGTCGTCGAGCGGAGGCAGTCGCACCCGAATCGCGACATCGATACCCTCTTCGACGACGTCGACTCGCCGATTGGTCGCCTCCAGTGCGACTCTAACCTCGGGGTACGCGGCGAGATAATGCGCAAGGATATCGGCGACACCGCCCTGAAGCAGCCCGGTGGGGCAAGCTACCCGAACCAGCCCTCGCGGCGCAGACAGCGTTTGGTTGATCGCATCCCTTGCGGCCTCGGCCTCCGCAATTAGCGCGACACAGTGGCGGTGCAGTGTCTTGCCCGCTTCGGTGAGCGAGAGTTTGCGCGTCGTGCGATTGAGCAGGCGCACACCCAGTTCCTTCTCCAGTGCCCCGATCCGACGACTGAGCTTCGAGGTCTGCATGCCAAGCGCCTCGGCAGCAGCGGTATAGCTGCCGCAATCGACAACCCTGGCGAAGAAATAGAGGTCGTTCAGGTCTTGGAAGGCATCCATGGGGCATGAGCCTCGCGACGGGTGGTGGTCTCATTATTCTATGTACGACAACAGTCTTCTCCAAATTGGGGTCTAAACAAGTGGCTGTTGTAACGCTAGCCTCTCCGGGCGTGGGTCTTGGGGAGCACCACGAGCACGATCCGGCGAGGTGAGAACGATGCTGCAACTGCGAGCTTTGGACACCCTAGGAGGTGGAAATCGCGACTGGCTCAAGGCCAGACATCACTTCGCCGTCGAAACCCAAGGCAACCCGGCGCATGCCCGGCTCGGGAATCTCTTGGTCTGGAACGACGACGAGATAGCCCCGCACACCGGCTTTCCGATGCACGGACATCGCGACATGGAGATCGTTACCTACGTGCGCGAAGGCGTACTCCAACATCAAGACAGTTCCGGTGGTAGGGGCGAGATTGGTGCGCGACACGTGCAGGCGATCACCGCCGGCCGTGGAATTCGCCATTCCGAATACAACGACACCGACGCACCTTTAAGAATCTTTCAGATCTGGCTGTTGCCCCGTCAGCTTGGACTCGATCCCCGGTGGGCAACCAAGTCCCTTGCGGATATGAAGCGCTCGGGTTCGCTCATGCCGATCGCGAGCGGATTTCCCGAAGACCAGAATGCGCTGCGGATTGAGGCCGACGCCCGGGTGCTCGGCGCCACGGTCGAAGCGGGGCAACGCATTGAATATCCCCTGGCCTCAACCCGATACGGCTATCTCGTCCCCACGCGTGGAAGAGTCCTGGTGAATGACCAACAGGTCGGAGAGCGTGACGGCATCGCGATTGCGGGCGAGCCCGGAATCGCCATCACGGCGATCGAGCCCGCTGAAATCATACTTGTAGATACGGCCTGACAAACAAAGTGATTTGCGGGAGTGAGCATGGACAAACTGAGTTGTGACATCCCTTTGACGGAAATGCCGCCGATCCTCAACTCGCGCCGCGACTTCCTGCGTGCGGCTGCGGCATCCAGTGCAGTCGCGATCTTGTCCGCCGAGTCTGCCCCAGAAACGGCCCGTGCAAGCCCCGACAAGGTCGCGGAACCCGTGCTCCCCCCAGCAACGAAAGCCGTGACACCGTTCAAGGTCTCCGTGCCGCAAAGCGCAATCGACGATCTCAAACGTCGACTGGCCTCCACGCGCTGGCCGGAGCGGGAAACCGTCAGCGACTGGTCACAAGGCGTCCCTCTGCAGAAGGCGCAGGCGCTCGTGGCCTACTGGCGCGACAAGTATGACTGGCGCCGCTTTGAGACTCGCATCAATGCCTTCGCGCAATACCGCACCCAGATCGACGGGATTGGGATTCATTTTATCCACGTGCGCTCCCCTCAGCAGAACGCGCTGCCGATCATTCTCACGCACGGATGGCCGGGATCGGTCGTGGAGTTCATGGAGATCATCGGCCCGCTTAGCGATCCCACCCGCTATGGGGGAAGGGCGGAGGACGCGTTCCATGTCGTCGTGCCGTCGCTCCCAGGCTTTGCCTTCTCCGACAAGCCGGTCGAGGCGGGCTGGGACGTGAACAGGATCGCCCGCGCTTGGGCGACGCTGATGCCACGCCTTGGCTACGAGCGCTGGGTGGCGCAGGGAGGCGATTGGGGGGCGGGCGTAACGCACGCACTGGCGCATCAGCGGCCCCCGGGTCTGATCGCGGCCCATGTGAACTGGCAGTTCGTCTTTCCCGAAAAGCTGCCGGAGAATCCCACGCCAGCCGAGCGCAAAGCCATCGACCGCGCGGCGTTGTTCGCCAATGACCAGAGCGGCTATTTCCGCGAACAGGGGACGCGTCCGCAGACCATTGGCTATCCACTGACTGACTCGGCAGCGGGCCAGGCGCTGTGGATTTACGAGAAGTTCCAGTCCTGGACCGATAACCATGGCAATCCCGAAGACGAGCTTTCCATCGATGCGATGCTCGACGATATCAGTCTCTACTGGTTCACCGGCACCGCCGCGTCGTCGGCCAGAATTTACTGGGAGAATACGCGCTCCGGCAAGGCGGGTTTGTCCGGCGGACGGATCGAACTGCCAATGGCCGCGTCGGTCTTTCCGCACGAAATATTCTGTCCGCCAAAGGCCTGGGCTGAGGCGCTGTGGCCCAACCTGTTCTACTGGAATGAGCTCGACAAGGGTGGGCACTTCGCCGCGTTCGAGCAGCCAAAGCTCTTCACCGAGGAGCTGCGGAAGGCCTTCAGGTCACGGCGAGCGTAGAGATCAGCATGTCGATGGCAAATGACACACAGGAGAAGACAGAAATTTCGGTGCCCGTCAGCTCGCGCCGCGAGTTTCTGGGTGCGGTAGCGGCAACTGGCGGCGCCGCGATCTTGTCCGCAGACGTTCTCCCGGAAACTGCCGGTGCAGGCACCGACAAGGTCGCGGAACTCGTGCTTCCCCCAGCGACGAAAGCCGTAATACCGTTCGAGGTGCATGTGCCCGAGGCCGCGCTGGACGATCTCAAGAGACGACTTGCCAACACCCGCTGGCCGAACAAGGAAACAGTAGCGGATTGGTCCCAGGGTGTACCGCTCGCAAAAGCACGGGCGCTCGTCGAATACTGGCGCACTCATTACGACTGGCGTCGTGTCGAGCGTTCGCTGAACGCCCTGCCACAGTTTCGCACGGAACTCGATGGCCTCGGCGTTCACTTCATTCACGTCAAATCGAAGCACCCCGATGCGCTGCCCATCATCATCACGCACGGCTGGCCAGGATCGGTCATTGAGTTTCTGCAGGTCATCGCTCCTTTGGTCGACCCGACGTCCCATGGCGGCAAGCCTGATGACGCCTTTCACGTCGTAATCCCCTCGCTTCCAGGGTTCGGGTTTTCAGACAAACCGACGGAACCGGGGTGGCGCCTTCCGCGCATCGCGAAAGTCTGGGGGGTACTGATGCAGCGGCTCGGCTATACCCGTTACCTCGCGCAAGGTGGCGACTGGGGAGCCGGTGTGACGACATGGATGGCGAAGCAGCAACTCCAGGGGCTGGCCGCCATCCATTTGAATCTTCCGATTCTCTTTCCGCCGCCGCCGGCACCTCCCGGTGGGTATGCGGCCGCGGAACAGGCAGCGCTCGCTCAGCTCGGCAAGTACGCGAACGACGCGTCGGGTTACGCCTCGATTCAGGGGACGCGTCCACAAACACTCGGGTATGGACTTGCCGACTCGCCCGTCGGACAGGGGATGTGGATCTACGAGAAGTTTAAGGAGTGGACTGACAATCATGGGAATCCCGAAGATGCGCTTAGCCTGGACGCGATGCTCGATGACATCAGTCTTTATTGGTTCACCGATACCGCTGCATCCTCGGCGCGGCTTTATTTCGAAAGCTTTCAGAAAGACTTCGCCCGCATGCCGCTCGACATGCCGGTTGCCGTGAGCATTTTCAAAGGCGACATGTTCACGCCCCCAAAAATTTGGGGGGAGCGAACGTACCCGAAGCTGTTCTATTGGAACGAGGTTCCCAAGGGCGGTCACTTCGCTGCGTTTGAGCAGCCAGAACTGTTCGTTACCGAGTTGCGCAAGAGCTTCGCTCAATTGCGTTGACCTGATTGAGAAGGAACCGAAGTATGCAAGCATTTAAAAAGGTTGGACTCGAAGCGCTGCTCACGCCTGATAATTGCGTCGTAGTGCTGATTGACCACCAGCCGTTCCAGCTCGCGAACGTCAACAGCCACGAGCCAACCATGGTGATCAATAACGCCATCGGTCTTGCGATGACGGCCAAGGCATACGGCATCCCTACTATCCTGACAACTGTGACGGAAGAGCGCGGCGGCCGGATTTTCAAGGGCATTCAGGACATCTTTCCAGATCATAAAACCATTAACCGCACCTACATCAATGCCTGGGAAGACCAGCGCGTCGTTGAAGCCGTAAAGAAAACGGGTCGGCAAAAAGTTGTTTTTGCCGCCCTCTGGACGGAGATGTGCCTGGCGATGCCGGCAATCCAAGCGATGGGCGACGGGTACGACGTTTATGTGGTGACGGACGCATCCGGCGGCGTGTCGGCCGAGGCACACGATATGGCCATCCGTCGCCTCGTCGCGGCGGGAGCCCAACCCATCACTTGGCTGGCGATGGCGGGCGAACTGCAGCGCGATTGGGCCCGTACCCAGTACCTCGGAGACGTCGCCAAGATCTTTGCCGAGCGCGGAGGCGCCACGGGCTCGGTGCTCGCGTGGGAAATGCAGCTCCTCCACGCCGGCGAGGCTAAGGGCGCTTAGGCGGCGCATCGGAGGACGCGAGTGCCCTCCGATGCGGCACGTTCAGGCTCGCACACCCGGTCGGCTCGTCGCTATCTCGAACCTCGCAAAACTCACCAGCGCGCTGGCCGTGCTAAGCCTGACATCCATACGGGTCGGTGCTGACACGCCCGACCGCCCGGCGATTGCGTTTAATCGGTGGTCGGAAGATTGGTCCGTGCTTGCGGACCCCGATGTTCCGCGGGAGCCGCTGGACGATCTCAAATACATCCCCCTGTCCAGTGATGACGTGCGTACCTACCTGTCCTTTGGCGCCAATTTTCGGGAGCGCTTTGAGGTCAACGACCCCAACTTCGGCACGGGTGGAAACCAGCAGGATTCATACGTCCTAAGCCGGGTGGAAGCCCACTTGGATGTGCTGATTCACGGTCACGCACAAGTATTTTTCCAACTGCAGAGCGACGTGTCCCCCGGGAAACAACGCCCCTCGCCGGTTGATCAAGACCGTCTTAGCATCGAGCAAGGATTTGTCGCGGACTCGGAACCCTTGGGGGATGGAGTGGTGGCGATCCGCATCGGTCGGCAGGAAAACGGGTTTGACTTGCAGCGCTTTCTTTCGGTGCGTGACGGGCCGAATGTGCGTCAATCGTACGATGGGGTTTCCTTCGCCTACACGAGAGGACCTTGGCGCTTCATCACGCTCTATACGCATCCGGTGCAAAATCGGAATTCGTCTTGGTTCGACGACTACAGCAGTCCGCATCTCTCGTTTGGTCTCGTTCGGCTCGAGCGGCAAGTCACCTCGTCATCGTCGCTCTCCGCGTACCTGGGGCAGTTTCGACAGGATGATGCGCGATTTTCGAGTGCGGGCGGGAACGAGCGCCGCGATCTTGTGGAGGTTCGCTACACGGGAGTCAGTGGCCGCGTTGATTGGGACGCCGAGGCGATGTTCCAAACCGGAAGAATAGGCGCGCAGACCATCCGCGCCTGGGCGGTAGGGACTGTTATTGGGCAAACCTTTGATTCGACCAAGTTTCTGCCGAGAATGAGCCTCCAGTTCGACGCAGCTTCAGGGGACAAAAGCCCGACCGACAAGCAACTGGACACGTTCAACCCACTGTTCCCCAGTGGCTACTACTTCACGACTGCGGGTTACACAACCTATGCGAATTTGGTCCATGCCAAGATCGACTTTTCGTTTAACCCGCTAACCAACGTGAAGCTCAGTTCGGGAATCGGCGTCGAATGGCGCCAGACAATTGCGGATGCAATCTACACGTTGCCGGACGTGCCGGTACCTGGTACCGCCGGCCGCGGCGGCCGCTACGTCGGCGCCTATGGTCAGTTTCGAGCGGAATGCGGGCTAACGCCTCACGTCGCGTTAGCGCTCGAAGCCGTGCATTTCTCGGCCGGCGCCACTGTTGTTTCCGCGCGCGGTCACGACACTAACTACTTCGGTGCCGAGGCGCGATATGGCTGGTGACTCGCCGTTCGCCGTGGCAGGTTCTGAACTCAATCCCATAGTTCATCCATGTCTTCGGGATCGTCCATTTCGCAACTGTCGGCGGACTCCGGCTGCAATGTAGCCCAGTCCGCATGGTGCCAAACCGCGGTGGCGATGCCGGCCGTGGACAGTTCGCGCCGCTGCGGCTTGGGCCCGAAGCGGCTGGCGATGAGACTCAAACCCGGGTTGTGGCCGCAAATCATGATGTGGATCAACGAGGCCGCGCGATGCGCGAGGAGCTGCCAGGTTCTTTCGGGCGACGCCAAATACAGCTCTCGGGCGCACTGCACCTGTTTCGCATCGAGTTCGCAGGTCGTGGCAATGATTTCCGCCGTCGCCCAGGCGCGTTCGGCCGGACTCACCAATATGAGGTCGGGCACGAGATTGCGTTTGACGAGACGCGATGCCATCTCCTGCGCCTCGATGCAGCCGCGATGGGTGAGCGGACGCTCGTAATCCTCCGGATAGGCGTCGGCGGCTTCCGCCTTACCATGCCGCAACAGCGTCAGCCTGCGCGTACCCACAGATGACCATTCTCGATTTTGGTTTCGTACACTTGCACCGGCTCATAGGCGGGCGGGGTCAGCGCTTCACCGGTGCGCAGGCAAAAACGTGCGCCGTGGCGCGGGCAGATGATCTCGTTGCCCTCGATTTCACCCCCCGTCAACTGGGCGCCGTCGTGGGTGCAGATGTCCTCGATGGCGAAATAATTTTCGCCGTTGCGCACGACGGCGATCATGCGGCGGCCGACAGCCATCGACTTGGCTTGACCGTCCGGCAATTCATGGGGTGGCCCCGCATCAATCCATGTCACAGGAAAAGCCTCGCATCGTTCACATCATGCCCGTCTGCAGGCGCGCTTCGTCGGACATCATGGTCTGATTCCAAGGGGGATCGAATACCAACTCGACGTTGGCGTGCGCCACCGTCGGAATGATCTGCACCTTGTCGCGCACATCCTGCACCAGCACCTCTCCCATGCCGCAGCCCGGCGCGGTCAGGGTCATCTTGATATCGACCGTACGGGTCGAGTCGGCGTTCTTGCTCACATCACACTCGTACACCAAGCCGAGGTCGACGATATTGACCGGTATTTCCGGGTCGTAGCAAGTCTTGAGTTGCTGCCAAATGATGTTCTTGATGTCTTCTTCAGAGGCGCCGGGCGGCACTTCCGGCGGCTTTGCCGAGGTCTTGCCGATGGCATCGGCGTCGTGACCCGCAATGCGGAAAAGATTGCCGTCAATGTAAACGGTGAAGCTTCCACCCAGGGCCTGGGTAATGTAGCCCACCTGTCCCAACTTGAGGTTGACTTCGGCGCCGGCGGGGATCGCCACGGCTTTGACGTCGCGCTGCACGACAATCGGTTCATTTTCGTAGGTACGCACTAGGCTCCTCGCCGCTCACTCGGTCGACACTGCCGGCAGGGACTTGAGATCCGCGGCCTTGAGCGCCGATGCCAGCGTGTGCCAGCAGAGGCTGGCGCATTTTACCCGCGCCGGATACTCGCGCACACCGGATAGCGCCGCCAACTTGCCAAGCTCCTGCGCTGGAGGGGCCGCGTCGTCGGTCAGCAATTGATGCACGCGCTCAAAGAGATCCAACGCCTCCCCTCGGCTTTTGCCTTTTACCGCTTCGGTCATCAGCGAGGCCGAGGCGGTCGAGATGGCGCAACCCTGACCCTCGAAGCGAATGTCGCTGATGGTGTCATCGTCCAACTTCAGGCGCAGCGTCAGATGATCGCCGCACATGGGATTGAACCCCTCGACACTGGCGTCGGCGGATTCCAAGATTCCAAAGTTCCGCGGCCGCCGGTTGTGGTCCAAAATCACGTCGCGATAAAGATCGTTGAGTTCCACGGCGGGCCTCAGGCGAACATCTTGCGTGCACGCTCGATGCCCACCGCAAGCCTGTCGATCTCATCGAAGGTGTTATAGAAGGCGAATGAAGCGCGAGCGGTTGCCGGCAATTTGAAGAAGTCCATGACGGGCATGGCGCAGTGATGGCCGGTGCGAACCGCAATGCCATCCTCGTCCAGAATCGTGCCCAGATCGTGTGGATGCACGCCGGCGACGACGAAGGATACGAGACTGGCTTTCTCCGGCGCGGTGCCCACGATGCGCAGCCCCTGAATTTTACCGAGCGTCGCGGTGGCATGCCGGAGCAGGGCCTCCTCATGCGCATGCGCGGCATCCAGATCCATACCCGATAGAAAATCGACCGCGGCGCCCAGGCCGATGCCGCCCGAGATGTTCGGGGTTCCGGCTTCGAACTTGTTGGGCAGGGCGTTGTACGTCGTTTTCGCGAAGGTCACGCTCAGGATCATTTCACCGCCGCCTTGCCACGGCGGCATGCGATCGAGCAGTTGTTCGCGCCCGTAGAGCACGCCAACCCCGGTGGGCCCGTACATCTTGTGGCCGGAAAAGGCGTAGAAATCGCAGCCCAGTTCCTGCACATCGACCGACATATGCGAGATCGCCTGGGCCCCGTCGATCAGGGTAGTGATGCCGCGAGCCTTGGCGGCGGCAACGATGCGGCGCACCGGCAATATGGTGCCCAGGGCATTCGACACATGAGCGCAGGCCAGAATCTTGGTGCGGGCATTCATCAATGAAACCACTGCGTCCAGATGCACCTCGCCGTGATCATCCATTGGCGCGACAATGAGCGTGGCGCCGGTTTGCTCGCAAACCATTTGCCAGGGCACGATGTTGGCGTGGTGCTCCAGATGGGTTATCAACACTTCATCGCCCGGCCGCAGGATCGGTCTGGCATAGCTTTGCGCCACCAGGTTGATCGCCTCGGTGGTGCCCCGTACGAAAATGATCTCGCTGCGCGAGCGCGCGTTGATGAAGCGGGCAACGCGATCGCGCGCGCTCTCGTACAGCGACGTGGCTTCCTGGCTCAAGGTATGCACGCCGCGATGAATGTTGGCGTGATGCCGGCGTTCGTAATCATCCACTGCGTCGATGACGCATTGCGCGCGCTGCGCGGAAGCGCCGTTGTCCAAATAGGCCAGCGGCTTGCCGTGCACCATGCGGGTCAGGATCGGGAATTGCCGCCGCGCGGCGTCGACGTCGAAAATCCGGTTGGTTTGGGCGAGTGCGATATTGTTCATCTAAACTTCCGCAGTGTTTGCGAGTCGGGTAGTTGGCCGATGAGCGCATTCTCGATCGCGGAACGCGCCGAAGTTACGGACATGCCCGTGAGCACATCGGCGAGGAAGGCGTAAACCAGCAAGCTCTGTGCGGTCTCGCGATCGAGGCCGCGCGACAGCAAGTAGAACAGCATGTCGGGATCGAGCCTGCCCGTGGTGGCGCCATGCGCACACTTGACTTCGTCGGCATGAATTTCAAGCTGCGGCCGCGTGTCGATCTCGGCATTGGGCGACAGCAGCAAACCGCGGCAGGATTGTTTTGAATCGGCGTTGTTCGCGCCCGCGTTGACGATGACCTTGCTGTTGAAAATCACCCGGCTGACATCGCCGGCGATGGCGCGCGCGGTTTGCCGGCTGCTCGTGCCGGGCGCGGCGTGGGTGACGATGTTCACGCAGTCCACGTGCCGATCCTGGTGCCCGACCAGGAGCGAGTAGCTGTCCAAGCTCGCGCCGGGCTGATTCAAGCGCGCTTCCAAGGATGAGCGCACCAAGCCGCCGCCCAAGGCAATGGTGAATTGCCGGCAGCGGCTGCCTTCAGCCTGGTGGATGTCGAGCGCGTCCAAGTGGGTCGCCCCCGCGCCGGTCGCATAGACGCGGTAGTGCTCCAGCTGCGCATCCTTACCGAGCGCGATGTGCGTATTGGAATTATTGAGGGGCGTGATGTCCCCTTCCGAAAGATGATGTTCGATGATGATCGCGTTGGCCCCGGGGCTTGCATCAATGATGATTCGCGGGTGCGCGGCTTGTGCGCCGTCCCCGGTAGATACGTGCAAAATCACAATCGGTGTCGACACCGGCTTGGTGATTTTTAAATACAGGCCATCGATGAACAGCGCCGTGTTGAGCAGGACCCAGCGGCGCTGATCGGCGTCCGACGAGGATTCGAAAAATCGCCGCAAGCTGCTAGGATCTCGATTATATAGCTCTCTTATGCTATTGATTTCAATGCCTTTTATTACTGGCAGATCGGCATGCAATGCGGGGCAGCCGTTGATCATGGTCAGCGTTGCCGCGTGCTGCTCGGCGTCCACCAGCGAAAGCGATGCGCTCATCGGCGCCGCGCCCGCCGTCTCGCAGCCGGCTTCGCGATAGCTCTGGCCCGCAAGGGCGCGCAGGTCCGTGTAGCGCCAGGTTTCATCGCGCAGCGAGGGCAAGCCTAACTTTAAAAACCGTTCCATGGCAGCTTCACGAATGGGCTGCAACGCATCGGGCGCGCGCGTGCGCCATTGCGTCTCGAAGGAGCGCAGGGCGGCACTCATGCGACTTGGGCTCCCATGACCCAGTCGTAGCCGCGGCGCTCGAGCTCTTGGGCGAGGGACTTGTCCCCCGACTTCACGATGCGGCCGCCGGAGAGAACATGCACCTGGTCCGGGATCACGTAGTCGAGCAGGCGTTGATAGTGCGTGACCAGGACGACCGCACGCGCAGGGTCGCGCAGGCTGTTCACGCCTGTGGAGACCACCTTGAGTGCATCGATGTCCAGCCCCGAATCCGTTTCATCGAGAATCGCGAGTTTCGGTTCGAGTACCAGCATCTGCAGCACTTCGTTGCGTTTCTTCTCGCCGCCGGAAAATCCTTCATTCACGCCGCGCGTCAGGAACGATTCGCTCATCTGCATGAATTTCATTTTCTGGCGAATCAGCGCCAGAAACTCATAGGCATCGACTTCAGGCTCGCCGGCGGCCTTGCGCTTGGCATTGAGCGCCGCCTTGAGCAGGTACACGTTGTTGACCCCGGGAATCTCAACGGGGTATTGAAATCCGAGAAACAGTCCGGCGCGCGCGCGCTCCTCGGCCGGCATTGCCAAAAGATCGCGTTCCTCGAAGGTCGCGGAGCCGCGGGTCACCTCGTAGTCCTCGCGTCCGGCGAGCACCTGCGCCAAGGTGCTTTTGCCGGAACCGTTCGGTCCCATGATGGCGTGCACTTCGCCGGCGTTCACCGTGAGGTTGACGCCATTGAGTATTTCCTTGCCCGCGACCCGGGCTGACAAATCAGTAATCTTGAGCAATTTAGTTCTCTCTTGGGGCTGGGGGCTTAACCGACCGCCCCTTCCAAACTCACGCTGAGCAGATTCTGCGCCTCGACCGCGAATTCCATCGGCAGTTCCTTGAAGACGACCTTGCAGAAGCCGCTGACAATCATATTGACCGCATCCTCGGCGGAAATTCCCCGCTGCAGGCAATAGAACAGCTGATCCTCGCCAATCTTGGAGGTGCTGGCTTCGTGTTCCACGGTCGCGGTCGGGTTTTTCACTTCCATGTAGGGAAAAGTATTGGCCGCGCATTTCGCGCCCATGAGCAGGGAATCGCACTGCGTGAAATTGCGGGCGCCGTGCGCGCTCGGCAGGATTTTCACCAGGCCGCGATAGGTATTCTCCGCGTGCCCCGCGGAGATGCCCTTGGAGACGATGGTGCTCTTGGTATTGCGCCCGATGTGAATCATCTTGGTGCCGGTGTCGGCCTGCTGATAATGGTTCGCCACGGCGACGGAATAGAATTCGCCGATCGAGTTCTCGCCCTTGAGCACGCAGCTCGGATATTTCCAGGTGATCGCCGATCCGGTCTCCACCTGCGTCCAGGAGATCTTGGAGTTGCGGCCGCGGCACTCGCCGCGCTTGGTGACGAAGTTGTAGATGCCGCCCAGGCCGTTCTCATCGCCGGGATACCAATTCTGCACGGTCGAATACTTGATCTGCGCATCATCGAGTGCGACCAGTTCAACCACGGCGGCATGCAGCTGATTCTCGTCGCGCATGGGCGCCGTGCAGCCTTCCAGATAACTCACCGACGCCCCTTCGGCGGCGATGATCAAGGTTCGTTCGAACTGGCCGGTCTTGGCCGCGTTGATGCGGAAGTAAGTCGACAGTTCCATCGGGCAGCGCACGCCGGGCGGCACGTACACGAACGATCCGTCCGAGAACACCGCGGAGTTGAGCGCGGCGAAGAAATTATCGCCCGCGGGCACCACCGTGCCGAGATAGCGCTCGACCAACTCCGGGTGATTGCGCACGGCATCCGAAAACGAACAAAAAATCACACCCGCCTTGCCGAGCTTTTCCTTGAACGTGGTCGCGACCGACACGCTGTCGAACACCGCGTCCACCGCCACCCCCGCCAGGCGCGCGCGCTCATGCAGCGGGATGCCCAATTTCTCGTAGGTGGCGAGCAATTTCGGATCAACCTCATCCAGGCTCTTCGGCGCATTCGCCGGCGCCCGCGGCGCGGAATAATAGGAGATGTCCTGGTAGTCGATGGGCTTGTAGTGCACATGCGCCCAGGTCGGCTCTTGCATCGTCTGCCAGTGCCGAAAGGCCTTCAGTCGCCACTTGAGCAGAAACTCCGGTTCGTGTTTCTTTTTCGAGATCGCAGCGACCACGTCCTCATCGAGTCCGGGCGGCAGGCTGTCGGACTCGATATCGGTGATAAAGCCATGGCGATATTTTTGGCCGACCAGGGCTTCGACTTCTTGAGATTTGCTAGACACGGTATTCCAGGTGCTTAAAAGTGCTTAATGGGGCCGCTTTTCAGGTATTCACGTGCATTTCAGAGGCGAGGTCCGCGATTCGGACGCCGGTGGAATCGAGACCCGCCAATTGGTGCAGCGTGACGTCTTCCAGGGCGCGCCGAATGGCGGCATTAACGCGCTGCCACGCACTGCCGACGCGGCACAGCCGCTCAATGCCGCACTGGCTCGAGGCACCGCTGCATTCGGTAATCGCGATCGGTCCTTCGAATACATCCAAAATTTGCGCCGCGGTAATTTCGGTGGGAGCCCGCGCCAGGCGGTAACCGCCCTGGGCACCACGCGATGAGATCACCATCCCGGCACGCTGTAGTCCTTTTAGGACCTTGCTGACCGTGGGCCGGCTCAAACGCGTGCGCTCGGCCAATTCCGTCGCAGCCCGATGCGTTGCAGGCTCTTGCGCTAAACTGGCCAACACGACCGTTGCGTAGTCGGTCATTTTTCCCATGCGCAGCATAAAGAGGCTCCTCCAATCTGGAGATTCATGTGGGACTATTTTAGTCCTATTTGACCTTGAGTTCCACCCGGAGGGCGGACTCTTTGTTATCCTTGCCTTAAGTTAACCGTCAATATCAGTGAGATGCGTACGACATGAATATTGGAGATCTAAACGCCATTGCCCGCGGAATGGTTGCCAAAAATCGCGGAATCTTGGCCGCCGATGAAAGCACCAGCACCATCAAAAAGCGCTTTGACACCATCAAGTTAGAGTCCACCGAGGAGAATCGGCGAGCCTACCGGGAGATGCTGTTCACCGCACCAGGTGCGAAAGACTACATCAGCGGCGTCATCATGTACGACGAAACGCTGCGCCAAAAGACCAAGGATGGCGTGCCGTTTCCCACCTATCTTGCGAAGGCTGGAATCATCCCCGGCATCAAGGTCGACCTGGGCGCCAAGGCGATACCCGGATTTCCGGGCGAGACCGTCACCGAGGGCCTCGATGGACTGCGCGAGCGCTTTGCCGAATACCATAAATTAGGCGCGCGATTTGCCAAGTGGCGTGCGGTGATCAATATCGATGCCGTCATTCCCTCCCGCTATTGCGTAGACGCCAATGCCGAATGCCTGGCCCGATATGCCGCACTGGCTCAAGAGGCGGGGATCGTGCCCATTGTGGAGCCGGAAGTGCTGATGGATGGCGCTCACCCCCTGGAGCGTTGCGAGGAAGTCACGAACATCGTGCTCGATAGCGTGTTCAGTCACTTGTTCGCCGCGCGCATCGTGTTGGAGGGCATGATCCTGAAGCCGAACATGGTGATCCCCGGCAAGAAATGCGCTGACCAAGCGACGCCGGAGCGTATCGCCGAGGCCACGGTCCGCACGCTCAAGCGTCAAGTTCCTTCCGCCGTGCCCGGCATTGCATTTCTTTCCGGCGGTCAGAGTCCGACCGATGCGACGTTGCACTTGAACCTCATGCATGCAGCGGGACCTTTGCCCTGGGGCCTGACGTTCAGCTACGGACGCGCTCTGCAAGAAGACGCGCTGAACGCCTGGGCGGGCAAGGAAAGCGGAATCGGCAACGGCCAGAAGGCCCTGGCCAAAAGGGCGAAGCTCAACGGATTGGCTGCGGTGGGCCAGTACAGTGCCGCCTTGGAATCCGCGGCGTAAGAGTCGCGCCCTTGGGCTGCGTCCTTTGGGCGCGGCCGCGTAGCCAAACCATTGAACCAATCCGCCTCCATCGTTGATATTCGCAATCTCGATTACGCGGTCGGCGGGCGACCCGTGTTTTCGGGCCTCGACATCCAGATCCTGCGCGGCAAAGTCACCGCGGTGATGGGACCGAGCGGCACCGGGAAAACCACGCTGCTGCGCCTCATCACCGGACAGGTGCAGGCCGACAATGGCGCCATCAACGTGGCGGGCGAGGACCTGCGCGCCATTTCGCGGGCCAATTTGTATATCCTGCGCCGGCGCATGGGAATGCTCTTTCAGAACGGCGCGCTGTTGACCGATTTGAGCGTGTTTGAAAACGTCGCGTTCCCGTTGCGCGAGCACACCGATCTCACCGAGCGGCTCATACGGGAATTGGTGCTCACGAAATTGCAGGCCGTGGGCTTGCGCGGCGCTGCGGAACTGATGCCGGCGGAACTGTCCGGCGGGATGAGCCGGCGAGTGGCGCTGGCGCGCGCCATCGTCATGGATCCGGAGCTGCTGATTTATGATGAGCCGTTTGTCGGATTGGATCCCATTTCACTGGGCGTCATTTTGCGGTTGATTCGGCGCTTGAACGACACGCTGGGCATCACCAGCATCGTCGTGTCCCACGATGTGCAGGAGATTTCCACGGTCGCGGACCAGGTATTCCTGTTGTCCGGCGGCAAGGTGGTCGCCGGCGGCACGCCGCAAGAACTCAAGACCAATCCGACCGAGATCGTCAAGCAGTTCATCGGCGGTCTCGCGGACGGTCCCGTGCCGTTTCACTTTCCGGCGCCGGACTATTTCGATGAGCTCCTGTCCCGAAAAGAGGTTCCCTGAGCATGTTTAAGGAACTCTGGGAAAGCTTTACCGACGCCCTGGAAGGCCTGGGGTCGGTCGTTCATTTTCTATTTCGTCTGGTGGTGCATTCGCCGCGCGCCTTGTTGAGATTCAATTTGATCTCGCAACAGATCTTCAACTCCGGCGCGTTTTCGCTGGTGATCATCATGCTCTCTGGCCTGTTCGTCGGCATGGTGCTGGGGTTGCAGGGTTTCCAGCTGTTGCAGCGATTCGGCTCGGAAGAGTCCCTGGGCACTGCGGCGACCATCGGCCTGGTGAAGGAACTGGGGCCCGTGGTGACCGCGCTGTTGTTCGCCGGCCGGGCGGGTACTGCGCTCGCCTCCGAACTGGGATTGATGCGGGCGACGGACCAGATCTCGGCGATGGAAATGATGGCGGTCGATCCCATTCAACGGGTGGTGGTGCCGAGATTCCTGGGCGGCGTCATTTCCATGCCGCTGCTGGCCGCCATATTCAGCGTCATCGGCATCTACGGCGCGCAGTTGATCGGCGTGCAAATCATGGGCGTGGACTCGGGCAGCTTTTGGTCGCAAATGCGCTCCGCGGTCGGCCTGAAAGATGTCACCGAAGGCATCGTCAAGAGCCTGGTCTTCGGCGTTGCCTGCAGCCTGATCGCCGTTTACCAAGGTTATTATGCGACGCCCACTGCGGAGGGCGTTGGCAGAGCGACCACGAGCACAGTCGTCACGTCTGCCGTGGTGATTCTGTTTCTGGACTATTTGATCACCGCAGCGTTTTTGTAGGAGTGTTGCTATGCGCAAGTCACGCACGTTGAATCTTGGCACCGGCTCGTTTGTCCTGCTGGGCTTCGCGGCGCTGTTTTTTCTAACCACCCAGACCACGAGCCGCGGCCTGACCTGGTTTGGCCCTCCGCGCTACGAAGTGATTGCAAAATTCGACAATATCGGCGATCTCAAGGTGGGAGCACCGGTGTCCATGTCGGGCGTGGAAATCGGACGCGTCGCCAAGATCGACTTCGATTCCAACGAGTACAAGGCGGTCGTGCAGCTGCGTTTGAACGCGAAATACGACAAGATTCCGACCGACAGCGATGCCAGCATTTACACGCAGGGCTTGTTGGGCGGCAAATTTATCGGAATTACCGCGGGCGGCGCCGACACCTATCTGAAGGACCAGGGTCAAATAGATTTTACCCAATCCGCTTTCGTGCTGGAAAATCTAATTGGCCAGGTTCTCGCGAACTTCACCAAGTCCAAGGCGGATGAACAGAATTCCGCCGCATCCGCGGATACGAAATCGAACGCGGATGCGAAACCGAAGGAGAAAACGAAATGAACAGACTGACCATCACCGCAATGATGGTGGGGATGTTGGCGATCGGCGCGCATGCGGCCGATGCGCCGGCTCCCGCGCCCAATGCGAGCGAGCTTACCCCTCAGCAGCTCGTGGAGAATTCCGCCAAGCGCATGCTTCAGGAACTGGATGCCAACCGGGCGACGTACAAAGCCGACCCATCAAAGCTCGATGCCTTGGTCGGCAACGTGCTGCTGCCTAATTTCGACACCGAGTATGCGGCGCGGCTGGTGCTGGGACAAAGCTGGCGCACTGCGACGCCTGACCAACGCAAGCGCTTTGTCGACGCTTTCTATCATTCATTGCTGCGAAATTACGGTGCGGCGCTGGTCGATTTTACCGGCGACCGATTTATCGTCCTGCCCTACAAGGGCGATGCGGGCGACACCACCGCCACGGTGCGCACGGAAGTCAAAAGATCATCGGGCGACAAGGTCCCGGTGAATTTCAGCTTGCGCAAGACTCCCGAGGGCTGGAAAGCCTGGGATGTCGTGATCGAAGGCATCTCGTATGTAAAGAGCTTCCGCACCGACTTTGCAGCGGAGATCCAGCAGAAAGGGCTGGACGATGTCATTTCGCGGCTGGAAAAAGAAGGTCGCGTAGGCCCCAATGGGGCGGCAGTCGCCCATTGAACAATAGCGCGGCGATCACGGCTGATTTTGCGCCGCAAGAAGGCGAGCGTGCGCGCGTGAACGGCGTGCTGCACTTCACCACGGTCACGATGCTCCTGCGCTTGGGCAGCGAAGCCATTGCTAATGGCCGTGCCGCCGTCATCGATTTGTCCGGCGTCAAGGACAGCGACAGTTCCGGTCTCGCCCTATTGATCGAATGGCTGAGCATCGCGAGAGCCGAAGGCAAGAGCTTGCGCTACGAAAACATCCCAACCCAGTTGCATCAGCTGGCGCGCTTGAGCGATGTGGAAGAACTGCTGACAGCGGGTTAGGATACTCCGGCCAAATAAACCCGAATCGCCGCACGAAAGCCCGCAAAGAGGCCGCCAGGGACGGAAAGAACAATGAAACTTGGATCAACGTCATGGGGTACGCGCTTGACCGCGGTAGCGGCCTGCTGGGCGATGATCACGGGCGCGACAATTGCCGCTGTCCTGGTTGGGGTGCGCTCCGCTGTCGCCGACACGGCACCGCTTGTGGCGTTCGGCCGGTTACCGAGTTTAGAAGATGTCGTCATTTCGCCGGACGGCACGATGCTGGCGTTTGTCAAAACCAGCGGCGAAAACCGAAATCTCGCGGTTGTACCGCTGAACAAACACGAGCTCCTGGGCGGAGCCCACGTCGGCGACGTGAAATTGCGGGACATAGAGTGGGTCGATGACGACAATATCCTCGCCACCATTTCCACCACGAGTCGGCCGCCTTTCGGTTTTATCGGTCCGACGCGCGAGTGGTTCCAACTCGCCAACTTCAATATCAGCAAACTGAAGGTCAGTCCGTTGTCATTTGACGTGAGCAATGTGGAAACCTTCAACGTGGTTACGGGCGACACGTCGCTGCGTCAAGTCGCGGGCCACCCGATGCTCTATACGCGCGGATATTGTGTGAATGAGGGGACGGTCCCCTGTTTATTTTCATTTGCCTATCCGGATCGCCACGTGCGGCTGGTCGATCAGGCGTGGGAGCCCTACACCGAGTGGTTGATGGATGAAGCGGGAAATATTGCAGCGCAATTCACGTACCACGATGCCAAAAAACTTTGGGAAATCAAGACCCGCAAGAACGGTCGTTGGACCTTGGTGGCCTCCGGAACCGCGCCTATCGACACGCCGGATATGCTCGGATTCAGCGCTGATGGCAGCGGCTTGATTGTGCGATTCGTGGTTAATGGCGATCCGGAGTGGCGGCCGCTCAATCTGTCGGACAATACCTGGGGTCCACCGCTCGCGAAGGGTGCCTCGTTCTCGAGAGTGATCGAGGATCGCAAGACCGGGCGAATTATCGGCGGCATTCGCGAGATCGGCAGCAGCGAATACGTATTTTTCGACAATGAGCTGCAGGCGCATTGGAATGCGGTCCTGCGCGCATTTCCGGACGAGCGCGTGCAACTCGAGTCGCACTCGGACGATTTCTCAAGAATCGTGCTGAAAGTATTCGGCCCCAGGGATGGCTATGTGTATGCGCTGTATGACTGGTATACCCACCACGCGACGATACTCGGACCGATCTATGCAGGAGTTACAACACCTGCGGAAGTGAAAGAGATCAGCTATGGCGCGGCTGACGGGCTGAAGATCCCCGCCTTTTTAACCCTGCCGCCGTCAGCCTCGGCAAAAGATCTGCCGCTGATCGTCCTGCCGCATGGCGGCCCTGCATCGGCCGATACACTAGACTTTGACTGGTGGTCGCAGGCACTGGCGGCGCAAGGCTACGCCGTGCTGCAACCTAATTTCCGCGGCTCGATTCTGGATTCAAAGTTCGTGCAGGCGGGTTTTGGCGAGTGGGGCCGCAAGATGCAAACCGATTTGTCGGATGGCGTGCGCTATCTGGCGCACGAAGGCATCATCGATCCGAAAAGGGTCTGCATCGTCGGCGCAAGCTATGGAGGTTATGCCGCGCTCGCCGGCGTTACGGTCGAGTCGGGCGTGTATCGTTGCGCGGTGTCGGTCGCGGGGATATCGGATTTGCGCCGGTTTCGCAAATGGACAATCGCCAACGAAGCGGGCATGAGCCAGCGCTATTGGGACCGGTTCATGGGCACGGCCGACCAGAAGGACCCGGCGCTCATCGCAATTTCCCCCATCGAACATGTCGGTGCGGTGACCGTGCCGGTGCTATTGATCCACGGCCGCGATGACACCGTGGTCCCCTACGAGCAGAGCGACATCATGCTGAGCGCGTTGAAGCGCGCCGGGAAATCCGTGGAACTGGTGACCATGAAGCACGAGGATCATTGGCTGTCGCGCAGCGAGACCCGGATGCAGATGCTGCAGGCCACCGTGGATTTCCTAAAGGCGAACAATCCGCCGAACTAGCGGACAGCCGGCCCTCGCCGCAACGAGCGTGCGCGCGCGCCGCAATGTGCAGCTCGGGCCGGCCGCAATCTACGGTTTCTTCGCGTCGGGCGGCGTCGGCGGCGGTGAGTTCGGTGCGGCGGAATCGTTATCATCGGCGCCCGGATCAACCAACGGTTCCTCTGTCACCTTGCCGTCCGACACCAGGTAAGCACGCCGCTGCAGGTAAGCGTCACGAACAAAAGCATACGGGTCGAAAACCTTTTGCAGGGTCTCATCCAGCGGCAACAATGCGGCGCGTGTGTCCATGAAACCCACACCGTAGAGTCCGTACGATACCCAGTTGTTGCTGATGTAATGCGTCGGCCCGGTGAAGATATCGACGGCCCGAGCCGGCCCGTCGCGGGTATCGGACGGACCCAATAAGGGCAGTTCCAGGAAGGGTCCCGGCGGCACGCCCCAATGGCCGAGGGTCTGGCCGAAGTCTTCGTCGTTCTTGTCCAAGCCCATTTGCGTTGCCGGGTCCAACAACCCGCCGAATCCCACTGTGGTGTTGACGACAAAGCGCGCCAGGTCATTGCCGGCCGCGAGGAATTTCCCCTGCAGGGCATCGTTGACCATGACGGTCGTGGTCTTTAAATTCGCAAAAAAATTGCTGACGCCGGTGCGCGCCGGCTGCGGCACCGCGCGCACGTAGGTGCGGGCAATGGGCTTGGCAACGGTGCGGTCGAGCTTGTCATTGAATTTATAAACGCCGCGATTCCACGATTCCCACGGGTCCTGCGGCGGAGGTTTGTGGTTGGGCGGCAGCGTGACACATCCCGTCAGAACGACCGCTAGTACCACGCCAAGCGGCGTGCGGGCGTGCCTTGCTCTCCGCATATCGAATCTCTCCTCGGTCCCTTCCTCAGGGCCAAAGATACACTATTGTGCAAAGTCGGAGGGATTGACAGCGGGGGAGAGTCGGAGGGATTGACAGCGGGGCCTAGTATCTGCCGTTGTTGCCGCTGCGATCGTCGGCGACCGTGTTTTTGTTCTTCTTGGGCATGGCCGCACGCACTTCCTCGAGCCGTGCGCTGTAGCGAGCGCGTTGCACGGCGTCGAGTCCCGGAAGCGTCAGTGCCAGCTGCAATTGATTGGCCGCCATCACGAGATTGCCCGTCATCAGATAGAACTCCGCCATGTAGCTGTATGAGTCGGCGTAGTCGCCGGCGGTACTCGCGGCCTTCGCGATCAGCCGGGTCTGATCCGGGGTGGGTTCAACGTTGTTGAACAAGTCCAGCAACACCAGATGGGCGCGCTTGTTGTCGCCCGAATGCATCAATGTTTCGGCCAACCGGATGGTGATCGGAACATTGCGCGGGAACAAGGTCATCGCCCTCTCCAGGACGGCGGCCGATTCCTTCAGCTGGTTATTCGCCAGATACGCCTGGCCCAGCGCGCCATAGAATTGCGTGACCTTGGGATACTCACGCACAAGATCCTGCAGATCCGGGATGGCGGCAGCGGGATTTTTCGTCTCGATTTCCGCCACGTCCTTGCCGTAGCGTTCTTGAATGGTCTTGCCGCCGCCATTTTTTAGCAGGTTCACATAGTATTGGCGCGCTATTTGCGGGTCCCCGGCAACGGCTCGCAAGCGCTCGCGGATGAGCAAGTATCCCAAAGAATCTTCGTGATGGACCCTGCCGATCTGGTTCGCGCGATCCTGCGCTTCCGCGACGCGATCGGAAAAAATCGGGTGATCGATGAGGAACTGCACCGCATTGATCCGGCTCGGTTCGGGGCCGGTTCGGCCCATGTAATCGAAGAAACTCGCCATTCCCAATGGATCGTAGCCCGCATTCGCCATGGTCGTGATGCCGATTCGATCCGCTTCGAATTCGCTGCTGCGCGTGTAGTTGATCTGATGCTGAATCATGGCGCTCTGGCCCGCCAGAATGGCGCCTTCGATCGCATCGGGCGAGCCGCGGCCCGCGGTCGCGCCCAGCAGCACGGCCGCCAGCATCGCGGCGGAGGCCAACAATCCTTCGTGACCCTGGTCGATGATCTGGCGCACGATATGGCGTTGCGTGACGTGCGCGGTCTCGTGCGCCAGCACACCCGCCAATTCGTTCTCGTTGCGCGTCGACAAAATCAAGCCGCTGTTGATGATCACGAACCCGCCGGGGATCGCGGAGGCGTTGATCTCTGCCTCGCGGATGACGAAGTAGTAGAACTGGTGCTGGCCTTCCTCCGCCTGACTCGACAGGCTGTGGCCGATTTCCTGAGCGTACTGGGCGACTTCAGGATCAGTGAGTATCAGGCCCGTCTTGCGAATCTCGTTAACGAAGCCAAGCCCTGCGTGGTACTCATCGTCAATCGAAATCGCGGCATTGGCCGGGCTGCCCAACTCGGGCAGATCTTGGCTGGGGCGCTTCGTGGATTGAGCGACGCCTTGCGCATAACCTACGCTCACGCTTAGGCCGACTGCGGCTGCGCCCAAAAACGCGGTTATGGATTTCAGCGCTGACATGGTGACTCTTAGCACCTTGGAGTGTAGGCCGATGCCAAAGTTCGCTCAAAACTGAAGCAAAATCAAAGAACTTCGGATGCGTAATCCGCCAAACGCGAGCGCTCGCCCCGAACCAGCGTGATATGTCCCGAAAACGCCCAGCCGTGAAATCGGTTTACAACATAAGTGAGCCCGGTCGTGGTTTCAGTAAGGTAGGGCGTATCAATCTGCGCAATATTGCCCAAACACACCATTTTAGTGCCCGGCCCGGCGCGAGTGACCAGCGCTTTCATCTGCTTCGGCGTCAGATTTTGAGCCTCGTCAATGATGATAAAGCGGTTCAAGAACGTCCGGCCGCGCATGAAGTTGAGCGAGCGAATCTTGATGCGGTGCCGTAGCAGATCGTTGGTGGCACCGCGTCCCCAGGTTCCGCCTGGTTGGCTCTGAGTCAGGACCTCCAAGTTGTCCATCAGCGCGCCCATCCAGGGCTCCATCTTTTCCTCTTCGGTCCCGGGCAGGAATCCGATGTCCTCGCCCAGGGGGATGGTGACGCGCGTCATGATGATTTCGCTGAAGCGATTGTGGTCGAGTGTTTGCGCCAGGCCCGCGGCGAGGGTTAGCAGCGTCTTGCCGGTGCCGGCAGGACCTAACACGGTGACGAAGTCGATTTCCGGGTCCATCAACAAGTTCAACGCCAGATTCTGCTCGCGGTTTCGCGCCGTCACGCCCCACACGTTGTTGCGCTCGGTGCGATAGTCGGTGGTCAGTTCGAGGATCGCCGACTCTGACTCGAGCTTGCGCACAATGGCTTCCACCCCGTTGGCGCCGGGGTCATAGACGAATTGATTGGTCTTCCATTCGCGCACCAGCGGTCCGCGCACGCGATAGTAGGTTCGACTTTGGTGCTGCCAGGATTCCATCCCCTTGCCGTGCTTCTCCCAGAAATTCTGCGGCAGCTGCTGCGCGCCGCTGACGAGCAAATCCGCATCTTCGATGGTTTTGTCGCTGGAGTAATCCTCGGCATGGACGCCGAGAATCGCCGCTTTGATGCGCAAGTTGATGTCTTTCGAGACCAGTGTGACGCGTGCCGTGCGAAACTTCTGCTGCAACGCCAGGGTATTGGCCAAAATTGCATTGTCAGCACCTTGCCCGGGCAGGCTGTCCGGCAGCACCGATTCCAGCAGCTGAGTCTGGAAGAACAGCCGCCCGCCGGGAGGCCGCTTGCCGTGATTGATGGGTATGGCGGTGGGCAGGGCGAGGCCGCGGTCGATTTGCTTCTTGGTGGCACCCTGCATCAACTCGTCCAAAAAACGGCTGACTTGGCGCACATTGCGCGCCGGCTCCGACAGGCCCTTCTTGCCGGCATCGAGTTCCTCGAGCACGGTCATCGGAATATAAATATCGTGCTCTTCGAAGCGGAAGATTGCAGTCGGGTCGTGCATCAACACATTGGTATCGAGCACGAATATCCGGCGTTCCGCCTTGCTCTGCCGGCTCTTCAATACCGCGGCTCCCAAAGGCCGCACATTGCCGGTCACAGTGCCTTCACCGCCGCCAATACTGCCTCGGCATGATCCTTGACCTTCACCTTGCGCCATTCGTGCCGTAGCACGCCCTTGCCGTCGATGAGAAAGGTGCTGCGCTCGACTCCCATGTATTTCCTGCCATACATGCTTTTTTCCTTGAAAACACCGTACAAATTGCACACTTTCTGATCGGGATCGCTGAGCAGATCGAAGGGAAACGACATCTTTTTCTTGAACTTCTCATGCGAAGCCAGGCTGTCCGGCGAGATGCCCAGCACCAACGCCTTGGCCTTCTTGAACTGCGCGTTCAGCGCGGCAAAATCCAGCCCTTCCTGAGTACATCCGGAAGTGTTGTCGCGCGGGTAGAAATAAATGACCACCGCCGCCCCCTTGCCGTCCTCGAGCGACCAAGTCCCGCCGGTACCCTCGAGGCTGAAGGACGGGGCCTTCTTCCCTATGTCGATCTTGCTCATGGCTAACTCTTCACGGGTTCGAAAATGGCGTCCAAATTCAGGTGATCGCAGAAATCCATGAATTCCTCACGCAATACCCCGATATGCAGACGGCTTGGAACATTGACGATCATTTGCACGGAAAACATCGGAGCGCCCGTGTGGGCGGCTGCGTACGAGCGCGTCGATAGTTCGGCGATGTCGACGCCGCGCTGCGCGAAGAATCCGGAAAGTCCGGCGACGATCCCGGTCTGATCGAGGCAAACCACGTCGATCGAATAGGGCAGCATGTCATTGCGTGCCGATCTCTCTTCGGTGCGCCGCAACTGAATATTCATGCCGGTGGCATCGCCGAGTTTTTTGAATTCGCCTTCAAGTTTGGCGAGTGTGTGCCAGTTGCCGTTGACCAGCAGCAGCATGGCAAATTCGTTACCGAGCGAGGTCATGCGGCTCTCGCTGATGCTCCCGCCGCAATCGGCGATAGCCTTGGATAACTCGTGAACCATGCCGACGCGGTCGCTGCCGACCGCGGAAATGACGATATGTTGTTTCATTGGCCCAAATTCTACCGGATGGAAGCTTGCCTTAGGTGCTGTCTGACACTTAAGGTAGCGATATTTCCCGCGGAGCTCTTTGATGTTTTCCGGAAGCATGGTAGCAATCGTCACCCCCATGATGGCCGACGGGGCGGTGGATTGGCCCGCGTGGGATCGACTGCTGGATTTTCACATGCGCGAGGGCAGCGATGGAATTGTCGTGGCCGGCACCACGGGCGAATCGCCGGCGCTCTCCGCTGCTGAAGTCGAAGAGCTCACCGGCCGGGCGGTGGCACGCTGTCGCGGCAAGGTCAAAGTCATTGTCGGTGCGGGTCTCAACGCGACTGAGGCGACCGTGGCACGCACGCGAGTCTTGTCGCGGCTGGGCGTCGATGCGGTGATGCTGGTGACGCCGTATTACAACAAACCTCCACAGGAAGGCCTTTACAGGCATTTCGCCGCCGCTGCGGACGCGTCCGCCGTGCCCGTTATTCTGTATAATGTGCCCAGCCGAACGGCGGTGGACCTCTTACCGAGCACCGTCGCGCGTCTAGCGCGGCACCCCGGCATTGTGGCGATCAAAGAAGCGACGGCATCGTTGAGCCGTGCACGCGAGATCCTAAGCGCATGCCCGCCGGAGTTCGCGGTGCTCTCGGGGGACGACGCAACGGCGGTGGATTTGTTGTGCGTCGGCGCGCGCGGCGTGATTTCGGTCACGGCAAACGTTGCACCGCGTCGGATGCACGAGGTCTGCAAAGCAGCGCTCTCGGGCGATTTGGTCGAAGCGCGGACGATTGACGCGAGTTTGCAGGCTTTACATAAGGACCTGTTTGTTGAAGCGAACCCCATACCCGCCAAGTGGGCGGTGGCGAGGATGGGCATCATCGGGAACACAATGCGCCTTCCGTTGGTCGAATTGGCCACAGCGCACCACGAGACGGTGTTGCGAGCGATACGAGCCGCCGGAGTTACTCTTGAGGACCAAGCTGCATGAGCCTTGATCGAATGTTGGTACTGATTGCAGCAAGCGCTTTGATGAGCGGCTGTCACCTGTTCAGCAAACTGAATCCTGATTGCCATTCGAAGCAGGATTATCAGCATGCCCTGTCTGCGCCGCCCTTGAAGGTTCCGCCGGGGCTGGATTCGCCGAACACGGCGGGGGCATTGGTCATCCCCACGGTAACGGACGCGCCGCCGCCGCCGGGGCCTCACGATCAGTGCTACGACATTCCGCCGCGCTACAAGCCCGCTCCCCCGAACAAGGCCGCCAGCGGCGTCTAGGCTCGAGGATTTGATCGGCTGTGCCCGCTCCGGTACCCTTGCGGCCGCGAGGAGAGGTGGCCGAGCGGTCGAAGGCGCACGCCTGGAAAGTGTGTAACACCTAACCGTGTTCGTGGGTTCGAATCCCACCCTCTCCGCCAAAGTGTTTCTGCAGTTGGTCGAGTTTTAGCGGCTAAACTGTATTTGAGTGTAGATAGTTGGGGTGGGGTTCGAACCTTTGGGTTCGACAGCGCCGCGGCGGCGCTGGACGCCGGAGGCTTTGCGACGGCGCCCGGAGGGCGAGGGCCGAATGGCCCGAGTCAATCCCACCCTCTCCGCCACCCAAGTTTATGGTGGCTCGCGTTTGCATCTTCGCGACGACTGGCCACGAACCCCGTCAGGCCCGGAAGGGAGCAGCGGTAGAGGCTTAAAGTCGGGCGCCGAAGTCCTGCTGGCGCGGGCCGCCTCCCAAAAGGCGTGCGACAATACCTTATGAGCTACGTCGTATTGGCGCGTAAATGGCGCCCCAAGCGTTTTGCCGAGATGGTTGGGCAGGAGCACGTGCTGCGTGCGCTTGGCAATGCCCTCGACAGCGGCAAAGTGCACCATGCCTTTCTGTTCACCGGCACCCGCGGCGTCGGCAAAACGACGGTCGCGCGCATTTTGGCCAAATCGCTCAACTGCGAGACCAACGGCGTGAGTTCCAATCCCTGCGGCGTGTGCGCCGCCTGCAGGGAGATTGACGAAGGACGTTTTGTAGATCTCATCGAAGTGGACGCGGCCTCGCGCACCAAAGTCGATGACACGCGCGATCTGCTCGACAACGTCCAGTACGCGCCGACGCGCGGCCGATACAAGGTGTACCTCATCGACGAAGTGCACATGCTGTCGAATCACTCATTCAACGCGATGTTGAAGACGCTGGAGGAACCGCCGCCGCACGTGAAATTCCTCCTGGCCACAACCGACCCGCAAAAGCTACCGGTTACCGTGCTGTCGCGCTGCCTGCAGTTCAGCCTCAAGCGCCTGCCTGCGGCCCTGATCGGCGAGCGCTTGAAGTTCATCGCAACGGAAGAAAAACTGGCTTTTGAGCCCGCGGCGATCGCGTTGCTGGCGCGCGCAGCCGACGGCAGCATGCGCGATGCCTTGAGCTTGTTGGATCAGCTCATCGCCTTCGGCGGCGGCGCCATCGACGATGCGAATGCCCGATCGATGCTCGGCACCATTGACCGCGGCCACGTCGGCAAGCTTGTCGATGCAATCTCGCGCGGCGACGGCGCGGCATTGTTGGCTGAAGTGCGCGAGCTTGATCGTGATGCCCCCGACTATGATCGGGCCCTGGTGGATCTGGCAACACTGCTGCAGCGCATAGCCATCGTGCAAATCGTGCCGGAAGCGGCTCCCCAGGATGAGGAGTTCGACGCGGTATTGTTGACGCGCCTGGCGCGCGCAATCTCGCCCGAGGACGCGCAGCTCTACTATCAGATTGCGCTCGCGGGCCGCCGCGACTTGAACATGGCGCCCGAGCCGCGCATCGGCTTCGAGATGACCCTGCTGCGCATGTTGGCATTTCGGCCTGATACCGGTGCGCAGCCCTCCAAATCCGTCGGCGTGGCCGGTACGGCGCCGGCAATCAGTGCGGCAGCGGCAGCCGGCACGCCAGCGGCAGCCGGCACGCCAGCGGCAGTCGGCGCGGCAGTCGGCGCGGCAGTCGGCGCGACAGTCGGCGCGACAGCCGCAGTCGGCACAGTTCAGGCATCCGGCGCACCGCCGGCAGTCGGCGCAGGGCCGATCGTCGAGGGGGCGCGCCTGACGAGTATCGATGCCGCGAATTGGCCGGCGGTCGTCGAGGCGGCGGCCTTGAGCGGTATGGTGCGCCAGCTGGCATTGAATTGCGTGCCCGCCGGTTTCGAGCACAGCCTGTTGACGTTGAAGCTCGATCAAGCTGCAGCGGATCGGCGCACCAAGCCGATCGAGGAGAAGCTTGTACAGGCATTGTCCAAGTATCTCGGCCGCGATATCCGCCTGGCATTTGAAATCGCGGAATCGGAATTGAACTCGCCGGCGCGTCAGCGGGTCCAGGCAGAACAGGACAGGATCGCTCGCGCGGCAAGCGCTTTCGAGACGGACCCGGCGGTGAAGGGTTTGCGCGAGCGTTTTGGTGCCGATGTGGACGCCGCATCGGTGAAACCATCGAACTAGCGAAAGAGGCCGTTATGATGAAAGGTGGATTGGGAAATCTTATGCGTCAGGCGCAGCAGATGCAGGAGAACATGCAAAAGGCTCAGGCCGAATTGGCTGAGATCGAAGTCACCGGCGAGTCAGGGGCGGGAATGGTGAAGGTAACCTTGAACGGACGTCACGAGGCAAAGAAAGTCTTGATCGAGCCGAAATTGCTCGGCGAGGACAAGGACATGCTCGAGGATTTATTGACCGCCGCCATCAACGATGCGGTCCGCAAAGTTGCCGCCCGCACGCAGGAGAAGTATTCCGGACTCATGTCGGGCATGAATTTACCTCCGGGCATGAAGCTGCCGTTTTGAATGAGCGCTTATTTTGAAGTGATGCTTTAAATGAAGTACACACCGACGCTCGCGCGTCTGATCGATTCGTTGCGCTGTCTGCCGGGCGTCGGTCCCAAGTCCGCGCAGCGCATGGCGTTCTACCTGCTGGAGCGCGATCGCGATGGCGGCAGGACCTTGAGCCAGGCTCTGGCGGAGGCATTGCAGCATGTCGGTCACTGCAAGCGCTGCCGCATGCTGACGGAGAGCGAGCTTTGTTCGATATGCGCCTCCACGTCGCGCGACTTCGCGCAGCTCTGCGTGGTCGAATCCCCGGCGGATGTGGTTGCCATCGAACAGTCGGGCGGATTCCGCGGCCGTTACTTCGTGCTCATGGGGCATTTGTCGCCGCTCGATGGCGTCGGACCCGCGGAACTGGGTCTCGATGAATTCGAGGAGTTGCTCAAAGCGGGCGAAATTCGCGAAGTGATCCTGGCGACGAATCCCACGGCCGAGGGTGAGGCCACCGCCCACTATCTCGGTGAACTCGCGCTGCGCTCGGGGGTAAAAGCCTCGCGGATCGCGCACGGCGTGCCCGTGGGCGGCGAGCTGGAGTATGTCGATGGCGGTACGCTGGCGCATGCGCTCGCCGGACGCACCAGCGTTTCCTAAAGCACGGCGAGCCTGGGACGACAGCTTTAGGACGCCAGCTTTAGGACGACACCTTTAGGACGACACCTTTAGGACGACACCTTTAGGACGCCAGCTTCTCATACAGGCGAAACAATCGTCGATAGCTCTCGTAGCGACGCGCCGAGATTTGTTGATTGATCACGGCGCTGCGCACCGCGCAACCCGGTTCCTCCATGTGCCGGCAATCCTTGAACCGGCACTGCGCGCTGCGCGCATGTATCTCGACAAAGCCGCGCTCGGCCGCGCGCACCAAATGTGCGGGCGGCGCAAAGTCGCGCACGCCGGGCGCATCGATGATGGCCGACGTCGCGGTGAGCTGGTACCAGCGTGCGGTGGTTGTGGTATGCCGTCCCTCGGCATCGCGCGTCAACTCCGCGGTCTGTGCTTCGGCAGCCGGGGCGAGGGCGTTCACCAGCGAGGATTTTCCGACCCCGGACTGGCCGACCAGCAAGTTCACCTTGCCGCTCAATGCCGGCGCGAGTTCGGCGATACCCTCCGACGATTGACTGCTCACCTCGATGCACTGCAAGTTCAAGCGGCGATATTCGTCGAGCTGTGCCTCGATTGAGCCGGTCCCGAGGTCTTTCTTGTTCACGATGATTAGGGCGTTGAGATCCTTGAGCGCGGCACCGGCCCAGTAGCGGTCCACCAGGAACCAATCCGGTTCAGGCTGAGGGGCTGCGACGATGGCAAGATTGTCGATGTTTGCCGCCACCGGCTCGGCGCGCCCGCGTGCGTCGATGCGCTCGATCAAATTGCGGCGCGGCTCGATGGAGTCCACCGATGGGCCGTCAGCCGAAGGTGGATATCCCCACACGACCCGATCGCCGCACACCACACGCAGTTTGCGGCCCTTGAGTCCGCAGCGTACGAGACCCTCGCTCGACTGGACCAGAACGCTGCGGCCGAAACTCGCGAGGACGGTGCCGGTGCCGCCTGCTACCATGCCCGTTTGATCTTTAGAAGCGCCATGAAATCTCCTGACAATCTCATTTGGATCGATTTGGAAATGACGGGCCTGAAGCCCGATTCAGACCTCATCATCGAAATCGCGACGATCGTAACCGACAAAGACCTCAACGTGCTTGCCGAAGGGCCGGTGCTCGCCGTGCATCAGAGCGAAGCCGTTCTAGGCGCCATGGACGACTGGAACAGAAATCAGCATGGCCGCTCCGGGTTGGCCGCCCGTGTGCTCGCGAGCGACATCGATGCGGCGACGGCTGAGCGGCGCACCTTGGACTTTCTTGCCTCTTGGGCCGAACCGAAGCGTTCGCCGATGTGCGGCAACAGCATCTGCCAGGACCGGCGTTTTCTGGCGCGTCACATGCCCTCGTTGGAGGCGTTCTTTCACTATCGCAACCTCGATGTGAGCACTCTCAAGGAATTGGCGCTGCGCTGGGCGCCCAACATCGCCGAGGGCTTTCGCAAGACCTCGACCCACCTCGCGCTCGAAGATGTCCGCGACTCGATTCGCGAGCTGCAGTACTACCGCGAGCGGCTGTTGCGCGCGTTTTAGGCGCCCGGCGTCATTTCTGCGCGTCCTTCGCCAGGAACATCCAGGTCTCGACCACCGTATCCGGGTTCAATGACAGGCTGTCGATGCCTTGTTCCACCAGCCAACGAGCCAGTTCCGGATGGTCTGAGGGACCCTGGCCGCAGATGCCGACGTACTTGCCCTGTGCCTTGCAGGCTTTGATGGCCATCGCCATCAGCGATTTCACGGCCTCATCGCGCTCGTCGAAGGATTTGGCCACGACGCTGGAATCGCGGTCCAAGCCCAGCGCCAGCTGCGTCATGTCATTCGAGCCGATCGACATGCCGTCGAAATATTCCAGGTACTTGTCGGCCAGCAGCGCGTTGGTCGGCAGTTCGCACATCATGATGTGCTTCAAGCCGTTATCGCCGCGCTTCAGCCCATTCGCGGCCAGCAATTGCGTCACCTCCCGCGCTTCGGCAATGGTGCGCACGAACGGCACCATGACTTGCACGTTGGTCAGTCCCATCTCATCGCGCACCCGCTTCAAGGCGCGGCACTCGAGTTCGAAGCAGGGACGGAATACCTTGTCGATATAGCGCGATGCGCCCCGAAAGCCCAGCATCGGGTTCTCTTCGTGCGGTTCGTAGTTTTTGCCGCCGATCAAATTCGCGTATTCGTTCGACTTGAAATCCGACAGGCGCACGATCACCGGTTCCGGCGCGAATGCGGCCGCGATCTGCGCAATGCCCTCGCTCAGCTTGTCGACATAGAAATTCACGGGTCCCTCATAACCCGCGATCTGTTTGTTGATCGTATCCTTCAGCTCGGCGCTCTGCTTGTCGAATTCCAGCAATGCCCGCGGATGTACTCCGATCATGCGATTGATGATGAACTCGAGGCGCGCCAGTCCCACGCCGCGGTGGGGAATCCCCGCGAAATCGAAGGCGCGGTCGGGATTGCCCACATTCATGGTGATCTTGACCGGTATCGCCGGCATTGCGTCCATTTCGATGCTGCGCTGGTCGAATTCCAGCATGCCCTCGTAGACGTAGCCGGTATCGCCTTCGGCGCAGGAAACCGTGATCGGCTGGTTCTCCTTGACGTCGCTGGTGGCCGTGCCGCAGCCGACCACCGCCGGAATTCCGAGCTCGCGGGCGATGATGGCTGCGTGGCAGGTGCGGCCGCCGCGATTGGTAACGATCGCCGAGGCTCGCTTCATGACCGGTTCCCAATCCGGATCGGTCATGTCGGCGACCAGCACATCGCCCGCTCTGACCCGCGACATTTCTTTTGCGTCCTTGATGATGCGCGCATGGCCGGCGCCAATGCGCTGGCCGATGCTGCGGCCACAGGTGAGCACCTTGGAACGCGCTTTCAGCGTGTAGCGCAATATCGTGCGGCCCGCCCGGCTTTGCACCGTTTCCGGCCGCGCCTGCAGAATGTAGATCTTGCCGTTGCTGCCGTCCTTGCCCCACTCGATGTCCATCGGAGCACCGTAGTGTTCTTCGATGATGAGGGCTTGTTTCGCCAATTCCGAGATGTCCGCCTCGCTCAGCGAAAATTTGTGACGATCGGCATGCGGGACATCGACGGTGCGGACGCGATCCTTGGAGCCCGGATCGGCGTAGATCATCTTGATCGACTTGCCGCCGAGATTCTTTCTGATGATCGCGCGGCGGCCGGCACGCAGCGCGGGTTTATAGACGTAGAACTCATCCGGATTGACGGCGCCCTGGACCACCGTTTCACCCAGGCCATAGGCGGCGGTAATGAAAACCACATCTCGAAATCCCGAATCGGTATCGAGCGTAAACATGACGCCGGCTGCGCCTAAGTCGCTGCGGACCATGTGCTGTACACCGACGGACAGCGCCACCGCGCTGTGATCGAATTTGTTGTGCACCCGATAGGATATCGCGCGATCGTTGAACAGCGAGGCGTACACTTCGTGCATGGACTTGAGCAATTGTTCCTCGCCGCGCACATTGAGGAAGGTCTCCTGTTGGCCGGCAAAGGAGGCCTCGGGCAGATCTTCGGCGGTCGCCGAGGAACGCACAGCGACCGCGAATTCGGCGGGATCGCTTGTCCCCTTCATCTTGCGCCAGGTCTCCAGCGCTTCGGTCTGCAATCGCTCCGGAAAGGGTGTGGCCAACATCCAGCCGCGAATCTCTGCGCCAACCGCCGCCAGCCGCTGCACATCATCGACGTCCAGCGTCGCCAGCACGCTGCGAATGCGCTCATCGAGACCGCCTTGCGCCAAGAAGTCCCGGTAAGCGTGCGCGGTGGTCGCAAAACCGCCCGGCACCGAAACGCCCAGGTCGGCCAAGCCGGAGATCATCTCTCCGATCGATGCATTTTTACCGCCGACGAGTTCGACGTCTTTATTTTTCAGTTTCTCAAACGGGATGATGTAAGGCTTCATGGTGCACTGCTTGTCCGACAGTAGTTTAAGTGAAACACTTTACGGCGAAAGCGCCGACTCGATGAGGTTACCGTGATTAAACGAACTGTGTTCTTCGTTTCCGACCAAACGGGGATTACCGCAGAAACAATGGGTCACAGTCTCATGACGCAGTTCGACGGGATCGAATTTCGTCAAGTGACTGTGCCATTTATCTCCACCGTTGACAAGGCAATTGAAGCCGTTCGCAAGATCGATCTCGTGGCGGCGCAAGAGGGCGTGCGGCCGGTCGTCTTCAGCACTTTGGTGCAGGAAGATGTGCGCAACGTGGTCCGCGGCAGCACCGGATTTTTCCTGGATTTTTTCGATCCGTTCCTAGCACCACTGGCGGGCGAACTCAAGACGCAATCGAGCCATACCGCGGGTAGGACTCATCGCATGGCGGATACGCACGCCTACGCCACGCGCATCGATGCCACGAATTTCGCACTGGCGAACGATGATGGATCGGTGGTGCGCGATTACGAGCGCGCGGATGTTATCCTGGTCGGCGTGTCGCGTTCCGGTAAAACTCCGACCTGCTTGTATCTGGCGATGCAGTACGGAGTCTTCGCCGCGAATTATCCGCTCACCGACGATGATCTGGAATCCCGCAAGTTACCGCGGGCGCTCGATGGCTACCCGCAAAAGCTGTTCGGCCTGACGATCAAGCCGGATCGACTGCAGCAAATACGCAACGAGCGCAAGCCCGACAGCCGCTATTCATCGGCGGCGCAAGTGGCGTTCGAAGTCCGCGCCGCGGAGTCCCTGTTCGAGCGGCACGGCGTGCCGGTTCTCGATGCGACGGAAGTCTCCATCGAAGAAATTTCCACCAGAATTCTGGATCGCATGGGCATCGAGCGTCGACTGCGCCCCTGAAATCTCGAAGCTGCGTGGTATAGTTCAAGCATGATAGCGGATCAATGGTGTGAGACATCGTGGCGGGCCCGGCCTGGCAGCTTTGTCAGTCTCATGACGCTGTACGAAAGCAATTTCGTGCGCCTGGGCTGGATTGTGGACGGACTTCGCGATGTCACCACGCCGCGTGTCTCGAGCGTCACCGCGGACTGTGACCTGTATCTCACCCCGCTGGAACTGTGCCGCTATACCAGCGTCTTTCGGCTCACCTACGAGTTCGATTTCGAGGCTTCGCGCCTCCGCGACCCGGATTTGGAGGTTTGTGTCTATCACGATGCCCGCCTGGCCGAAGTGCGCAGCTTTCGCGGCTTCCAGCGCCATCCGCAACTGGCCAAATTGCAGTCAGGACTCAAGCGTGAACTGGATCAGCGCTGGGCGCGGAACATGATGCTAAATAAATGGCTGGAATACTGCGCCGAGCGGGGGCATCACTTCTAGCCGCGAAGATTGGCTTCGTATCGGGTGACCTGCGGTTGTCATGGGATGAGGCGGGACTTTGATCGACAAGCTGACGTTTCTAAAAGGCGGTGCGGAAGGAGGTTCAGCGAGTGCCGACGAAGAGCGGCTCATGCAGCTGTTCCAGAATCGCGCGGGCCTGAAAAAAGCCTACGCCGACCTCAAGGATGAATTTCACCTGCTCCGCGACCGTCTCAAGCAGCAGGAAGGCGCGACCATTCGCATCCAGGAACAGATGGACGCGCTGGGCGATTTGCTCGGCGATCCAAAAACGGGATTCGGGGCGCTGGTGTTCTTTCAGTTGCGCGCCCTGTGGAAATCCTGCCATCAGCAACTTTCAACGTTCTCCGCCGATCTGACCCGCCAGCAGGAAGCGCGCGAGGTCGCGAAGCACAAGGCGGACGTTGACGCGGAAAAAAACGCGCGGCTCGCCGACGCGGATCAGCGCCTGCGTGCGGCCGGCGCCGAAGCGGATGCACAACGCCGGCATCTCGCGGATGAGCAGCAAGAAATCGGAAGATTGACCGCTTTTTGGCACTACTTCAAGCGTCGGCGGCGCCTGAAGGCTTTGGAATTATTGCGCAATCATGTGGTGACGGCCGATGCCGTCGTGGGCGATTTGCACTCTGAGCGCAGCGCGATCGAGAATGAGGCAGCGCCGGAGTTCCCGGGTCTGTCGTTGGCCGCTCGGCGCAACATCAATCTGGCCATCATCAGCTACGCCGAGTTGTTGTGCGAGAACGCCGACGCTTTTGGGCTCGCGGCGCGCGCCAAGGAAGCCGTGGCGCGGCGCGTGCATGAAATGAATTTCGGCACGCGCGCCGAGTGCGAGAACTACATGCAGCGCGTGCAGAAGGCTCAGGCTGCGGTGACCAATCAGAAGCAGATCGGCAGCCTCATCAAGGTCAAGCTGGAGCGGCTGCGGGCCACCTGCGAATATCGCAATGCCGCCGATACGGTGCCGACGGCGGACTCGCTGTCGCCGTCGTCGGCAGAACTTGATTTCGACAAGCCCAAGCCGGCGCCCGCGAACCCGTGGAACGTGCTCGCCGAGGATTACTGGGACCTGTTCACCCTACTGCTGCGCTAGGGGCTGCCGGCGCGGCGGGCTGGCGTCCGCGTCGTTGCGCCGCGCCTGGGTCGGTGCCGACCGCTTCGCGGTGACCACGACCAGATCGGCGGCGATCTGCGAAGCCTCATCCAGCAGGATGCCCGCGGTTGCATCGTCCTTGATTTCTTCCAGTGACTTGACCGGCTTGACGTCATGCGATGCCCGCCAGGCGTTTTCCCGCTCGAGCCGCTCACCGTCGATGCGCTTGCGCTCCGCCTCGCGCGTCTTCAGGTTCAAAGACAGGGTTTTCTGACGGCGCATGGCGTCGAGCGCCGCGATGTCTTCGCGCAGGTACTTGAAGTCCGCGCTGCCGGAGGTGCGTTCTTGATGCAGCTTTTCGAGCGATGCGGCGATCGGTTTCAAATCGCCTTCAACCCTGAAGCTCGCCGGCTCGATGTGATCCCAGGGCAGGGCACGATCACGGGTGCTCTCGCCGACTTCGCTGGCATCGATGAGCGATGGCAGGGCGATATCGGGGGTTACACCGCGATCCTGGGTGCTTTCCCCTGTGATCCGATAGTACTTGCCGATGGTCACATTGAGCTGGCCCAATTCGGGCTTGCGTCCAAAGATGGTGTAGTTCAGCGGATGCGCGTTCTGCACCGTGCCCTTGCCGTAAGTCTGCTGACCGATGATGAGGGCGCGTCCGTAGTCCTGAATGGCGCCGGCGAAGATCTCCGAGGCCGACGCGCTGAATCGATCCACGAGCACGAGCATCGGGCCGCTGTAGAAGATCGCGGGATTCGGATCATCGTCCACTTCGATATGCCCGGTGGTATCACGCAGCTGCACCACCGGTCCGCGGTCGATGAACAGGCCGGTGAGCGACTCGGCTTCCGGCAAATAGCCGCCGCCGTTGGCGCGTAAATCCATGATGATCACTTCGGCGCCGTCTTTGCGCAGTTCGCCGATCAGGCGCTGCACGTCGCGCGTGGTGCTGCGGTAATCCTTGGCGCCGGCGCGGCTGGCATCGTAATCCTGGTAGAAGCTCGGCACGGTAATGATGCCGACTTTGACGTCCTTGCCGTTGCGCACCACGGTACGCATCGCCTTGTGCGATGCCTGCGCCTCGAGGGAAACCCGGTTGCGGGTGAAGTCGACCACTTTTTGCACCGACCCAGGCGCCGCGCCCGCGGGCAGGACCTGCAGCCGCACCGTCGTGCCGCCGGGTCCGCGGATTTTCTGCACCACATCGTCGAGGCGCCAGCCGATGACATCGGTCAGTTCGCCGCTCTTGCCCTCGCCGACGGCGGTGATCCGATCGTTGGCCGCGATCTTGCCGCTGGTCGCCGCCGGACCGCCGGCAATCACATCGATCACGGTGACGTAGTCGTCGGTCAATTGCAGCGAGGCGCCGATGCCCTCGTAGCTCAAACTCATTTGGATGTTGTATTCCTCGGAATTGCGCGCCGAGAAATAATTCGAGTGCGGATCGAGCGACAGCACAAAGGCATTCATGAATGCCTCGAACACATCGTCGGGTTTGCTCTGATCCATGCGCTTGGCCACGTGCTCATAGCGCTTGCGCAGCACCTCCACCACGTCGGGCCACTGCTTGCCAGCGGTTACCAGCGAGAGCGCGTCATTCTTGACTCGCTTGCGCCACAATTCGTTCATCTCCGCCGCGTTCGCAGGCCAGGGTTCTTTTTCCCGGTCGAAATTAAACGACTCGTCGACATCGAAATCCGGCTTCTTGTTGAGCAGATCGATGGCGTAGGCCATCCGCTCGCGGCTGCGCTGTTGATAGCGGCGGAAAATCACGAATGCCGGTTCGACGTCGCCGGTCTTGATGGCATCGTCGAGCTCGTAGCGATATTTCTCGAACTCCGCAATGTCGCTGGCGAAGAAATAACTGCGCGCACCGTCAATGGTATCGAGATAGCGGTCAAGAATCAGGCTCGAGAGATGATCATCGAGCGGTGCGCGGCGGTAATGCTCGTGCGCGATGATGTCGGCGACGCGCCGCGCGACATAATTCTCTTGTTCAGTGGGGGCGAGGACCGTGGCGGCTGCCGCGGGCGCGGGCGCCGGCGGGGTCATGGCGGCGCCCAAGAGGGCGGCAAGACCTACTGCGCTCGCGCAGATTGCAATGCCGGTAATCCATCGCGAGCGCGTGGCTTGAAACCGTTTGAGTATCACCGTCGCCGTTCTCCTGTAAACTTCCGTCCCCACTCCCTTCAAGGCTAGAGAAGCTCGTGCCTCCTAGCAAGTGTATATGAGCCGAAGGATATGCGTCCGTTCACGGTTTTGATCGGCATTGTCTTGGGATCTGCCGCATCGATCACTTTCGGCCTTGGAACCGTCCTGATCGTCTTCCTGGTGCTGGGGGGTAAACACCCGGAACTACCGCGAGAAATGCCCCGTCTGGCACTCAGCCTGGCATCCTTCTCCCTTTTGACCGCTGCCAGCGCCGGGAGTTTCCTCGGACAGGCGCGCCTGAAGCCCTGGCGGGCCTGGGCGCACCTTGCTACAGGGATTTGCCTATGCGCCGTGATTTTGCTGTATTGGCCGCGCCGCAGCTAAGCGGTCACGAGCAGCTTCCATGGAACATAAGCGTCTTTTGTCGATTTTGATCGTCGCGGGGCTGTTGCCTGCCTGCAGCATGCGTCCCAAGGAACCACCGCCTTCCACCGACATCGACGACGTCGCATACGGCGATCACGTCCGCGTGCTGGCCTCCGATGATTTTCTAGGCCGCAAGCCCGGGACGCCGGGAGAGGACAAGACGGTCGCCTACCTGATCGAGAATTTTCGCCGGCTGGGGCTGAAGTCCGGCAACGGCACGAGCTACGTGCAGCAAGTCCCACTGGTAGAAATTACAGCCGGTGCCGATGCGACACTGATTGCAACAGGCGCGCAAGGCAGCCGCAATCTGGTGTTCGGCAAGGACATGGTGATTTGGACCGAGCGCGCGGTGCCCGACATAAACATTACGCGCAGCGAACTGGTGTTCGTGGGCTACGGCATCGTCGCGCCGGAATACGCGTGGAATGACTATGCAAATCTCGATGTTCACGGCAAGACCGTGGTGGTGATGGCTAACGATCCGGGATATGCCTCGAAGGACCCCACGGTCTTTAAGGGCAACGCCATGACCGAATATGGCCGCGATGCCTACAAGGTCGAGGAGGCCGCGCGGCAGGGCGCGCAAGGCGTACTGTTCATCCATGACCCGGTCGCCATCGGCTACAGCTGGAATGCGATTCGGGCGATCGGGAGCGGGGCGCGATTCGTGCCGCCGGCGGCGGACGCGAGCGCGGGTCGAGCGGCGATCGAAGGCTGGATCCAAAACGATGCGGCGCGGGCGCTGTTCAACGATGCGGGAATCGACTTTGCCAGAACGACGGGGGCGGCGGCGCACCCGGGATTCAAAGCGGTGCCGCTGGGAATCCGCGTCGATGCGATGCTCCACAACAGGATCCGCTCCTTCAGTTCGCAGAATGTGCTGGCGCTGTGGCCGGGACGCAAGTCGCATGAATTCGTGCTCTATACCGCCCATTGGGACTCGCTGGGCGTCGATGCGGCGCGGGCCGGCCACAACACATTCAACGGCGCCGTGGACGACGCGACCGGCATTGCCGGCCTGCTGGCGTTGGCGCAGTCCTTCAAGCGCACGGATCCGAAGCCCGACCGTTCGATCGCCTTTCTCGCCACGACGGCGGCGGAGCCCGATCTCCTCGGATCCCAGTACTACGTGGAGAATCCGATTCTGCCGTTGCGTCAAACCGTCGCCGTCATCAATGTGGACATGCTGATCAACGGCGGCCGCACCCGGGATGTCAGCATCCTCGGTTTCGGCAATAGCGATTTGGACGAGACGGCGCGCGCCGAGGCGCTGCTGCAGGGACGCGAAGCGCACCCCGAACCTGAACCTCAGTTCGGGCGGTATTTTCGTTCCGACAGCTACAGCTTCGCCCACCGCGGCGTACCGGTGCTCTATACGCAGGCAGGCATCGACAGCGCGGCGCGCGGTCCCGTGTGGGGCAAGGCGCAAATCGATGATTATTTCGCGCGGCGCTTCCGCCAGCCGAGCGATCAATATGCCGCGGACTGGGATGTCGGCGGCGCGGTTACCGACCTAACGCTGGACTATCGGATTGGAATGCGTCTAGCCAACGGCAGGCGCTTTCCGCGCTGGTATCCAAACAGTGAGTTTCGCGGGTCGCACCGCCGCGACAATCCAGCGCCGGACGAATAGGAGACGGTCGGCCGCTACCGCTTGCCGACGCGCGTCCAGTTCTTGGTGCGATCGAAGCTGCCGGATGTATTGTAGGGATCCGAACCCTGCTCCTTGTGGGAAGGCTTCTTGGGTTCCGGATCGAGCGCCAATGATCGCACCGTCTTGGCCTGCCGGAGCTCGCGCACGGCGAAGCTGAAGTTGGAATCGTCGTTGCTTGAGTTTCTATCGTCGTTCGACATCGTCCCGCCTCTGCAAAAAAATCACTGCACTTGTCAATGTTCTAATTGTGATATCTCCGTGGAGCGAATGTTCCCAAATTGCGACAGGCAGGATTGAACTGCATCGCAGATTTGTGACGCAGTTCAAGTCGATCAAGACATAAGATCCGCGCAGGACGACTTAATTCGTGTATGGGCGGCGTGCCCTCGAATCTAGCCGCTCTTGGCGAGCGGCGTGCTCAGTTGCCGATCGAAGGGCACCGAGCGGTTGCGGCCGCGCAGTTTGGCGGTGTAAAGCGCTTGGTCGGCCGCCTTGATGAAATCGGCATAGTTGGCAAATTGGATTTGCGTGCCGTGCGTCGCGCAGCCGATCGAAACCGTGACCTTGGCATGATGCGAACCGACCACGTGTCCGGTATTGCGAAACGCCATCACAATGCGCTCGCAGATGTTATGCGCCGTTTCCAGATCGGTTGCCGGCAGCACCACCACAAACTCCTCGCCGCCGTACCTGGCGATCATGTCGGTCTCGCGGGTGTTGCCGCGCAGGATGCGCGCAGTCGCCTGCAAGACGCGATCGCCCGCCTGCTGTCCGAAGTTCTCGTTCAGCAGCTTGAAGTTGTCGAGATCGACGAACGCGACGCTCAAGGGCCACTTGTGCCGTGTCGAATTCTCGAATTCGCGCGCGAGGAATTGTTCCAGATAGCCGCGGTTGTACACGCCCGTCAAGGAATCGCGCCGAGTCTCTTCCTCGAGCTCGATCGACTGCGGGGATGCGCCATCCGCGGAAGCGCGCAGGGTATTGATTTCGCGCAGCGCATGCAGACTGCGCAGCATCAGCACTTCACGCGCCTGCTCGAGAATCAGATCCGGATGCTGCTTGGATAGCAGCTCGGACTCGAAGATCGCTTCCGTCTCCGGAATCATCGAACCGATGGTGCCGAGCACCTGCCCGAAGGCCACGCGGTCGAGTCCGAGGCTGCGCTCGGCGCACAGCGCGGTCTCCGCGAATTGCCGCTGTTCCGGATCGAGCAAAAACAGATCCGCGACCGGACCCGAGAGCGCGACGCAGCGTTCAAAAATACCCGCGGGGTGCGCGCTATAACTGAGTTCCACTTGGTGGCTGTGCTCAATGGCCCGGTACAGGCGCTCCGGCAGGTTCCAGGTACGCATCAGCCAACCGCCGACGTAGGCGTGATCGGCCTGCACGCGTTTCTTTTCGTGCTCGGCGAGCGCCACGTGGTCGCGCTGCAGTTTTTCGCCGTCGCGGTACAAATCCGGGACCGCCTGATCGAGCGCCAGCATGCCGACGTCCTGCAGCAGCGCCGCCAGAAATATCTCCTCGGCGAGGGTCTGATGCATGGCATCGCCGAGCGCGCGCGCGGCGGTCGCGCCCAGCAGGGCTCGGCGCCAATAAAATTTGTAGTTCAAGCCGTTGGGTTTCGCACCCCGCAACGACTTGACCAGCGAGAAACTCAACGCGAGGGTCAGGGTTGCATTGAGTCCGAGCACGACCAGCGCCTGGCGTAGATTTTCGCTTTTACGCCGCTGCGCATACAGCGGTGAATTGGCGATGCGCAACACCTTGCTGGACAGGGCCGAGTCCATGCTCAAGGCTTTGGCAACCTTGCCCATTTCAATTTCGGGGTCTTGCGCCAGCTCGATGATGTGCGTCGCCACTCCCGGCGGCGACGGGAAATTCACAGTGCGGCGAAGATGGGCTTCGATCTCGGAATTCAAAACGCGACTCCAGCGGAAAGCGGAAACGATCCGCTTATGGCAAGTTAGCGTCCGGGTCGATGGAAACTTTAAGGCGTTAGTTCAGTCTGGCGCTGGCCCGCCACCAGCTCCGCAGCGCCTTGAACAGCAGGTATAAGCCGTAGGGGCCGAGAAATACCACCCAGGAGGCAATGGAAGCCTCCCTGACGCCTTCAAACAGGCTGACATACAGGTGCCCGAGGCTGGCGCCGTCAAATCGCCCCAGGGCCGCCACGCCCGCATAAAAAATGAGCACAGGCATCAGGGTAAGGCCGAGAAACAGTGCCACGCCGGCGACGATCAATTCCGCCGCCCAAGGGCGCTCTTCTGCAAGCTGCGCGAATTTCAAAGCCATGCACAATTGTAAACGAATCCCGCCGCGCCGCCCGCCGCTGTAGAATTGCGTGCCATGCGCCCCTGGACGCCTCAGACACTGTACGACCTAAAGCCCTGGGCCTTCATGGTGATCGGTGCGATCTTGGGTATCGGCATGATGCTCTGGTCTTTGTCGGCCGGACTGTGGACGGTGTGGCGCGGCCTGCTGTGTTTGGGGGGCGTCGGACTGGCCATCGTCGGCGGGGCTACCTTGCAGATGCGTCAGGACTATCGCGCCAGAAGCAAGTGGCGCCGAGACGCCCCGCCTTGATCCGCACGGCTGTGATCGGTGTCGGCTACCTGGGCCGATTTCACGCGCAAAAGTACGCCAGCCTGCCAAATTCCCAGTTGGTGGGTATTGCCGATCCGTCGGGAGCAGCACGCGCCGCGGTCGGCGCGGAACTTGAAGTAGCGGCGCATGAGGACTATCGCGAACTCTTGGGCAAGGTCGACGCCGTGAGCATCGTGACGCCCACACCTTCGCACTTCGAAGTTGCCAAGGCGTTTCTCGAAGCCGGAGCCAGCGTCCTGGTGGAAAAGCCGATGACCGTGACCACCGCTGAAGGTGAAGGACTCATTGAAATCGCGGCGCGCCTCAAGCGTACGCTGCAAGTGGGTCACCTCGAGCGCTTCAATGCAGCGGTCCTGGCGGTGCAGCCTACATTGACCATCCCTCGCTTCATCGAGTCGGCGCGGCTTGCTCCCTTCAAGCATCGCGGTACCGACGTGGACGTGGTGCTGGACCTGATGATTCACGACATCGACCTGATCTTGAGCATCGTGCGCTCGCCGGTCGTGTCGGTCGATGCCATCGGCAGCAGCGTTTTCTCCAAAGAGATCGACATTGCCAACGCGCGCCTGCGCTTTGCCAATGGCTGCGTCGCCAATGCAACGGCCAGCCGCGTGAGCCTGAAGACCGAGCGCAAGCTGCGGCTGTTCCAGGACGATGCGTATCTGTCGCTCGATTTGCAGCAAAAAATCTTGACCGTGATCCGCAAGGGCAATGGCGTCGGCCCCGACGGCATGCCGCAGGTCGCGATCGATGAGAACACCTACGAGCAGGGAGACGCGCTCAAGTCGGAAATCGAAGCCTTTCTGGAGGCGGTCGCCAGCGGGGCTCCGCCGCCCGTCACCGGCGAGGACGGCCTGTTGGCCCTGCGCACGGCGGTGAGCATCGCCGAGCAGGTCGCGAGCTCAATGCGAAAGTTTTCCTAGTGTGCGGCCGGAGCGGGGGTTGAGGCGGAACCGGCGGGCGTAGGTGTCGGCGCGGCCGGCGTAGACGAAGGCGTCGACGGCGGGGGCAGGGCGGGTCCTGTGCCCGATTCGTTGTCGGCGACCGTCACCTTGTCGACAAAGTAGCGCGTGTCGGCAAAGCAGTTGGTGGGGATTCCGGGGTGTTCGGTGTAGTGCAACTGCACGCGATGTCCGACAGCCTTGTTGAGCTGCTCCGCGACCGCCTTGTCGCGCACGCTAAAATCCCATAGCTGCGGGGAAATGCCAGGTCCCAAGTACTGGCCCCCACCGTAGTACAGTGCAACTTCGCCTTCATAGGTCTTGCACACCCAGCCGCGGCGAACAAATTTTTGCAGCACCCCCGCCCGCTCGCCATCGGCATACGCCCAAGCCAGGGTCAGCCAGGTCCAAAGCCCGCTGCCCACGACTATCAGCAGCAGCAGGATCAGGAACCAGCGGCCCGCGCGGCCGGAGCGTCGTCTGCCGTTGGAATTGGGGACTTCGATCCTAGTCATGGTGCAGGCGCACTATCCCAGAGTTTCGGCAGCACGCCTACACTCTTCTGCGCTCCTTAAGTCTCGGGCCGCTCATCGAGCGGAAATTGGCGGAGCCGCTGCGACTTCACGCCTAGCGGCTACCGTCAAGAATTACCCCTGTTTCTGCGCGCGAAAGACCTGAGCGCTTTGAGAAAAATCCTACGCGCAGTGTCCTCTTCGGCCTCCAGACGGTAACCAAAAATAGGTCTAGCATCTTTTTCAGTGAGTACTTCAGAAGTCATGCTAGGTCTCGTCGCGATCGGCTCGGTATTGACTGTGGTCTATCTTTTCGTCGAATTCGTGTGGTGGTCGCCAACGACCAACGATCGCCGACATACACCCGCATTTAATCTTCGTAGACTCTACAAGAAGTTGCGCGCTTCCGGCGCGAAGCAGCTTCACTCTAGAACGCCGCCTTTGGCTAGAACGCCGCCTTTGGGTGCCGCAAAGCCGCTCAGGAAGGCCGGAATCGCAATCAGTGCCGCCACGCCGAAGGACCTTGAGGTTCCGTCCTTGGATGTACCCCCTGATCTGACAGCCCGCGGCAATCGCTCGTTTCTGCCGCCAAAATGGTGGAGCCGGGGGGAATCGAACCCCCGTCCATAAGTCCTACGCTACAAGATCTACGTACGTAGCCACGTCTATTGTTCTCACCGCACGCTACCCAACGGGCAGGGAAAGCGTGCAGCCAGCCCGGTAATTTTTCGTTTAACACACCCCAGGCACGTGTGCTCCACTAGCTGATGAGCGCTACACCTAAACGTTCGCATCAGCACGGCCGTCTAGGTTTCAACCGCGATTAGGCGGCTAGAGCGTAGTTGTCTTGATTGGCAACTATAAGTTTGCAAATAGTTTAACGAGGAACCTGCACCTCGGTACGCCCCTGCAGTTTCGCAACCCATGTCGAAACCGGTCGGCCCCGATCGAAACCCCAGTTTACGCTCTTTTGGAATCCGGCGTCAGCGACGCATGGCTTTCATGATCCGGCCCTTGTCACGCTGCCAATCGCGATCCTTTTCAGTGTGGCGCTTGTCGTGCTGCTTCTTGCCCTTCGCCAGACCGATCTCGAGCTTGGCCCGCCCTGCCTTCCAATAGAGCTGCAGCGGCACCAGCGTGTAGCCGCGCCGCTCCACCGCGCCGACCAGGTGGTCGAGCTGGCGGCGGTTCAAGAGCAACTTGCGCGTGCGCGTGGGATCGGTCTCCACGTGGGTGGAGGCGGAGGTAAGCGGGTTCAAGTGGGCACCGAACAGGAACGCCTCGCCATTCTTCACATAAACATAGGCTTCGGCGATCTGCGCCTTGCCGGCGCGCATGCTTTTAACCTCCCAACCCATCAAGGATATGCCCGCTTCGAAACGCTCCTCGATGAAATAGTCGAAGCGCGCTTTGCGATTGACCGCGATCGGCGGCAGTTTTTCCTCGGTTTTTGCCATACAGGAAGTTTACCGGCTCACGGATGGCGGCGCCCGCGCTTTTGCCGGACAATATAAGTATGCAGGTAGTCGAGCGCAGTGCCTTGGTCACGTTTACACCCGCACAAATGTTTGCCTTGGTCAATGACGTGCCGCGCTATCCCGAGTTCCTGCCGTGGTGCGTTGGGGTACGCGTCGAGGATGTTTCCGCCACGGAACGCATTGCCATGCTGAAAATCGCGCACGGCGTCTTGCAGACTGAATTCACGACGCGCAATACGCTGGTTCCCGACTCGCAGATTGACATGCGCCTCACGCACGGACCGTTTCGCGATCTTCAGGGCGCCTGGCGTTTCGATGCCATCGGCGAGCGCGGCTGCCGCGTGCATTTCAAAGTGGAATTCGAGTTCAAGAATCGCCTCACGTCCGCGGCCTTCAACGCCATATTCGAGACGCTGTGCGGCAGCATCGTGGATGCCTTCGTGGTGCGGGCGCAAAAGGTCTACGGTTAGAAGCCTGTCCGTGCTCCGCATCGAGATCGTCCATGCGCAGCCGCACTGCAGCGTCGTCAAAACCTTAAATTTGTTCGCCGGCACGACCGTCGCAGACGCATTGAGCGTGATTGCATCCGATCCAGATTTCCGGGGCGTCGACGTAGCGACTGCCGCGGTGGGCATCTTCGGCAAAGTGGTGCGCCGAGATCAGCAGCTCAAGGACGGCGATCGGATCGAGATCTACCGGCCGCTCGTCGAAGAACCCAAACTCGCGCGGCGCAAACGCGTCGGTAGGTCCGGTTGAGTTCGACCGAGGGCAATTCCGGCCGCCAGGGAACCCGGCCGTGGCAGCCGTCAGCAAATCCAGGCGTCAGTAAATCCAGGCGTCAGTAAATCCAGGCGTCAGTAAATCCAGGCGTCAGTAAATCCAGGCGTCAGTAAATCCGGCCGTTCTTGATTTTCGCGGCCGATGCGTCTTGGGCGGCGGCCTCCGCCGCGGTCGGCTTGTCCAAGCGGGCGACTTTGTCGCCGTCGAAGTAAACGGTGACGCGGCGCGAGTCGACGTGGCGTGAGCGGCCCTTCTTGAGATAGTAAATATAGTCCCAACGTTCTTTGTTGAAGCTGTCGGCCACCATGGGTGTGCCCAGCAAATACCGCACCTGACTGCGCGTCATCCCTTCCTTGACGGTATCGACTGCGCCCTGATTGAGGAAATTACCCTGTTGAATGTTGATGCGATAAACACATCCCGAGGCCAGCAATGACACCGCGGATCCCAAAAAAAGACTCTGAATTATTTTCATGAAAGTGGTGAACAGCCGCCAAATGATTGATAATCGACACCCATCATACCGGAAGGCCTAGCATGCCGCAGCGCCTAAAACCTGATACGACCAGCGAAAGCAACGACCTGCGCAATGCCGGTCTCAAAGTAACGCTGCCGCGCCTCAAAATCCTGGACATCCTCGCCGATGGGTCCGCGCGGCATATGAGCGCGGAAGACATCTATAAAAAGCTGTTGGTGTCCAACGAAGACATCGGCCTCGCCACCGTCTACCGGGTGCTGACCCAATTCGAAGCCGCGGGTCTCGTCACGCGCCATCATTTTGAAGGCGGCATGGCGGTATTCGAGCTCAACCAGGGCGCGCATCACGATCACATCGTGTGTGTTGACTGCGGCAAAGTGGAAGAGTTCATGGACGGGGGCATCGAGGAGCGCCAGCACGCGGTGGCCAAGCGCTTGGGATTCGAAATCAGCGATCACGCGCTGATTCTGTACGGGCATTGCCGCAAGCCGAACTGCTCGAATCAGAAACGCACCAAGACGACTTCTTAACGCGGAGCGGCGCGCGACCCCTTCTTCTTTGCCGTCTCGCTCGGGATGGCGCGTTCGAGCATGTCACGCGCATGCGCGCGAGCCTGGTCGGTGATGTCGATTCCGCCGAGCATGCGCGCAATCTCATCGGTGCGTTCCGTCGCGCCCAACGGCTTGACGGCGGTGCGGGTAATCTTGCCGTCGCTGAGCTTCGTCACCCGAAATTGGCGATGAGCCTGGGAGGCGACCTGCGCCAGGTGCGTCACGCACAGTACCTGCGCGCGCTCACCCAGTTCGCGCAGCTGCCTGCCGACAATCTCGGCGACGGCGCCGCCTATGCCTGCGTCCACTTCGTCGAATACCATGCACAGCGGCGATGACGCCGCGCGCCCGGCAACTTGCACCGCAAGACTGATGCGCGACAGTTCACCCCCGGAAGCCACCTTGGCCAGGCTCTTGAGCGGCTGTCCTGGGTTCGCGCTCACCTGAAATTCCACCTCGTCGCTGCCGTTGGCGGAGAATTCCTGTTCACTGCGGCTGACATGCACGGCAAATTCGCCGCCGGCCATCCCCAGGGTTTGCATGAGCTGGGTCACCTGAACCCCCAACAATTGCGCCGCTGTGCGGCGGCCATCGCTCAGGCGTTGCGCTGCACTGCGATACTCCCGAGTGGTCTCGGCCACTTGTTTCTCGAGCGCCGCCAAGCTCACCTGCACATTGTCCAGAGCGGCCACTTCCTGCTCCAGCCGCGCCCGGTGCTCTGGAAGCTCGAGCACCCTGATGCGATGTTTTCGCGCCAGCGCCTCGAGCGCTGCCGCGCGGCGCTCAATTTCGTCCTGGCGCGCCGGATCGATATCCAGGTCTTCAAGGTAGCGTCGCAATGATTCCGCCGCTTCCTGGGTGAGGATGGCCGCCTCGCCGAGCAGTTTGCCGGCCTCGCCCAGCGCAGGATCGATCTCCGCCACGCTGCGCAGCGCCGTCGCGGCCTTGCCCAGCAGGTCATGCGCGCTGAGGCCGTCGGATTCGTAGGACGCGCCGAGGGCGGTGCGGGCGGCTTCCCCTAAACGGCTGCGCGCGGCGATGCGCTTTTGATCGGCAAAGAGTTCTTCGATCTGACTCGCGTCCGTCACTTCGGCCTGGAGTTCGCGCAATTGGTAGCGCAGCAAATCCAGGCGTGCGTCGCGGTTTTCGGCTGCGCTTCTCAGCGACTCGAATTCGCGGCGACTGGTGCTGTAGCGCTCGAAGAGTTCGGCAACCGCGTTCGTCAAGCCGGGCGTGCTCAGGCGTTCGTCCAGCAAGTCGCGCTGCGCCGCGCGGCTCACCAGGTGCTGAAATTCCTGTTGACCGTGAATTTCGATCAGGAACTCCGCCAGTTCCCGCAAAGCCTGCAAGGGGACCACCTGGCCGTTCACATAGGCGCGCGAGCGGCCATCCGCGCCGATGACCCGCCGCACCACGAGCTCGCCGTCGAAATCGATCGACTGGTCTTTCAGCCAATGCACCGCGCCGGCAGGCAGGGCCGAAAAGCTGGCCGTGACCTCGGCGCGCTCTGCGCCCCGCCGCGCAATATCACCCGCCCCGCGGCCCCCCGCGATGAGCAGCAGCGCATCGACCACGATGGATTTGCCCGCGCCGGTCTCGCCCGTGAGGGCGGTCAGACCGCCGCCGAGTTCGAGCTCGGCTTGATCGACGAGAACCAAGTCTCGTAGTTGAAGATGCGTGAGCACAGCTTAAGCGTCGGTCTGTCCGTTTTGAGCGCCGCGGCCCCAGTGCAACTTGGAGCGCAGCAGCCGATAGTAGTCATAACCCGGCGGATGCAGCAGCGTAATTTGCGCATCCGCACCCTCGACAAACAAGTTGTCGCCCTGGTTCAAGTCGCCGATGGCGGTGCCATCACAGGTTACCTGCGCGCGCGACTCGAAACGATCCGACATGCGCACTTGAATCTTGCTGCCGGCCCGCACGACGATGGGGCGGTCGCTCAGGGTGTGCGGGGAAATCGGCGCCAGCACCCAGACATCGAGATCGGGCTCGACGATGGGTCCGCCGCAGGAAAGGGCGTAGGCGGTCGAGCCGGTCGCCGTCGCGATCACCATGCCGTCGCCGCCATGCGAATTGACGAATCGGCCGTTGATGGAGGTTTCGAAATCCATGGTGCGCCCGGTTTCCCATTTATTCACCACGACATCGTTCAACGCCAGCGCTCGCGCAACTTTGCCATCATGACTCTCGAGCCGCGCCGCCAGCAGCGAGCGGCGATCCTCGCTGTAGCCGCCGGCGAGCACCGTGTCCACATCCTCGAGCATGGAATTGGGACTGACGTCGGTGAGAAAACCAAGCCGCCCGCGATTCACGCCGAGCAGGGGCACGGTATGGCCGGCCACCAGCCGCGCCGCATACAAGAGCGTACCGTCGCCGCCGATGGCAATGATCAGATCGGCGCGAGTTGCGAAGGACTGTTCGGGACAGAGGACCACGCTGCCGGCCTTGAATGCGAGGCCCACGCTGGGATCGACCAGCACCGGCATGCCGCGGGTCTGGAAGTGCGCGGCCAGGCCCAGCATGCATTCGGCGACGCGCAAATCTTTGGCGTTGCCCACCAATGCGATGGACTTAAATACCTGGGACATAATCGATTATAGCCCTCCCGCTGGACTTGACTTCGCCCGGACGCGCTAGGTAGCTTCAAACATGTTATATGGACCTACTATGACAGAAGGTACCGACGAGGGACTGAATGAGCGAGCGCAGATGCTGCTCAAGGCTCTGATCGAGAATTACATTCGCGAAGGCCAGCCGGTCGGCTCTCGAACACTGTCGCGGGATTCGGGCTTGAGCCTGTCATCGGCGACCATCCGCAACGTCATGGCCGATTTGGAAGACTTGGGGTTCGTCGCCTCGCCTCACACCTCCGCGGGCCGCGTTCCAACCGACAAGGGCTATCGGTTTTTTGTCGATACGCTGCTCAAGCTCAAGCCCTTGCATCACGAGGAGATCGAGGACATCGAGCGGCGATTGGGCACCGAGCAGGCGAACGGCCGCTCGCTGGTGCAAACCGTATCGCAGATGCTTTCCAGCGTCACTCACATGGCGGGTCTCGTGACGCTGCCCAATCCCCACTATATCGCGCTGACGCATATCGAATTCGTCGGCCTGTCCGAGAATCGGGCGCTGGCCGTCATGGTCATGAGCAACCGCGAAGTGCAAAACCGCGTCGTGCAGCTCGATCGCTTTCATTCCCCGGAGGAGCTGCGCCGCGCCGCCAATTACCTCAATGAGGCCTTTGCAGGCCGCTCGCTCCCGGATGTGCGCGCTCTGCTGCTGGCGCAGCTGCAGGAGACGCGCCAGCACATGGACCAGCTGATGCGGGATGCCATTCAAGTGGCGCAAAAGGTGTTCGATACCGAGGGCGACGACCGTGTGGAATATGTCATCGCGGGCGAAACCAATCTCATGGGGTTCGCAGAGTTGTCCAACGTCGATCGGCTGCGGCGGCTGTTCGAGGCTTTCAACGAGAAGCACGACATTTTGCGCCTCCTGGACAGCTGTCTGCGGGCAGACGGCATCCAGATCTTTATCGGCCAGGAGTCCGGCTATCGGATTTTGGACGACATCAGCGTGGTGACGGCGCCCTACATGGTCGACAACCAAGTGGTCGGGGTGCTCGGCATCATCGGGCCGACCCGCATGGCCTATGAACGTGTGATCCCCATCGTCGATGTCACGGCCAAGCTCTTGGGTTCGGCCTTGAACACGCGTAAATAGCCCCCAAAATGGACGCTTCGAGCGGCTCGCGAAGCCGCCTTTCCCTTGAGGGCTCTAACGCGTGAACGACAACAACCCGCTATCCGAGGCCGATACGGCCGACGCTAATTCGGCGGCCCCAGACGTGCCCACGGCACTGGCCGCGGCCCAAGCCAAGGCGTCGGAGAATTGGAACAGCTACCTGCGGGCCGTCGCGGAACTGGATAACTATCGCAAACGGATGGATCGGGAGCTGGACAACGCCCGCAAGTACGCCGTCGAGCGCTTTGCACAGGAGCTGGTCGGGGTGGCCGATTCGCTCGAGGCGGGCATTAGCGCCGGAGCGGCCGCTGCCACCGGGTCGGCCCTGCTCGAGGGGTCAACCGCGACGTTGAAGCAATTGCTGCGGGCTTTCGACAAGGCGGGTATCAAGGTCATCGATCCGGAGGGTCAGCCTTTCGACCCGGCCTGGCACGAGGCGATGGTGGCCCAAGCGAGCCACGATAAGCCGCCCAATACCGTGTTGGCGGTGATCCAGAAGGGCTACTCCTTGAATGGGCGATTGCTCCGCCCGGCAAGGGTCGTGGTCAGCAAGGCTCCTGACGGGGAAGCCAATTGATCCTGACGGGGAAGCCGATTGAAATGTACGCCGCATGCCCCAAGTACGGTCACAACGTTCGATTTTTAGAGGGTTTTCACAATGGGTAAAATGATTGGTATCGATCTCGGCACGACGAATTCCTGCGTCGCGATCATGGAGGGCGGCAAGCCCAAGGTCATCGAGAACAGCGAGGGTGATCGCACCACGCCGTCGATCGTTGCCTTCACCAAGGACGGCGAGGTGCTGGTCGGGCAGTCCGCCAAGCGCCAGGCCGTCACCAATCCGGCGAATACCATCGCCGCGGTCAAGCGCCTCATCGGCCGCAAGTTCACCGACGAAGTGGTGAAGAAAGACATGGGCATGGTCTCTTATAAGATCATCAAGGCCGACAACGGCGATGCCTGGGTCGAAGTACAGGGCAAGAAAATGGCGCCCCCGGAAGTATCGGCGCGAGTCCTGCAGAAGATGAAAAAGACGGCCGAGGATTATCTTGGCGAGACCGTCACCGAAGCGGTCATCACCGTGCCGGCCTACTTTAACGATTCGCAACGCCAGGCCACCAAGGACGCCGGCCGCATCGCGGGCTTGAACGTCAAGCGCATCATCAACGAGCCGACAGCCGCCGCGCTGGCGTACGGCCTCGACAAGGACGGCGGTGATCGCAAGATCGCCGTGTACGATTTGGGCGGCGGCACCTTTGACGTGTCGGTCATCGAAATCGCCGAGGTCGATGGCGAGCGCCAATTCGAAGTGCTCTCGACCAACGGCGACACCTTCTTGGGGGGCGAGGACTTCGATCTTCGCGTCGTCAATTACCTGGCCGACGAGTTCAAGAAGGAGAGCGGCATCGACGTGCGCAAGGACCCGCTTGCCATGCAGCGCCTGAAGGAGACCGCCGAGAAGGCCAAGATCGAGCTGTCCTCGAGCCAGCAGACCGAGATCAACCTGCCGTACATCACGGCGGACGCGGCGGGCCCGAAGCACCTGAACATGAAACTGACGCGTGCGAAGCTCGAGTCCCTGGTCGAGGACCTGGTGCAAAAGACCATGGAACCGTGCCGCATTGCACTGAAAGACGCCGGCATGTCCATGAAAGATGTGGGCGAGGTCATTTTGGTCGGCGGGCAGACCCGCATGCCGATGGTGCAGAAAGCGGTGAAGGACCTGTTCGGCAAGGAGCCGCGCAAGGACGTGAACCCGGATGAAGCCGTGGCCGTCGGCGCCGCGATTCAGGGCGGCGTTCTCTCCGGCGATGTGAAGGATGTGCTCCTGCTCGACGTCACCCCGCTGTCCTTGGGTATCGAAACCCTGGGCGGCGTCATGACCAAGGTGATAGAGAAGAACACGACGATTCCGACCAAGGCGTCGCAGACCTTCTCGACCGCGGACGACAACCAGACGGGCGTGACCATTCACGTGTTGCAGGGCGAGCGCGAACGTTCGACCGACAACAAGTCGCTGGGCCGGTTCGACCTGACGGATATTCCGCCGGCACCGCGCGGCATGCCGCAAATCGAAGTCGCCTTCGACATCGATGCCAACGGCATCTTGAACGTCTCGGCGAAGGACGTGAAAACCGGCAAGGAACAGCGCATTGTGATCAAGGCCTCGAGCGGCCTGTCGGAGGCCGAGATCAAGCGGATGGTCTCCGATGCCGAGGCGCATGCCGAGGAGGACAAGAAATTCCGCGAGCTGGTCGGCGCACGCAACAAGGCGGATGCCAGTATTCACTCGGTCGAGAAGGCGCTGAAGGATGTCGGCGACAAGATTGCCGATGATCAGAAGAAAGCGGCCACCGATGCGGTCGCGGCGCTCAAAAGCGCCATGGGCAGCGATGACCGTGAGGACATCGAGAGCAAGACTACGGCCCTGGAACAGGTATCGAGCGTCATCATGCAGAAGATGTACGAGCAGTCCTCGGCCGGTGCGGGTGCGGGCGCGTCGGGTCCGGGCGCCGACTCTGGCGCGGCGGGACATGCACCCAAGGACGATGTGCTGGACGCTGAATTCGAGGAAGTGAAGGACAGCGATCGCAAGAAGGCCTGATGGCGTTTGTGATGCGATAGATTGCTGATCGGAACCGCCGGTGTGCATAGTGCCGGCGGTTCGTTTTTATGGGATAGGCATCGGGTAAGCAATGGCGAAGCAGGATTACTACAAGCTCCTCGACTTGCCGCGAAACGCGTCGGAAGCCGAAATAAAAAAGGCCTATCGCCGTCTCGCGATGAAATTCCATCCGGATCGCAATCCCGACGACCCGGAAGCCGAGCACCGCTTCAAGGAGTGCAAGGAAGCCTACGAAGTCCTGTGCGATCCCCATAAGCGCGCCGTCTACGATCAGTTCGGGCATGCCGGCCTCGAGGGCAATCGCGCCGGCGGCTTCAGCGCCGGCGAGGCATTCGGCGACATTTTCGGCGAAATGTTCGGCGACATCTTTTCCGGCGGCCAGCGCGGCCGGTCGCAAGTTTTTCGCGGCGCCGATCTGCGCTACGAGCTGGAATTGGATTTGGAAAAGGCGGTGTTCGGCACCGAGACCGAGATTCACATCCCCTCCATGGGCGAGTGCAAGACCTGCAAGGGCACGGGCGCGGCCAAGGGATCGACCCCGAAGACCTGCGACACCTGCAACGGCCAGGGCCAGGTTCGGGTGCAGCAGTCCATATTCACCATCCAGCAGCCGTGTCCGCGCTGCAAGGGCCGCGGCAAAATCATTTCCAATCCCTGCGATAGCTGCTACGGCCAGGGCCGGGTGCGCCAGGAGAAAACCTTACCCGTCAAAGTGCCCGCGGGCGTCGACACCGGCGATCGGATTCGCCTGAATGGCGAGGGCGAAGCCGGCCGCAACGGCGGACCCGCCGGCGACCTCTATGTCGAGATTCGGGTCAAGGAGCATCCAATCTTCGAGCGCGAGGGCAGTCATTTGTCCTGCGAAGTGCCCATCACCTTCGTCACGGCGGCGCTCGGCGGCACGGTCGAGGTCCCGACTCTCGATGGCGAAGTGATACTGAAAATCCCCAGCGAGACGCAGTCCGGCCGCGTATTTCGCATGCGCGAAAAAGGCGTGCGCCCGGTGCGCGGCGGCGCCGCCGGCGATTTGTTCTGCCGCGTCGTGGTGGAGACGCCGGTGAGTCTCAAGGCCGATCAAAAAGAATTGCTGAAGAAATTCGCCGAATCCCTGGAGCAGGGCAGCCATCATCCCAAGGAACAGACGTTTTTTGAGGGCGTGAAGAAATTCTTTACGCGCGCGGTCGAGTAGGTGCCGCATTCGCTGGCCGTATTCGGCATTACCGGGCGCATGGGGCAATCGCTGATTCGGGCGCTGCGCGAAGGCACGCAGTTCAAGTTGCAGGGCGCGATCGCCTCGGCGGGCAGCCCGCGACTGGGGCTGGAGGCTGCGGCGGACGGCGAGGCCACGGGCGTCATGATCACCGCGGATGACGACGCGGGGCTCGAAGGTGCGTCGGTGGCGCTGGATTTCAGTCTGGGCAGCGCGGTGGCTGCGCATGCACGCGCCTGCGCCCGGCGCGCCGTGCCCCTGCTCGTCGGGGCGACCGGGTTCGACGCGCCTGCCAAGGCAGAACTTGAACGTGCGGCGAGCTCGATTGCGGTGCTGATAGCACCGAACACCAGCGTCGGCGTCGCGGTCTTGAACCAAGTGGCCGCCGAGGCAACCCGAGCTCTGGGCCCTGCCTATGAGGTGGACATTGCGGAGGCGCACCATCGGCTGAAACGCGACGCGCCCTCGGGCACCGCGCTGGGCCTCGGTGAGGCGATAGCACAGGTGCGCAGGGTGATGTTGAGTGAGGTCGCGGTGTACGAGGGTCCCGCCTCGGATGCGCCTCGCCAGGCCGGCAGCATCGGTTTTTCAGTGGTACGGGCGGGCGACATTGTCGGCGAGCACACCGTGACATTCACCGGCGCCGGCGAGAGGCTGGAATTCACGCATCGGGCCACGGATCGCATCACTTTTGCCCGAGGAGCCCTGCGGGGCGCCGCCTGGCTCATTGGCCGGCCCCCGGGCCTGTACGGCATGAAAGATGTGCTGAGGATTTGAGAAGAAGCATGGACAGTGATCGCGGGCATCGTTAATATTCGCGCCCGGAAACTGATCGCGAATCAACCCATAAGCGGGAGGACGTTCTTAAGAGCGCCTCCCGCTTTGCGCATCTGCGGCAACGCGCTGTAGCGCAAAGCGAGGAACCGGAGTGTCGACCCCTGCAGTGCTAGCTCTCGAAGATGGCACCGTGTTCCGAGGCGTCTCAGTAGGCGCAAAAGGCAACACGACAGGTGAAGTAGTTTTCAATACGGCGATGACCGGCTACCAGGAGATCCTCACCGATCCCTCCTACTGCCGACAGATCGTCACCCTGACCTATCCGCATATCGGCAATACCGGCACCACGCCCGAGGATCTCGAGTCCGGGGCGGTTTACGCCGCGGGCCTGGTGATTCGAGACCTGCCGCTGCTGCATTCGAGCTGGCGTTCCACCGAGTCTTTGCAGAGTTTCCTGCTTCGCTGCAAGGTGGTGGCGATTGCCGATATCGACACCCGCAAGCTCACCCGCCTGCTGCGCGACAAGGGCGCCCAATCCGGCTGCATCATGACGGGCGAAAAAATCGATGAGAACGCTGCCGTGCGCGCCGCCAAGAAATTTCCGGGCCTAAAGGGCATGGACCTGGCCAAGGTGGTCTCGACCAAAAAAATCTATCAGTGGAATGATGGCCTGATCTGGAAGACGGCCGCCAAGCCGCCGCGCCCGCAGAGCCGCCTGCATGTGGTCGCCTACGACTACGGCATGAAGCGCAGCATTTTGCGGATCCTGGCTGAACATGGTTGCCGCATGACAGTTGTGCCTGCACAAACACCTGCAGATCAAGTGCTTGCGATGAATCCTGATGGTATTTTCTTATCCAACGGGCCCGGGGATCCCGAGCCTTGCGACTACGCCATCCAAGCGATTTCCAAATATTTGGAAACCGATATCCCGGTGTTCGGCATCTGCCTCGGCCACCAACTGTTGGGCCTGGCGAGCGGCGCGAAAACCGTGAAGATGAAGTTCGGCCACCACGGCGCGAATCACCCCGTGCTCGAGATCGATTCCGGGCGGGTGCTGATCTCCAGCCAGAACCACGGATTTGCCGTCGACGAAAGCACGCTGCCCGACACGCTGCGCGCCACGCACAGGTCGCTGTTCGACGGCTCGTTGCAGGGCGTGAGCCGAACCGACCGGCCGGCATTCAGCTTCCAAGGCCACCCGGAAGCGAGCCCGGGCCCCCACGACCTGCGGCTGCTGTTTGAACACTTCATGTATTTGATGGTGAAGCGCGTCCAGGCGAATTCCCGCGGGCGCAATTCGGTCAAACAGAAATCGGCGGAAGGCTAGTGCCGAAGCGTACCGACCTCGACAGCATTCTCATCATCGGCGCAGGGCCCATCATCATCGGGCAGGCCTGCGAGTTCGACTATTCCGGAGCTCAAGCCTGTAAGGCCCTGAAAGAAGAGGGATATCGCGTCATCCTGGTGAACTCCAATCCAGCGACCATCATGACCGACCCGGAGACCGCGGACGCTATTTATATAGAGCCGATCAATTGGCGCACCGTCGCGCGGATTATCGAGAAGGAACGGCCGACGGCGTTGCTGCCCACCATGGGCGGACAGACGGCCCTGAATACCGCCTTGGACCTGGTGCGGGAAGGGATCCTGGAGAAATTCAACGTCGAGATGATCGGCGCCTCGCAGCGCGCCATCGACATGGCGGAGGACCGGGAACTGTTTCGGCGCGCCATGGCCGACATCGGGTTGGAGACGGCCCGGGCTCGCATTGCGCACAGCATGGAGGAGGCGCTCGCGGTGCAGGCCGAGATCGGCTTCCCGACCGTGATCCGGCCTTCGTTCACCTTGGGCGGTTCGGGCGGCGGCATCGCCTATAACCGCGAGGAGTTCGAAGCCACCGTGGCGCGGGGACTCGACGCCTCCCCCACCAACGAGGTGCTGCTCGAGGAATCGGTTCTCGGGTGGAAAGAGTTCGAGATGGAAGTGGTGCGCGATCACGATGACAACTGCATCATCGTCTGCTCCATCGAGAATATCGATCCCATGGGCGTGCACACCGGCGACTCGATCACCGTGGCCCCCGCGCAATCCCTGACCGATCGCGAATACCAGCGGCTGCGGGATGCCTCGATTGCGGTGCTGCGCAAGATCGGCGTCGACACGGGCGGCTCCAATGTGCAGTTCGCCATCAACCCGGAAGACGGCCGGGTGCTGGTCATCGAAATGAACCCGCGCGTGTCGCGCTCCTCCGCGCTCGCCTCCAAGGCGACGGGATTTCCGATCGCCAAGATCGCCGCGAAGCTCGCCGTGGGCTATACCTTGAGCGAGCTGAAAAATGAAATCACCGGCGGCGCGACACCGGCGTCGTTCGAGCCGACCATCGACTACGTGGTCACGAAAATTCCGCGCTTTACCTTTGAGAAATTTCCCGGCGCGAATACACGCCTCACGACCCAGATGAAATCCGTGGGCGAGGCGATGGCGATTGGCCGCACGTTTCAGGAATCCATGCAAAAGGCGCTGCGCAGCCTGGAGACCGGCTATGACGGCTTCAACGAGCAGCTGACGCTGCCGCTCACGGAGGCGGGGGCCGAGAAGCTGGCGTACGAGCTGCGCTGGCCGGGACCCGATCGAATTCTGTACATGGCGGACGCGTTTCGCGCCGGCTGGACGCAGCAGCAGGTGTTCGACGCCACCAAGATCGATCCCTGGTTCCTGGCACAGATCGAGGATCTGTTGCGCGAGGAGGCGGCGCTCGCGAAGGACGGATTCGAGAGCCTAAATCTGGCCCGCCTGCGCGCCTTGAAGCGCAAGGGCTTTTCCGACTCGCGCATCGCCAAACTTACGGGACGCGACGAAACCGACATCCGCCGGGAGCGGCGCAAACTCTCGCTGCATCCGGTCTACAAGCGCGTCGATACCTGCGGGGCCGAATTCAGCACCTCGACGGCCTACCTGTACTCGACCTACGAGGAAGAATGCGAAGCGGCGCCGACCGACCGGCGCAAGATCATGATCTTGGGCGGCGGCCCGAACCGCATCGGCCAGGGCATCGAGTTCGACTACTGCTGCGTGCACGCCGCGATGGCGCTGCGCGAAGATGGCTTCGAAACCATCATGGTGAACTGCAATCCGGAGACTGTTTCCACGGACTACGACACCTCGGATCGGCTGTACTTCGAGCCGCTGACCTTTGAAGACGTGATGGAAATCATCGAGAAGGAGAAGCCCGAGGGGGTCATTGTGCAGTACGGCGGCCAGACGCCGCTGAAATTGTCGCGCTCGCTCGCCGCGGCGGGTGCGCCCATCATCGGCACGACGCCCGACAGCATCGATGTGGCCGAAGACCGCGAGCGATTCCAGAAGCTCGTCACCAGCCTGAAGCTCAAACAGCCGGCGAATGCCTCGGCGCGCACGGAAGAGCAGGCCATCGTGATGGCGCGCGACGTCGGCTTCCCACTGGTGGTGCGGCCGAGCTATGTGCTCGGCGGCCGCGCCATGGAAGTGGTGTTCAACGAAGATGACCTGCGCCAGTACATGATCGATGCGGTGAAGGTCTCGAACGACAGTCCTGTGCTGCTCGACCGATTTCTGGATTTGGCCATCGAGGTGGACGTCGATGCGGTCAGCGATGGCACCGACGTGCTCATCGGCGGCATCATGGAGCACATCGAACAGGCCGGCGTGCATTCCGGCGACTCGGGTTGTTCGCTGCCGCCGAACGGACTCTCGCCCGAGATTCAAGATGAGTTGCGGGTGCAAACGCGAAAATTGGCCAAGGCGCTCAATGTCATCGGCTTGATGAACATCCAGTTCGCGATTCAAAGCGGCGTGATTTACATCCTCGAGGTCAATCCGCGCGCCTCGCGCACCGTGCCCTTTGTCTCCAAGGCGACGGGTATTCCCCTGGCGAAGGTTGCTGCGCGCGTGATGACCGGCAAGAGCCTGGCCGTGCAGGAGCGCACCGTGGAGCGTATTCCGCCGTACTTCTCGGTCAAGGAAGCCGTGTTCCCGTTCATCAAGTTCCCGGATGCCGATCCCATTCTGGGGCCCGAAATGAAATCTACGGGCGAGGTGATGGGCACGGGCAACACCTTTGGCGAGGCCTATGCGAAAGCGCAGGCCGCTTCGGGGGTAATCCTGCCGACGCGCGGTCTGTGCTTCATCAGCGTGCGCGACCGCGACAAACCGGGCGCCACCATCCTGGCGCAAATGCTGATCGCGCGGGGCTTCGAGATCGCCGCCACCGGGGGCACCGCCAAAGTTCTCGAGGAGGCGGGCATCACGTGCCGGCGGGTCAACAAGGTCCGCGAGGGTCGCCCGCACGTGGTCGATATGATAAAAAACGACGAGGTGGCGCTGATCGTCAATACCACCGAGGGCAAGCAGGCGGTGCGCGAATCGCGCTCGATACGTCGCGAGGCCGTCGCGAGGCGAGTAACCTATTACACCACCGTGGCCGGCGCGCGCGCGACGTGCGACGCCCTTGATCACCTAGGCGACATCGAAGTGAATCGACTGCAGGATTTGCACAAGGAAATGGCGTGACGCGAACTCCCATGACGCTGCGCGGGGCCGAACGGCTGCGCGCGGAACTCAAGCAGCTGAAGAGCGAGGCGCGGCCGAACATCATCAAGGCCATCGCTGAGGCGCGGGCGCACGGCGACTTGAGCGAGAACGCCGAATACCATGCGGCGCGCGAGCAACAAAGCTTCATCGAAGGGCGCATCAACCAGATCGAAAATCGCTTGAGCAATGCCGAGGTGATCGACGTCACCAAGCTCACCGCCAACGGCCGCGTGGTGTTTGGATCGACGCTCGAATTGGAAGATCAGGACGGCGGCAACAAGGTCGTGTATCAGCTCGTGGGCGATGATGAAGCCAACATCAAGCAAGGGCTGTTGTCGGTTTCATCGCCGATCGCGCGCGCGCTCATCGGCAAATCCGAGGGCGACGTGGTCGATGTCACCACGCCGGGTGGAACGCGGAGTTACGAAATCGTTTCGGTTCGTTACGTGTAAAGAACGTGAAGATCATTGCGCGCACCTGTCGGGTGCTAATCGTGCTCTGGGCAGGCAGCCTCTGGTCGCTGCTGTGGGTCGCGGCGGTCCTGTTCCATTTCCAAAGCGATAAGCATCTGGCGGGCGTGATCGCCGGCAGGCTCTTCGGAATCGAGACCTACCTCGGGATGGCTGTGGCGGCACTGGTGGTGATGCTGCCGGGACGCGGCCGATTTCGCCTCGGATTCGCGGCCGTGGCGCTGCTCGCCGTGAATGAGTGGCTTCTGACCCCCGCCATGCGAGTGGCCCAGACGCACGGCAGTGTCGCGGGGTTGAGTTTCGGTGCCTGGCACGGCATTTCGGCGGTTCTTTGCGTGCTGGCCTGTCTGTGCGTCGCCGTCATGATCTACAAGGATGAATATCCCTATGCTTAACCGCACCCGGTTCGGTATCGCGGCCCTCTGCTGCTCGCTCGCGCCCGCGGCGTGGTGCGGAGCGCCATTTTCATTCGAGTCGGCGCCCGGGCGGCTGCCGAAGAATGTCGTTCCCCTAAGTTACGACGTCGCCATTGTGCCCAATGCCGATGCCTTGAAATTGACCGGAACCGAGTCGGTGCGGCTGCAATTTCGCGAGGCGACCGCGACGGTGCAATTCAATTCGCTGAATGAGACCTTGAGTCATGTGCTGCTGGACGGCAAACCGGTGAAGAGCGTGAGCTCGAGCGATGAGCAGCAGCTGACCACCGTGGCGTTAACCAAGCCGGTCACAGGTCTGCACACCTTGAGCTTTTCGTACCGCGGCAAGATCGAGACGCAGCCGCAGGGGTTGTTTGCACAGAAGTACAAGAAATCGGGCGGTGATCAGGCGGTTCTGCTCTCAACGCAATTTGAAGCGACCGATGCGCGGCGTATGTTCCCCTGCTGGGATGAACCGGCATTTCGCGCGACTTTTCGCCTGACCGTTACGGTGCCTAAATCCTGGGTCACGGTGGGAAACATGCCCATTGCCCGGCGCACGGTGCACGGCGAGTCCGCGACGGTGAGTTTTGAGCGATCGCCGAAGATGCCGTCATACCTGATGGAATTCACGGCGGGGGACCTGCGGGAAGTGGCGGCGGTGCGCGGTGGCACCCGTTTCGGCATCTGGGCGGTGGCGGGCCACGAACAAGATGGCGCGGTCGCGCTCGCCAGCGCCCAGGATATTCTGGCCGACTACAACGATTACTTTGGGTATCCCTATCCCTTGCCGAAGCTCGACTCCATTGCCGTGCCGGGCGGCTTTTCCGGCGCCATGGAGAATTGGGGGGCGATAACCTACAACGATCGAATATTGCTCGTCAGTTCCTCCAGCACCATGCAGAACCGGCAGACGACATTTAGTGTCCAAGCGCACGAGATGGCCCATCAATGGTTCGGCGACTTGGTCACCATGGGATGGTGGGACGATACCTGGCTGAACGAGAGCTTTGCCTCGTGGCTCGCCGCCAAGGAGACGGCGGCGCGCTATCCCACGTGGCGCTGGTGGGAACAGGAAGATGAATCAAGGGAGTCGGCGATGGCGGCGGATGCGCGAGCGACTTCGCATGCCATCGAGCAGCACGTCACCAACGAGCTGGAAGCCCTCAATTCCTTCGATTCGGACATTACCTATAGCAAGGGTGAAGCGCTGTTGCGCATGCTGGAGGCTTATATCGGTGAGGACGTGTTCCGCCAGGGGATCCGCAGCTATATCAAGAACCGAGCCTATTCGAATGCGGCAGCAGCAGATCTCTGGAACGCGTTGGGGCACGCCAGCGGCAAGAGCATTCCGGCGGTTGCGGCGCCATGGATCGAGAAGCCGGGATTTCCCTTGGTGCATGTCACGGCGGCCTGCGATGCGTCAGGCAATCGCAGTGTGACCTTCCGCCAGGAGCGCTTCCTCTTGAACGGCGGGAGCGCGAAGCCTTCAGACTGGCAGGTCCCTTTAAGAATTCGCAGCGGCACCGCCGCGCCGCGTGCCTTGCTGCTCGACACACAAGATCAAAAGACCGAGGCAGGCCGCTGCGACGAGGCTTTATCCGTCAATGCGGATGCGGTCGGGTATTACCGCGTCCAGTACGACGCTGACACATTGGCCGTGAACACCAGGGCCTTCCCAAGCGCGGTCGACGGCGATCGCATCGCCTTGCTCGACGATCAATGGGCGATGGTGGGAAGCGGTCAGGCGTCGCTGCAGAACTTCCTGGCGCTGGCTTCATCCATGGGTGCCGACCGCGATGCACGTGCCTGGCACCAGATCGTGCAAGCGCTCGCGATCATCGAGTACGCCGAGCGCGGATCGCCGGGGCATCAAGCCTTTGCGGCCTATGCGCGCGCACTCATCAAGCCGGTGGCCGATGGCTTGGGCTGGGACGCGAGCCCCACGGAAACGCCGGATGTGGGCGAGTTGCGCAGTACGCTGCTGCGTGACTTAAGCCGCTGGGAGGATCAAGCCACGATCGATGAAGCGCGCCGGAGATTTGCTGCATTCGTCAAGGATCCGCACGGTGTGAGCGCGGACGCGCAGGCGACGCTGCTCGCGATCGTCGGGCAAAACGCGGACGCCACGTCTTTTGCGCAACTGCATACCCTGGCCAAGGGCGCAAAGGACGACACCTTCATGCAGCGCTGCTACGTGGCGCTGGCACGGGTGCGGGATCCGGACCTCGCGCGCCAAGTGGTACAGATCGCCTTGTCCGATGAAGTGCCGCCGCAGGCCAATACGCTCAGCCTTCGCCTGATCCTCACGTTGGCGCGCGAACATCCGCGGCTTTCCTGGGACACCTATATCGCCCATCAGGATCAGTTGATGAAGTCGGTACCGAGCGACGGTCGATCGATTGTGATTGCGGAGCAAACGCCGGGCACTTATTGGGATGCGCTTCCACTGGATCAGCTCGAGGCGTGGGCGCGCGCGAACATTCCGGCGGGCGCATCCGACAATCTGGCGCGCGGCATGGAGACTGCGCATCACTTGGCGGCGCAGAAGCTGGCGTTGGTCAAGGCAGCGGATGCCTATCTCGCCACGGCAAAGCACGCGGCGCGCTGACACGGCTCTTGCAACTCTTTCGGTGCCGGCTTTAAGCGTCGGGCAGGAGAATCTTGGGCATCTCAGTGCGGCGGCGATAAAACACGCCGACATTGCCGATGCGCTGTACGATTTCACTGGAGGTCTTGACGGCCAAATCATCCAGCGCCGCATCGCGCGCCGTGCGTGCGCCGACGCGGGCGGAGACCTTGACCAATTCGTGGTCGGTGAGGGCACGATCCAGTTCCTTCACGACGCCCTCCGTCAGGCCGGCGTTTCCCAGCATGACAATGGGGCTCAACGGGTGTCCCAGCCGGCGCAAATATTTCTTTTGTTTCTCGGACAAGCTCATGCGGCGATTATAGTCGTAAGTGAAAATGCCCAAGCGCTCTAAAAGCAGTTCCCGCTGGCTGGCCGAACACGCCAACGATGAGTTCGTGAAGCGCGCGCAGAAGGAAGGCTGGCGCTCGCGCGCCGTGTTCAAGCTCGCGCAGATTCAGGAAACCGAGCGGCTGTTGCGGCCGGGGATTCGTGTGGTCGACTTGGGCGCCGCCCCGGGCGGGTGGAGCCAGTACGCGGCGCGCATTGTCGGCGGCAAAAGCCGCATTGTGGCAACGGACATATTGCCCATGGACGCCATTCCGGGCGTTGAATTCGTGCAGGGCGATTTTCGGGACGAAGCGGTGCTCGAGCAGCTTTTACAGCGGGTCGGTGCCGACAAAATCGACCTTGTTTTGTCGGATATGGCCCCCAACATGGCAGGAATCGATGCAGTGGATCAGCCTCGCTCGATGTACTTGGCGGAGCTCGCGATCGAGTTCGCAGATCGAGTTTTGGCGCCTGGAGGCGACTTGCTGGTGAAATTGTTTCAAGGCGCGGGATTCGAACAGATCATCAGGGATGCCCGCACTCGTTATGGCCGCGTGGTGACAAAAAAGCCGAAGGCGTCACGAACTCGCAGTCCTGAGATCTATCTGTTGGCGCGGCAGTTTAGGATGGTGTAAGTTGAGGAACGCCCGTCAGATTTGCTGGTCCTAATATGATGACGGATGCAGGTGAAACTTGAACGATCTGACGAAACAAATTCTCCTATGGGTCGCGTTAGCGGTCATATTGCTCGCGATTTTCAGCCAATTCGGCATGCGCACGGGCCAGCCGTCGCAGATGATCTACTCGCAGTTTCTCACCGAAGTAAAGACCGGCAGCGTGGAATCGGTGACCCTCAAGGGCGAGATCATCGAGGGAAAGAAGCGCTCCGGCGAGCAATTTGTCACATTCAATCCTGAAACCAATAACGGCGCCCTGATCGGGCTTTTGCAGACCCAGGGCGTGAAATTCGGCGGCGAACCGCCCAAGCAGCAGTCGGTATTCCTGCAATTGCTGATCTCGGCCTTTCCGATATTGATTCTCATTGGCTTCTGGGCCTACTTCATGCGCCAGATGCAGGGTGCCTCCGGCGGCCGGGGGGCCATGTCCTTTGGTAAAAGCCGTGCCCGACTGTTGGGCGAGGACCAGGTAAACATCACCTTCGCTGACGTAGCGGGGGTCGAGGAAGCGAAGCAGGAAGTCGTCGAAATCGTCGATTTCTTGAAAGATCCCGGCAAGTTCCAGAAACTTGGCGGCAAGATCCCGAAAGGTGTGTTGATGGTGGGCTCACCCGGCACGGGCAAGACCCTGCTGGCCCGCGCCATCGCCGGCGAAGCCAAAGTGCCGTTTTTCACCATCTCCGGCTCCGATTTCGTGGAAATGTTCGTGGGCGTGGGCGCATCGCGCGTCCGCGACATGTTCGAGCAAGCCAAAAAGCATGCGCCCTGCATCATTTTCATCGATGAGATCGATGCGGTCGGCCGCCATCGTGGCGCGGGCCTGGGCGGCGGCCATGATGAGCGCGAGCAGACCTTGAACCAGCTGCTGGTCGAGATGGACGGCTTCGAGGGCAATGAGGGCATCATTGTCATCGCGGCGACCAACCGTCCCGATGTCCTGGATCCGGCGCTGCTGCGTCCCGGTCGATTCGACCGTCAAGTGGTGGTGCCGCTGCCCGATGTGCGCGGCCGCGAGCAAATCCTCAAAGTACACATGCGCAAGGTGCCGCTCGGCGACAACGTCAAGCCATCGGTCATTGCCCGCGGCACGCCCGGCTTTTCGGGCGCGGATCTCGCGAACCTCGTCAATGAAGCCGCGCTGTTTGCGGCGCGCGGCAACAAGCGCTCGGTGACGATGGAAGAGTTCGAGCGCGCCAAGGACAAGATCATGATGGGCGCGGAGCGCCGGTCCATGGTCATGACCGAAGAAGAGAAGCGCAATACGGCTTACCACGAATCCGGCCATGCCATCGTCGGCTTGAGCGTTCCGGAGCACGATCCCGTGTACAAGGTGACGATCATTCCGCGCGGACGCGCCCTGGGCGTAACCATGTTCCTGCCGGAAGCCGATCGCTATTCGACCAGCAAACGGCAGCTCGAGAGCCGCATCGCCACGCTGTTCGGCGGGCGTATTGCGGAGGAACTGGTGTTCGGCGCCGATGCCGTTACGACGGGTGCTTCCAACGACATCGAACGCGCCACCGAGCTCGCGCGCAACATGGTGACGCGCTGGGGCCTATCGGACCGCCTGGGTCCGCAGACTTACAGCGAAGAGTCCGGCGAGGTGTTCTTGGGCCGCAGCGTCACGCAGCACAAGCAGGTCTCCGACGTCACGGCGCACGTGATCGATGAAGAAGTGCGGCGCGTGATCGACAGCAATTATCAGCGCGCCTACAAGATTCTTCAGACCAACATGGACAAGCTGCAGACCATGTCTGAGGCCTTGATCAAGTACGAGACCATCGATGAGGAAATGATCAAGGACATCATGGAAGGACGCGCACCGCGTCCGCCGCGCGATTGGGACGACACGCCGACGCCGACGCCGCGCGGACCGTCGGCGGAGAAGCCGACGACTCCTCTTGTCAATCCGGCGGGACAACACTAGGGGCGGCGTTGGGGGCATTTCCCGGAACGCCGTGAACCCATTGCGCTGCGCAGTCCCTGCTTCGCGCAAGCCCGGGGTGGCCGTCCATGGCCACCCGTGCGACGTATACGTCGCACCCCTGGGGGCTCCGAGAAAAACATCCCTGTTTTTCACGGTCCGGGAAATGCCCCCAAAACGCCGCCTAGAGTTACGCGACTAACTAGAATTAGCCAAGCGGCTACGTATTGCATGCTGTGGCGGTGTCGACGGCGAGCAATCGATCTAAGTCGTTCTCAAGAGTCGCCTACAATCCGCAGATGCTGTGGCGCTGTCGAAATCGCACCATTGACCTGAGCCGGCCCGTGGTCATGGGCATACTCAATGTCACGCCGGATTCCTTTTCAGATGGTGGGCGGTATGCGGCGCTCGATGCTGCCTTGGAGCGGGCGAAGCAGATGGTGGCGGAAGGGGCGGCGATCATCGATGTGGGCGGTCAGTCGACGCGGCCGGGTGCCCTGGAGGTGGAGGCGTCGGTCGAAATCGACCGTGCGATTCCGGTCATTGAAGGCATTGCCGCCAGCTGCGATGTGGCGATATCCATCGACACGTCCAAGCCCGGCGTCATCAGGGCGGCAGTGGCTGCGGGAGCCTGCATCGTCAATGATGTCTACGCGCTCCGCGAGCCGGGCGCGCGCACCGTCGCCGCCGAGGCGCAACTGGGCGTGTGTCTCATGCATATGCAGGGTGAGCCGCGTACGATGCAAGACAGTCCGCACTATAATGACGTGGTGGGCGAGGTGACGGAGTTTTTGTCGCGGGAGCGCCGCGCGTGCATCGAAGCCGGCGTCGCGAGCGACGCCATCGCGCTCGATCCGGGATTTGGATTTGGGAAGACTTTGGAGCACAACTTGACGCTTTTGCGGGAACTGCGGCGTTTCGCGGCGCTTGATGCACCGCTTCTGGTCGGCGTGTCACGCAAGAGCGTCATCGGCAAAATTTTGGGGAAATCGGTGCACGAACGACTGTACGGCGGTTTAGGGTTGGCGGCACTCGCCGTCGCGAATGGCGCGCGCATCATTCGCACCCATGATGTGGCGCCGACGCTCGATGCCGTGCGCAGTGTCAGTGCGGTGCTGCAGGGATTGAAAGTTTGAGCCACTACTTCGGCACGGACGGTGTTCGCGGACGAGTTGGCACGGCACCGATGACCGTGGATTTTGCACTGCGGCTGGCGAGTTCGGCCGCACGGGTCTTAAGCCCCAGCGGCGGCCGCGTGCTCATCGGCAAGGACACGCGCGTGTCGGGATACATGTTCGAATCGGCGCTGGAGGCCGGATTTGTAGCGGCCGGCGTCGATGTGATGCTCATCGGCCCACTGCCCACGCCGGGCATCGCTTACATGACACAGCGCCTGGGCTGCAGTTTCGGTGTTGTCATCAGTGCGTCACACAATCCGTACGAGGACAACGGCATCAAGTTCTTCGACGCCAGCGGCAGCAAGTTGTCCGATCGAGTGGAGCAGGAAATCGAGGCTTTGCTGGATCTGCCGGTCGTAACCCAAGAGTCGCAGCATTTGGGCCGGGCCATACGCATCGACCGCAGCCGCACCCAGTATCAGGATTTTTGCGCCTCCACGATTCCTGCCGGCATGAGTCTGAAGGGATTCAAGATTGTGATCGATTGTGCAAATGGCGCCGGCTACAAGGTGGCGCCTCGGGTGTTGGCGGATCTGGGTGCGGAGATCGTGCCGATCGGCTGCTCGCCCAACGGCCGCAACATCAATGATGGCTGCGGGTCGACCTCGCCCGAACTGCTGCAGCTCACGGTGCCGGGCGTGCGCGCGCAAGTCGGATTGGCGCTCGATGGAGATGGCGATCGGGTGGTCATGGTGGACGAGCTCGGGCGCTGCGTGGACGGCGATCAATTGCTGTTCATCCTTGCGACCGCGCGTCATCTTGCCGGGGAATTGAAGGGGCCGGTGGTCGGCACCGTCATGAGCAATTTGGGTCTCGAGCACGCTCTCGAGTCGCGCAGCATCGAATTCTTGCGCGCGCAGGTGGGCGATCGCAATGTCCTTGCCATGCTGAATCAGACACGCGGCACCTTGGGCGGCGAGACCTCCGGGCACATTCTGTGCCTGGACAAGACCACCACCGGTGACGGTTTGGTCAGCGCGCTGCAGGTGCTCGCCATCATGAAGCAAACCGGATCGGGATTGGCGGAGCTGGCCGCCGCCATGAAGAAGTATCCGCAGGTGCTGCTGAATGTGCAGGTTTTGAAGCGCTTCGATCCGCAGGCAGAACCTCAAGTGGTGCGAGCGGTCGAAGAGGTGGAGCGGCGGCTCAAGGGACGCGGGCGAATTGTGCTGCGCGCGTCGGGCACCGAACCGGTCATTCGGGTGATGGTCGAAGGCTCGGATGCCGCTCTGGTGAAAAAAGGCGCCAAGGATATCGCCGCGGCCGTCGAGGCCGCGTCCAGCGCCATTCTTTAACGGGGGCTTGCAGTTACGGGGCTGCGCGGCTAATCTTCGCCGCCTTTCCCGCTGGGCAAATTGCCCGAAGGTTGGCTATGCGTCGTCCGATGGTCGCGGGCAATTGGAAAATGCACGGGTCGCAAGCCCTGAACCGAGCGTTGCTCGCCGAGTTGGAAGCCTATATCAAGCCCGACTGGCCGATTGACGTCGCGGTCTTTCCGCCTTATGTCTATTTGGCGGACGCCGTGCGAGCTTTGGAAGACGGACGCATCATGGTCGGCGCTCAGGATGTGTGCGCCGAATCGGGCGGAGCCTTTACCGGTCAGGTGGGCGCAGCCATGCTCAAAGATGTCGGATGCAGCTACGTCATCATCGGACACTCCGAACGGCGCCGCTGGTATCACGAGGATGATGCGCTGGTGGCACGAAAGTTTGCGGCCGCGTTAGCAGGGGGCCTCACGCCGGTGCTTTGCGTCGGGGAAACCCTGGAGGAGCGCGAAGCCAAGCTGACCGAAGCCGTGGTGGGGCGCCAAGTCGATGCGGTGATCGCGATGCACGGCTCGGGCGGTTTTGCCCAGGCGGTACTCGCGTATGAGCCGGTCTGGGCAATCGGCACCGGGCGGACGGCATCGCCGGAACAGGCGCAAGCCGTGCATGCGTTCCTGCGGCATCGGATTGCGGCTCATGATGCTAAGATGGCCGGCCATTTACGCATTCTGTACGGCGGCAGCGTGAAAGCCGGCAACGCGGCCGAGCTATTTGCAATGCCCGATGTGGATGGTGGATTGATAGGCGGCGCTTCGTTGAGCGCTGATGAGTTTCGGCAGATTTGCGCGGCTGCGGCCGCTCGCCACTAAAAGAGAATTTTGTATGTTGCGTGGTTTGATTTTGGGCGTGCATGTCCTGCTCGCATTGATGATTATCGGACTGGTGCTGCTGCAGCGGGGCAAGGGTGCCGAAGCGGGCGCGGGATTCGGTTCGGGTGCATCGGGCACGGTGTTTGGCGCGCGCGGCACGAGCACGTTGTTTTCAAAGTTGACCGCCGTGTTCGCAGGGCTGTTCTTCGTCACCAGCTTGACGCTGGCGTATCTCGGTTCGCATGCGACTGCGGAACCCACCTCGGTGCTGGAACGCGCCGCGCAAGCGGCCGCTGCGACGGCACCGGCGAAAGCGCCGCCGCCGGCGAGCACACCGCCCGCGCCCGTGAACACACCTGCCGCGAGCACACCTGCTCCACAACCGGCACCGACGCCCGAACAGAAATGATTATTGCCGACGTGGCGAAATTGGTAGACGCGCTAGTTTGAGGGGCTAGTGGGGCAACCTGTGCCGGTTCGAGTCCGGCCGTCGGCACCATCATTGTTGTAGAGGACCATGAATTGTTCCCCGCGACGCAGCATCGTTGCGCCTGATACAATTATGGTTAATCCGTGCAGTCAACGGCGTTGATGAATGTTGCGACAGTATCTACCGATTTTGATTTTTCTTGGTTTGGCCACGGTTTTAGGCCTGGCGCTATTTACCGTTGGTTGGATATTGGGTCCGCGCCGTCCCGATGCCGAAAAACTCTCTCCCTATGAATGCGGCTTCGAGGCTTTCGAAGATTCGCGCATGCGTTTCGACGTGCGCTACTACCTGGTGGCCATTATCTTCATCGTTTTCGACCTGGAGATCGCGTTCTTCTTCCCCTGGGCGGTATCGCTCAAGGTCACCGGCACTTTTGGCCTCTTGTCCATGCTGATTTTCGCGCTGATTCTGGTCGTGGCGCTGGCCTATGACTATAAGAAAGGGGCCTTGGAATGGGATTAGAAGCCGACAATACCGCGCGCGGCTTCGAAGTGACCACTATCGATAAGCTCATCAATTGGGCACGCACCGGATCGCTGTGGCCCGTGACCTTCGGACTGGCCTGCTGCGCGGTGGAAATGATGCACGCCGGCGCTGCGCGCTATGACCAGGATCGCTTCGGCATCATTTTCAGGCCGAGTCCCCGGCAATCGGATGTCATGATCGTGGCCGGCACGTTGGTCAACAAAATGGCTCCTGCGCTGCGCAAGGTATATGACCAGATGACCGAACCGCGGTGGGTCATCTCCATGGGGTCCTGCGCCAATGGCGGCGGCTACTATCACTATTCTTATGCCGTGGTTCGCGGCTGCGATCGCATCGTGCCGGTGGATGTGTATGTGCCGGGCTGTCCGCCGACGGCCGAAGCGCTGCTCTACGGCATCATCCAGCTGCAAAACAAGATCAAGCGCAACAAGGCGATTATCCGATGAGCGCGATCCCAGCGACCACGGCGGCGGTTGCAACACCGACCCGCCTCGAAATTCTGGCCCAAGCGGTTACAGCCGCGTTGCCCGGCCTCACGCCGGTGGCCAATCACACCGGCGAGTTGACCTACGAAGTGGCGGCCGACGAACTGTTGGCGGCGGCGCGGGTGCTGCGCGAGGGGTCTGCGCTTAAGTTCGAAATGTGCATGGATGTTTGCGGCGTGGATTACCTCTCGCACGGGCACGCTGAATGGACTACCGAGACCGCGACGTCTTCCGGATTCAGCCGCGGTGTGGCGCGCGGCGCGCAGCGTGCCGGCGCGGTGGCCCCGGGGCGCCGCTTTGCCGTGGTCTATCACTTGCTGTCGCTATCCTTGAATCACCGGCTCAGGTTGCGGGTGTTTTGCCCGGACGACGCGGCCCCCATGGTGGACTCCGTGACCGATATTTGGGCCAGCGCCAATTGGTTCGAGCGTGAGGCCTTCGACCTTTTCGGCATCCTCTTTCGGGGACACCCGGACTTGCGCCGCTTGCTGACCGACTACGGCTTCATCGGCCATCCCTTTCGCAAGGATTTTCCGCTGTCGGGCAACGTTGAGGTGCGCTACGACCCCGAAAAGGGCCGCGTAGTCTATCAGCCTGTCACCATCGACCCGCGCGTGCTCGTGCCCAAGGTCATTCGCCACGACAATCGCTACGATCCCGCCCTTACCAACGCACCCGTGCATACCACGAGCCTGACGAAATCCGATGGCTGAAATTCGCAACTACACCATGAATTTCGGGCCTCAGCACCCGGCAGCGCACGGCGTGCTGCGCCTTGTGCTGGAACTGGACGGCGAAGTAATTCAAAAGGCCGACCCGCATGTGGGGCTGCTGCATCGGGCGACCGAGAAACTGGCGGAGAGCAAGCCTTTCAATCAGTCGATCGGCTACATGGACCGGCTCGACTACGTCTCCATGATGTGTAACGAACACGCCTACGTCATGGCAATCGAGAAGCTGTTGGGTCTCGAGCCGCCGCCGCGCGCGCAATACATCCGCGTGATGTTCGATGAGATCACGCGCATTCTGAATCATTTGATGTGGCTGGGCGCGCATGCCATCGACATCGGCGCCATGACGGTCTTTTTGTATTGCTTCCGCGAGCGCGAAGATCTCATGGACTGCTATGAGGCCGTCTCGGGTACCCGCATGCATGCGACCTACTATCGTCCCGGCGGCGTGTACCGCGATCTACCGGGCCTCATGCCGCAGTATCCGTACTCGCAATGGCGCAGCAAGAAAGAGGTGGATCGCCTGAACTCCCGGCGTTCCGGCGGACTGCTCGACTTCATCGCCGACTTTACCAAGCGCTTTCCCGCGAATGTGGATCAATATGAAACGCTGCTGACGGATAACCGCATTTGGAAGCAGCGCACGGTCAATATCGGCGTGGTGAGCCCCGAACGCGCCATGCAGCTGGGCTTCTCCGGACCGATGCTGCGCGGGTCGGGCGTCGAGTGGGACCTGCGCAAGAAGCAACCCTACGACGTGTACGACAAACTGGATTTTGACATTCCCGTCGGGCGCAACGGCGATTGCTACGACCGTTATCTGGTCCGCGTCGAAGAGCTGCGCCAATCGAATCGCATCATCGAGCAATGCGTCGCGTGGCTCAAGGCCAATCCCGGACCTGTCATGATCGATGACCGCAAGGTGCGGCCGCCGCGGCGCGAGGAAATGAAGGGCGACATGGAGTCCCTGATTCACCATTTCAAGCTGATGACCGAGGGCTATTGCGTGCCGGCGGGCGAGGTGTACGCGGCGGTCGAGGCGCCGAAGGGGGAACTCGGCGTGTACCTGGTATCCGATGGCGCCAACAAGCCCTATCGCCTCAAGGTCAGGCCGCCGGGATTCGCGCATCTTGCCTCGCTCGATGAAATGGTGCGGGGCCATATGCTGGCGGATGTGGTGGCGGTCATCGGCACCCAGGACATCGTATTCGGCGAGATCGACCGATGAGCGCAAAATTATCCGATCACGTGCGCGAAGAGATCGATCAGTGGGTGGCCAAGTTTCCGCCCGATCGCAAACGCTCCGCCGTGATTTCTGCCCTGCATGCCGTGCAGCACGAAAACCACGGGTTTCTCACGACGGACCTGATGGATGCGGTGGCGGAGTACTTGAGCCTGCCGAACATCTTTGTGTACGAGGTCGCGTCCTTTTACTCCATGTTCGAGACCAAGCCGGTGGGCCGCCATCACATTTCAGTGTGCACCAATATTTCCTGCATGCTGCGCGGCTCCCAAGAGGTCGTGGATTACGTCGAGAAGAAACTCGGCATCAAGACCGGCGAGAGCACGCCGGACGGCCGCATTTATCTGAAGCGTGAGGAGGAGTGCCTCGCGGCGTGCACCGGGGCGCCCATGATGATGGTCGACCATGTCTTTCATGAAAACCTCACGCCCCCGGTCATCGACAAAATTCTTGACGAATTGACTTAAAGAGAGCCGCCGATGCCTTATGAACAGAATCTGGTGTTGTTCGAAGCGCTGAAATACGAGCGCCCGTGGACGCTGGAAGGCTATCGTCAATTCGGCGGCTACCAGGCATGGGAGAAAATCCTGCGCGAGCAGACGCCGCGCGAAAAGATCATCGACGATGTGAAAGCATCGGGTCTGCGCGGCCGTGGCGGCGCGGCGTTTCCCACCGGCGTGAAGTGGAGCTTCATGCCGCGCAGCTCGCCGGTGCAGAAATACGTGGTGTGCAACTCCGACGAATCGGAGCCGGGCACCTGCCACGATCGTGACATCCTGCGCTACAACCCGCACTCGGTGATCGAAGGCATGGCGATCGGCGGCTACGCGATGACAGCCACCGTGGGCTACAACTACATTCGCGGCGAATTTCTGGCCGAGCCCATCCCGCGATTCGAGGCCGCCTTGGCGGAAGCCTATGCGGCGGGCCTCTTGGGCAAGAATATCCTGGGTTCAGGGGTGGACTTCGATCTGCACACCTTCATCGGCGCCGGCGCCTACATCTGCGGCGAGGAAACCGCGTTGCTCGAGTCTCTCGAAGGCAAGCCCGGCAAGCCGCGATTCAAGCCGCCGTTTCCGGCCAACTTTGGTTTGTTCGGGAAGCCGACCACGATCAACAACACGCAGAGCTTTGCTTCCGTCCCCACCATCATGCGCAAGGGCGCCGCCTGGTTCGCGGGACTGGGTCCCGTGAATTCCGGGGGCACGGTGATTTTCTCGGTCTCGGGCCACGTCGAAAAGCCCTGCAATCTCGAATTGCCGATGGGGATTCCTTTCAAGGATCTGATGGAGCTGTGCGGCGGGGTGTGGAAGGGCCGCAAGCTCAAGGCGGTCATTCCCGGCGGGTCCTCCTGCATGGTGGTCCCCGCTGAGATCATGTGGAATACCAATATGGACTATGACTCGCTGAAGAAGGCCGGTTCCTCCTTCGGTACCGGCGCGGTCATCGTCATGGACGAGACCACCTGCATGGTGCGGGCGCTGGAGCGCTTGGCGCGCTTTTATATGTCGGAGTCCTGCGGACAATGCACACCGTGCCGGGAGGGCACCGGTTGGCTGGACCGGATGCTGAAGCGAATCATCGCCGGCGAAGGGCGCAGCGAGGACTTGGGTCTTTTGATGGATGTCGCCAATCGCATCGAAGGGCACACGATTTGTGCATTGGGCGACGCTGCGGCATGGCCCGTGCAGAGTTTCCTGAAGCATTTTCGGCCCGAATTTCAATACATGATCGAGCACAAAGGCCGCTCCATCATGGAAGGCGCCACGCACTTGGACGGCCGGCCGGCCGTTGCGGCTTAAAGACATGGCAGACGATACGGTCAATATCGAAGTGAACGGCGTGCCGCTCAAAGCCCGCAAGGGTCAGATGATCATGCAGGTCACGGATCCGGCCGACATTTATATTCCACGATTTTGCTACCACGACAAATTGACCGTGGCGGCGAACTGCCGCATGTGCTTGGTCGAGGTGGAGAAGGCGCCCAAGCCTTTGCCCGCCTGTGCGACGCCGGTCACCGAAGGCATGAAGGTCTTCACCAAATCGCCGAAGGCGGTCGCGGCGCAACGCGCGACCATGGAATTTCTGCTCATCAACCATCCGCTCGACTGTCCGATTTGCGATCAGGGCGGCGAGTGCGAACTGCAGGACCTGGCCTTGGGCTACGGCCGCGATATTTCGCGCTTCAGCGAACGCAAGCGCGTGGTCAAGGACAAGAACTTGGGTCCCTTGGTCTCCACCGACATGACGCGATGCATTCATTGCACGCGCTGTGTGCGATTCGGTGCAGAGATTCAGGGCTATCCGCAAATGGGCGCCACGGGCCGCGGCGAGCACATGGAAATCGGCACCTACATCGAGCACAGCGTCGATCATGAGTTGTCGGCGAACATCATCGATCTATGCCCGGTCGGCGCACTCAACAACAAGCCGTTCCGTTATCACGGCCGCGCCTGGGAAATGACACAGGCGGCGCTGGTCTCGCCGCATGATGCCTTCGGCACGAACCTCTATGCACACGTGCTGCGCGGCCGGCTGATGCGGATGGTGCCGCGTGAGAACGAGCAGCTCAACGAGACCTGGATCGCGGACCGCGATCGCTTCGGTTTCGAAGGCATGTACTCCGCGGATCGCGTATCCCAGCCCATGCTGCGCATCGACGGCAATCTGCAGGCTGTTGATTGGGAGGTGGCTTTGAACGCCGCCGCCGAGGGCTTGCAGAAGGTTGCGGCGATCAGCAGGGCGTCAACAGGTTATCTCGCCTCGCCGATGGCCACCGTTGAGGAGCTGTTTCTGCTCGCGCAGATTGCGCGCGGCTTAGGCTCCGGCAATATCGATCATCGCTTGCGGCAGCTGGATTTCCGCGCCCAAGAGAACGAGGCCGCTTATCCTCATTTGGGTCTGAAGATTGCCGAGGTCGAACAGCTTCAAGGTGTGCTCATCGTGGGCTCGGACTTGCGCCATGAGATGCCGATGCTGGCGCATCGCATTCGCAAAGCGGTCATCAAGGGCGCAGCACAGGTGGCTTTCTTGAATCCGCGCCGCTTCGACTACATGTTCCCGGTCGCAGCGTACGTGGCGGACACCGACATGGTCGGCGAGCTCAAGTCGCTCGTGCGGGCCGCAGCCGGCGCAGCGAACAAGCCCGTGCCCGCGGGCGTCGACGATGCACCGGTGAGCGACGCGCACCGAGCGCTGATTGCCGCTCTGTCGCATGGATCACGGCACGCCGTGATCTTGGGCACCTTGGCCCAACGTCATCCCGCCTACTCGCAACTCAAGGCCTTGTGTACCGCACTCGCCGACCTCTGCGGGGCCAGCGTGGGCTGCATCACCGAAGGCCCCAACGCCGCCGGCGCCTATCTTGCCGGCGCCGTGCCGCATCGGCAACCGGGCGGGGCGCCGCTCACGCCGGGATTGTCGGCGCGTCAAATGTTGGAATCGTCCCTCAAGGCCTACGTACTGTTCGGCGGCATCGAACCGGTCAACGATTTGGGCGTTGATCCCGCGGCACTGGCTTCTGCCGAATTGGTGGTTGCCGTCACCTCGCACCTGCCGGAATCCTTGCGCGATGTCGTGCACGTGGTGCTGCCCATCGGCACGTTTGCCGAAACCTCGGGCACCTATGTGAATGCGGAAGGGCGTTGGCAGAGCTGGGCGGGTGCTTCCAAGCTGCCGGGCGAGAGCCGACCCGGCTGGAAAGTGCTGCGCGTGCTCGCCAATCTACTCAACCTGCATGGCGTGGACTACAACAGTTCGGACGAGATTCGGGACGCATTGAAAGCGCTGTGCGGCGAACGCATCGAAGCCGCGCGGTCGCCGTCGGGCGCCGTGCCGAACGGCGAGATTCCCAAGGGCGCATGGGTGGACATCCCGCCGTACCAGACCGACGTGCTGGTGCGAGGCTCCGAACCGCTGCAAAAAACGAAGGACGGGCGACTGGCCCGCGCCGTGATCTGACATGTGGGATTGGACGCCGCTGCGCGATTGGATCTCAGGCTACATCACGCCGTACTGGACGACGCCGCTGCTGCTCGCCGTGCAGACGTTGATCATGATGATTTCGGTGATTTTGACCATGGCGATGTACACCTACGCTGAACGCAAGGTGATCGGCTGGATGCAGTACCGCCGCGGGCCGAATCGCGTCGGCCCGTGGGGCTTGGCTCAACCGTTCGCCGATGTGATGAAGCTGATTTTCAAGGAAATCATGATCCCGGCGGACGCGAATGGCTTTTTGTTTCGCGTCGCACCCTTCCTTGCCTTGGTGCCGGCGCTCGCGCTGTGGGCGGTGATTCCGCTTAGGCCCGAGCATGCCTTCGCGAACATCGATGCGGGGCTCTTGTACGTCCTGGCGCTCACATCGATGGGGGTGTACGGCATTATTTTGGCCGGTTGGGCGGCGAACTCCAAGTACGCCTTCCTGGGCGCGATGCGCTCCGCGGCGCAGATCGTTGCCTACGAAATCGCCATGGGCTTTGCGATGGTGGGCGTGCTCATGGCCTCGGGCAGCCTCAACATCGGCGAGATCATCCATCGGCAGCAGGGGATGTTCGGCTGGAACTGGAGCTGGCTGTTCCCGCTGTTCATCGTGTATTTCATTTCGGGCGTTGCCGAGACGAATCGCGCGCCTTTCGATGTGGCCGAGGGCGAATCGGAAATCGTCGCCGGGTTCCATGTTGACTATTCCGGGATGGCGTTCGCGCTGTTTTTCGTTGCCGAATACGTCAACATGATTTTGATCTCGACTCTAACCTCGATCTTTTTCTTCGGCGGATGGCTGTCGCCGCTCGACGGTTGGGTGGCGGCCGATTCCTGGTTGGCGCAGCCCAGCTTTTTCTGGCTGGCGCCCAAAGTGTTTTTCTTCATGTTCGTATTCCTGTGGTTGCGCGCGACGTTCCCGCGTTACCGCTACGATCAAATCATGCGCCTGGGTTGGAAGGCGCTGATCCCGGTGACACTCATTTGGCTGTTGGTTGAGGGCGTCATGGCCTATGCCCATGTCGGTCCGTGGAAAAGCTAATGCAAGGTATTCGCAGCTTTATCAAGACTTTCCTGCTCTGGGAGCTGTTGCAGGGCCTGTGGGTCACGCTGAAGAGCATGTTCGCCACCAAGATCACGCTCAACTATCCGGAAGAGAAGGCGCCGCAGAGCAGCCGCTTTCGCGGCTTGCACGCGTTGCGGCGCTATCCCAACGGCGAAGAGCGCTGCATTGCCTGCAAGCTGTGCGAGGCGGTGTGCCCGGCGCTCGCGATCACGATCGAATCGGATGTGGCGAGCGACGGCACGCGCCGCACCACACGCTACGACATCGATCTATTCAAGTGCATTTACTGCGGCTTTTGCGAAGAGGCGTGTCCGGTGGATGCCATCGTCGAGACCCGCATCCACGAGTATCACATGGAGAAGCGCGGCGAGAACATCATGAGCAAGGATAAATTGCTCGGAATCGGCGAACGCTACGAAGCCCTGATCGCGGCCGATCGCGCCGCCGATGCACGGTATCGCTGATGTTTCCGACGATCCTGTTCTTCATTTTCGCCGGCGTGCTGGTCTGCGCCGCCCTGGGCGTGATCCTGTCGCGAAACCCGGTGTATTCCGCACTGCTGCTGGTGCTGTGCTTCTTCAACAGCGCCGTCATCTGGGTGCTGCTGGACGCGGAGTTCCTGGGGATTGTTCTCGTTCTGGTTTATGTCGGCGCCGTGATGGTGCTGTTCCTGTTCGTGGTGATGATGCTGGACATCAATCTGGAAAAACTGCGCGCGGACTTCGTCGGCTACTGGCCCCTGACCGTGGCGGTCGCGGGTTTCGTGGTATTCGCGATGATCAATGTCATCGTGGTCAAGCAACTGGGCGGTGCGACCTTGAAGACAGCGCCGGCAATTGCGGCTGACTATTCGAATACCCGCGAGCTGGGTGTGCAGCTGTTCACGCGCTACGCCTACCCCGCGCAGGTTGCCGCCCTGATACTGCTGGTGGCGAGCGTGGCGGCCATCGTGCTGACATTGCGGCAGCGCAAGGGCGGCAAGCCGCAGGACATCGCCAAGCAAGTCGCGGTACGCGCCAAGGACCGCGTTCGAATCGTCAAAATGGCCTCCGAGAAGAAAACGTGATTTCCCTCACCTACGTGCTGGCGCTGTCTGGAATTCTATTTGCCATCGCGGTGGCCGGGGTGTTCTTGAACCGCAAGAACATCATCGTGCTGCTCATGTGCATCGAGCTCATGCTGCTCGCGGTAAATTTCAATTTCGTCGCGTTTTCGCGCTACCGCGGCGACATCAGCGGCCAGATCTTCGTATTTTTCATTTTGACGGTCGCGGCAGCCGAGGCGGCGATCGGACTGGCGATCTTGGTGGTGCTGTTTCGCGAACGCAGCAGCATCGAGGTTGAGGATCTCGACAAGCTTCAGGGCTAAGAAAAGCAATGCAGTCCATTTATGTCACCATCGTTCTGGCGCCGCTGATCGCCTGCGTCATCGCGGGACTCTTCGGCAAAACCATCGGCAGGGTAGGTGCGCAGAGCGTTACGATCCTGGGCGTAGCGGTCTCCTGTGCGCTGTCATTCTATGTGCTGTATCGACAGGTGTTCGAAGGCCTGCCGCCGTTCAACGGTACGGTCTACACCTGGCTGGTGAGCGACGGGCTGCAGCTCAACGTGGGGTTTCTGATCGATCATCTGTCGGCCTTGATGATGGCGGTGGTGAGCTTCGTTTCGTTGATGGTGCACATCTACACCATCGGCTACATGGCCGATGACGATGGTTATCAGCGTTTCTTCAGCTACATCTCGCTGTTCACCTTCTCCATGCTGATGCTGGTGATGGCGAACAATTTTCTGCAATTGTTTTTCGGTTGGGAAGCCGTGGGCATGGTCTCCTATCTCCTGATCGGTTTTTGGTACAAGCGGCCGACCGCCATATTCGCCAGCCTCAAGGCCTTTCTGGTCAATCGCGTGGGGGACTTTGGCTTCCTCCTCGGCATCGCCGCGGTGCTGCGTTATACCGGCTCCCTGGATTACGCCACGGTCTTCGGGCACGCCGGCCAGATCGCCGCCGCACAGGTCCATATCACCAGCACGGTGAGCTGGTCGGCCATCACCTTTACCTGCATTTGCCTGTTTGTCGGTGCCATGGGCAAGTCAGCGCAGGTACCGCTGCACATCTGGCTGCCCGATTCGATGGAAGGTCCCACGCCGATTTCGGCGCTGATCCACGCGGCCACCATGGTGACCGCCGGCATCTTCATGGTGGCGCGCATGTCGCCGCTGTTCGAATTGTCGGAGACCGCGTTGTCCTTCGTGTTGATCATCGGCTCGACGACGGCCTTCTTCATGGGCCTCATCGGCATCGTCAGCAATGACATCAAGCGCGTGGTGGCGTACTCGACCCTCTCGCAGCTGGGATACATGACGGTGGCGCTGGGCGTTTCTGCCTACGGCGCCGGCATCTTCCATCTCATGACGCACGCCTTCTTCAAGGCATTGCTGTTCCTCGCGGCGGGCTCGGTGATCATCGCCATGCACCACGAGCAGGACATGCGCAAAATGGGCGGCTTGCGCAAATACATGCCGATCACCTACTGGACCTGTCTCGTCGGCTGCCTCGCGCTGATCGGATTTCCCGGCTCGTCCGGGTTTTTCTCCAAGGATTCGCTGATCGAGGCGGTCGGCGCGTCGCATCGGGTGGGTTCGGGGTATGCCTACTTCTGTGTGGTCACCGGCGTATTCATCACCGCGCTGTACACCTTCCGTATGTTCATCATGACCTTCCTCGGCAAGGAGCGCATGGACCACCACACGCAGGAACACCTGCATGAGAGTCCCTGGGTGGTGACCGTGCCGCTGATCCTGCTGGCGATTCCCTCGGCGGTGATCGGCTGGATTACGGTGGGCCCGGTATTGTTCGGCAAGTTCTTCGAAGGTTCCATTTTTGTCGCGCCGGCCAACAACGTGCTCGAGCACGTCGGCGAAGAATTCCACGGTCCGGCTTCCTTTGTGCTATCGGCATTCCTGGCCCCGCCCGTATGGCTCGCGGGTCTCGGCGTGTTGACGGCTTATGTATTCTTTTTGTGGCGGCCCGCGCTCGCGGGTGCGGCGCAGGCGAGGTTGAAATGGCTGTATGTCATTTTGATCGATAAATTCGGCTTCGACTGGTTCAACGAACACGTCATCATGGTCAGTGCACGATGGTTGGGCGGCGGCTTGTGGCGCTTCGGCGACCAGCTCGTCATCGATGATGGACTGGTCAACGGCAGCGCGCGCACCGTGGGCTGGCTCGGTTCCGTCATGCGCTACGCGCAATCAGGGTATCTGTATCACTATGCCTTCGCCATGATCTTGGGATTGGCCGCAATGCTGCTGTGGCTGATCTGGCGATGATGCTGAGCACTCATCTGCTGTCGTGGTTGATCTGGCTGCCCATCGCGGGCGGCTTCGTGGTTCTCGGCTTAGGTTCAAGAACCACGCTCGCGAAGTGGTTTTCGCTCGCTGTCAGCGCACTGGCCCTGCTGCTGAGCATACCGCTGTGGAGCTGGTTCAAGACCGGTACTGCCGAAATGCAGTTCGTGGAGCGCTCACCGTGGATCTCGACCATTCATGCCGAGTTCTATGTCGGTGTCGACGGCATTTCGATGCCGCTGATTTTGCTGACCACCTTTACCACCGTGCTCATCGTGATTGCCAGCTGGCAAAACATCGAGAAGCGCGTGGCGCAGTACATGGCGGCGTTCTTGATCCTCGAAGGCTTGATGATCGGGGTTTTCGCGGCGCTCGACGGCGTGTTGTTCTACGTGTTTTGGGAAGCGATGCTGCTGCCGATGTTCATCATCATCGGCGTGTGGGGCGGCCCGCGCCGGGTGTATGCCACCATCAAGTTCTTCCTGTACACCTTCATCGGCTCGCTCCTGATGCTGGTTGCCCTGATTTATATGTACCTGAAATCGGGCAGCTATGAGTTGGCGGTCTTTCAGCACCTGCCGCTCACCCTGAGGGAGCAGACCTTCATTTTTCTGGCGTTCTTCGCCGCCTTCGCCGTGAAGGTGCCGATGTTTCCGGTGCATACCTGGTTGCCCGACGCGCACGTCGAAGCGCCGACCGGCGGCTCTGTGGTACTGGCCGCCATCATGTTGAAAATGGGTGGATACGGCTTTCTGCGCTTTTCTCTGCCCATCGCGCCCGACGCCGCCCGCGAGCTGGATTGGCTGATCATTGCGTTGTCCCTGATCGCCGTGGTCTACATCGGATTCGTGGCGCTGGCGCAGAAGGACATGAAGAAGCTGATCGCCTATTCCTCGATTGCGCACATGGGCTTCGTCACCTTAGGCATGTTCATCGCATTTCAAATTGTCACGCACACCGGCAAAACGACGGGCATCGAGTTGGGGCTGGACGGTGCCGTCGTGCAGATGCTGTCTCATGGCCTGGTCTCGGGTGCGATGTTTCTCTGCGTCGGGGTGATGTACGACCGGGTTCATAGCCGCGAGATCTCCGCCTACGGCGGTGTCGTCAATACCATGCCGAAATTCGCGTCATTCATGGTGCTGTTCGCGCTCGCCAACTCGGCGCTGCCGGGAACTTCCGGGTTTGTGGGCGAGTTTCTGGTCATCTTGGCAGCGTTCAAGGCCAACGTCTGGTATGCGTTTCTGGCGGGTACGACGCTGATTCTCGGCGCCGCCTACACCTTGTGGCTGGTGAAGCGCGTGATCTTCGGAGAAATCGCCAACGACAAGGTGGCGGCGCTCAAGGATCTCAACGGTCGGGAGTTTCTCGTGTTGGGCCTGCTTGCCATAGCGGTGCTGCTGGTTGGACTGTGGCCGGCGCCGCTACTCGATGTGATGCGGGCCACGACGCAGCATCTAGCCGAGCAGCTGCTCATCTCCAAGGTTGCTCTTTAAGGTACGTATGATCTCCGCGTCATTCAATCCGAGTTTCTTCAGTTCCGATCTGATGTACGCGTTGCCGGAAATTTTTCTTTCGCTGGCGGCGTGCGCGATTCTGATGCTGGATCTGCTGCTCAACGACGCGCAACGGCGCTGGACGGGTGTGCTGGCGATCGTCAGTTTGCTCATCACCGCTGTGCTCGTCGTCGCTGAGCCGCTGTCGGCCAAAATCGTCGGGCTGGGCGGCTTGTTCGAACTGGATCGGATGGCTCAGGTGCTCAAAGTCGCGACGATTCTGATCGTTGCAGCCGTGTTTGTGTATTCCACCGAGTACCTGCAGCGCAGATTGATCCTCAAGGGCGAGTATTTCGTGCTGGGATTGTTCGCGACCGTAGGCGCAATGGTGCTCATTTCCGCGGCCAGCCTCATTACGTTGTACTTAGGCCTGGAGCTGATGTCGCTGTGCCTGTACGCCATGGTGGCCTTCGATCGCGATTCCGGCATTGCAGCCGAGTCCGCCATCAAGTACTTCGTATTGGGCTCGATGGCCTCGGGCACACTGCTGTACGGCATGTCCATCGTCTACGGGGTCACGGGAAGCTTGGAACTCGCCGAGATCGCGACGGCCGTGCGCAGCACCGGCATCGGCGGCAACATTGGACTGCTTTTCGGCATCGCCTTCCTGATCGTGGGCGTCGGCTTCAAATTCGGCGCTGTGCCATTTCACATGTGGATACCGGATGTGTACGAGGGCTCGCCCACCTGCGTGACCGTGTTCATCGGTACGGCCTCAAAGCTTGCCGCCTTCGCGCTGGCCATGCGCCTGCTGCCGGAGGCGCTGGGGTCTTCGCAGGCCGATTGGAGCCAGATGCTGGTGGTGCTCTCCGTGCTGTCGATGACGATCGGCAACGTGGTTGCCATCGCGCAGACGAATATCAAGCGCATGCTGGCGTATTCGACAATTTCACACGTGGGTTATGTACTGCTTGGGATTCTGTCGGGGACGGCGCAGGGCTATCAGGCAGCGATGTTCTACATGATCAGCTACATCATCGTCGCCGTCGGCGCCTTCGGTATGGTCTTGCTATTGGCAAAGGAGGGTTTTGAGGCCGACAAAATCACGGACTTCAAGGGCCTGAATGCAAGAAGTCCCTGGTTCGCGGGCATGATGGCCATCCTCATGTTTAGTTTGGCCGGCGTGCCGCCCTTTATCGGCTTTTGGGCAAAACTCGGCGTGATCCAAGCGGTACTTGACGTACACATGACCTGGCTCGCGGTGGTTGCCGTTCTGTTTTCCGTGGTGGGCGCGTATTTCTATTTGCGCATCGTCAAGCTGATGTACTTCGATGAACCCAGCGAGACCGCGAGCATCGGCGGGTCGTTGCTGATGCGCACCGTGCTCAGCGCGAATGCGCTGCTGGCATTTGCTCTCGGCGTCATTCCTGGAACGCTGCTGCAGATTTGTCAGCGGGCCCTGCAGTAGGGAGGGCAAGAAGAATCAAGGCACGAAGAAACAGTGCCTGGATTCTTCTTGGCCTCCCTGGCGAATGCTCGAGCCGATCGATATCACATGCCGAGGCCAGGCCAGCCTCGGGCCCGGTCATTTCACAGTGCCGAACTAGGCTAAAATCCAGACTCCAGACTCGCAAAGGGAGGGGATCATGATCACGCTCTATCATTCGCCGCAGACTCGATCCGCAAGCATCGTGTGGCTTCTCGAAGAACTCGAGGTGCCCTATCAGACCAAGCTAACGGACTTTCGGCGCATGGACGGCACAGGCTCACGGGATCCTTCGAATCCGCACCCGCATAGCAAGGTCCCCGCGCTGGTCGACGGCGAGGACATGGTGTTCGAGGGCTGCGCCATCACGCTGTATCTGACGGATAAATACCGCAAGAAAAACTTAGGCCCCGCAGCTGGAGAGGCGAAGCGGGGCGAGTACCTGTCCTGGCTGGCCTATCGGCCCGGCGTCATGGAGCCGGCGCTCATCTCGCGCCGCTTCGACATCAAGCATGTATATGGCGCCATGGGATGGGCACCGGCGGACGAAGTGGAGGAAGTCCTGAACAAGCACCTTGCGTCGCGCAAGTATTTTTTGGGAGAGAATTTTTCGGCCCTGGATATCATGCTGGGCGGCGGCGTGCACTTCATGTTGATGGCGAAAATGATCAAGGACACGCCGGTGATGAGGTCTTATTCGGAGCGCGTCGTTGATCGGCCCGCGTTTCGCAAAATGATGGAGATGGATAAGAAATAGCGCAGGCCCGCGTGGAGCTGGCGTGCTTGCTTTAGTCCACTGGCCTTGTACAATGGGCGGCTCTTCCGGTGCGGGGTGGAGCAGTCTGGCAGCTCGTCGGGCTCATAACCCGAAGGTCGTAGGTTCAAATCCTACCCCCGCTACCATTGATTCCGAGGTCCTACCCGGGGACATGGTATCCATTTCATTCCGGAGACATGGGTAACAGTTTGGCACCGAACGGGTTTGGGGCACACTCGACGCGACCTGTCTCGTGGTCAAAGAACCCCAAGTCGTAGTGCA
>Ga0210389_10000048_pt1 | contig 112625 bp, 105 predicted proteins | sample IncBWH28OmetaG_FD_160127 | JGI IMG/M metagenome (GOLD analysis project Ga0210389, IMG submission 160127) | Forest soil microbial communities from Barre Woods Harvard Forest LTER site, Petersham, Massachusetts, United States - Inc-BW-H-28-O ...
TTCCTGAAGTTTCTCGAGTGCCGACGCGATACAGGGCTGCGAGGTCATCAATTCCCACATCCGCGTGCCCGTTGCGTCCAGGCCAAAATAGCGTTCGCTGTCCAGATTCAGCAGCACGGACTCCCCTTCGAGGCGCCGGATCAGCACGTGGGCCGGCACAACCGCGCGCATTGTCAACTCGACCATTTCTGGGCTCCAGCCAGGACCTGTGGTTTTCGAATTTACACGGGTATCTTACCGGGGTTTGTGGCGATCCGCCATGTTCTGCCGGCAGAATGCCGCGTCCATCGCGGATTGTTTTCCTCGGGGAGACACGCTATAAATTCCAGAGTGTACGACCCCGCGATTATCCTCGATTCCCTGGAGAAATGGTTTGCTCCGGCGCTTAGTGGTTGGCGCGCCTTTCTTCAGCCGTTTGCGTCCCCCACGTCGCCCGCCTTGAGGGGAATTTCTCTCGAAGTGAAGCAGGGTGAAGCGGTCGCGCTGCTTGGGGTCAACGGAGCCGGGAAAACCACCTTGCTTCGCATCCTGGCCACGCTGCTGCTGCCGACGCGCGGCACTGCTACCCTCGCCGGCCACGACACCGCGCGCGAGCCCGCGGCCGTGCGACGGCAAATCGGTTACCACGCGGGCAGCGATCTCGGCTTTTATGCACGGCTTACCGGACGTCAGAATCTCCGCTTTTTTGGCCGCCTGAACCATCTCTCCGATCAGTTCAGCACCGGCCGCATCGAAACCCTGGGCGAACGGTTCGGCTTGAGTCGCGTTCTGGACCGCCAGGCCCGCGTACTTTCTTCGGGCACGATCCAACGCCTCAGCCTGCTCCGCGCGTTGCTTCACCAGCCCAAGGTCCTGCTGATGGATGAACCGACGCGCAGCCTCGACGCCATTGCCGCGGCGGACTTCCGGCATTTTCTGAAAACGGAAGTTCTGGCGCGGAAAGACACGTCGATGCTCTTTGCCTCGCACACCATGCAGGAAATCGAACTCCTTGCCGACCGCGTGGCCATCCTCGACGAAGGCAAATTGCTGGCGTTCGATACCCCGACGGCACTTCGGGCCAGGACTTTGTCTTCGTCCCTGGAAGAAGCGTTCGCGCGTCTGACTGGGCGCCACCTCTATTCCGTTGCGGAGTCGACACCCGAATAATGCGAGTCCTCCGCGACATTTTTCTTTTCTTCCAGCGCGATCTCCGCATCGCCAGCACGTATCGCAGTCCGTTTATTCTTGAAGCCGTCGAAGCTCTCTTTGGCGCCGCGTTGTTTTACTATGCGGCGCGGTTCGTGGATTCACCTGCGCTTCGCGAAGCACTTCCGCAGGGGAAATCGTATTTCGCCTACTCGCTCGCCGGATTCGTTTTCTTCGACTACCTGAATGCCGCCCTGGACACTTTTGACCGCAGCCTCCAGGATGCTCGCGACGCCGGGACGCTCGAGCCTCTGCTGGTCACGCAAGTATCCCTGCCGGTCATCCTCATCGGCTCGGCATTTTATCCTTTTGCTGCCACCACCCTGCGTATCGCCGTCTATCTTGCGTGGGCCGCGATCTTGTTCGACTTTCCGCTGCACGCGGCGAACTGGGTGGCGGTTTTTGCCGTGCTCCTCTCCACACTGCTGGCCTTTTCCGGCCTCGGGGTCCTCTCGGCGGCGTATCTTCTGCTGTTCAAGCGCGGCAATCCCGCAAAGTGGTTCATCCTGGGAGTTTCCAGCGTCACGGGCGGCATGCTTTTTCCTGTAAGCATCTTGCCGCCGTGGCTGCAAATCGTCGCTCGCTTGAACCCCGTAACCTACGCGATGGACGCCATGCGCGGCGCGCTTCTCGATGGAGCAGGAATCGTCTCACTCGTGCATCCTCTTTTGCTGCTGCTCGTCTTTGCCGCCGTGTTGCTGCCTTCCTCCGTCCTGATTTTTTCCTGGGCGCTTCGGCGAACAAAAATCACCGGCACGCTCACTCACCGCTAAAAAGAGAAACGGCCCCGGCGAACCGGGACCGTTTGTTGAAACCAGGTTATTTTGGAACCTGGGAACTACGGCTTCTTTTTCTTGTTGCCAACTTTCGTATCGATGCCGCCGGTCAGCTGTTGGAGCTGTTCCAGCCCCTGCTTGGCCTGCGTGCCCCACGGCCCATTCGGATCCAGTTCGATGGCTTTCTGGTAGGCTTCGATCGTGCCCGGCAAAGGGTGCACTTCTATTTTGTCGCCGGTGGTCTTGTAAATCGAAGGGTCCGCCACCATGCACGCGCCCAGCAAGTACCAGGCTTGCGCGTTCTTGGGATCCAACTCCGTGGCCTTTTTCAGCGGTTCAACCGCCTCCACCATCCGCTGCGCCTGATACAAGCTGATGCCGAAGTTGCGCCACGCCATCGCGGCATTCGGCGGATCCAGCTCCGCGGCCTTGGTGTAAGCCGCGCGGGCTTCGTCGATTTTCCCCGTGCGCCCCAGAATATTACCCAGGTTGTTGTAGTAGCTCGGATTGTCCGGCTTCACCGCGATCGCCTGCTGGTATGCGTTGATCGCTTCGTCGTTGCGTCCCGCCAGGTCGTATGCCTCGCCCATGCGCGCCCAGAAGAGATGAATATTCGGATCCTTTTCCGGAGCCACTTTCAGGCCTTCCTGAAACGTCGCAACGGCCTGGGTGGAAAGGTCGGCGACCTTGGCCTTGATTGCATCCTTCTCTTCGGGCTTTGCTTTCGTCAGATCGGCTTTCGCCGCGCGTTCCTGGTCCAGCAAAGCCACACCCTTCGCGAATTGCTCCTTCATGCCCACGAATTTCTTTTGTTCGGCCTGTTGCTGGCGGTATTTCGCGGCTGCTTCAGGGTTCTGTTTCTCCAGGATTTCCTTGAAGTTGATGTTCAGCGGTGGCGTGTCGGCACCTTTTACTTCCAGGTTCGGCACTTCAAACGGAGTCTGCATCTGCGGAGGCTGCACAGAGAAAGTATATTTCCCGTTTTTTAGGCCGCTGAACGCAAACTTGCCATCCGCTCCCGTCTTCGACTCCGATACCGTACCCTGCTCGCTCTTCAGCTTCACCGGCATATTGGCCATCGGATTCCCATCAAAATCGATGAGTGTGCCGGTCACCTTTCCTTCTTGTTGCGCAGCCGTGCGCGTCGCAAAGCATCCCAGCATTCCCAACGCCAGGATTGCGGCCAGCGCGTACGTCTTCGTCCATTTCACCATGCCCCATTCTCCTTTTTTGTGGAGGAGCGCCGGCCTCGGTCCGCTGGCCGGTTTCGACCATTATCTCTTATATCGCCGGGAATCCAAGTGCCACAAACCTATTTCGCCGCCCCGGCGCGAGCTTCCGGCCGGTAAGCAATGGGGTCGTGGACTCCCGCCTCGGCAAATGCACGCAAGCGCAGCAGGCAACTGTCACAGGTGCGGCAGGCCAACTCCTCACCCTGGTAGCATGACCAAGTGAGGTGCAGCGGGGCACCCAGTTCCACGCCGCGGCGGATAATTTCGCTCTTTTTCAAACGAATCACGGGGGTCACGATTTCGATCTTCGTTTCGGGTCGCGTTCCCCGGCGAATCAATTCTTGAAACGCCTGGTAATACTCCGGCCGGCAGTCGGGATATCCCGAACTGTCTTCGGCCACGGCGCCGATGTAAATGGCGCCGGCCCCGCTCGCTTCCGCCCAACTGACGGCGACGCTCAAAAAGTGTGCGTTGCGAAATGGGACATACGTCACTGGAATTGCGCTGCCCCCGGGCTCCGGCGCGCCCAGTTCATTTTCCGGCATGGCGATGTTCGCGTCGGTCAGCGCCGAGCCGCCGATCGCGCGAAAATAATCCAGCCGCACCAGCAGCTTTTCCTTCACGTCATAGAATTCCGCGATCTCTGAAAATGCCCGCTGCTCCCGCGCCTCCGTCCGCTGTCCATAGCTCGCATGAAGCAGGCCCACTCGATCGCGACCATGCGCCTGCAGCGCTTCTGCTGCGGTGACGCACGAATCCATTCCTCCACTCAACAAAACGATGGCATCCACTTTTCCCACGAATCGTTTCCCTCGACCTCTGATTTAGACGCCGCGCATGGCGGGGTCCCATACGATCTTGTGCAATTGCAGACCCAGCCGGACGGGCAATCCGTCTTCAAGCATCCACCCGACCAGCGCGCGTGGCTCCAGACCGGTCCATTTTCCATTTGGATCGTCGTGCACCGGCGAGAATAGCACCTCGCGCACCCGCTCTGCCAAGCGGTGCTCCCGGCTGAATTCACGTGCAAACTCATAATCCCTGCGGCTGGAGATCACGAACTTCACTTCGTCGTTTGCGCTTAATTCGTCCAGATTTCGAGGATCAAACGTGTCCGGCTCGCCGGAGTCCGGGCATTTCACGTCCACAATCTTTATCACTTGCTTCGGCAATCGCCCGATGAACCGCTCGCCGCTGGTTTCAATCATCACGGTATAGCCCGCTACGAGCAGCCGCTCCGCCAGTGGATAGACTTCTTCCTGCAGCAGCGGCTCGCCTCCGGTCAGCTCAACCAGGGAAACTCCGCCTGCACTGCCGTCCGCGCGCCGGCTGAGCGATTCGACGCGTTCCATCACTTCGTCGACCGTCACTTTTTGCCCGCCCTGAAACGCATACGCCGTATCGCACCACGTGCAGCGCAAATTGCACCCGGTCAGGCGCACGAAAATACACGGCAGACCGGCGCGCGTTCCTTCGCCCTGTATGGATTTGAATATTTCGGTGATAAACATTCGTGACTCTATTTCAACCTGCGGCTTCTTTGGACGGCCGCTAGTTTCCGGTCTTCGCTTTCTTGCCGGAGCGTTTTGAAAGCCAGTAAATCCCGCCGAAAAACAGCACCATCGCGATTACCAGACGCGGATACCCCGGCGAGACGCCCATCATCCGCAAAACCACAATGTATCCCGCCGCAATCAGCAGCGCCGGCACGATGATGATGAAGAACGATCGGTTCATTGCGTCCCCAGTTCCCTGCCCTGGCGTGCTACGGCCCGTTAAGCTACGGGTGGTAGCGCGCCATGGCGGTGTCGGTCTCCCAGATCACCACATCTTTCAATTTCGCGCCCGGCGGCAGGCCGGTCAGCTGGCTGGTCAGATTCTCGTAAAAATACTTGGCCAGATTTTCCGCCGACGGGTTCACCGTCGTAAACGGCTCCAGATCGTTGATGAACTGGTGATCCAGCCGCGCGATCAATCCGCGCATCGCATGTTTTAATTGCGTGAAATCGATCAGCAATCCAATGTTGTCGAGCTGCGGCCCTTCCAGCGTCACCTGCACGCGGTAATTGTGTCCGTGGGGATTCTCACACTTGCCCTTGTAACCGCGCAGGGCGTGCCCCGACGAAAACGTATCTTCCACACTCACTTGAAACATAGCCGGCTTTCTCTTCCTCTTCTTCCCTGGGGACAATGCGTTCAGGGCTTTCAGGCAGGGCTGGCCGCGGAAAGGAACCGGGAGACATCCTCCAGCTCGTTGGTCCTCCGGTACCGGGGCAGCGACTCCAAGAAAATTTTACCATAGGGCATCCGCTGGATACGCGTGTCCAGCAGGGCCAGGACGCCGCGGTCGGTCTTGGCGCGAATCAGCCGGCCAAAGCCCTGTTTCAGCGCCAGCACGGCCTCTGGCACCTGGAATTCGGAGAACGGGTTGCGTCCCTCGTCCTGCAATGCCCTGACCCGCGCAGCGACGATCGGGTCGCTCGGCACGGCGAATGGCAGGCGGTCCACAATCACGCAGGAAAGCTGCTCGCCGGGCACGTCCACGCCCTGCCAGAAGCTCGCGGTGGCAAACAGCACCGCGTTCGGCGTGTTTTTGAAGCGTTCGAGGAGCACCGTGCGTGGAGCCGTCCCCTGCAGCATCAGCGGGAAGTCAACGCGAGTGCGCACCCGCTCAAAAAGATCGTTCATCTGCGAATAGCTGGTGAACAGGCAAAAGGCGCGGCCCTGGCTCAATTCCAGCAGCTGTACGATTTCGTCGGCCGCCTTTCCGGGGAAACCCCCGTCGCGCACGTCCGGCATCTTCTGCGGGAGATAGAGCAACGCCTGCTGCTGAAAGTCGAATTCCGGAGGCAAAGCACACTCTTTCGCGTGATCCAGACCGAGGCGTTGGCGGATGAATTCGAATCGGCCGGCAACTGTAAGTGTCGCCGAGGTGAGGATCACAGTATCGAAGGACTCGAAAAGCTTTTCGCGCAGGATCTGGCTGATGTCGATCGGCGTGGCCGCGAGGAATACGCCTTTGTTGCGCCGCTCGAACCAGTACACGTAATTCTTTTCGTTCGACTCAAACAGAAAAGCAAGTTCCTGCCGGACTTCAAAGCTGCGTCGGCCAATGCGCGTCAACTCCTCCGGTTTCTGAGTCAGCGCCGCGAATTCCGTTTCCATCGCTTTGCAGGCGTTCAGCAGCGCGTCGTAGGCTTCGCGGTTCTGCTCCAGGAAAGCTTCGCGCTCCTGCCGCGTAAACGGGAAGCGCCCGTCGCGCGGCGGAAAGCTGTCGAAAAACGCGCGGCTTTTTTCCCGGATGCGCTGCGTGCGCCGCAGCAACGTTGGCGAGCCTGACTTGGTCAGGCGCATGGCGTGGTCCGCGTCGCGCGCCAGTTCTTCGAAGCGGTAATTCGAAATCTGCTGGCCGAAATAATCGCTGGCCACGTCTTCCATCTCGTGCGCTTCGTCGAACACCACCGCCGAATATTCCGGCAGGATACTGCCGAAATCGTCCTGCTTCAGCGCCAGGTCGGCGAAAAACAGGTGGTGGTTCACGATAATCAGGTCGGCTTCTTTGGCGCGGTTCTGCATCTGCGTCAGAAAGCACTTCTCAAACTCCGGGCACTTCTTCCCGGTGCAGGTGTCGCGCCGCGCGTCAATCCGCGACCACAACTCCGAATCGTCCGGCAAAAACGTCAGCTCGGCCCGGTCACCCGTTTCCGTCAGGTTCGACCACTCGCGAATCTGCCGGAATGCGTCCACCTCTTCCATACCCTTCAGCATGGGCTGGTCGGCCAGTGCATGCATTTTCGAAAGGCAGAGAAAGTTGGAGCGGCCTTTCATCACCGCAACCTTCAGATTGGGCGCAAAATGTTTTTGCAGGAACGGCACGTCCTTCTGGTAAAGCTGCTCCTGCAGAGATTTGGTAGCCGTCGAAATCACCACGCGCCGCCCACTACAGATCGCCGGCAGCAGATACGCCAGCGTTTTCCCCGTGCCCGTGCCCGCCTCCACGACCGTGTGATGGTGCTTCTGAAACGCGTCGTGCACCGCCTCTGCCATCTGCAACTGCGCGGGGCGATGCTCGTAGCCGCCGATCATGCTGCGTTCCAGGAATCCGCCCGGGCCAAAGATCTGCTCCATCGAAGGGCCGGTGGAAGGAGTCTCTTCCTCCTGAGCAGGAGCCACTCCGGCGGCTGAACCATAGGCGTCGCCAACGGCGCGATTCTGCCGCAGCGGCTGCCCTTCCGTGTCGTGTGCGCGCAACTCGTCTTCCAGTGGCACGTAGACGCGCTCCTGCACCACTTCCCTGTTCTTTTTCGGAGCCTCGGATAAGTCCGGCTTGGATTTACGCTTGACCAGAAACCCTGCCTACTCTGCGGAGCAACATCGCAAAGAACTAACGATAGCACATCCCCATCCTGCTCATCGGCGCGCCACGGACGTTAATATTTGGGCATTCCTTGCTTTTCCGCACGTCCCAAACAGTGGACTGGGTTAAAGTGTTGTTGGGGAATTCCATCTGCCCCTTGCCGCCAACGGTGGCGATGAAATCCGTCGTGGGGTGTTTGCATGAATCCAAGAAAATTCCTGGTTTTTGCCGTAATCGCCGCGAGTCTTGCACTCTCTTCCTGCAGCGGCACAAAGAATCACTGCGTCACGAATTGCAATGTGAGTGGCAACGCTTCTCTCAGCGTGACACTCGCAGCGATACCGTTCGTTCCGCCGCCCAGCACCTCGATCCTTTCTTTTGCTGTAGCCATCAACAGTGTTTCGCTAACCCCCACCAGCGGCGGAAGCGTCGTCAACATTCCCCTGAACGCTTCAGTTTATTCGGTTGACCTGACGAAGCTGCAAAGTGACTCCTCGTTTCTCGGCCAAGTCGTCGCCAACGTGCCGGCAGGGACGTATAACAAGGTCACTGTGGGAGTTACCATCGCCGTGGTCACCAGTTGCACTGCATCCAACGGAACTCCTGGCTGCAATTCTGGGAGTGTCACCCAGCTCACTGCTGGGGCAGCCGCGCCGGCGACGTCCTCCTTTTCTCTCACGTTGGCGGACAACCAGCAGGCCGGTCTTCAGGTGATTTTCAATCTCGGCAACGCCGTCACTGTGAACCCTGCTACTCAGGTCGTTTCCAAAGTGGATCTAGCGGCAGCGAATGTCCTGACCGCTGTCCCTCTTCCGCCCGTGGCTTCGACGCTCTCCGCCGGTCAACTTGACTACCTCGAGGATGTCACCGGCGTGGTCACAGCAGCCTCGCCGTCGTCCGTAACGGTTCAAACGTCCACGCGCGGATCATTCACTTCCGTAATAACAGGTTCAACGATCATTTCCCCGACTTGTGTAATTATCACCACCGTAAGCTGCAACCCGCCGGCAGTTGGGCAGATTGCCAGCATCGATGCCACTCTCAATTCCGACGGCACTTCCACCTTGCTGGAATACGACGTGCTTTCTCCGACGAGCGTTGACGTCATCGAAGGGGTCGTTACTACTGTTCCTTCCTCCTCGACACAGTTCCAGATCGTTACCAACGACCTAGTCCTCGCCTCAAGCAATAGTCACATCGGCAGCAATCTTGCTCTCGGCGAGCCGGTAAACATTACTTTTGCGGGCACAAATCCCTTTGTCATCGACACCAAGGGATTGCTGCCGATCACGAACACCCCGTTTAGTGGCAGCACCTCTGCGAACGACATTTTGCCAGGCCAAACGGTGGCTTTGCGGGTAACGGCATTCACACCAAAGGCCGGAGCTACTCCAGCGGCGGCGACTGTGGATTTCGTAGTCCTTCGCTTTACACGGGTTGCGGGTTCTGTATCTTCGTCGTCTCCGCCAACTTTTGGGATCCAAAGCCTGCCACCGTTTTTTGGACAAACGGCCTCCAACCTGGTCCAGTTGAGCACGACGACCACGCCAATTACCTATCTCGATGGTTATTCCGCAAGCGGCAACATCACGGTCGGCGACACTGTGGGTGTGCGCGGTCTATATTTCGGCGTGGGATTTTCGCCCGCGTTCACCGTCGCAAAGGTTCGCAAACACTGAGTTTTCATCCGCCTCCGCAAAGGGCAACGGGCCCCGGAAATTTCGGGGCCCGTTTTTTATTTGAGTGCGAGAGCGTAGCTCTCGCATTTGAGATTGTTAGAACGAGAAGAAAGTGAAATTTGGTAACTGAGGTTCGCGCCGTAAAAGCGGGAGCTGCGCACCCGCACTCAATATGTGCTAAATCCCGCCCACTGTCGTATTCGGCGGCAGAGGGCTCCCCATCGGCGCCATTGGCGCGGATGGAATGTTGGGCGCCATCGTCGGCTGCAGCCTTCGATAGAGCGCCAGCGAGATCGCTCCTATACCCCAGACAACCACCACGAACTTGATCCACGCTCCCACGTACGGAACCATCATCACCACCCGGAGCAGCAGCAACCCCACGATCATTCTTCCAATCTCCGGCCAGAATTCATCCGTCCGGCCCATGATCCACTGGCCCACGGCCGCACCCACAATGATCTGCGCGTAGTACAGCGAGGCATACCACAGGAAAAATCCGGAAATCCCGACGAACAATCCGACCACCGTGATACAGGCCAGCAGCGCGCCAATCGGGAATCCAGCCCCGACCAGGATCCCCAGACCCGCCGAAGCCCCAAGATGTTCCGTGTTCGCGGTCGCTTCCAGAGAAAACTTCGGCATCAGGCTGAACAGCACCAGGCCGAACAACACATAAGCCGCCGCCCAGATCAGCTGCCAAAGATAATAGCCGCCGCTGCGCGCTTCGCGCCGCTCCTCGATCTGCGTGAATACCAGCGGCGACGCCAGCTTGGCATCGGAAGCGACATTCGGTGCTTTGTACCCCTTAAACGCGGTCTTGCCGTCGATTTCCGCGCCGGAAACAATCGAGAGGGATTTGCCCCTCCCTTGCACGGAGCCGCCGATCAATCCGGAAATGGTGGTGCTATCGGCAAAGCCGAGAAAGTCGCGGCCGATCTTTCCGTCAAGCGTCAGCGTTTCGCCTCCGGCCGTAAGGCTGCGCCCGATTTTCCCGCTGGCATCCAGATTGAACGTTTCGTTCCATACCATGACGTTGCGCTCAACGGTTCCGGTGAGCGTCACATTGTTCGCCCCGCTGCGCAGATTCCCGTCGATCACGCCGCTGACGCGCACCGCTTGCGCGAAGCAGATCAGGTCGCCATTGATGTGTCCGCTGACGTCCACCTGGTGCGCGAACGCGTAAACATCGCCTTCCACGTCGCCGTCGATTCGCACGTGCTCGCCGGTAAGAAAAATATCGCCTTTGATGACTTCCTCTTTTTTTACGTTGACGTTGTCGCCCTTGCGGAATTCCGTGGCCGACGCGGGCGTGGCAACCGCCAGCAACACGCTGAATCCGGCGAACAGCACCGCCAGCGCCGAGCCGCGACGCAAATAGCGGCGGAACGCGAACAACCCGAAGCCAGCCATGCACATCACGGCGAGAACCTCGAACAAGCTGAACATGGATTGCCATCCTTTCCAGAATGCGCCCTGAAACACCACCAGGCTCAGCAGATTCGTGCTGCCGAAGCCGGCCTCTGCAAATCGGGTTTCCCACTGCACGATATATTCGTTGTACAGAGCGTAGACGCCCATTACCGCCAGGCCAAAGACCACGCCCCAAATCCATTGCATGTTGCGCTTCACTTTTTCTTGAAACTCCGCGAGGCGCGCCGGCAGTGGCTCGTCCTGCTCCAGCATGGAGCGCGTCAACAAGCGAGATTCGCGGTCGAGTGCGCGCAGCAGCGTCAGGCAGCGCGTGCAGGTCTGCGTGTGGAGAGACACGCCCTGCGCGGCCTCGCGGTCCAACTGCCGCTCGACGTACAGCAGCAAAGTCATTTCATCCACGTGGGATTCGTTGGGCAGCTTTTCCCTGTTCATGTCTGGTTCTGTCATCGGGTTCCTCCCACGGCCAGCGCGCTGTTCTCTCCCAGCGCCTGCCGCAGCTCATGCCGTGCCCGCAAAAGCACGACTCCTACAAACTGCCTGCGAACGCCCAGGGCGTCCGCAATTTCGTCGTAGCTCATGTCCGAGTAGTAGCGCATCACCAGCGCCATCCGCGCGCGCATGCCCAGGGTGTCCAGCGCCTTGCGGACCTCTTCGCTGGTGCGTTCTTCGATCAGTTTTTCGAGTTGGTTCGGCTCCGGGCATTCCAGCGGCACATCGTCCACGTCGTCCATGTCCTTATCGTGGCGGGCTTTCTTGCGGCGCAGCATGTCCCAACAGTGATTGGCGGCGACCTTGTAGAGCCAGGCGGTGAAGGACCGGGTCTGGTCGTACTGCAGCAGTTTGTCGCGCAACTTCATGAAAATCTCCATCGTGGCGTCTTCCGCGTCTTCGCGCGTGGGCATGGCCCTCCGGCAAAAGCGGAAGATTGCCGGGGCAAATTCCCGGTACAGTTCGCCCCAAGCCTGGGTATCCCCAGTCCGGGCTCGAGCGATTACATCCGACGGCTCCGTTTTTCCCGGTGCGCTCATTCGCCCTGGTCTCAGCGGTTCCATAGTTAGTACGCGGCGGCCATGGCAAAACTATCACAAGTTGCAATGTCAGAGGCGTTTACGCGCCGCCCGGCACTCTGGCTGCGGATCCCGCGGCGAACTAAATACCCCGTAAGTGTGGCAATTAAAAGACTTAGGCGAGTATAGCCCGATAACGCCACAAAAACACGAAGGCCCCGGGCTGGGCGACCGGGGCCTTCGCGCTGCTTCTACAAAGTTGAAACCAGCTAGAACGTGAACTTCGCTGCAATCTGCAGACTGCGCTGACCGCCGCCACCGAGCACCGGATACCCGATACCAACGTCGCCAGTCACTGTCAAAGGCAGCACGCCCTGCAAATGCCCATTGGGAGCAAACAGGGGCTTGACTGGAGGGGGCGCTCCCGGCGTCGGCGTGCCGGTCACTGTGGGGTCGGACAAGAAATTGGGCCACAGCGGACTGGCAAAGTTCGGATGATTGAATAGATTGTAGGCCTCAAAGCGAAGTTCCATCTTGAGGCGTTCCGTGATGCTGGTGTTCTTGTAGAGGGAGAAATCGAATTGGCGGTAATGCGGCCCAAGCAAGGCGTTGCGCCCCAGGTTTCCAAAGTGGCGTGTCCCCGGCGCACAAGAACCCGCAGAACCGTCGAAAATAGGATTTCCACCCGCGTCGACGGCGGCCGTACAAGGCACGGCAAACGAGCTCAGGTCGAGGAAGTTCCTGGGGTCGCTGTAATTGTAATGAATCGGCCCAATCACATCAGGTTTCGCAAAGAATGTGCCCGCCCCGTCGAAGTCGTCTGACTCCAGGATCATGTGGAACGGAGCGCCAGATTGCACGGTAACGATGCCGTTTACTCCCCAGCCGTTGGTCAGTTTTTCCATGCTGCCCTTGCGGTTCGGGAATTCGTAAATGAAATTCCACGTCAGGCGGTTCCGGATGTCAAAGTTGGAATTGCCCAGGTTGCTGTTCAGATTGGTGCTGTCCGTGGGCTGCGCCGCGTTCGGCACGTAATCTTCGCCGTCGCTGGCGTTGTCGATCGAGTGCGACCACGTGTAGTTCAGGCTGGTCGTCAATCCGTGCCAGTTGTCGATGCGATAGCTGACCTGCAGCGAGTTGTAGTTGGATTTGGCCGCGCTTTCCATCCAGTAAATGTAGTTGCGGTTCGCGTTTAGTGGGCCGGGCACAAATGTGATCGAGCCGCCCGGGCAAGCGGTTCCTGGTGTGGCCGCCGGACCGTTAGGACAATCCGAGGCGAAAATCTGGGCGGCGGATGGCTGGTTGATATCGCGGAAGTCAAACAGCTTGTGGCCCTGCGAGCCAACGTAGCCGACCTGCACAGCCATCTTGCGCGTTAGTTGCTGCTGTATGTTTAGATTAAAATTCTCCAGGTACGGGGTTCGGATGTGCGGATTGACGCCGAACTCGTCGGACATCGGCAAGAAGTTGAAGATGTTCCCGAAGACCGGCACGCCGGCCTGAAACGGCTGTCCAGTCGGAGAGGCAAAGGAAATCTGTCCGACGCCCGGTAGCCCGGAGTAAGCAGGGCCGGGATCGAAACTGCTGCTGAACGGCAAATGGCCGAGGAACAAATCCTGCGAGAAGGCGTCGTAGAAGACGCCAAATCCCGCTCGCACGACGGTCTTGCCCTTGCCAGTGACGTCCCACGCCGCGCTCACACGTGGCGCCACGTTGTTATAGTCCGGTTGGTACAAGCGATTTTGGCCAACAGCAAACACCGCACCCGTGGTCGGGTCCACATTGTTGAACATACTGTGCTTTTCTTGAATCAGACCGAAGTAGTCGTACCGCAGGCCGAGATTCAGAGTGAAACGCCGATTCACGCGGTAGCTGTCCTGCAGATATATCGCGTGCGAGTTTTCAAAAGTATTGCGGTTGGTATCTCCAGTTCCTTGCGTGCCACCGTTATCAGGCACCCCCGCGAGAAAGGACTGCAGCCCAGAGAACTCGAGTTTGCCGCGGAAAGTGCGGTTGAAGATCTGCGAAATAGAAGTTCTGCGGAATTCGTATCCGAACTTAATGTCATGCTTCCCATGCTTCCAGGAAACGCTGTCGATGTAGTGCCAGTTCGTATCTACTCGTTGCCGCGGGTCGGCCTTGTCGGCGCCAAGTTGAGCCAGGCCACTCACGAGCATCACTGGCAGCCCAAAATTGTACGGATTTCCATTGTTGGGCGTGCCCGCGCCAACGGTATCCAGTCCGATCGAACCCGGATCAAAACTGCGATCCTCCGGGAAAAATCCTTCCGCGAAGCGGTTCCAGCCGATGCGCGATTCATTGACGATGGAAGGAGAGAGATTACTGACGTACGAAATCGCAATCATCTGAACGCGTGTAGGCACCTCTGTATTGTAGTTGGGAAGCAAGCCGCCCCCGGTTAGAGCAAGCGGAAACAACTGGGTGCTGTCGCCGATGTAGTAGCGGCCCGTCAGCTGATTTTCATCATTGAATTTGTGGTCGATCTTGACGATGGCGTTATCCACGCGGTTCGAGAAGGGAGTAGCCAGTGCCGCATTGGTACCGCCGTTGACGTAACAATCGTTGGCCGGATCAGTCGGACTCGGCCAGGGATTCAGCGCGAGTAACTTCTGAATTACGGGATTGATGCTCGTCAAATCTCCTGGCGTGGGTGCGTTGTTCGAGATGTCCGCAGCAGTGGGTACGCAAGCGGGGCTAGCCTCAGCACCAGTCTCGCGCAGTCCCTCGTAGTCGATAAAGAAGAAGGTCTTGTCCTTGAAAATTGGCCCACCGATATCACCCCCAAATTGATTGAGGTGAAACGGCTGCTGGGTGTCTCCCACCTGGTTGAAATAGTTGCGGGCATTCAGCGCAGTATTGCGAAAATAATCGAACGCCGAGCCGTGAATTTGGTTCGTACCGCTCTTGGTAACGATATTAATCGCAGCACCCGCGCTGCGGCCGTATTCCGCCTCGAAATTCGATTCCACGTGGACTTCCGCGATGGCTTCAATCGGAAGAATCGTGGCCGGCGTGCCGAACACGCCCCCTTCATTAATGGCCGGGTCGTTTCGATAACCATCGTTCATGTCCGTGCCGTCCAGCAGGTAGTTATTCGAACGGCCTCGCGCTCCGTTGACGGAAAGCGTTCCATAGGAACCCGGCGAATCTGAAATGCCATCAGGCGCTGCCGAGGCTCCTGGAACCAACAGAATTAATTTCTGATAATCGCGCCCATTCACCGGCAGATTCCCAGCTACCTTCGATTCGATTAGTCCTCCCAAGGTGTTCGAGGTGGACTCGATCATGGGCAGATCTTCGCCCTGCACGATGACCGTTTGTGCCAATTGTCCGGGTTGCAGCGTCACATCCGCCCGCCGCTCCGACGAAACCTCTACCTTGAGGCCGGTGACCACGCCGAGCTTGAAGCCTGCCTTCTCCACACTGACGCTGTACGTGCCAATCGGGAGTTCCGGCGCGGCATAGCTGCCGTCTTCCGAGGTCGTCACCGTGCGAGTCAGCCCCGTATCCACATTCTTGACCGTCACCGTGGCGCCGGGCACAGCTGCCCCGGATGAGTCGGTGACGCTGCCGAGAATCGTGCCGCGGAAAGTCTGCGCGAACGTCGAGACTCCCGCAAAAATTGTCAATGCAAAAACAACCAGCGCAAACGTGCGTGTAGCGCGGAAAAAGCTGTTCATCAGCTACTCCTTGATCGGTTCTGTAGTCATCTCGAAACCCCGAGAGTTTTGCGGACGCGTTCCCCGACGCAGCGCCCAAGGACACCATGAATCATTGCCAATGAACATACTCAGAGAAAGCAAGAGAAGCAAGGTTTTCAAGCGGAAATGTTTCTATTTGAACTATGAAGCAAATGGGAGGGCTTGGAGCTCGAGTTCGTGACGCCGGTAACATGCGGGCCCGTCCCGCGCCGCCCGGCATTCGCTACTTCCGTGGGGATGCGGTAAATTGGAAGATTAGGGTTTCCCGGAAAGAGCGCCCTGTAAGGCGCACGCGCAAATCTATGGCTGAAAAACTTCCATCGCTGGTCATCGTCGGCCGCCCGAACGTTGGCAAGTCCACGCTTTTTAACCGCCTGACCGGAACGCGCCGCGCCATCGTCACCGACGAGCCGGGCATCACCCGCGATCGTATGTACGGCAAAACCGAGTGGAACGGCCGAGTGCTCGAAGTCGTGGACACCGGCGGCATCGTGCCCGACGACAAGGCGCTGATCCCCACCGAAATTTTCCGCCAGGCGCGCGTAGCGTTTGAAAACGCGGCGCTGCTGGTGCTGGTGGTCGACAGCCAGGCGGGATTGACGCCTCTGGATCAAGAGCTGGCCAGACTGATGCGCAGCACGGGGAAGCCGTTTGTCGTGGCCGTGAACAAGATCGACTCGGCCATGCAGGAGGCCAATGCCGCAACGTTTTATTCCCTGGGCGTGCCGGTCTTCCCGATCGCAGCCGAACACGGCACCGGCGTGGACGATTTGCTCGACGAAGCATTGAAGCAGGCGCTCGGACAGGCGGTCGAAGACCAGCCCGCCGAAAAAAAAGAAGTCGAGATCGCCATCATCGGCCGGCCGAACGTGGGAAAATCCACGCTGCTGAACCGCCTGGCGGGAGAAGAGCGCTCCATCGTTTCGCCGATTCCCGGGACCACGATGGACAATGTGGACACCGAAGTGGTGCACGACGGCCGCGTCTACCGCTTCGTGGACACCGCCGGAATCCGCCGCAAGGGAAAAACCAAGCTGGTCGCGGAAAAATTGAGCGTCGTCATGGCCCGCCGCGGCCTGGAACGCGCCGACGTGGCGCTACTGGTGGTGGACGGCGAGCAGGGCGTGACCTCGGGCGATGCCACGATTGCGAATTATGCCGAAGAATCCGGGCGCTCGGTAATCATCGTTGTGAACAAGTGGGACCTCGCCGTCGAAGCCGCGCAACGCGCCGAAGACGCCTCGGAAAAGAGCGCGCGCGGCAAGGCCAAGCGCGCCACTGCCGGCGTGAAGCAACGGCCTGTGGACAAGCACAAACTGCTGTTCGATTACGAGAAGATGGTGCAGCAGAAATTCAAATTCCTCAGCTACGCCCCGATCATTTTTCTTTCCGCGAAAACCGGCGAGCGCACCGATAAGCTCTATTCGCTGATCGACCACGTGGCCCAGTCACGCAACCGCAAGGTCTCGACCGGCGAACTGAACCGCTGGCTGAAGGAAGATGTGGACTTGCAGCGCGCCTCAAACCCAAAGGCTCGGCCTGTTCGCATTTATTACATGACCCAGGCGAAGACGGCACCGCCGGTCTTTTTGCTCTTCACCAACCAGAAGAAGCCCCTGCACTTCAACTTCGAGCGCTTCCTCGAGAACCAGCTGCGCTCAAAATGGGATTTTACCGGCACTCCCGTCCGCTTCATCCAGCGCTTGAAGAAGCGCGAGGATCGCTCCCCCGCTGGCGGCGACGAAGAAGAGTAGAGCGGTTGAATGTTCCATCCGGAGACACTCACCTGGCCGTTCAAGTACTGTGGCTGCCCGTAAGGCCTTCTGCTAAACTCACAGCGTGAACGCGGGAAGTCCCCTCCCCGCGCTTTTCAGGGTGAACCGAACTCCTAAATGAGCAGCGTAGCCTCAGTCGCGGTCTCCGAGGAGCAGGACGAGCGGTATTACCGCATCGGCGAAGTCAGCCGCATCACCGAAGTTCGCCCCTTTGTCCTGCGCTATTGGGAAGAAGAGTTCCCTTTGCTGCAACCGGTGAAGGGCCACCAGGGCTACCGTCTCTATCGCCAGCAGGACGTCGACCTGGTCATGAAAATCAAGCGCCTGCTTTACGACGAAGGTTTTACGATTGCCGGCGCGCGCCGCCACCTGCGCGACTTGGAAAACGGCGGCGGCCTGGAAGCCGCGGTTGAAGAACTGACATCCTCGTCTGTAACCGAAGGCGAAGCGGTCAAATTAAACCGCAAAATGCTCCTCGACCTGCGCGATTCCCTCCGCAGTTTCTTGACGCTGCTCGAAGGCAAGTGATACCGTGGAAATGGTTAGTTTGCGGCCGTTTAGCGTGACCGCTCCGGTCGGGACGTAGCGCAGCCTGGTAGCGCGCACGCTTGGGGTGCGTGAGGTCGCGAGTTCAAATCTCGCCGTCCCGACCATTTTTCGTATCTTCACATGACCCTTCTCTGGAAAACCTTCTTTCTGACTCTTTCGGCAGGTTCGCTTCTGTTTCTGGGGTGGATTCTTTACTATCCGAAGCCCGCACCTCAAAGTGCGGGTGAAGCCGTAACTCGGATGACCGTGCTACAGGAAGACGGGCGCTACGATGAAGCTGTTGCGACGGTACAGAGCTGGCTGCAAAATGGTGAACGAGACACGTCTCGCGACGGAATCTTGTACCAACAAATCGCAATCGTATACATCATCGAGTCTTACAAAAGGCCGAAAGTCAGGGAGGATGCGGTACGTCAGGCAGAGTTGAACCTTGAGAAGTCGCTCAGCCTTTTCGATCAGGAACAGTCCCAAGATATTGGAATTGATCTTTTCGGAATCGGAGGGGGATACGAGGCGCTTGGCGATCTGCCTGTAGCTGAAAAATGCAAGTTCTACGCGAAAGCTCAACAATTATATGAACGACAGCTGCCACTAATTCAGGGCGATACGTATACTGCCAACGGCGAGACATTTCCGCTGGAGCCCTATCGAGCCGATGTAAGAAAACATCTGGCTGCTGCTCGGGAGAAATTCTCGAATGCCGGATGTCCCGCAAACTTGGTGAAATAAACTGTAGATAGGATTCGATTGGAAAAAGCGCGGGTGTTGTTGACCAACGATGATGGTTACCAGGCTGCCGGGCTGAAGGCGCTGGCGGAAGAGTTGCGCGCGATTGCGGACGTGAGCATTGTGGCGCCGAGCTGGGAGCGCAGCGGGGCGGCACAGAGTTTGACGCTGCGGCAACCGATTGTCTGCCACTCAACCGGGGAAAACGAGTGGGCGATCGATGGGACGCCGGCGGATTGCGTCATCGTAGCGCTGCACAAGCTGCTGAAAGTGCCACCGGACCTTGTGATTTCGGGCATCAACCACGGCGCGAATCTCGGCGAAAACGTCTATTACAGCGGAACTGTAGGCGCGGCGCGCGAGGCGGTGATTCATCACGTGCCGGGGATTGCGATGTCGCTGTGTTCGAAACGCGGCAAATCGGATTTTGCGCCATCCGCAAGAATCGCGCTGCACGCCGCGGAGCTAATCCTGAAAGAGGGATTGCCGCCGCAGGTTCTGCTCAACGTCAACGTACCCGAAAACTGGAATGGCAGCGTGAAGTTCACCCGCCAGTCAAAAAAAATCACACGCACTGTTCTGCGCGAAGGCAAAGACCCGCGCGGCCAGGATTATTACTGGTTGAGCGAGCAGCGCATCGACAGCGGGATGGAGCTGGACGCCGAAACGGATTACGCCGCAGTTTTCGCCGGCGAAGCTTCCGTCACTCCCCTCCATCTCGACCCCACCCACAGCGAATCGCTCAACCATCTCAGCCACTGGGCCGCGTTGCTCGCTTCGAAGTAGTCTGCAACGAAAATCGCTAAGCACGATAGAATACCGAGGCGATGCCGGAATCCTCAAATTACGATGTGGTCGTGGTCGGCGCGGGCGTCTTTGGCTCGTGGACGGCCTGGCACCTTGCGAAACGCAAACTGAAAGTTCTGGTGCTGGACGCCTACGGCCCGGCCCACGCGCGCGCCAGTTCCGGCGGGGAAACGCGCATCATCCGTATGAGCTACGGCAAGGACGAGATCTACACGCGCTGGTCGCAACGTTCCCTCGTTCAGTGGAAAGAACTTTCGGCGGCGTGTGGCCAGCCGCTCTTTCAGCAAACCGGCGTGCTCTGGCTTGAGGGCGCCGACGACCTGCGGCTGCGCGAATCGCAAGCCACCATCGAGCGTTGCGGCATTACTCACGAAGTGATGGACGGCGCACAGCTCGCGAAGCGATATCCGCAGGTAAATTTCGATGGCGTAAGCCGCGGCCTGCTCGAACCCGGCAGCGGCGTCCTGCTTGCGCGTCGCGCCGTGCAATCCGTGATCGAAGAAACGAAAAAGATGCATGCCGGTTTTATGATCGCCCAGACCGTCACGCCGGATGGCAGCGGCCCGATTTCCAAGCTGGCGACATCCCGTTGCGGTGCTTTCTCGGCGGGACACTTCGTCTTCGCCTGCGGCCCGTGGCTCGGCAAAGTTTTCCCCGAACTTCTCGGCCATCGCATTTTTCCCACCCGCCAGGAAGTTTTTTTCTTCGGCAGCCCGACGGGAGACGACCGCTTTGCCCCGCCAGCTTTGCCGACCTGGCTCTTCAACCACGACGAAGTCTACGGCATGCCAGACATCGAATCGCGCGGCCTGAAAATGGCCCGGGACACGCACGGTGAGCCTGTCGATCCCGACACCCAATCGCGCATCGTCACCGCGGAAGGCGCGGAGTGGGCTCGAAATTATGTAGCCCGGCGCTTTCCCGCGCTCAAAGATGCGCCCATCGTCGAAACCCGTGTCTGCCAGTACGAAAACACGTCCAACGGCGATTTCCTGATCGACCGCCACCCGGACATGCCCAACGTCTGGCTTGCCGGCGGTGGCTCCGGCCACGGATTCAAACACGGCCCGGCCGTCGGCGAATACCTCGCCGCGCAGATTTGCGGCGAAGGAAAAGCGGAACCCCGCTTTTCCGTGGCGAGCAAGGCAACACAGCAGAAACGTGCCGTATTCTAGCCCTGATGCACTGCGACGAAACTTTCGCCAGGCGTTTGCGTCTTTATCAGGGTAGGGGTTTGCCTCAAGCCTTTCCCACAGTCAGTCCAACGAGTTGGTTCTAGGAGGAAGCATGCAAGGAGCACGAAAAACAGCCGGGCAGGGTGTGCTGGCATTGCTGGGCCTGCTGATAGGGCTGGCGTTGCCGTTGGCGGTCGCCGCCGCGCCCCCGGAAGAGTTCCACGTCCCGGTGGAATATTACAAGATGCCGAATGGACTCCGCGTTGTCCTTTCTCAGGATCACACCGCTCCGACGGTCTGCGTTGGCGTTTATTATCGCATCGGTTTCCGCATCGAGCCGAAAGACCGCACCGGCTTCGCGCACCTGTTCGAACACATGATGTTCCAAGGCTCGAAAAATCTCGGCAAAATGGAATTCATTAAGCTCATCCAGACCAACGGCGGAATCCTGAACGGCTCCACGCGCTTCGACTTCACCAATTATTTTGAGGTCGTGCCTTCCAACAAGCTCGAAACCATTCTTTGGGCGGAAGCCGACCGCATGAGCGGCCTCGCCGTCACAGAGGACAACCTCAAGAATCAGCAAGGCGTCGTTGGCAACGAAGTAAAAGTCAACGTGCTCAACCGCCCCTACGGCGGCTTTCCCTGGATCGATCTCCCGATGGCCGCCAACACCAACTGGTACAACGCGCACAATTTCTACGGAGATCTGACGGACATTGAATCGGCAAAGCTCGATGAAGTGAAGCAATTCTTCGACACCTACTACGCGCCGAACAACGCCGTACTGGTGATCGTGGGCGACTTCGAAAACGCTGACGCCAAAAAGCTGGTGGAAAAATATTTCGCCGGAATCAAGTCCGCAAATGTCCCGGCGCAACCCGACCTGACCGAACCCCGCCAGGAAAAAGAAAAGATAGTCGTGAAGAAGGACGCGCTTGCACCGCGCCCCGCCATCGCCATCGGCTACCAGATGCCGGAACGCAATACGCCGGAGTATTACGCCATGGGCCTGCTGGAGCAGATGCTCATCGAAGGTGACGACAGCCTGCTCCGCCAGGAGCTGGTGCAGAAACGCGGCTTGACCGACAGCATCGAAGGCGGCATCAATATGCTCGGCAACATGTTCAACTACAAAGGGCCGATGCTGCTCGCCGCGGATGTCACCTACGACCCGACCACCAAACCGGAAACGGTGATCGAAGCCATCAACACAGTAGTCGAGCCGCTTCGCGCCAAACCCATCGACCAAAAATCGCTGGACCGCGCGCGCGTAAAACTCCGCTCCAGCCTTTACGACACCATGGGCGAGTTCGGCGGCTTTGGCCTGATGGATCTCCTCGCCAGCTTCGCCCTCTTCGACGACAATCCGGCGCGCGTGAACGACCTGGTGAACCAGTTCAACAAGGTAACCCCGGAACTCGTACAGAAAACCGCCCAGGAATATCTGCGCCCCACAAATCGCACCATCATCGAACTGCAACCCGCACCGAAAGACGCCGCCGCGCCGGCGAAAAACCAGTAGGCAAGGAGAACACACATGAAAATGACAATGAAAAAGATGTGCCTGCTGGCAATCGCGGGAAGCGTTCTGGGAATCACACCTACCCTGGCGCAAAAACAAGCGCCACCGGAGGGCGGCCCTCCAAAAGCGTTCACCGTTCCAGCAAACGAAACCTACACGCTGCCAAACGGTTTGAAAGTCACCCTGGTGCCGTACGGAATCATTCCGAAGGCGGCCATCAGCCTCGCCGTCGATGCCGGAGAAATCAACGAAGGCTCCGGCCGCACCGGCGTTGCCAGTTTGACTACCGACCTGATGAAGGAAGGCACGGAAAATCAGACCGCGCAGCAGGTCGCCGAAGCCGCCGCCCGGATGGGCAGCACGCTCGAAATCCATGCTGGCAAGGACCAGACCAAACTTGGAATCGATGTCCTGCAGGAGTTCGCGCCGGACGCCGTGAAGCTGCTCGCCGACGTGGCGCAGCACCCGCGCCTCCCGCAATCCGAAATCGATCGCCTGAAGAATGACGCGCTGCGCCAGATCGCTCTGCAAAATTCCCAGCCGCAAACTATGGCCGTGGTGCGATTCCGCAAAATTCTGTATGGCGACCATCCGTACGCGATCGTGGTTCCGACGGAAGACGACATCAAGAGACTGACCATCCAGGACGTGAAGGACTTTTACGCCGGAAATTTCGGCGCGCAGCGGGCGCATCTCTACGTCGCCGGTAAATTCGACGCGACCGCGGTCAAGAAAGCCGTTGCGGAGAGCTTCTCCAGCTGGAGCAAAGGCGCCGCGCGCATGGAAAACGTTCCGGTTCTGAAGCCGCAGCGCGTGCTCGACGTCACGGACCGCCCGGGCGCGCCGCAATCCACGCTTCTCGTGGGCCTGCCCGTGCCGCCCGCAACCAGCCCGGACACCGTTTCGCTCATCGTCACCAACGCCCTACTTGGCGGCTCCTTCAATTCGCGCATCACCGCGAACATCCGCGAAGCCAAGGGCTACACCTACTCCCCGCGCAGCGAATTATCCCGCCGCTATCACGACGGATACTGGGCGGAAAGCGCCGACGTCACCACGCAATTCACCGGCCCATCGTTGAAGGAAATCTTCTTCGAAGTCACCCGCATGCAGAAGGAGCCGGTCACCGAACCCGAGCTGAAGGGCATTCAGAACTATCTTTCGGGAATTTTCGTGATTCAGAACTCCAACCGCAGCGCCCTGATCGGACAACTGGAGAATGTGGACTTCCAGGGCCTGGGTGAGAATTACCTGAAGACGTATGTTTCCAAGATCAATGGGGTCACGCCGGCGGTCGTCCAGAAGATGACTCAGGATTACATCAAACCGGAAGAAATGACCATCGTCGTCGTTGGCGACAAAGCAAAAATCACCGATCAGCTGAAGGAATATCAACCGTCAAAATAAGGCCCATGAAGCAAAAATAAGCAGCTAGGTCTTTTTCAAGCGGCGGCGGGAAGCGTCGGAAGCGCGCGCGGCGCTTTCCTTCCGCTTGGCCTTTTCCACGTACAAATTCTGGTCCGCTTCCTGCAGAAGTTTCTCCACCCGCTCGCCCTCACCGTGATACACGGAAGCGCCGATACTCGCGGAAAGCGGCGGGTGCTCCTGATCGGCGGCAAGCGTTTCCCGAATGCGCGCGGACACGCGTTCGGCTTCTTCCTCGCGCGCTTCCGGCAGAATCAGTGCAAACTCGTCGCCGCCATAACGCGCTGCTGTATCGATCGCGCGGCAGTGGAAGCGCAGAATGTCCGCCACGCGGCAAAGCGCACGACTCCCCACAAGGTGGCCATACGTGTCGTTAATTTTTTTCAGCCCGTCAAGATCCAGCAGCAGCACGGCAAAAGGGCGCCCAGTTCGCAGCGTGCGCTCGGTCTCCGTATCCAAAACGTCCAGAAGTTTTCGGTAATTCGCCAAGCCCGTCAGCGGGTCGCTGGCCGCAAGGTGCCGCACCTGCTCGAAAACCTTCGCGCTGTCGATCAGCGATCCGCCCAGTAGAATCGCGTAGCTCATCACGTTCATGGATTGCGCGAAAACAAACGGGCCGTCCAGCAGTATCACCGATTGGCAAGCCGCAAGCTGCGCCGCCAGGTTCAGCCACACCGCCAGGTACACGGACTTGTCGAAACCCGAGTTTTGCAAATACTTGCGTCGCCGATATCCAAACAAGGCTATCAGGAAAATCACCGCCGGGATCAACTGCAGCGGATTCGGAATCATGGAATCGGGTTGGCGCGAGACCTCAGGCGGAAGCCTGCGCAACATGGCCGTAATCAGGTAAGTCAGCGCCAGCACGGCGAACAACCCGCCGGCAATTTCCATCTTTGGATGCCGCGAACGCGGGCGGAAATGCTCAACCAGCAAAGCCATCGCAAACAGCAGCGCCAGCAGCAATCGGCTGATCCACCACGCCACCGGCGCCCACAGGAACCAGATCTGCGATTCGTGAATCAGCTGAAAAAACAGGATGCTGGAGGCGATCAGCGTGGCCCCGGAAAGCAGGAAGCCGGAGCCGAGAATCAACGAGATGCGATCCTGCGTCCCTTGGAATCGGACCAGCGCGACGGCGGCGAACACAAACGCGAAAATCCCGGTGGTGATTTGCAGGTAACCCTGCAGGATCGGATTCGGCCGCAGCGAGATTTCGCGCAGCCAGTCCGCGGCCAGGAAGATCAGCAGGAATCCGGCTCCGTGCAGCAGGATGCGCTGGAACTGCCGCCGTTCGAAGATGAAGGAAATGTCACTCATGATCCGGCCCGCACTCGGCCGGGCCAACCTTATCCTTTGTATATTCTATTAGACGCTAAACCGCCAACGGGTGTTACCTCTGAAATACATGCTGTTAACCAAGAGATAGCCGCTGTGGAAAATCTGCCGCACTGTACCACAGGACAGGGTTAAGGTCTCCGCCGGCCGGCGCGCCTCGAGCAAACCTGGAAATAAAGCTTGCGCGCAAAAGGAATATTGCCCAATATAGCAGTATTGAATCGATTCAATACGAGGCTGTCCTTGAAGAGACACTCCGCTAAAACCACTCCAGCGGCGCGAATCCGGCGCACGAAGCCCGGCCAGCACACCTTGCAGGAAATTCTTTCGCAACCCCGGATCTGGAGCGAAACGGAAACGCAACTCCGCGAAGGGCGGCTCCTCGAAAAATTCTCGGGCCTCTTTTCTCCCCGCAGTCCGTGGCTTTTTGTCGGCTGCGGCTCCAGCTATTACCTCTCCCGCCTGATTGCCGCCCTCTGGACTAAGCACTTTTACATCCCCGCAACCGGCGTGCCCGCCTCCGAATTGCTCTTCGCGCCCGACGAGACGCTCCGCCGCCTCGGCGCCGAACAGGTTGTGCTGATGTCGCGCTCCGGCGAAACCACCGAAGTGCTGCGCGCGGCGGAACTGCTCCAGAAGCACCCCACCGTGCAAACCCTGGCCGTGACCTGCAATCCACAAAGCCCGCTTGAAAAGGTTTGCTCCCATCCCTTCAAGTTGACCTGGGCCGATGAACAAAGCACGGTCATGACGCGTTCGTTCACGGCCATCCTTCTGGCATTCCAGAGGCTGGCCTTGCAGTTCGTGGGCGACAGCCAGTTCTCCGGCGCGCTCGATCAGTTGCCGCAACGCGGCCAGGAATGGGTGGATAAGCACGCGAACAAAATTCAGCAATTCGCTTCCCGCAAGAAATTCGCGGATTACGTATTCCTCGGGCAAGGCGCGCATTACTGGCTCGCCCAGGAAGCCGGCCTTAAAGTAACCGAGATGTCCTCTTCCTACGCCCAGGTCTATCACTCGCTGGAATTCCGCCACGGCCCGCGCTCCATCGCCGGGCCGAACACCCTGATTACATTTTTTATCTCGGAAGCCGCGGCCGAGGAAGAGACGCTCCTCGTGAAAGAATTGAAGGAGCTTGGCGCGGCCATTTGCGTGATCGTGAATCGCGCCACGCCCGATCTAAAAAAGCACAGCGACCTGCTCATCGAACTCGCGCTTGATGGACCGGAGTTTGCACGGTACGCTGTGACCGCGATTCCCGCGCACCTGATGGGTACCGCCATCGGCTTGCGCAAGGGCCTGAACCCGGACGCGCCGAAAAATCTCACCCGCGCCGTGGTTCTCGGCTCCAACGGCAGCGCGCCGCCGAAAAGGAGAGGTGCTTGACCACATCCGCTGGCCCCACCGACGCCGGACCCCGCCTCCGTAGAACCCTCACCCTTTGGAATCTGATAGTCATCGGAATGGTGATCATCCAGCCAATCGCCCCAATGGGAATCTACGGCGTAATCAACAACGCCGCCCGCGGCCATGTGGTCACTACAATTCTGATCGCGCTGGTCGCCATGTTTTTTACGGCAATCAGTTACGGCAAAATGGCGCGCGTGTATCCGAGTGCCGGCTCGGCGTATACCTACGTGGGCCAGGAGATCCACGCCGGACTCGGTTACCTGACGGGTTGGGCCATGGTGATGGACTACATCCTCAATCCGTTGATCTGCACTATCATCTCCAGCAAGCTCACCCAAAATATCCTGCCGGAAATGCCCTACTGGGCGCTGGCGATTTTTTACGCGGTATTTTTCTCCGTGTTGAATCTCGGCGGCGTAAAAACCTCTGCGCGCATCAACGAAGTGCTGGCGGCCGGGATGACCGTGGTGGTGGTCATCTTTTTTGCATTCGTGGTCCGCTTCGTCGTCGGCTATCACGAACGCGGTCCAGGCTTCTTCACCGAGCCTTTTTACGATCCCGCGACTTTCAACCTCGGTGCCATTGGGCGTGGAACCTCGCTCGCCGTGCTCACTTACATCGGCTTCGACGGCATCTCCACCTTTTCTGAAGAAGTGGAAAACCCTCGCCGCAACATCATGCTCGCCACCGTGCTCGTGTGCGTTGTGGCCGGCGTTCTTTCTGCTGCGGAAGTTTATGCCGCGCAACTCGTGTGGGGCTCCAAACCGTTTCCCGCCGACAAAGTCGAATCCGCCTTCCCGATCGTGGCCCAGCAAATCGGCGGTTTCTTTCTGTTTCATCTTCTGAATTTCACGGTACTGATCGCCAACATCGGCTCGGGGATCGCTTCGCAACTGGCAGCCGCACGTTTGCTCTACGGAATGGGGAGAAACGACGCGATCCCCAAAGGTTTTTTCGGGAAGATCGAAGAAAAGCGGCGAATTCCCGCGAACAACGTCATGCTGATTGGCGCCGTCGCCCTGGTCGGCTCTTTTCTCATCACCTACGAGCGCGGCGCGGAGATGCTGAATTTTGGCGCGTTCATCGCCTTCATGGGCGTGAACGCAGCCGCCTTCGTGCACTATTATGTCCGGGCAACTGAAAAAAAACTGGGCAACCTGCTGATGCCGCTTATCGGCTTCGTGGTCTGTGGTGTGATCTGGTGGAGCTTAAGCCCCCCGGCGAAAATTGCCGGCACAATCTGGATCGCGTTGGGCGTCGCATACGGCGTCTGGAAAACCTCCGGCTTCCGCAAGGAAATGTCGTTCGAAGTTCCCCCGGAAGAATAAAGCGCGTGCCCCGGTTGGCGCTTCCGGCGAATTTATTACGGCGCGCTCTCCTCTTCCATTTCACCAATATTAGCTATTCAGCGCCGTTTTCGATTTGCTATTTCACGGCTTGTCGCCGGATGATAGGCGCGCGAGGCGGCCAATGAAAGCACAGGGTAGGCGCGAACAGGTCACCATGCGGGACGTCGCCAAGGCCACGGGCTTTTCTCCCGCGACGGTTTCCATCGTCCTGAACGATGCTCCCCTCGCTCGTTACATCGCCACCGGCACAAAGAAGAAAATCGTGGAAACCGCGAAGCGCCTCGGCTATCGCCCCAACGCCATGGCCCGCTTTCTGCGCAGTAAGCGCAGCCAGAGCATCGGTGTGATGCTCACCGACGTCACCGATCCCTTCTGCACGCCGATTTTGCGCGGCATCGAAAACGCTCTCTACCCGCTCGCCTACCTGCCCATCTTCGCCGACGCCCACAACCAGCGCGAACGCTTCGAGCGGTACCTCGAAATGCTTCTCGAACGCCATGTCGACGGCCTGATTGTCGTCGCCAACTGGCTGCTCGTGGATATTCATGTCCTCGCGGACCTGAACAAAGCAGAAGTCCCCACGGTCACTATCGGCTGGGAAATTCCCGGCAACCGCGTCAGCTTTGTCATGGTCGACAACGAAGCTGGCGGCCGGATGGCGATCGAACACCTTCATCAGCTCGGCCACCGCCGCATCGCCGTGATCCTCGGCCCAAAGCGATTGATCGACAGCGCGCCCAGATGGCGGGGCATTCAGAAATTCGCGCAGTCCGTAAAACTCGAAATCGATCCCTCGCTCGTGACCCGCCTGCCGGACGTGTTCGACGCCAATGCCAGCTTCGAGCAGGGTTACCGCCTGACCGAGGAATTGCTGCAGAAGAAAAAAAAGTTTTCGGCGCTCATCGCATTCGACGATCTCACCGCGCTTGGCGCAATCCGCGCCCTCGCCAAAGGCGGCATCAGCGTGCCTGAACAGTGCTCCGTAATCGGCTTCGACGACATTGCCGTTTCCAGCCTTTCCGTTCCGTCGCTCACCACCGTCCGCCAGCCGCTCGAAACCATGGGCGCAGCCGCGGTGAACATCGTGATGGAAGCCATCAAGGTAGGACACGAAAATCGCGACCGGGGCGTGGTGGCGCAAAAACTTCATGCGGAACTCGTAATCCGCGATTCAACGCAAGCAATCTGAATATCGCGGCCCAGGCGCACAAAAAAAGGCGCGGGAGTTTCCTCCCGCGTCCTGTTCCTTCTAATGCTTCAGCGATTACCGCGCCGTCGGTGGAACAAACACCGCCGCTGGCGTGAAGAACTCTATTTCCTTGGCTTCGCTCTTTACCTTCACGTTTTGGAACTTCCCTTTTGCGCCGCCGCTGCCAGCAAACGTCAAAAGGTACTGATTGTTCAGGTGGACGGAGATCTCATCCAGATACGGCTTGAGTGAAACTGGGGCCTGCGACCCCAGAAAATACGACTCAGCGCCGGTATCCTGGGAGAGCTTGTCCAGGTTGTTCTGCGCGTTGTTCGCGCGGAAGAAAGACCGCCCGCGATGCCCCGCGCTCGGATAGTAGATCGTCCAGATGTTGGTGTTCTGCTTCTCGGCGCGCGAGATCAGCGGATCGAGGTCAGGCGAGAACGGCCCGAAACCCTGCCCGCGGAAATAATCGATGCCCGAGCTGATCAGAATTACGGACCGCCGTGGGCCTGTTTCCGGCCAGCGCTTCAGCAGGTCCATCGTGCCGAGATACGGGCTGGAGCCGATCGAGCCGAGGCCGATAGGCAGGCGCAGAGCCTTCGCCGCCAGTTCGTGATTCGGCGTGAAGTCCTGCAGCACCCGCGTGCCGTTATTGGTGATGTAGCCGACCATGATCGACGTCGCCGGCGGTTGCGCCATGATGAACTCGCGCAGGTAATCCCACTGCCCGCCAGCCGAAGTTTCAATCGAATCGTCAATCAGGATGGCAAGGAAAAGCGTATCGCCCTTCTTCCAGTCGCCGATCTGCTTGCGATCCTTTCCTTGAAACAGTTGCACGTCGTCTTTCGGAATATTCGAAACATCGGCGTCTTTCTTGCCCACCGCGGTGACGGTGAAGGTGACGTTCCCCGCCGCCTGCGTTTGCGCCTTTGCCGATGGGGCGAATAGTAAAGCTGCGGTAACCACCGCACCAAGAAATGTACTGAGTCTGGGTTGTTTCATAAATAAATCTCCTCTTGTGTTGCTACCCAGTTAGATGCACGGAGTACAAAAAACATATATCACGATCTCGTAAAAAATCCGCGGTCCTGGGACTCGCGGATGCTGAGATGGCGCTCTTTCGCCGTGACCGCGACTTTTCGCGTCCTTCCGGGTTTGACTGTGTTGCGGACCATTCCGAGCGCTCCCCTTCGATGAATTCCGGCGCGCGAACAGCCACATTTTTTCACCGGTGATGCACTTCCCGGGCATGCCTTGAATCACACTCTGGCCCATGGTCCTCGCATTCCTGCTGTAAATTTCGCGGCTATCACCCGGCCACATCTGCACTAGAATAGGACCGCGAATCACGGTGGTTCCATTACCCTGTCGAGGAGAACCTCACAAACATGGCGCTGATGCGGTCGATCCTGCTTGCCGCTTCCCAAAACACCTGGCTGCGCGAAAACGCCGTCAATTATCCCTTCGTGCGGCGAAGCGTCTCGCGCTTCATGCCCGGCGAAAGCCTGGACGCCGCCATGCAGGCGGCGCGCGGCCTGGAACAAAAGAAAATCGCCAGCGTCTTCACGAATCTCGGCGAAAACGTAAAAGATCGCTCCGAAGCGTTGCAGGTCACCGAGCACTATATTGAGGTCTTGCGCAGCATCCACGACTCCGGCCTCAGGGCCGAGATTTCCGTAAAGCTCACGCAGCTCGGCCTCGATCTCTCCACAGATTTCTGCTTTGATAATCTGGAACGGATTATCTCCCAGGAAAACAAAGACGCCATCGTCTGGGTGGACATGGAAGCAAGCCCTTACGTAGATGCCACTATGGAAATTTACAAACGAGCCCTCGGGAAATATCCGAACACCGGCATCTGCCTCCAGGCCTATTTGTACCGCACAGAGAAAGATGTCCAGTCCCTGCTTCCCCTTCGGCCGTCGATCCGGCTGGTGAAGGGCGCCTACAAGGAATCACCCGAAATCGCCTTTCCAAGAAAACAGGATGTGGACGAAAATTATTTCAAGCTGGCCGCGGCAATGATGGCTGCGCAATCGGCGGGGAGTTGCGTCCGCGCCGCGTTTGGCACGCATGATGTGAATCTGATTCGCCGGCTCGCCAACCACGCCGCCCAGAACGGATTCCCAAAGCACCATTTCGAAGTCCAAATGCTCTACGGAATCCAGCGTGAAGAGCAGGAGCGCCTGGCCCGCGAAGGCTACCGCTCCGCGGTGCTCGTCGCTTACGGCACCTATTGGTATCCGTGGTTCGTCCGACGCCTGGCCGAGCGACCCGCGAATCTCTGGTTTATGGCGCGAAATCTGTTCGCTTCTTGAATTGGTCGGAGGTGAGTAGTGCGAATTCTTCGAGCGGTGCTGGTCATCTCAACCGTAACGGTGCTCTTGGTCGCGGCGAAGCCCGAGCCCGAATGGAAGCAACTCTTCAACGGCAAGGACCTGACCGGCTGGAAACACGTCGGCCCCGGTGAGATGACCGTCGCCGACGGCATGATCGAGACCCACGGCGGCATGGGACTCCTCTATTGGACCGGCGGAAAAATCGGCCACTGCAGACTGCGCGTCGTCTTCAAAATGGGACATTTCAACGACAACTCCGGCGTCTTCATCCGCATCCCTCTGGAGCCCCGCGAGCCCTGGATGCCCGTCCATTACGGTTACGAAGTCCAGATCGACAATCATCCCGAAACTTCCGGCGAGGACGACTACCACATCACGGGCACTCTCTACTCACTCACCAAACCGCTGGCAAAACCCACCAAACCCGGCCCTGAGTGGAACACCATGCTCATCACCATCGACGGGCCGCACACCGTCGTTGAAGTGAACGGCGTGAAAGTGACGGACTATCGCGAAGGCGAGCCCGTCCCGCCTCGCAAATTCGATTTCGAGCCGCAGCCCGGCCCGCGGCCTAACGAAGGTTTCTTCGGCCTCCAGAATCACAGCAAGGACGATGTGGTATTTTTCAAGGAAGTCAGCATTCAGCCGCTCCCGTAATAAATAGTGCGCAACGCAAATCTCGCAACACGGAGAAGACAATGAGCAGAAAACAATGGAGCCGCAGGTCGTTTCTGCAGGCCGGCGCAGGCACAACCGGAGCCATGGTGGCGGCGCGCAGCATCGCACTGGAACCTGTGAAAATTCCCGGCGCGCTCGAAGGAGCGGCGCTAGACCGCGTCCGCTTCGGAATCATCGGCATCGGCATGCAAGGGTCCGGCCTGCTCGCGACGGCAGTCGGGCTTCCCGGAACGGAATGCGTTGCAGCCTGCGATCTTTACGACGGGCGGCACACCCTGGCCCGGGAAATTGCCGGCCCAAAAATCAAAATCACCCGCCGCTATCAGGAACTGCTCGACAACAAGGAGATCGACTGCATCATCGCCGCCGTTCCCGACCACTGGCACAAACAGGTGGTCGTGGACACTTTGAGCGCAGGCAAGGATATTTATTGCGAGAAGCCGATGTCGCACAGCGCCGAGGATGGGGTCGCCATGGTCGCCACGGCCAAGAAAACCGGCCGCATCGTGCAGATCGGCTCGCAACGTGTCAGTTCCGTGATCTGCGCCAAAGCGAAAGAACTCCTCGCTAAGGGAATTATCGGCGAGCTGAATCTCGTCGAAGGCTCGCTCGGCCGCAACGATCCCACCGGCGCGTGGGAATATCCTCCTCCCACCGATCTTTCGCTGCAAACGCTCGACTGGGACACCTGGCAGGGCACAGTGCCCAAACGCGAATTCGATCCCAAGCTCTTCGCACGCTGGCGCTGCTGGAAGGAATACGGCACTGGTGTCGCCGGCGATCTTCTCGTTCACCTCGTCAGCGGCATGAATTTCATGCTCGGGTGGAATGAGCCGCCAGCCCGCGCCACCACCGCCGGCGGCATTCTCCGCTGGAACGACGGCCGAAATATGCCGGACGTTCAGGCTGTGATCTACGAATACGGCCGAATCCCGGTCTATTTGCGACTGAATCTCGGCTGTGAAACGCCGGAGGTCTACCGCTTCCAGGGTTCAAAGGGAATTCTGGAAGTCACCGAGTGGACGATCGCTTACTATCCGCAATCCGGCGAAGACACCGGTCCCAGCTATTACGCAAATGGCTTCCCGCATGACATGAAGGAGGCCTATTACAAAAAATGGCACGCTGACAATGATCCGGCGCCCGGTAAGGAACCCGTCGCCGAAGGCTACACGTATAAAGGCGATTCCTGGGACGACCTGCGCCCGCACATGTGGAATTATTTGCAAGCTGTGCGAACCCGAAAGCCCGTGGTGGAAGACGCCGTCTTCGGCCACAACGCCGCCCTCGCCTGCCACATGGCCAACGAATCCTACTTCCGCAAAGCCAGCGTGGCATGGGACGCCGCAACCAACCAGATCAAAGGCTGAACCTTTGAGTGCGAGAGCGAAGCTCTCGCTTTTAGGGCGCAAACTTCGGCACCAAACATAATTTCCGCCTGAACGCGTGAATATCAAAAGCGGTGGCGAAGCCACAGCACTCAGAGAATTACTTCGCCCGGTGAAATTCCACGTAATCTCGCCCATGATACAGCCGGTAATTCCCTGCCCCGGTCCCGGCCAGGAATTGCAGCGGGACCGGCCGCTTCATTTCCGCATCTTTTGTGGAAGCCGCCTGCAAAACGTTGTTCGCGCCAATATCCATCACCACAAATTTGCCGCCGTCCAGAAATCCAATCCCATATGCACCTGGCTTCAGCGTCTGCCCGCCGATCTCAACCGGCACTTCGTTGATCAAATACGCCTGATACTTCTCCCGGATCCCCGTGGAATAGCCGGAGCTATCCACCAGCCCCGCGAAAACCATAAATCCGTCCGCATAGCGAACGCCGCCCGTGTTGCGAGCCTGCACCGGCGCAATCTGTCCACGGAAAAACACTTTCTCGGGCAACAATTTATTACCAACATCAGCGGCCGTGAGTATGCCTTCCTTCGCCGGAGCGGCATCCACGGCTTTTTGCGGTTCGGCAAATGAAACGGCAGCGGCGGCCAGCAGCAAGGCCGGGGACAAGCAGAGCATTGCGCGAATCCTCATGTGAGTCTCCTTTGTCGTTTTAGTTAATTTGTGAATGGCACGATTGTACAACCGGTCTGGAAGCGCGGGATAGCACTTCCCGGCGGCTCGGGGCGGTCCCCTGCGAGACCATTGCCGCACTTCCTTCCGACTAAGGTAAAGTATTGGGATTGTGATTATCAACCTGGCGCGCCGCGCCCACGACCATAACTGGGAGCTCGACCCGATCACCCGCTCCCTGCTCGACACCGATTTTTACAAACTGCTGATGCTGCAGTTCATCTGGAAACAGTTTCCCAATACCAAAGCCTCTTTTTCCTTCCTCAATCGCTCCGCCGAAATCCGGCTTGCAGACCTGATCGACGTCAACGAACTGCGCGAACAACTCGAACAAACGAAAAAACTGCAATTTCACAAATCCGAGCTGATTTGGCTCGCGGGCAACACCTTCTACGGCCGCCGCGGCATCTTCGAGCCCGCGTTCCTCGAATGGCTCGAGCGCGACTTCCGCCTTTCCGATTACGAACTCAGCGTCCATGACGGCCAGTTCTCGCTCTCCTTCCACGGCCTGTGGACCCAGACGACCATGTGGGAGATTTACGCGCTTTCCGCGATCAGCGAACTGAAAACTCGCGCCAACCTGAAACGCCTCACCGAATTCGAACTCGACATTCTCTATTCCCGCGCCAAAACAAAACTCTGGGAAAAATTGGAACGCCTCGGTTGCACTCCGGGCCTGCGACTCAGCGATTTCGGAACCCGTCGCCGCCACAGCTTCCTCTGGCAGGAATACGTCGTGAAAGCCATGAGCGACGTCCTCGGCAGCACCTTCGGCGGCACTTCCAACACCTACCTCGCCTATCAGCACGACCTCGAAGCCATCGGCACCAACGCCCACGAACTGCCCATGGCCCTCGCCGCGATGTCCCGCAACGACGACGAATTGAAAACCGCGCAATACCGCTTGCTGGAAATGTGGCAGAAAACCTACCAGGGCGAACTCCTCATCCTTTTACCCGACACATTCGGCTCCACGCAGTTCTTCAACAGCGCTCCCAACTGGGTCGCCGACTGGACCGGCCAGCGCGCCGACAGCAAGGACCCGTTTCTCGCGGGTGACGAATACATTGCCTGGCTCGAAAAACGAGGCCGCGATCCGCGTCAAAAATTATTTATCGCATCCGACGGCCTCGACGCCGACACTATCCTGGGACTGCACGCCCATTTCTCCGGGAAAATTCACACGGGCTATACTCCCGCCGATTTCCGCCAGGCCGGCGATTTTCTCGACGAAAAAAAGTGGACGCCCGGCCGCCGCATCCGCTTCAGCGCCGGCTGGGGCACTCTGCTGACCAACGATTTCCGCAACTGCAATCCCCACGGCGGCGTGGATTTCAACCCGCTAAGCCTGGTATGCAAACTCAACGACGCCGACGGCCGCCCTGCCGTGAAGCTTTCCGACAATTTTCAGAAAGCCCTGGGCCCGCGCTCGGAGGTCGAACGCTACCAGCGCGTATTCGGCCTTGCGGGCGTCGCCGAAGCCCCGGTTCTTACCTAGCGACTTCGCAACCTTCCATCCTTTGGATGGCAATTTACAGTTTTTCCCGAAGTCTTCGTTCCGTAATACTCCCATCACCATTCTGTAAAGCTCGCCTGTTATCTCTAGGTAGGCGCAATGTTCGTCTTTCGAGGCGAACGATGCGACCTGGTCCACTACAGAAGACCGCGCAAATCCTACCTTGGAGGTTTTGATGACGTACCCCAGATTTTTCCGCACGATGGGAGTGTGTGCCCTTTTCGCAGCAGCGGGCGCTTTTCCCTCGCACGCCCAGCAGGTCAAGACCGTATTCGTGATTGCGATGGAGAATCACAATTGGACCCAACCGGCCAATCAATTCACCGGCGGCATCCAGCAGATCTATCAGAACCCCAACGCGCCCTTCATCAACAGCCTGGTGAACGGCACGGCCACCGCCGTGATTAACGGCTCCATCGTCAACATCAGCGAGCAGACCGCGTACGCCACGGCCTACACCAACGTCCTGGCCACCGCCAGCGGCAACAACCCGCACATCCATCCATCCGAACCAAACTACATCTGGGCAGAAGCGGGCAGCAACTTTGGCGTGTTGAACGACGCGGATCCCTTCGCCAGCGGCAACAACCAGAACACCGATCAGCACCTCGTTACGTTCCTCACCCGAGCCGGAAAAACCTGGAAGTCCTACCAGGAAGATATCGACCTGGCCGTCGATGGCTCCGGGAATCTTACTAATGTCCCCCTGCCGCGGGCTCAGTGGACCGTGCCGATCACCAGCCACTCGGGAATTTTTGCAGCCGGCAATTTCAACGCCTTCAACGGCTCCAACCAATTCAATTACGCCGCGAAGCACAATCCGATGGTTTTCTTCACCGATAGCAACGGCGGCAACGATTCAACCCCTGCGAATCCGCTTTCCTCGCAGTACGCGCCGCTGCAACAGTTCTTCACTGATCTCGCGAACAACTCCGTCGCCGACTACAACTGGATCACACCGAACCAGTACAACGACATGCACACCGCGCTCACGGGCGGCTACAAAGGCCTGACCGGCGATGCGGCCAACATCAAGCAGGGCGATGACTTCCTCGCCCAGGTCGTTCCCGTCATCATGGCGTCCGATGCCTACAAGAACCATGGCGTGATCATCCTCTGGTGGGACGAATCCGAACGCGATAGCGCCGCGGATCTCAACCCCGACGACCTCAATCACACCGTCGGCGAAATCGTCATCTCCGAGCGCGCGCACCCGAACGCGAACGGCCTTCCCTACGCCAGCCCGGTCGCCTTCACGCACTCCTCCGATGTTCGCACCATGCAGAACATTTTCCGCACCGCCGGCCCCTATCTCGCCGACGCGGCCAACGCCAACGACCTCTCCGACCTCTTCAAGCCCGGCTCGGTCCCGAAGAAGCCATAACCATCCGGATCGGCTCACGCCTTCATTTGCGGATGTTTCACGGGTGCAGAGATCGCGGATCTCTGCACCACATTTTTTATCGGCTGCCCAGGTCGCGTTGACTGATACTCGCCCCTGGCCCACCTGCCGTTTATGCCATTGAGCTACTGCCTCTCAAGAAATGTATGGCGAGGAGCACGATTCCCACGACGAGGATGATGTGGATGAGTCCCGTGGTAACGTGAAATGCGAAAAATCCTAGCAACCAAAGAACGATTAGAATTGCAGCAAGCATCCCAAGCATGTGTTCGACTCCTTCTATCGTAAAGTGCAGCCAATTGGAAACCAACTTCCCCTGCGTAGCACGGGCATCTGCTTCTCGTAGGTTTCAGGCTGCTGCTCATCATGCTGCCGTATCAGAAGTCCGAAATCTGTTCCCTATGAGTCATATCCTCAGATTCTCCGTGTAGCCGGGGATCGTGACGCTCATAAGGTCAATAACCCTTACCGCTTCACATTCCGCCCCTGTGTGTCTTTAGGAACAGCGTCGCCATTCCCCCGGAATTACCATTACCGCCTGGACGAGCAGCAGGCTTGGTCCCGCTTGCGGGAATTCGAAGGTGAAGAATAGTGAAAAAGCTGATTGTGTTCGATCTGGACGGCACTCTGGCCGAAAGCAAATCCCCGCTGGATGCGGAAATGGCCTCCCTGCTGCAGGCCCTCCTTGGCGCTACGCAAGTCGCCGTGATTTCCGGAGGCGACTGGCCGCAATTTGAAAAACAACTTCTCTCCAATTTGCCACCGAACGCGCTTCTGGAAAATCTTTCCCTGCTTCCAACGTGTGGAACAAAATTCTTCCAATACGCGGAGGCTTGGAAGAAGATTTATTCCGAAGACTTCACCCCGGGTGAAAAAGAGAAGATCATCACCGCCCTCAAGCAGGCGCTCGAAACAGCCGGATTCAAGGTCGAAAAGCTTTGGGGAGAGGCCATTGAAGACCGGGACAGCCAGATTACATACTCCGCGCTGGGTCAGCAGGCCCCCTTGGAAGAAAAGAACAAGTGGGATCCCGATTTCAGCAAACGGAAGCAAATCAAGGCCATCCTCGATCCACTCATCCCGGGGTTTTCTGTCCGGCTCGGCGGCTCGACTTCCATTGACGTCACCAAATCCGGCATCGACAAAGCCTATGGAATCCGGAAGCTTCGAGACCTGCTCGGAATTACCCTGCAAGAAATGATCTTCATTGGTGATGCCCTGTTCCCGGGAGGAAATGACTTTCCGGTCAGGGCGACTGGCGTTGTTTGTATCCCGGTTCGTGGACCCATGGAGACGAAACCCGTCACCGAAGCGATCCTCGCTTGCTTTGGTCACCGCCCATATCCGGAATCTGTCGATCCGGAATCTCTCCGTGCCTTTGGCTTTGCCGCACACAATTCTCAATGAGCGGCCCCAGTTCATTGCCCTGGCTGCTCCCTAGCCCCGCTCATTTCAATTCAACCTGTTCGCCTTAATCAGGCCGGTCAGAACCCCCATAAATAGAAAAAGAGCCGGCTCAGGATCTGAGCCGGCTCTTTTGGTCAGGGTAGGATTACTGCGGAGTCGTTGCTGTCGCGATCGGTTGCAGCACAATCGTACCGATTGTGGTGCCGATCACTTCGCCGGAGACGATCAATTCCACTCGGCGATTCTGCTGGCGGCCTTCGGAAGTGTCGTTCGATGCGATGGGTCGCGTCTTGCCGAAACCATGCGCCGTCGTCGAAGTTTCCGGAATGCCTTGCTGGGTCAGGTAGGTGCGGACACCTTCGGCGCGCTGTTCCGAGAGTTCCTGGTTGTAGAGTTCCGTTCCAACGCTGTCGGTATTTCCTTCAACCGCAAGCCGCAGCGAAGGATAGGCGAGCACGATGCCGGATATTTTGGCCAGCTTCTCGCGTGCCAGCGGGCGAAGCGTGTATTTGCCGGAATCAAACAGCACGTCCGACATATTGACCACCAAGCCTCGCGCGGTGTCGCGCGTTTCCAGGATCAGGTTGAATTGCTTTAGCAGGTTAGCGCGAAGCTCCTCGCGCTCGCGCACAGCTTGCTGAAGCTGCGCATCGGAGGAGGCGGCTGCGGCGCGATTCCGGTCGGAATCGGCTTCCGCTGCTTGTTGCCCCTGCTGGGCGCGGTTGCGGTCTCTCTCGGCATCGGCCTGCGCTTCCGCCGATAGCTGCGCAGCAGCCTGCGCATTGTTATTCTGGCGATTGGCTTCGTTGCGCTCGTGATCGGCCTGGGCGCTGGCGGCTTCGGCATTGGCACGGCGTTGGGATTCGTCATCCGCGCGATTGTTTGCCGCGGCCTCACGTCCTCGTCCGGCCCGGCGCTCACCCTCGGCGCGTTCCTCGTCCATGTGCTTCACGGAGATTTCCCGCGCGTCCTCCGCCGTCTGCACAACTTCGCGCGACATCGAAATCAACGCTTTCCGGTTTTCATGCTTTGTTGAAGCCATTGCATCCGCCTCGTTCATCTGGCGAACTGCCTTTTCATAACTCTCGGACGCGTAGCGATCGGCGCTCGCGGATTTCGCGATGCGCACGGCATTGCGCGCTTCGTAGAATTCCAGCGGCAATCGGGCGCTGATAATCACGGGATCAAACGTGTAGCCCGTGGGGATGTAGCCGCCGCGATCGATCAATTCATACTTGGCGTCGACAAACTCGGTGCCACCGGCTGTATCCCGCCGAACAGAGTTTTCAAGCACCACCACATTGCTGGGGCGCCGCACCGCATAATAAGGTTCCGCGGTTACGATCAGCGCGAAAGCCTGCAGGTCCGTCGTCACATCCAGCTTGCTGCGGTGGTTTTCGCCCACCAGCACTTCACCAATGTTTACCGGCCGGCCTTCCGGCGAAATCGCCCACAACACGTAGGTCAGGTACTCATTGCCGAAACTCGTGGGCCTGCCCAGCCCGGAGAATTCAACCTCGATCTCCAATGCGCCGCGCTTGCTCTCGACTTTGGCCTCGCCTGCTCCGCCGGGCATCAAGTCCGTGCCCTGGAAATCAATCTTTGTGGCGCCACTGCGGTGCTTGTAGCTGACCGCCTGTGTCGTTCGGCTCACCACATTCATCCGATATTCCGTTGGATGTTTGCGGGAGTCTTCCCGCACTTGCGACTCGGTCTGCGCTTGCGCAGAAACGCCGAGCGCCGTTACCGCGATTAAAGTGATACTCGAAATCTTGAACATATGTCTCCTTCTAGAGTCTGGAGACCAAGTATCCGGCTTCCTGACGCTCAATACTGTGCTGTTGTGCACGTTCGGAAAGAAATCGGAAAAAAACCGCGATCGTGGATTCCTGCAGGGAGGTAGGATTAGATGAAACTTAAATTACCGGAGGATGCGCGCTCAACCACCTTCTTATCAGCAACCTGGCAAAACTCGGTTCAAGCGCGGGCGGACGCAAAGCTGCCGCGAGCCGGAAGTAACGCAATGAGGGTAAAGATTCCCAGTGTGGTCCCGAACGGAATTTCGGAAACCGAAAGAATCGCCGCAGCCAGCGCCAGCTTACGTGCCGACGCTTGATTTGCAAGAAGTGCGACGCCCGCAACTATTCCGAGGAGGGCGCACACAAACGACAGCATTACGATGACTGCATAAATGAAGTGGAAATCCGCCATCAAGCTGAATGCATCCGGCACGCGGCCCAGTAACGCCCCAAACATCACCGTCGCGGTCCCGCTATACACCAGCAGACAAATTCCCAAGATCAAGCGGAATATCCCATACACGATCCAGCAGACACCCAACGTCTGGTGATGAACACCTGATCTGCCCGCGGCTGAATTTTCGATTGCCACTCATTGCTCCCTAAGAATCGGTTGGCCGCAACCGTTCGTCACCTGATTAATACCCGATTCTCTGCGTTGCGTCTGTCCGGTTTGGAACATTTTCCCACGCGGGGGTGACACGTTCGCATCCGAAGTTCACCCGAGTACGCTTTCTTCGTCACCGGCCGGAGTAGTGAGTAGTTGAATCCAAGGAGGGAAATTTGGTCGGGGCGAAGGATTTGAACCTTCGACCTTCTGGTCCCGAACCGTAGCTTAAAAAACCTCAGTCGTCTTGGCGTCGAATAGAGACCTAAACTCTAGTCGACGCATTCAACCATTTGGCACACTCTTGGAATGGATCCGCTTATGGCTCGACAATAATCTGACCCTTCATCCCCTTGTGGCCAAGGCCGCAGGTATGGCAGCACCTGAACGAATAGGTCCCCGGAGTTTGGGCAACGAACTCAATCATGGTCGTTTCGCCCTTCTTGAGCTGCCAGCATTCCTGCTCCGATGCGAAAACTAGCCCGGGTTTGTCGTTGGACGAGGCGCCGTCAGGAACATTGCCAATCTTGAAACCGTGATCGTGGTCGATCGCGCTGATTTTCAGTTGAACCTTTGTTCCAGCCTTCACATGAATTGGCGAGTTGGAGTATTCGTATTTCTTCGCCGTGATCTCAATGATCTGCACATCCTGGCTCGTTGCACGAATGGACCCGGGCAGCGAGAGAAATGTACCGAGTGCCAGCATTGTCGTAGCAGCTACAAACAGCAGCGAATGGTTAACAATTTTTTTCATAGATCCTCTAAGCCTCACGGATAATAAAATTCTTGATTTTGCGGCGGCAAATTTTGCTTCCGTAATTCAACGGACAACCATTCTGTCTGGAAACGGCCGCTGCAAAAAAATTGGACCGGGATGGGCGAGCAGATTACGGGAGTATCGGCCCCCCCAGATCAAGGCCGAATGGTTCGCAATCTGGCCTGTCCATCCCAGTTCGTTGGCATCCCCATCTATCCCGCGATCGAGCGCGTCAGGTGGGGCTCACGGTTACGTGAGCTTCTTTAGAACTGGCGGCGCGCCTCGTCCGCTTCTTCCGCCAGACGCATCAGCACATCCACGATCCCGGTGTTTTTGTTGGTCGAGGGGTCGAGGAAGAGTCCATCCTCGGCAAAGCTGACGACGGAGGCTACCGCGCCGCCCTGCTGAGTGGACGTGGGACGAATGATGGCGACCGGCCCCAAATTCTTGTTAAGGAAGAGAGTTGGTTCGGGCATGATCAGGTTGGTCTGGAATTCATCTGCGATGTTATTGCCGCTGGCCCCGTTGTTGGGATCCACGCCGGCATTGAGATTAGGGAACGTCAGGTTGCCGTCCGTGATGTTGGTCGCGTTGCCGGCCTTGTCGTGCCAGGTCTGGAAGTGCATGATCTCGCTCCCGCCAATGCTGAGCAGAATCCGCAGAACTTCCAGATTGGTTACTTTTTGCGCCAGCGCCGGGTACAAGCTGCTGCCACCTTGCTCGATGAACGCGAAGTGGAATCCAGCGGTGTTGGCAATCGCCTGGAGATGGTTAGAGATGTTTCCGTTACCATCCACGCCCAGGTCGGCATCGCTCAGGGGAATGGCCGGATGCTGTCCCTTGGCGAGGTCGGGAACTGCGTTTTCAAAAGTTCCACCAAAGTCCGGGTTCGTGGTTTCGCTGCGGTACCTGGTCCACCAGCTAGTGTCGATGGTCAATTGCTTCAAGTTGGTGAGGCGCCCTTTTTGGGGAACTCCTGTGACTCGGCTCGGTGCCAGAATCGCAAAGCGGCTCAGGTCGATCTGTTTTGCGCCTTTCGATTCCAGGTAGTTGTTGAGAAATCTGTGGTGGCTGATTTCATCGTCCGTGTTGTCGCTGATGTATTGCGGCATATCGCCGTCGAGTACCAAAAGCCCCGTGATGTAGTCTGGTGCGAGCCCGCCGGTAAACGGCAAATCGATCGGAGAGAGGCCCTGATTTGTTGCTCCGCCGAGTTCGGCGTACTGAATCCACAGGTCGGCCTCGACCTGCTCCAGTGCGCTCAGGAAGGTCAGGATTGCGATATCGCCCTTTGTGAGTGGTGCGCGATCCTCATCTCCGCTAAAAGCCGCCGAGGCGCCTGGCAATAGAGAGGCACCCATTGTCGCGGCCCCCGCTGCCACCATTCCGTTTGTCAGGAATTTGCGCCGGTTTGTTCCACGCTGCATATTATTTTCTGACTTCTTCATCGCTTCTCCCTTTTTAAAAAAAGTTTTGAATTCGAATCGTTCGCGTCAGGCCTAATGCTGAACCACGCCGAACTCATTTGCGCGCCAAAGTCCCGTGTTCCAGCGAAGTCAAATTTCTGAAAGCCGGCGGCAATGCTTAGTGGCAAAGAACATAACCATCAGTGGGTAGCCTCGCTCAAAGAGCACCCCCGCTCCGCCGCAATCTAGGACATCCTCCTTTCCGTTTCTGTTTCATATGAGCTTATGAGCGCGGAGTGAAGGCGAATAAGGATCAAACGCGTCGTGACCGGTCCGATTACCTGCCGTCGGATTCGTCTTTCGGCTGCCCCGGAGCCAAAAAGTTATCCACGACAAAGTCGGCTACTTCGCGGCCCAGGCGTTGGCCAGCAGTCAGGTCAGTCCGGAAATGTTGTCCTCCGAAGATGCGGCTTAGCGTTGCCTCTTCGGCGGCAGCGGAGATGCTTGTGAAGGAGCGTTGGACTCCCGGAAGAACCTCAGACGTAACGTTGAACTCTGCATGGTCCCTCTCGAAGAAGGAAATCAGCACCTCTGCCGCGGAAGCGCTTATTACGCCGTGAGCCCCTGGATACGATGGGTCGGGAGTGGTTTTGCCGACTTCCGGCAACCAATTCGGATCAGCCACCGTTTCAGGATTGATTCCGGGATCAGCGGCCCGAATGGCGGTCACTGGCCGCCAGAAATTGTAGGTGTATTTGGCGTCATAAAACGCGATCACGTCATCTGCAAAACTCAAATTAAGCAGGGCAAACAAACGGGCATTTTGTGCGGTCGACAAGCCGCGCACCTGTGACAGCGTTTGCGCGATCTCATTCCAATAGTTTTGAATGGCGCCATTCCAGAAGCGCCCGGTCAACGCCTCATCGGCCGTCGCGGTCGTGCTGTTGGCGATTCCAAGGGATTTGATCTGGTTGAACGCATCGCTGTAAGCATCGCTCATCAGCTCAGGGGGAGGGCCCGGACGAAACTGGTTGGCACGTTCCAGCGCAAAGGGAGTCACATGCGACCAATTCGTGAATTGCGGTTGAGGAGCAAAGTTCGGAGGTGTCGATTGATAATCGCCTGGGGCAGCCCCGAAAACATAGGGAATCGGCGGGGCGTTTGAGCCGTCGTTGCTTCGCGCAGCCAGAATGCTATCCGCGACGTCCTGTCCTATCAGGACGCCTTCCGTCTTGCCCTTGCTATCCGGAATCAGCGCGAGCGATTGCTGCAGTTGGGCGTCGAGCGTGGTCTTAAATGCCGGATACAGCGCGACAAGGACTTCGTGCCCCGCGGCCGCTGCCGCTGCTTCCTGGGAAGCGTCCCGCGGCACGCTGGAAAGGCGCACAAGATATGGCCGGTGTTTCCGGTCAATCGCATTCACTGCGTCATAAATCGCCGCGTGCATAATCGCGAAGCTGCGGGTCGGATGGACCGTGGCTGATTGCGCTCCGGGCGTCCGCACAATCACCAGAAGCGTTCTATTCCACTGCACAATTGGGTTGACTTGCTGAGCGGAGGAATCTTGCGGACCCTGATGCGTGGTTTTTGCCGAGACGATGTATGAGCCCCCTGCTTGTAACAAAACGGCGGAGCCCAAAAATGCTAGTTGAAGATAACGGTTCAACATGAAGGATTTTCTCCCATGGCGCTCGCACAGCTGAATGGTTGGAGACTGTGACGAATGCCAGGTCGCGGCCTCTCACCAGTACGTAACCGCGGAGCGGAAGAAAATATTCCCTAATAAATCCAGTTTTCTACTGGTTAGTCCCAATTCCTGGGAATCTCCTGCCAAGGCACTGAGAGGGCGTTTTGGCGTTGGCGGGGACCGCGGAGAAGCAATCCCTCTTGAATGATGGGCTTAAAGGTCTTGCCTTGTGCCGTGCGATCGGCCGCTTTTCCTCTCCACTAATCTCGAACTCAGCCCTCATCCGGGCAGAGTGCCTTCTGCGCGGCCACGCGCTTTTCGCGGTACTTCTCCCGCTGAATTTCATGCAGCAATTCGCGCAACCGCTTTCGAGCCTTGTGCAATTGCGACTTCGAAACGCCCACCGAGCGTCCCAGAATCTCTGCGATCTCGCGATGTTGGTACCCCTGGACATCGTGCAAGACAAATATTGCGCGAGAGCCCGCCGGCAACTGCGCGACGCAGCGGCGGAGATTGATTCGATCAATCGACCCCTCCAGTAACAAGTCGGCAGCGGCGATTTCAACGCTCAACGGGGTGGCTTCGCCATCCGGAGCGGGACCCGTTTCCATCGAGACTACAGGTAACGACTTCTTGCGCAGGTGCATCAGCACCGTGTTGACCACCAATCTGTGCAGCCAGGTGGAAAACGCGGATTCGCCGCGAAACGTATGAATTTTGCGAAACAACAGCAGGAAGGCTTCTTGAGTCAGATCTTCAGCTTCGGCCGTGTCTGCAACCATGCGGAGGCATACTGCATACACTCGCTTGCAGTGCGATCGATAGAGGCATTCAAACGCGGTCGGATCGCCTTCGGCAGCTCGTTGAATGATCTTCGCCTCGTTTTCTTTATCGCTGGCCTGGGAAGAAAGTTGCGGCACGGCCTCCTTCGAAAGGCATTCCGTGCCACGCCGAGCGCTCCACACCGGGCGACGCCGCTTCCCAACCGCAGGCTTCGCCAGGGATTCAATTGCTAACGTTGCGTATGAGGTATTTGCAGTCACTGGCATGACTTCCGTCCTTAAGGTTCGATGCCGATTTGAATGGCGCGATATTTCATTGTCTACACTGTGCAAGACTGCGTGAGCCCCTCAATAATTCCCCGATCCTGCATGGCTTAAGGAGCGGGAATAGGATTGTGAGTATTTCAGTCATTAAGATATGGCCGTTTTTTTGAGTGGACTCGGATTGGTCTCCTATCTTCATGTGCTCCCAACCGTTATTTGCCGCGCACTTGGCACCGAAGCTTCGTTCATGGACGTTGTCAGAACCTGACGAAGGCGGCCCCGTGCACGCGATAAGCTCGACATCACAGTGCCTGCGGGCATGCCGGTGATATCCGCGATCTCCCGGTAGGACAGCCCTTCAAGTTCGCGAAGAATGATTACTTCCCGAAAATTCTCCGGAAGCTTCTGTAGCGCGTCTCGTACTACAGTGCCGCTGTTGTTCTGGAGCACAACTTCTTCCGGGTTGAGAGAAGGAACATCAGGAGCGAAAAGATTTTCGTCAAATTCCGCTGCGTCCCGCAGCGGCCGGTTTACGCGCAACCAGCTGAAGCAGGTATTGCGGACAATCTTCAGGAGCCAGGCGCGCGCATTACCTCCGCGGAAGTCGGAGAAATGTCGGAAAGCGCGCAAGTATGCTTCCTGGACAACGTCCTGAGCGTCGGGCTCATTGCGCGTGAGCCAGCGCGCAAGATTGTAAGCTGCGTCAAGATGCGGCAGGGCAACCTGCTCAAAACTGCCGGGCCAATTCTGCGTGTTCATCGCCGCCTCCGGGAAGTGACTTGCTCGCAATTTCTCATTGTTGCTGGCAATCGGAATTCGAATGGTTAGTAAGGCCATCGCTGGACAGGCTCCGGCACACATGCGCCGAGAACGCGAAGCCTCACTTGCCCTTCTTGAGGTGACCCTCCCAGCAGTCTTGGACGGGCAACCGGCGATGGAAGAACTGGTAGGATTCTTTCCCTGGAATTTTAAAGCTGACGAAGTTTTCGCCCGGGGCAATGGGCTGTTGGCATTGACTGCATCGGATCGCTGTTACCCGAACCATAAGTCACCTCTTATTGCCCCGGAACCTGGTGGGCAATCGCAAACCCCGCCTCGGAAAGAGCTTGAAGCGATGCGGGCGAGATTGAGCCCGCGCCGAGGAAATGACAATGGACAGGCAGTCCTTCCTCGCGGGAAAGCGGGTCCCCTGCTAAATTGCAGTTGACACGATGCTTAGCTCGAGTTGTCCCTTCCCAAAGTCCCCGAAAGCTGCAAAGGTGGTAAACTTCGGTGCGCGTGCGGTAATCCTCAATGGAAGAAGACCAAAAGGATCGCGGGCGGCTTCGTTTTGGGGTTTTCGAGTTGGATCTTCGTGCTGGCGAATTGCGCAAGCACGGCATGCGAGTCCGCCTTCAGGAACAACCCTTCCAAGTCCTGGCGACGCTTCTTGAGCATCCCGGCGAGGTCGTAACTCGCGAGGAACTTCACAAAAAACTCTGGCCCGCGGACACTTTCGTGGATTTCGACCACGGGCTCAACAAGACGATCAACAAAATCCGCGAGGCCTTGGGCGACTCCGCCGAGAGTCCCCGCTTTGTTGAAACTGTCTCTCGACGCGGCTATCGCTTTCTTGCAGAGGTCAGAGTTGCCGATGCAGCACCGATTCGCGGTCTGGCGCCCGCCACTCAGCCTCATCCCAGCGCAGAAACTCATGAACGCCTGGATCCTCCCGGCAAACCACCAACGCCCAAATCTGTCCCTCCTCCCGTCCCGTGGAAGATCCCCGCGATCGTGGCGCTGCTGGTGGCGGTATCTTTCGGCACTTGGAAACTTTATTCCTGGAAACATCCGACTCCTCTCATTCGCTCTCTGGCTGTCCTTCCACTCGAGAGCCTCTCGAGTGATGCGTCTCAGGATTACTTCGCGGATGGCATGACGGACGAGTTGATTTCGGATCTCGGCCAAATCAGGGCGTTGCGCGTGATTTCGCGTACCTCCGTGATGGCGTATAAGCGCGCGCGTAAGCCACTGCCGGAGATCGCTCGCGAGTTGGGCGTGGACGCCGTGGTGGAAGGGACTGTGCTTCGTTCCGGAGACCAGGTCCGGATTACGGCGCAGCTGATCGAAGCCGCGACGGACAAGCACTTATGGTCCCGGAGTTATGAAGGTCAACTGCGGGACACCCTGGCGCTCCAGAACCAGGTGGCACAAGCGATTGCTGATCAAATTCGGATCAATCTGAATTCACAGGAACGCGCTGCACTGAAAAGCGTGCGGGTTGTGAATCCACAAGCCTACGAGTCCTATCTTAAGGGGCGCTATTTCTGGAATAAACGAACCGCGGATAGCTTGAAAGTTGCTTTGGCTTATTTCAACCAGGCGATCGACGAGGATCCGAGATACGCCCAATCTTATTCTGGCTTGGCGGATACCTACGCGCTGCTGGGAGACTGGCAGTATGCCGTGATGACGCCCAAGGAGGCGCTCCCCAGAGCGAAGGCCGCGGCGACCAAAGCATTGGAATTGGACAGCTCGCTTGGCGAAGCGCACAACTCTCTTGCCTTCTGCCTGGACGGCTTCGACTGGGATTTTCCCGCCGCCGAAAAGGAATTTCAGCAGGCCATAGAACTGAGCCCGGGCTACGCGACCGCACATCATTGGTATGCATGGCATTTGAGTCTAATGGGCCGGTATGACGAAGCCATCGTGGAAATGGAAAAAGCGAAAAACCTGGATCCACTTTCTCTTATTATCAACGCCGACCTGGCGGAGCTGCTGCTCCTTGCTCGTTCTTATGACGAATCGATACGCCAGAGCCGCAAGACGATCGAGATGGATCCTAATTTTGCTCTCGCGCATAACCAGCTGGGTCAGGCGTATCTCCAAAAACAGATGCGCGATGAGGCGATCACGGAATTGCAGAAGGCGGTACAGCTTTCCGCGGGCAGCCCGACATGCCTGGCTAATCTTGCTCGCGCCTACGCTGCATTCGGCAAAAAGAGCGAAGCGGCAAAGCTGCTGACCGATCTGAAGAAAGGCTCGAGCCCCGGCTATTCTCATGCCTCGGAAATTGCCGTGGTCTATGCAGCTCTCGGTGATAAGAACCAAGCAATGACCTGGCTCGAAAAAGGCTATGAAGAACGATTTAATCCGGGTGTCCTCTTGCGACCGGGCTTCGATCCCCTCCGCTCCGATCCGCGGTTCCAGGAGCTTGTGCGCCGCATCGGTCTCAGCCACTGAGCTGGAAAATTTCGGAGGAAAAGGTACGATTCCACTCATGGTGTGGAATTCCTTGCGGCGAGAGTTCGGCGAGCTCGCTCTGCGCCAATAGTTCAAATCGATTCACTGCGGCGCTCGTAGCCAGTGGCCTGCCCAGGTAAATTGCATAGCCCAACGGCATTGTGGCTACTCGGACATCAGCCGGTTGAGCTGCTGAAGATCATCCCGAGATGTGTCGGAGACCACGCAAATTTCCCTTTTGTCCTGGCGCCAATCAACCCATTGGAAGCCTTGGCGGGATCCCGTGTGCGGTGAGGTGTCCGGTTCTCGGGTGGGCCAGACGAATACGTTGATTGGACGGCGATTGTGCTCGTAGACGAGCACGGCGACCGTGCGGCCTTCAACAACATCCAGGCGCCCGCCGTTCAGTGCGAAACCGGCCCTCGCGAAGTCACGAACCGGAAGGGCGAACTTGAGTCTGGCATCGAACCATGCATTGACGACACGTTCATCGTTGGAAGCGATTTCGGTCATGTGGCCCGTCTGCAGTGAGCGCAGATGCGCGTCAACAATTTCGTCCGCAAGTTCGGCCCGGTAATCGTCACTGCGAAGCTCGGGACTCACTTTCCACAATATAAAGGCGATGAAAAGCAGCGCCGCCGCGGCGGCCAGCCATTGCCAAAAGAGAGGCTGCGACGCGGCGCGGGTTGGCGCAATAGGGTGAAGGTGTGTGTTAATTGTCCGCCGCAGCGAAGCGGGGGCAGACTCATAGATTGGGGTAAGCTGCAATCTTCCGCTCAACCAATCCAGGTCCACGAGCTCAGTCGCGCAGCGGTCGCAATGTGCCAGGTGACGCTCGAACTCGGCAGCCCTGCGATCATTTAGTTCACCGTCAAAATAGCCCTGGAGCAAAGAGTCAGCAAATTCACACTTCACGGACAGCCCCTTTCTGGGCGGGATTTGCCAGCGCGGAATGCAACTCGCGGCGGGCACGCGAGAGCGAAGACATGACAGTGCCAATGGGAAGCGAGGTGATCGCTGCAATCTCTTTGTAGGAACAGCCTTCGAGTTCCCTAAGGACAAGGACTTCGCGGAAACGCGGCGGCAAAGTCTCGAGGGCATGGGTGAGACGTGCCCGATCGTCACTAGCAATGGCAAGGGTTTCGGGCGTGGCGCAATCCTGCAGGTGTATCTCTTCGTTGAATTCTGTGCTTAGTTCCATAGGTCGATTCTTCTCCAGCCAGGTGTAGCAAGTGTTACGCACGATCTGCAGGAGCCAGGCGCGCGCATCTCCGCCATGAAAGCCGCGGAAGAAACGGCACGCCCGGAGCAGTGCTTCTTGAGCGACGTCCTCGGCATCAGCGCGCCCGCGCAAAAGCCAACGCGCGAGGTTGAAAGCGGCGTCGACGTACGGCAGCACCAGTTGCTCAAAGCGCTCCCGGTCTTCGAGCTCCAACTCACTCACAATTCACCCCTGAACACTAAGACCTCATTGGTAAGAACCGCTTCCGGCCCGATTTTATTCTCTGTCGCTGCTTGCCAGGGAAGGGCGGCAGCACTTCCCGACTGTCCGCCGGACCGGAATAAATCAGCTGGTGAGTCGGTCTTGGATAGACGAAGGGCGTGAAATTCCCGCGAAGCCCGGAACGGCGGATGTAGAGCGCCAGGAGAAAAGCTTGTCCGTGAAGAAAAGCGATCTATTTAAGTTGAGGAGAATCCTTGCACCCGTTTGACATTAAATCGGTGATTTTCGCGAAACACGCGCAACACGTCGTGCTGATTCATTTCCCGATCGCGTTGTTCATCATTGGCGTGCTCTTCGATTTTCTTGCGTATCGGACAAGGCGGCGTGTGCTGGCCGCGGCGGCCTATTGCAATTTGTTCGCCGCAGCGGTCGCAACCATCCCTGTATTAATCACGGGAATTCTCGCCTGGCAATGGGAACTCGAAGGGCAGCGGCTCAAAGGCATCCTGTTGATCCATTTGGTGTTCGGTGTCGTGTCAAGCCTGCTGATCTGGATCGTGTGGCTGATTCACTTGAGAACGAAGGGCAAGCGAGGTGCAGTTCTTCCCGGATACCGTCTGCCGATCGAAGCCGTGGCAGTGGCAATTCTGACCGTGACTGGCCACCTGGGTGGATTTCTCAGCGGAGTGAATGGGCCAGGATAGGCGTTTTCCGAAACGGCTGAACCATGGGGTTTTCTGGCGGCATTGGTTGAGGCCGCAGCGAGACCTGTAAAAACAGAAACTCGGGCGGCCCTCGCAGAAAAAAACAAGCGGGGGACGCCTATAGGAAGAAAAGGAGAATAGAAATGAAAATCAAAGTCGTGATGGCGCTCGCAGCGCTGTCCTACGCGCCGATAACGGTGGCAGGGGACAAGGATGTGTATCCCAAAGAAAGAGTGGCGGAGTTTATCGTCGAGAAGCTGGACGTCACTTCGCTGCCGGCGGCAATCCGGCCGAAGAAGGAGAAAGGAAAGAAAACTTTTGCGGATTACGGATTTTCGGCGCAGGGAATGGATGAGACGGAAACCATCATCCAAGCGGCGGGTGGCACGAGGAAGTTGTCGATCAAGGTTCTCGACCAGAGGTCCTCTGGAATATACGTGTGCGTTACGGAGCCGGGGCAAATTGCCGGTCATGCAAAGATGCAAAGTGTAATCCTTCTGAAAAGAAATGATTCCAATGCGCTGTTAAAGGGGCGCGAATCGTGGCGGGAATTCGCTTCATGCCCGGTGGTTGGGGCGGCCGGGAATTCTCCCGAGGAAAGTGCGGGAGGAGACTGAGCGGTTCTCTAGGAACGCTCCGCTTCTTTCGGCCACCCGCATTTGGCAGCTTGGCAGTCCTTCCGTTTGGAGTCGGAATGTGAAGTTAAGGAATCTGGTCTACCTGAGTGGAAATGCCGCCAATGCCCTTAACGGGCAGTGATGATGCTCAGGCAAAGGAGAAAATCGTGGCTGACTATCAAATGACTTTAGTGGATCGCCAAAGAATCGCCAGAGGCACGATGACGTTTTGGTTTGACACGAATGGGAGCGATTATGACTTCCGAGCCGGTCAACACGCCGACTTTGCCTTCCTGCGCCCATCCGCTGGAGACGAAAGCGACAATTTGCGTACCTCTTCCCTTGCAAATTCTCCTCATGACAAAGGCTTGGTCATGATTGCGATGCGCATGCGGGAGACTAGTTTTAAGACTGCTCTGATGTCCGCTGCCCTTGGGACCAAGTTTAGAGTCAGCCGCCCAAGAGGATCGTTTACCTTACATAAGGACTCTGCCAAGCCGGCGGTATTTCTTGCGGGTGGCATCGGCATTACGCCGGTCCGCAGCATTCTGGACTGGGCCGCACAGGAGCGGATGCCCCACAACTTATATTTATTCTATTCGAACCGCGAGGCGGTAGACGCGGCGTTTCTGGAAGAATTGGAAGCTTTAACCATGCAACATCCCCGCTTCACCCTCATCCCAACAATCACCCGGCTGACGTACTCGGCCTGGCGCTACGAAGTAGGTCATATCAATCGGCAACTGCTCTCGCGTTACTTAACTGGGCTCAACAGACCGGTCTTCTATGTAGCGGGGCCGTCAGGAATGGTCACCTCGATGACAGACCTGCTCCGTTCCCTGGACGTGAGCGAAGACGATATCCGGACCGAAGAATTCGGAGATTACACGCCAACCGGGAATCCTGTTCAGACGAACCAAATCTCCAAGAGCTAGCGCGTATGTCAGCAGGCTGGGGCATCGGCGGGATGGGGACGTCGTCCGCAACCCGCTCTTGCGGCGGTCGGGTTCGAGAAGGCCGGTAACCACGCATTTCGCCGGTTCCGTGACACGTTCCTCCGTAACTTCACCAACTGCCCGCAAAGTATTCTGCACTTCTGGCTTGGATGAGGCGACGAGGGCATGTCGGGGCGCTACGACCAGATTAAAAATGACATGGCGTTCCGCAAGGATGTGGCGAACCGCTGTGGAGTGGGCTTCGATGTTCTGGCTTCATTAGCTTCAATTGAACCTAACGAACCTAAAATCGAAGTTGTGGCTAAACAAGAAGTTGCTGTACCTGTTTGATTGGGTTGAAGAAGAATGGTCGGGCACTCTTGCCGATTTTGAACCGCGTAGCCCAGCTTCGCACTTGTCTGAAGTCGCTTCAGTCCAAGACGGCTCCTGATTGATCCCCATTCTTGGGCATGTAGCGTACGGGGGAACTAATCCATACGTGCCGTCACCAGCTTCGGCGAAGAACCTCCACAACTGGGCGTGTAGCATAGCTGTTTCACACTGATTAGACGGCGCTTAACCCACCTTTCAGCACCTAATAACCCCTTAAGTTCGTCCCAACTTTCGTCCCAACAAAGACCCAATTCACCCTCAACCGGACGGAGTCCGTCCAGAAAGGAAATGCGATGCTGTCTTCAGTTATCAATTCGCTGCGAGCATTCAAAGGTCTGTACGATCTGGCCTTCTCAGGGGATCAGTTCTACGTCGAACAGAGAGCTGAATTCCTGGGAGGGGTTCGACACTGCGTCGAACAAGCAAAGGAGGGTTATCGCAATCCTTTGCCAACGCAGGCATTCGTCCGGAAGCCGTACAAGGTGTTGCTCGGTATCCTGATGTTTGTTTTGTTCCTGGCCCTCCTGATCGGAGGCCGCTAGGAACACAAGAGCTCCACGGTCCTGAGGAGTTCTCTGCCTTCCAGATAAGTTTGTAGACCACTGGTCAGCCTGCCCTTAAAGCCTTGGCGGTCGACCCTTACTGGTATAAGGCCCGGCTCATTTGAATTTGTATCGATCTGGCTGAGGGTCGGCTTATCATCTTGCAGCAACCCTGAATAGTGGCTGAGGCCAAATACCGTTGAAGTGCCGTTTAACATCCTTTATTGACCACGCCGGAATGCCCCTATGACAAACAACAATTCCACGAACGATTTGTTGCAAGGAATCGGTCACTGCTTGAACGAATTGGAGCAGGAATACTTAAAGGTTGGTATTGACCACTGTAAGGGCCTTGAAGACCACAGCCAACTTTCCGCGTTCCTCATGGTTGGCATTCGTTCAATCTGTCTTCTTCGTGGGATGCTTCGCCTCTGCGATCCTCAATTTCTCGATTCATATGACAGCGTGCGTCGTTCGTTCATTGAATCTTGGCAACTGCAGTTTGAATTCAAGCTCCGGGACTCGACTGCGAAAACCCAAAAATGGCTTGAACGGCAACCAGAATGGCAGGCAGATCGTAAGAAGCTGGAAACTGTAATTAAGAAAATGCACGGGGAGGAAGGTGGATTCACACGCGAATGGGCTGGTCTGAGCGAATTGGCACATCCTACTCACGACGCCACAGTTAATTCGGTCGCTATTGCCAGCACTCTTTTTGGAATGAACCCGCAGCCCAACCGTTTAGAGGAGGAGTACCAGAAATTGGCGAAAGACTACGTTGGGCTGGTGAACCGGGTGATATGGCTAACGCTCCAAAAAGGTGACGATTTCATTGACACCTCACTGAATGAAGAGCAATTCGCCAACTGCCTTGAGCTTCATAAGAAATTCTTGGCGTCACGAGAAAAGAAACCGGATACTCCAGCTACCGAATCCGCGTAAGACTTTTCTAAGGGCTTCCCATTCGATTCCAAAGGCGCTTTAACCAGCGGAAGAAGCGTTCCATGCTCCAACCCTTCTTGCAATAAAGCCCCTCGTAGTGGACCCGACGTCGCTCTTGCTCCTCGCGACGGCCTTCAGCGATTTGCTCCTCGTTCCACTTCGGAGCCCATCGAACCTGGCCCCGCTCAATCCAGTAGTGGGATTGGCAAGCTTCCTGCCAGTTCCCAACTGAGGGGCTCAGACTAGGTCCACTCTCGGTCTCTTCCACAGACCATTCGGTTGCTCCGAGAGGCGTTCTGATCTTCGTGCCACATCCACAGGCGCACAAGTGAGCCGCAATCTCAAACTCTTCGGATACGTACAGAACGCCCGGCTTCAGTTCCTTCGGTAGGAAGCGAACCCGCCGCAATTCGAACTTCACAGTTCGGATTCCCCGACGATCTTGAGGTCGCCGATTTCGAGAAGTAGATGGAAATAAGGAATTTCTTCAAAATAGAAACCGCGTAGCTGTTTGAACCGGATGATGGCCAAGCACGCGTTCAGCGCGTTGAGTTCGCTTATCTGAATGTTGGTACGGTACAAGTCATCCGCACCTTCGGAGAGCTCCGCCAGCCCCTTATCGCGCACCCGCTTTCCGTCTGCAGCCGAAAAGTACGTTGCACGGATCATTCCGTTCAAAGTCCCATTTTTCCGATTCAGCCCCATCCCCACATCGACAAAAGGAATTCCCTTCGAGAGAAGAAGCTCGAAGATCCCCAGCCGTGATGAACCTTTATCGACGCAGACGAAGGCAAACGTGACCCCTTCGAGATCGTCAACGGACGAAGCGTTAATGAACTTGTGCTCCACCTGCAGTCCGCTCCGGAAGTTCTCATAGCGCCCCCGGTAGACGTCAGCTTTCGGCTTACCGAGTTCACTCGGATCAAGCCGGCCTGGAGAGCGAAACGCGGTGTGCACGTGAAACACATCGAGGTCGAACGCACGGATCTGGCGCACTGGCACCTTGACCAGGAAATCCAAGAGATATGCCCCCGTGCCGCCCAGTCCGATAACGGCAACTACGTCATCATGGAACTTCGCCGACAGGTCTGTGATCTCGGCACGACTCGTCAGTGTATCGTGGCATTTGAAAACAGAATCGGGGACTGCTTCGACGGTGCGATAGGTGTACGGCGAGGTTTGCGGATACAACTGTATTGCCGGCCCGGAGATTATGGCAACGTAACTTTCTATTTTTTCGAAGAAGTCACGGAAGGCGCCTGTGTCGGTAGGCTTGTTCGAAAAAGACCTCTGCACGACCACGTCCCCGCTCGCCTGGCTCAATGCAAGCTGCGTCGGTCCTCCACCAAGATTGCCGATTGGGGCTCCATCCGCGCCGTGCGGAACCCCACCGGCAAAAAACACCTGGTGGTCGTCTTGTCTGACGTGCTCCTGATCGACGAAAACGAGCTTCGTGACAATCGCGCCGATCTGCAACTGCCTCGCCCCGTTTAGATAGGGAATATCCCGGACGACCAAGTAGTTGCTATCAAACGCGACGGCGTAGCCCTTCTCGACCAAGCACCGAAGGTCTTCGTTATGACTGACCAGTTTTCGAAACACAGAAGATCATCTCGTTCTTCACCTTTACAGAGCCACCGGGAGCGAGGACGCCTTCCGGCTTATGCCCGTCCCCGTTCTTGTATTTCACCGAATAGGTGATTTCGGGATGCTGGGCGAAGTCCGGAAATTCCAAGGTGACCACCTGCGCGTAGGTGATGTCTTCCTTGGGCCATTCGTGCTCAGTCCCGTCAACAACGATCGTGACCATCTTTGCTACTTCTGCCATGGTTCGTTTCCTTTCCCCGTTCGAATGGGTCTACTGCTAGCACCAAACGCGTGAACATCCACGGTCAGGCGCCGGAGATTGGCGCTCACGAACTCTTTGTCTTTCAAACGCTGAAGTCGTGTGCGATAATTCTCGTGTACGAGAATATGGAAGGATCTAATTCTTGTCAAGTAGCTTTTCTCGCGTGAGAGAAGTACAATCCGCCCATCCCACCTTGAAGGAGGCAAATGGCTGAAGGAATTGATGTTGCACGGCTCGGCCGCCTTGTTCGAAAGAAGCGCGATCAAAACGATCTTTCCCTCGACGACCTCGCCAAAATCACAAAAATGAAAATTCCGACACTCTCCAGGATAGAGCGTGGCGCCTCGAAGGATGTGGCTGCTGCGTCTCTTCTGGCTTTATCGGAGTGGCTTGGTGAAGATTGGAAAGAACTTCGTCCGCAAAAACCAAAACCCGTTGTTCGAAAGAAAAAGATACTGGAGCACACGCCCGACATCGTCGAAGTCTATCTTCGTGCCGACAAAAACCTGGACCGCCAAACCGCCGAAGCGCTTTCCCAGCTTTTTCGTAACGCTTACGAAAACTATATGAAGTCAGTGAACAAGGGGTAGCGTGCTACTTCCTTTCTCCACAGGCGCTCGTCCCTGGGAGACTCATGGTCTCGCCCTTCGCAAACGGCTCAATCTCTCAGTCCACGCTCTCCTTGATCCCTTCAAACTCGCGCCTTTGGTTGGCCTTCTTCTTCTCGATCTAGACGAGGAATGCGCCCGTCTGCCCAAGAGGTCGCGCCAGCAACTTCTTATTCACGGGAAGAAGCACTGGTCCGGCGGTGTCTACGCCAAGCCCTTGCCGGATGGTTCCCGGATCTGCATCCTCAACTCCCGTCACGATCCTCGTCGCCTCAAGATCACACTTATGGAGGAAGTGGCACACATCTACTTAAGGCATTCGCCGACGGGACTCATGAGCTCTATCGACGGTCTGCGCATGAGAGGATATGACAAAAAGCAGGAACACGAGGCCTACGGAGTCGGAGCCGCCGCGCTTCTTCCCTGGGCCGCGGTTTTTCCAGTAATCAATCAAGGAATGACCGTTGGCGAGATGGCCGAACAATTTCAGGTCAGTCCGCAGCTGGTGGAATACCGCATAAAGATCACCGGAGCACACACGCTCTACAAAGCAAGGCAGCGCGCCCGGGGTTAGGACGCCACCGAAGCGAATAGTGACGGTCTGACATTACTCTTCTCAACCCATTCAATCACTTACTGTTGCGCTAACGAGAGGAGCTTTGCAGTTTCTACCAGACGGCCCAAACATTATGATCGGTCCAAGAAGATCTATCTCGCGGAGCAATTGATTCCTTTTTGCGCGCAAAATGGGATCTCTATCTCCTACATCCCGAATCCGATCAGAGAGTTCTTTCAACCTTTTCGCGAAAGCTTCACCTTTTTTCCCATCAACGCGCTCGGGGTTGTTCCATGAGCGAAGAAAAGATTTCGTATCTTCAAACAGCTGATGTGCATCGGAATCAACTGGCAGCAACTCCTTTGTAGCCGCCTCCACTTCTTCGGTAAGTTTTATTATCGGCGTCGTCGCGATTTGTTTTGGTGGAGTCGGCCTTGCCTCGAACTGCGCCAATTGCGAGTATCCCTTCTGCGGATCCCAGCTTTGGCGACAAAGATCCCAGTAGTAGGGAAAATCGACAAACAGTCCCGCCTGGAGCAATGAGTTCAATTCCATGAACGCCAACCTCGCATGATAATCACAGAAATGATTCGCCCCGGTCTCTGGCTGTTCGGAAATCGTGATATTGCCTGCTGACACAAAAGGACCTGGCCAACTTCCCTTGTCGGCGGTACCTGAGAGCGTGAAGCTTGTGCTTGCGACGGAATAGTGAACCTTCACGTCCTTGGAATACACCACAGGGTTCGGGGCGATCGGGTCAAAAACTGCACTGATACTCGCTTCCTCCGACGTTTCCCATGTGGTGGTCGACGGTGGCATTTCGAAAACTCCTCCCGGGGGCATTTGAATCGAGAGTCGGTGCCCTTTCACCGACGAACTCTTCGGGGGGACCATTACAAGGGAATTGAGGTTAGCCGCGGTTATCACTGCGTCGACAAGCTTTGCCGGGACAACTCCTGCAGGCAGGTTGCCGGCTTGGGTGCCGCTTAGAGCCAGAGTGTAAACTCCGGGTACCAGAGTGGTACTCGCGCCCGCCTGGAAAGTAGGAGCTAAATGACGGTCACTCGGCGCGATAGCGACGATTCCTGATCCGGTTTGCACGAATGCCCACGGTCCAATGAATTCAACCGTCAGGTCTTTTTGCTGCGCGTTCACACCATAGGTGGCGGACAACACACCAATGATCAGTGCCAATCGACACAGTAACCTCATGTCTCATCTCCTTTGCGTTTCAAAATCCACTCGTCCGAATTGATTCAATGAAGCCCAATAAAATGGATGGATATCTGTGCGTGCCGGCCGCTGGGGGAAAACAAAGGGGAGGTTGAGCCGCTCGGACGCGCCGAAATTGAGTTGCCACCGACTGACCACGACCATCGGTACTCCTGCTCGAACAAGGGCTCTCGCCAAACTCGTCACATCGTTGTACGATCCGGACTCTCCTTTGCCTGTGTCGCATCCCGCCAAAATCGCTATCTTCAGCTTTCTGACGTTTCCCGCCTTCAAATCCTCGGCAGTCAGAAGCCTCGCCCTCTGCGTCTTCGGGTCGATGTCCGCCATCACCAACCCAACGCGTTCCGGCGTGGCCAGCGCATGCCCGGCAAAGTAGAAGATCGACGCGGAACGCAAGGCCTCCGTGACAGCCGAAAGTGTGGCTTGATTGTCTTTGAGAATGGTTGACCGCGAGTAATGCCCAGCTACGGTCTCCACTTCTGTTTGGAGTCCCGGCAAAGGAGAGAAACCAGATGGCGCCGCGACTGCAACAGCCAACGCCCGGTCGGAGCCCGAGATCTTTTCGGTCGGCCGCAGCGCCATTTCATAGTAGAGCCCCAGCGAGGAAACTACTGTCCAGTTTTCTGCAATGTAGTGAGAACTGGAATCTACCAACGCTTCGAAAGGCACCGCAGACAGCACGCCATCCGATTCGATCACCAGTTCGCGACCGCGCTCGAGACCGGACTCTATCGGTACGATCAGTGCGGCAAAGAGGGCGGCTCCATTTTTGCGGAGTGCCGCCGTATCGGAATCGGGCTCGGCGCACAATTCCGCGAATCGCTTTGCGAGCAGTTCAATTTCTTTCGGATTCCGGCGTACAAACGCGACGGTTACTCCACGGTTGTCGTAGGCCCAGATCGCGAGACCGTCGACAAGAAACGCATAGGCGAGGACGGTTCGATTCGTCAGGCTGGGCAGCGAGCTCGTGACGGCGTTCAACCCGCGAATGTCCACACCAGATCCGTTCCGGATATCTTTTGTATCGGAAGAAACGGTACTCGATGAGACCGGCCTCCGGATGGCTGCACCGAGATACCACTCCCAGATCTCAAGGGCACGGACCTTATCACCCTGCTGAAGTTCATCTTCAGCCAAGGCACGATAGACGGAAGAAGCCTTCTGCTCCCATTCAATTCTTTCTTTCTCCGTGCGCAGTGTTCTTAGAATCTCCTCCGTCACCACCAGTGCTGAACTCAAATGCTCCTGTGCTTCTGACCGTGCTCCGGCTTGCTGTTCCAGTTCGCCCAGCGTCGCGAAGACATCGGCAGTTCTATAGGTGTTGCCTGACTTCTGAATTTCCGGCAGGAGTGTCTCGAGACGGGTTCGAGCCCGCGCTGCGTTTCCGCGTTTTGCTTCCAATTTTGCAGTGATCAGTTCTATTTCTGTGCGATCACTTTGCCAAGCTGACCCCTTCGGGGCGGCGTCAAAAAGCCGATTGTATTCCTGATATTCCCTGTCAAAGGTCGCCAGAAGGTTCGCATCCATGGCCGCCTGCGCGAAGTAAAAATGTGCCAGGGCGCGCTGCAGGAGATCGTTGTCCGAGTCGATCAGTGACGTCGCCTGTTTCCAGGCCGCGACTTGAACGAATGGCTGCGACCCGGCTTCGGCAGCGGTGATTACTGGGTCGTAGAGACTGTATCCCCGCAACTCCGCGTAGTCTCCCGACCAGAACAGGTCAAGCCCCTGGAGTGCTCGAGCCCAGGTGGTACGCAAGTCCCCGGCGGCGGCTGAGTCATCGGAAGAGAAGGTTATACATCGAAGGCAGCTGTCCTGGTAGTCGCTCGCGCTGCAGACCTGCAGTGCCTGGTCCAATTTCTTGCGCGATTGACCAATTTCCGCGTTTATGTTCAGGCATGCGGATTCTTCCAGCAGCAGCTGTGTCTGCAGCCACGCATATCGCGTCCGCAGTGCCGACTGAACCGCCTGCGATGCCAGCGACGCGCACTTTGTTCCGTTGCGGATAAATTGCAGAGCGAACAAATGCTCGTACCTGGCTCTGAGGATACCCGCCGGGTTGAACGCTTGAGAGAACCATCGTTCAGCGTCGATCGACTGACGCTCTGCCTCGTCGTAGTCGCCTCTGCCATTTGCTGCAAACGCCTCGGAGAGGGCATTCACCGCGAGAGGAAAGCTCTTTCCATCACTCTTCTCCAAGAGTTCTTTAAGCCATGAATCCTGATGCCTGTGAAGCGTAATGTCGGATAACACATTCAAGGCCGCACGCGTGCCGGCATTCGGTTCATATTGCGGCTCACGCGGAAACGACTGCGGAAGCCATTCGGCAACAGCGCTGCGCAGATATTCCTCGATGCGAGGGTTTACCCGCTCCTGCAAGGACTCTTCCCCAGAGCGTCTCGATCCGAGCTCCTCCGGCGCAAGCAACGGCCGCAGGCGATTCTGTTTCCATTTCTGATTTCTCTGGCGCAACAGCTCCAATCGCCTCCGAGCCTCCGACGACCATGGACCCGTCGGATCGAGCTCCAGATAGTGTTGCCAGTCCTCTTCCGCCTGAACAAACAGGGATGAGCTCTCCGCGACAATCGCACGGTTGAACAGGAGCACCGGGTCGTCAGGAGACTTGGAGAGGGCTGTGCTGAGTGATTCGTAAGCCTTCCCGAAATCGTCGGAGTGATGCTCACGGTCGGAGATCGCCTCCTGGTAATAGACAGCTCCGAGGTCGCCCCGCAGGGAAGGCGAATCCGGATTCTCCGTCAGAGCCCGCTGCAGGGATTTGATCGCAGAGGGGTAGTTACCGTCCAGAAGGTCGGCACGCGCTTTTGCCTGGAGCCACTTCGGGTCCTGCGGGCTTGTACTTAACTGCTCGGAAATCATCGCTTCCGCCTTAAGCAGGGACGACGGTCGATCCAGATTCGATGAACCCGGTCCCCGCGAGGCCCACAGCTCCGCATGTCTGGCCCCGGCAACACGAATTTCAAGCGTTCTGCGTTCACTGTAGGCCTCGGCCAGCAATTGCTCCACAGACTTCGGGCGCGACACCTGAATCACTGTCCAAACCGTCACAAAAACCAGCGCCAAACCCGCTCCCACAAAGGCAAGTCGTCGAACGCCGAACTGCGGACGCCACCATGAAACTCGCTTGGCAACTTCTTTGGTTCGTCGAACGGTTGCGTCAGCGAGTTGAGTCGCCAACTGCTCCTGCCATTCAGGCGTTCGGCTCTTCAAACCTTCGAGAACAGCCTTCTCCTCGGGACTGCTGTCGTCTCGAAAATCCTCGCTAGCTTGCCGGAGAAGCGGACCACAATGGTCGCAACTCGCGGCGTGCTGCATCTGCTTCTGCTCCTCATCCTTGCCAAGGAGCCCTCCAGCTAGCAAAAACCATACTTCTTCGGGAGGACATTCTGCCGTTCTCGGCACATCTAATCCCGCTTTCAGGCTCGCCAGCTGTTCCCGAGCCGTCAGGTAGTCAATAACGAGTGATCGGCACGTTTCGCATTCCGCCACATGGGACCTGACCCCATGCTCTTCCGCGGATGCAAGCTCGCCCTCTCGCAATGCGCTCCACGAAGCAAGGGCCTCCAGCTCGTTTTGAGTTAAGTGCTGATCAATTGGCCTTGCCAATGCACGCTCTCCTTATCAGAACGATTCCGCCTGTCGAAACCCTTTACGATCTGGATCAGCATCTTTGCCTGCCTCATCGCCTTTTGACGGCCGGGACAAAATCGATTTCACCTGTTGTGTCAATCGGAACAGGAGACTTTCTACCCCTTTGGTCGTGAGATCGATCTGAGGAAGCGATGCAATCGCATTCGCACTCATGCCCGAACGATAGTAGAGCCAGAAGATCAATCTGCTCCGCTGCAGATCTTCAGGTGGCAGCAATTGCACTAGTTGTTGATCTATCTCGCGCAACAGAATCATGCGTTCGGCATCAACCAGATTTCGATGTCCCGGATTAGCGTTGGGAAGTTGACCTTCGCTGCTGTCTCCATCGAGAGAATGGGCTTCAACCCCAGCCCCACGCTTCGCCGCGAGACCTGCCTTGAAATGATCGTGAACAACGTTGGAAGTCAGGACCTTCAGAAATCCATAAAACGAATCGGGTGAGCGGAATTCAAATCCTCGAAGCAGCCTGCAGTCATTTGCACAAAGCTTGACGTACGTTTCCTGCACTAAGTCATCCAACAGCGGAGGCGACGTTGCATTCCATCTGCGGGCCGTTCGAAGGACGATCTTCGCCACGAGCGGCTGAAATCTACGTATGAATTCTGCCCACGCCGGCTCATTCGCGGGCTGGCAGCACGCAGAAACAAGTCGTTCCGACGTTAGGGTCGAATAGTCCACGGAAGGGCTAGGGCCTCCACTTCGTCCCCGAGATTGTACCCTAACGACCCCTCAAGTCACTTGAATGCAAACAGGGTGCTCGTAGTGATTCCCGCCATTCTTACAATTCCTTGCACCCTGCGAGTATTTCTTGAGAACGGATCCTTCTACAAAGAATTCAAAAACCGAACCACCCTCCCGCAAGCACCAACGTTTGAGTCACCGTCAAATATTTAGCCCGGTCTTGAAGGGAATTGCCGGTATATAGCGTTCTTTGGAACAGGGGCGTGTGAGCCGAGCGTCAAACATTCGCTTGTCCTTCGGTGTCACGGCACCCTGAGATTATCGACAGGGAACGAAGCGTATTTTAAAGGGCGAGAACAACACTGACGCTGTGTCTTCGTCAGTGTCGGTCAGCGACCCAGTCGTTCCTTCATATCAAAGGAGACCTGAAAATGTCGCTCAACGGCGTACGACTTTGTGTATTTCGCTTTTTGAATGCAGCCCTGACGCTTGCTGGGGTAATGCTTGTTCTCTCGCGGCCGGCTCTCGGGACTGGAAAGTCAGGTTCAGGGAATCTGGTTCTTGTGACCAATTGGGGTGACGACACGGTCTCCTTAGTCGACATTTCACGTGGTACGGAGAGATCCACGATCCGGGTAGGGAAAAAACCATACGACGTAAAGGTCGATTCCTCCGGAAGATTCGCCTATGTGAGCATCTCTGGAGAGTCGTACATTTCGGTTATTGATATCCAAGCGATGCTAGAGGGAGATCGTATTGAAGTTGGCCAAGGCCCTCGTGAGATCGATCTTTCGAGCGATGGCAAACACGCCATCGTAGCAAATTCAGGTGACAGTTCGATTTCCTATATCAACCTTCAAACTCGGCGAGAGGAATTCCGGGTCAAAGTTGGGAATATTCCCTACGGTATCGGCTTTGCCAAAAAAGACACGACGGCTGTCGTTTCAAACTGGGGAGAAGGCTCGGTATCCATCGTTGATCTCGTGGCCAGGAAAGAAATCAAGAAATTTCCGGTTGGCGCGCTCCCATACACAGTAATGGTTTCTCAACCAACGGACATCGCGCTGGTCACTAATTTTGGTGCGGATCAAGCATCCGTGATCGACTTGGATCAGATGACGCTCTTGTCGCCGATTCCCTTGGGTCGTTCGCCTTGGGGTGGATCTGTCACGGCGGACGGAAAGCTCGCAGTCATTTGCAATTTCTTTTCGGCGGAATTGTCTTTTCTTTCGATTGAAAGGCCCACGGCCGCAGAGATGGCACAGCCACGTCTCGTAAATGCGGGCATGCATACAAGCGAAGCAACTGACGCGCATTCGCCGAACGTGCGCGAGACCTCACGGATGCATCTTATTCTTTCAAGTCGGAGTTCCTCAGCAAGCCCCGTCGGGCCGGAAAATGGTCCGAACGTGGTTATCCCCGAAGGTAGGGCAAAGAACTCGGTGCTCTCCAACGACAAATCGATCGCAGTCGCAAGCGACCTCTCCAATAATCAACTATTCGTGGTTGATGTCTCAAATCAGAAGGTTCTCCGTACGATTCCAGTCGGCAAAGCCCCATACGGAATCGCCTTTCTAGGAAGGTAGCGCCGTGCCGATTCAGAAACTAATCCTTGTGGCCCTGGCCACGTCGCTAGCCCTCATTGTGGGTGCAGTTACCGGACTACATTCAAGGTCCAACCTAGCGCTTGAGGATGCTAGGCGCGGTGTCGGGCGCGTATTTGGCGACTCAATACCAGATCTTTCGGACTCTGAGCGCGCACAATTCGATGCAGGCTACCAACTATTTATCAAAGTCTGGAAACTGTCTGAAGGCCAACAGCGATCTCAAAACGGAAATACCTGCGTCGCTTGCCACATGGAGCCTATGCCCGGCGGCAGTGGAACCGCTTCAAGAACCTTCGTATTGATGTCAAGTCGCTCCTCAGATATTGCCGGAGGTCACGTCTTTAGGAGATTAGTTGTCAATTCGAGTGGGGAAATCCGACAGAGGATTCCACTGGAACATACGAGTCGTAAGACCCCTTCGCTTTTCGGCCTGGGTCTCTTGGAAGCCGTCCAAGACAAGGTCCCGGTCGCCAATAGGACAGCAAATTTAGGTTGGCGGGGAAAAACGATGCCTCTCTCCGATTTTGTGGAGAAGGCGATGGCCGTCGAGCTTGGCCTCGAAACGCCGCGATTCCATCATCTCGCTAACGCGAGACGGCCCGCCTCGACGACTGCTACGCAATATCCCGACGTTTCGGCCCCGCAAATACAGCTAATGACACAATTCATCCGACTTCTGGGTCCGCCACGGCCAAAGAGTGCTGACTACATGAGCCTCCCAGGCGCGCCGCTATTTGAGAAATTGGGATGCTCTACCTGCCATACACCTATGCTCGTGACGGGCGACTCGGAAATTCAGGCTCTTCGACACAAGGCGATCTTCCCTTTCACTGACTTGCGAACCCACGATATGGGTTTGGAGCTCTCCGACTGCGAAGATGAAAGTCCTCCTCACTGTTCACGCTTCCGAACCTCTCCGTTATGGGGCCTTTCCTCCACCGGGCCACCGTTCCTGCATGATGGACGAGCTGAGACACTAGAGCAGGCAATCGTCGCGCACGGTGGGGACGCTCAAACATCCCGAAATGCTTACCTGACATTGAGCCGTAGTGACAAAGAGCTATTGAGGGAATTCTTGAACTCTCTTTAGCGATCGCTTGCCAGGGCGATACACAAGACGCAAGCGCGCGGAATAGAACTCCGTGGTGTTGACCCTTCCTCGAACGCCAACAGGCGACGAGTTATCGCGGGCGGCGGCTAACTCGGCCCGACAACAACTTTGATTCCATCTCGCTCGAAACAACTTCAAGTTGTACTGCGATACGAAGCTAAGCCTGGAACACGAGAAACTCCTGCTACCGAATCTCTTTTGTCTTGTCCCACCGCTGCATCCATCACTGCAACTCGTAGTGCCATGACTGGTGCCCGCGAAACCCGCTAAAGGGAAATCCGGCCGATTGTCGTTATTAGTTTCAGGACCGCTGAGCAGGAAGAAAGGAACTGACATGGCCCCAAAGGATAAATGGAAGATTACTCCGAAACACTTCATCGGTTTTTCTGAAGTGGCTGGAGGGCACGCGACCATTTCCGTGTACGGCAGGGTCGTCAAGAATACGGAACTTCAACCAGGTGAAAGCGGAATTCTTCATCCGTCCGGCGCAGGAACACCCCTTCAGCTTGCACACGTAGTCGGATACTCGGACCAAGGACGATGCGTCACTCTTGCTGAACCTCAGTTGGTTGCCCTTCCTGTTCCTGACGGCCCGGCTGACAGCTGTGGCTGGGATTCCAACCAATATGTGGTGTGGAAAAATCTGCCCAAGAATTGGGCTACTCTGCATCTCAAGGCGAGCACGCGAAGTCTCCATAGCGTACTGAAGCTCGCGGCACCGGGAGTCGAGTCAGAAGCAGCAGCGCCAATCAAGCCGTGTTTGGACCTCCCTGCTGCCATTGCCCTAGTTCGTTCTTGCAGCAAGGCCAGCCCCGACTTGCCCCTCAGCACCCAGCTGGGTCAGTTGTTTACATCGCCGACTCAAAGAAACTCATTCTGTCAATGCGTTGCCGATGGCGTACCCATTGATCGTTCACAGATTCCGTCCGGCGCTACGAATTCTTTACAAGATGTTGTGGATGCAATCGCATGCTAACGAACACTATTAAAAAGCTTGTGTTTACCGCCCTGTTAGTAGGATGGCCCGCTCTCGCAAGCGCAGCTGGACTGAAAATACATACTGCCAAACTCGGTCGGCAGCCGAGCCAAATTTGGGTACAATTTGAGACTCCCGCTGTCTTGAGCGACTGTGAGATCGAATATCCGACAAATAATCCCACCAACTGCCCACAACCTAACCCGCCCTGGGACGTCATAGTTTATGACCCTTCGGGAGTCGCCTCGCCGATCAAAGTTATCACGTCTTCTTCGCAACCCATTGGCAACCTGCCTGCGAACGGGCTTGTTCAACTCAACCTCGAAAACCCATTGCCATTACATTTTTCCAGGATCGATATTACCTTCACCAAAAGAAACCTCCCGCACTTTTCTATCGAACCTACTGCTGCTCCCACTGCAAAGTGGATTTCTCCCGCCAAAACGAAAGATGATTCGAATGTCTACATCAGCGGCACCTTTGCGCCAGCCGAGGGAGGCTCTCCAAGCTATACCATTGATTCGAAGGCGAGCTATGTACTCCATTCCTTTTCCAACGGAGCCTACACCGTGTCCGCGACTGGCGACATCAATACCGACAAGAAAAAGACTGCTGACCCTGACAGCTTTCATTGGGCCATCCCTGTCCAACATGTCACGAAGTACAATTTGACAGAGCAGTTTCCTACCATTGGGATGGAGCTCGACAAGAAAGGAAACGCTATCAATCTGGTTTCAGCGCCGAGCGTAACTGGTGCGATCGGTCATGTTTTTGTTCGCGAGGATACGAAGAACCCTGGAACGAAAACCGTGGCTGCTTCCGTTGGTCTTGAGCTCTCGGGGGGCCTGGAATTCGGCAGTAACCTCAAAAATGATTTTGCTGTGGCGAACAGAACTTTGGGCGGTCAAGGATGGTTTCTGCGGGGAGTCCCCTCCGCGAATTTGTACTTGATCATTCCTAAGGTCTTGCATCTAAACAAAATTTCCTTCAGTTCTTCATACACAGCTCGCCTTCTCACGACCGACGAGGTATTCATCGAAACGCGACATACAGCGAAACCCATCCCCGAACTGTCGGACAAGACCAGAAATTATGTTCAAAATAGTCTGACCTTTATGCTGACGGATTACTTTGGAATTCAAATCAAACACCAGTACGGCTCACTGCCGCCTGCATTCAGTTTTGTTCAAAATAGCGGTTCGGTCGGTCTCGTTTTCGCATTCAAAGAAACACGAGTACCCCAGTAACTCCAAGTTTCCTGCCAACCCTAAGTCAGACTGTATGGAGGAATAGATATGGCGGTTCGATACATCTGCTGTCAATGCGACGCCGACGTTACCGACGCGGTTAAACAAGAGTGCCGAGAGGACCCATCAGTCGTGCCAATGCTCACGCTCAAGGGGATGAACGTCGTACACGCAACTAGGCTGGTCACCGTTACTTGTCCGAACAACCACACCTGCAACTACCCCTGCGGTGGAAGTCATCATGACTGACTCTCAAGAAGTGATTCGCGGGGAATATGTCTCGCCCGAAACAAAGGCGGAGTTCGATTCCCTGCGAACTGTCTTTGACACAAAGTCCGCTCTTGACCGCCTAGATTCCTACGGCAAGTGGTTATTCGCCTCTGCAGCTGTGGTCGGCTCTCTTGGCGCGGGCCTCTCGAACTCTGCATTTTCCAAATTGCACGGCCTGTCCGCTTGGCTATTTGCAGCTGCGGTTCTCTCATTGGGGATTTGCCTTGTCCAGGCATCAAAAAGCATCGCACCCCAATGGGTGGAGATTCGAATGGCGGAACTTAAGAGCATGCGGCAAGCGGTCAACTCTCAATTTGGTCGCCGTCAACGTCTGCTTACTGGTGCCTCCATATTCTTCTCGTTCGCGTTGCTTCTCGCCGCGGTTTCACCACTGGCCTCTTTGGCACCCAACTATCCTGTTCCAATCCTTCACTTTTCGATCGACGAGAAAGGGACGATGGATGCCGGGCTAGAGGCGAATGGGTTGTCAGGTGGCACGTTGATCCAACTTCGAGTCGAAGCTACTGATGGAGCGAAGATGCAGTTGCCCATCGCCTCGACAAGCGCCGACCAGAATGGTCAGGCCAAAGTGTCGGTCCGGATGACAGGAATAGGCTCCGCATCGCCGAACCTAAGGCTGGTGGCTTGCTTTCAGAAGAAAGGAGAAGCAAGTTGCGCCGAGCAGTCGCGAGTTCTAATTAATGGCAAGTAGGAATTGCTACCGGTTTTATGCGTGGGTTGTGTGCAAACACCGACTCTACGCGCTAAAATGCAAGGAAGCAGTCAGCGTGTGGGACCGATTGAAGTTTGTGTCACAGTTGAGCTCGCCTTTTAGCAGTGGGGAGGGCGTTTTCTATCAAACTCGCCCAGAAGCAGGTCCCGTCCCCAATCAGAACAACCCTCATGGGGGACCACTCTTCAATTTGTTGCGGAAGTCTTACAATAGTTCGGAACATAACCGAGCGGTCGGGATGCTTGTTGGAGATGCAAGATTCCGAGATGATTCTCTATCCAGCTGAACAAAATGCCCCAATTAATCAACGCAGAGTCTATCTAGATCAAAGCGTTTACGGACGTATGTTGAGTACTGGAAATTGGCGTGAATCCCCTATTGGCACCGTCCTTCTGGAAGCGCAGGCGGCAGGTAGAGCTCAGGTTTGGGCTGGGCCCACAAATGTGATTGAAGCGATTCAGGCGCCTAATCCAATAACTCGCAAAGACCTAGCATCGATGATGTTGGATTTGATCGAAGCAAGACGGATGTGGTGGGGGTATGAATTCGAAGCAGTTGCGGATTTCCTTCGATTCGTGGAGCAAGTTGCGCCAGAAGGAATTCGACATCACGAATATTTCGATGATCGCTGTGTGACAGCGCAACAAACGTGGCTGGGAGCACTTGCACTGCTAGCATCCACCAATGGCGAGCACCTCGGGCCCTTGGCCAAATCGTTGCAGCATACAAAAGCTCTCAACCGGCTGCTACACGCAAGATTTGCGCTCGCCCCTGATGAATGGGTGGACCGAATGGCGTTTGCTGCTGAGAGATTCGATACCACCGACACTGACCGCTTCACATATTTAGAAAAGTTGACGATCGACGAGGTTGAGCGAGAAATAGAGGAACTTTCGGCGCAAGCGGTCAAGCTTGATCGAGCGACTGCGACCAAGCTCGATAAACGCCGCCGCACGGTGCCCAAGGCATACGGAGCAGCCGAAATTGGGGAAATGTTACAGGCGATTATCCATTTGCCTCTAGAACTGCAACTCACCTTTGACGTACCGCATATCATTTCCCGTTGGCCAGATGTTCAGCGCACCACAGGTTGTGAATCGCTTCCGAAGGATATTGTACAAACGGACGAACGCGACAAGCTGGCCGATGCTTCGATCGCACATCGTGTGATTGAACAACTGATACGCGCGAGTGGGCGGAAGGGATTGCTGACAACCTATTTGGGCGCCGAGGTGATTATTCTGGAAATGCAGCGTTGCATGAATTCCGAAAAGATTCCAACTGGGGGGCTCACCTTTGACGCGGATCATGCGGCGGCCCTTGTGCGACATCACGTTTTTGTGACTCACGATGAGTTGCTTCTGGCCAGCCTCAAGACAATGTCAAAGAGAGTGGAAGAACAGACAGAGGACCAGTGGAAACCGGAAGTCGTCGACACCCCAAAACAGCTAAAACGTGTTCTGTCGCGTTCCATTTGAGACCCATGGTCGCGAAAATCCCGTGGTTGCGCCGTCTCAGCTGAGCTCGCCTCTCAGCGTGTTGTTCTATCCTAAACAAAAATAGACTATTAGATGACGTGGGGTCTAAAGTGGGAACTATTCAAAAGCAGGTTTGGGGTGGTTGGTGAAGATCTGAATTGGAGCGGTTCCAGCTCGATGCGCTTGCCACAGTTGGGGTGGATTTCTTACCGAATATCCAGAGCCCGTTTTCCAACCTCACGATTTGTATCGTACAGTGTTCGAGAAGGGACCGGAATGCTTATGAAAAATCTCGCGACTCGCCTTTTTTTGTTCTGTGGAATTCTTGCTCTGTCTGTCTCCCTGTCAGCTGAACAGAGTGCTCCATCAAAGAAAGGAAACTCCAACAGTGCTGCTGGTGTTGCGGGATGCCCGGCAGTGGTCGCTCCACAACCTTCCGTGATTCGAGTTGAACCAGCAGGGCCAATACGCCTGGAAATGGACAAACCGCCTTCCCCAAGTATTTGGCCTTCCTTCCTGGGACCCATCATTTCCGGACTGATTACCTTAATAGGCGTTTGGATTGGGTTAACGATCTCAGAACGGAACACAGCAAGGACAATCGAAGGCGCTCTAACGTCTAATCGAGCGACTCTGTGGCAAAAAGCCAATGAAAATGAGCTTCAAGGTATTCAGGAAAAGCTTGATAAGTTCTACGGCCCATTCATGACCCGGTTACAAGCCGACCATATACTTGCCCAGGACATTAGGTCAAGGCAGCCCGAGGGTTATAGGTTATTGCCAAGTTTGTTTGATCAAAAATGGCTGGCCGGCCTGTCCGAAGGAGAACAAAAACTTGTCGCGGTGATTTGCGAACATGCCGGAAAGTTGGAAGAAATGATCATTAATGCTGGTAGTGTCGATCCGGTGTTGATCCCGTACCTTAGTCGGGCGGCCGCCCATTTTCGGATTCTACGCCTCGCTTATGAACGTGTGCTCGGAAATAGTTCAGAGAGATTCAAACAGTACGTATATCCCAGACAGTTGGATGGGGTTTTGCTACTTGAAATTCAACGACTGACGGCGCGCGTTAATGACCTTCGAGCTAAACCAGACGCTCCTTCGGGTCCGATCGCTTCCTTGGTAATTCCGGAGGCGCTTCACCTCCCCCCGTGGGTAGATCCAGATGGTCGAGTGCTACAAGACTAAGCTCCGCGCAAAGGTAGCGATTTCCCCTCGTTTTCTGAGCGAGCGGCCGGATTTGTTGCACACTCTTGACGTGTGTGAGTTTTCAAAGATGAGGCATTGTTTTGGTAGACCGCGCATCATCGCCGCCTGAGCACATGCACCGACCAACTAATCGCGCTTCTGCCAGAGCGCTCGAGTGGGTCTTGGTACTGTGCGCTGGCGATTTGAAGGAATCCAGATTCGAAAGCCAACGTTTTCGTTTCTTGCGGGCTTACGCTGAACATGCGCCGTGCCTTGTCGGCGGGATGTCGAATCGTTATTATCACGACCCCTTTGTGGCCGGATAACTGATGCAATGTCAGCATAGCCTCCCGGCGCTCGTTCTTGTTTAGATGCATCCAGACGGCGCTCAACAGGATTAGGTCAAAACGCCTGCCCAGTAGCTTAACCGAAGGTAACGATGGCAGGGAGTCTTGCATCCAGACTACATCTGAACTGGGGTGGATAGTTTTCGCGGCGGCGAGCATGTCGGGCGAAGGTTCGACTGCAAACACCTTGAATCCCAGACGGCTGAGAGCAACAGCATCGCGACCCGAGCCAGCTCCGATATCCAACACAACTGAGCCCGGTTTGGGGAGAAAATTCACCCAATGCTGGTGAATGACGTTGAACTCGCCGGACTCATAAGATCTGCATAAATCCCAGACCCCCGACCCCGTGTACCCGCGCAGCCGCGACAAAACAATCTTTGCTTTCACTTTATGTTGGATTCCTCCAGGCAGCTTCGGGCACTATTCAGCACGGTTTTTTTGCAACAACACACCGCGAGAGGTCTGTTTTAAGCACTGCCTTCAAAGAAGAAAATCATAGCCGGATTGTAAACCTACAACACCCTCTTTCGCGACTACTCAACGCATCAGCTCAAATTAAGATACTCCTCTCGGTCTCCATCTGCCCAGAAGTGGATTTGCTCTTTTTTAAAAAACAAATCCCACAATCCTGATCTTCGACATTTCTTTCGACAAGATCAGGTAAGTATCAAGGCCGATTTTGAATTCGATATCTTCAACCAACTCAAGTGTCGCGAACAGACTTCTTACAAGCCTCCTTCTCCGACTCTGCAATGAAGTCGGAGCTGATCCGTGAAGGCGACGGACCAACCGGTCAAGGGGCAGTGTGACCTATTAAGCGGCTGGAAGTTGACGCGTCAGGGTTTCGGGCTTCTTTTTGGAACGTCTGCGGATGCTCGAGGTTCAATGCTGGCACTGCTCGGAGCGGTATCGGCGGATGCATTTAAGGACTCCAGAGACTCCCGAACTAACGCAGGAATTATGACCTTTTGGATCATCTTTCTTATGAAAAACCGAATATAGAGCTCGCGGCAGGTTAGGCAGATGCGAATCTTCTTACCCGCCCCTCGGAATGCTCCTCACGGGCGAACGAGGTTTCCGGAAATGAGTGTGGGTTTCCGCAGTATTCGTGGACCTTTTCCGGCCCACAACCCAACCCACATATTGCGATGCCTTGTCGGACTTCTGCGTCTTTTGGCAGTCCCCGCGGTTTTGTAGGTTGTTGTAAGACCTAATCACGCTGCCCTGATAAAGGACGAGGTCGGTGGTTCACGCCCACGTGTCCACCATTTATTTCCAGTTGGTTAGTGAGAGTTGTTCCAAAAAAGCTCAACCCACAATCCAACCCACATTTACCGGAGTTCACCGCACCGACGGCGTAGAAGCGAATCACCGGTCGGCTCGAGGCGCAGATTGTTTTGGTGATCCTCTGCGCCATCGCCGAAGACTGGCGGCGGTTTGCTAAATCTACCTGCCCTGTTCGTACTCACCACGTTTCATCTGTTTTGAATGACTTGACACGCTGTCAGTTGCACTGAATCATCCCATTTGCAAGCTACAGTGCACCAAGAGTGCACCAAGAAAGGCTTTCGCACCTGAAACAGGCTGCTGCGGAATTGACGGGCCCGAGATTCCTTTCCTCGAAGCGCGCTCGTGGAATGAAGGATTTGACCGTGTCTCTCGACGCAAAGAGATTGGCATCACAGATTCTCATAACCCAATCAGTCAAGGAGGATCTAATATGTCTCATGCGGAATCCGCTGCGACCTACGCCGAAGCGCACGAGCAGGTCGAGCAACGATGGCGAACCGCATTTGAGAGCTCAACGATGACCCGGAGCACCTGTGGCAACCCGCCGCTGATTGAGTCGGGCCACTGACCACGAACTCGCAATACTCGAATTGGTGTGTTGGATCATGATCGCTTCTCCTGTTACTTCGACGTGTCCTGTCTCAAAGAGAAGGGGTGTGCTGCTCCTCTTTTCGTTAGCAGCACTACTTGCAACGCCAGCGCAGGCGCAAACGCAACTTGCGACTCTATTCGGTACCGTCACAGATACCAGCGGAGCTGTTGTTCCCGGAGCCGAGGTTTCGGTCGAGAACGTAAGCACAGGATTGAAGCGGGACGGGCGCACCGACAAAGCTGGCGAATATCAGTTGGTGGGCCTGCCGACCGGAAGGTATACGCTTCGCGTACAGAAAGAGGGATTCCAGACCGAGGTCCGCGAAGGAATTGTTCTGAGCCCGGGTGCCGGAATCGGAATCAATTTGTCACTGGTTGTGGGCAAGCTATCCGTCCACGTGACGGTCGAGGCAGGTGTTCCAGGCCTCGACACGACCAACACCGTTGAAGGAACGATTGCGGAACGCAGCTTAACTGCGCTCCCTCTAGACGGCCGCGATCTGTTTAAAGCCGCAATCCTGGTCCCGGGAGTTGCCCCCACACCTAGCAGTGCCCCTTCGTTATTGTCGAGCGGGAAGGCGGGGCAAGTGTCCGTTAACGGTATGCGCCCGAGCTGGACGAATGTTCTCATCGATGGCATGGACGCCAATGATCCCGTGTTTGGCTATTCGCCTGCCGGCGCTTCTGGGCTTTTTCTTGGACTGGATGATTTCGTGGAGGTACGGGTCTTAACCCAGACTTTTGGCAGCGAGTACGGTACATCTTCCGGTGGCGTCATCGAGGCAATCACCAAATCAGGTAGCAACCACTTCCATGGATCGCTTTTTGAATTGCATCGCGATGCCGCGCTGGAAGCCAGGAACTATTTCGACCTGAGTAGCCGTCCCATCCCACCCTTCGTCCGCAACCAATTTGGGGCGAGTATCGGTGGGCCGCTGGCGCACGATCGCACCTTCTTTTTTGTCGACTACGAGGGCTTCCGTGAAGTGCAGGCATCCACGGCTATTGCAACCGTCCCAAATGCGCTTGCGCACGAGGGATTGCTGCCGTCTGCCAACGATCCAAGCGCCTGCACGAGTGCTTCACCCACGGGTTGTGTACCGGTGGTGATCGATCCGCGCGTGCAGCCATTTCTCGGCCTGCTGCCTCCCTCGAATGGGGCAGACAATGGGGACGGAACCGGCGACCTCATCACAGCCGATAAGGGTTCCACGTACGAACACCACGGCATGGTTCGCGTGGACCACAATTTCTCCAGCACGCATTCGCTGTTCGCGCGTTACGTTGTGGATGACAGCTCTTCCCTAGTGCCTTATTTCGGAACGCCGCCCGGAACGTATGTCCCGGGGTTTCCGGGGAACCATGACGCGAGGAATCAGTATTTTACTGTCCAGGACCGCAGGAACCTCGGGAGAGAGCTGTTCAACGAGCTGCGGTTCGGTGTCAACCGCACGACCGCGTCGACACTAACCATCGATACACATCATGGTCTCTCCATTTCCCTGGTGCCCAACCGACAGTTCGGAATGCTCAACATTGCGGGTGTGAGCTTGATTGGCAACAGCCCGGGAACGCCCTTAGGCGATTTTTCGACGGTCTATCAAGTCCAGGACCAACTCGCGCGTAACCGCGGCCGTCACAGTCTGAAATTCGGGGGTGAGTTTCGGAGGATCCAGTCGAATGGCCCACTAGATTTTGTGGTGAATGGGTTGTATACGTTCCAAGATCTGAGTCCCTTCGGGTTTCCCGCCCACAGCAACAATCCTGCCCTCGAATTCTTCCTGCAGGCGCTGGCTTTGTCGTACGTTGGTGCTAATCCTTCCATGTCCAATTCCGACCGGGGCTACCGGCAGAACGTAGTTTCGGGGTTTGTAGAGGATTCCGTGCGAGTCACGAGCCGTCTGACTTTGAATGCCGGATTGCGGTATGACTTCTATTCTAATCCAAGCGAAGTGAACGGGCGTCTCTCGGTGATTCGGAACCCAGTAACGGACTCTGCACCGACCGTCGGAAAGGTATTTGCCGGGACACCCGCGAATCTGCTTTCACCTCAGGCTGGTTTCGCATGGAACATTTTCAGCGATGGCAAGACCGTACTGCGGGGCGGAACCGGCATCTTCCGCGATCAGTTCCCCGTAATCCTGTTCGGTGCAGACCGGTTTTTGCCGCCTTTTTTCGGCATCAATTCTTATGTCTTCCCCAGTTTTCTCGACCCGCAGAATGCTGTTCTAACACAGCCGATATACGTCATCGAGACGACGTACCATCCGAAGTTCCCTTACGCGCTGCAATACAATCTCAACCTGGAGCGCGAAGTCGCGCCAGGCACGATTCTGAGTGCCGGATACTTTGGCGCGCGCGGCAATCATCTCACCCGGGAAGGAGAACAAAACCCTTTCGAACCAGCTTTGGGGCACCGCTACAATCCAAACTTACCTTCGCCGCTGCAGGCTGTGCTGACCGACGCACAATCTTTCTACAATTCCTTCCAGCTGTCCGTCTCGAACCATTCCGGTAAGAACCTTTCTTGGGAGGCGTCCTACACGTTGGCCCACTCCGTCGATGACGCTTCGAATAGCTTTCTCTTCGAAGCTGTAAATGAACCGCCTGGGTCTCAGAACATCTTTGATCGCAAGGGAAGCCGAGGACGCTCTGGCTTCGATATCCGGCACAATTTTGTCGGACACGTGGTTTACGAACTCCCGTTTGGACACGGGAGTTGGCTCGGCGGCTGGGAGATTTCCGGTATCGCCAGCGTTCACAGCAACGTGCCATTTACTCCCGTGCTCGCTTTTGACAACGCAGACTCGCTGTCGCTAACGACTACCGAAAGACCCAACCTCGCCGGAAATCCGTACGTCGGCGTTTGTCCGGACGGCGCCAGGGTAGGCAGTCCGACCTGCTGGTTTAATCCAGGCGTATTTGCATTGCCGCCTCCCGGTCAGTTTGGCACTGCCGGACGCAATATTCTGCGCGGCCCGGGCTTTGCGCAATTCGATCTGGCGGTGCAGAAGAGTTTCTCGCTGACGGCGGGCCTGAAAATCATGTTACGCGCCGATGCGTTCAATCTTCTGAATCATCCGAATTTCGCCGTCCCAAGCAACACACAAAGCCCTCTTACGCTCGGGGGCAACGGAGACGCCATTTTCAAGAATGGAGCCGCGGACTTCGCCGATAACGTGGGTCGGATATTCTCGACGGTCGACGCTGCGCGTCAGATTCAACTAGGGGTTCGCTTCGTTTTCTAAGGGCATTTACGCTTGGAAATTAGACGGCAAAACGCACATTCCCTGGTGACCAACGGCAGCTGGAATTGAAATTTGTCGACGCCAACGTTGACCTGCCCATGACGGTCAATACCGGGAGCCCAACACGCGGCGGTCGTCCGCCCTTCTCATCCTTCAGGTCACCATTTGGCCACCAGAGTATCGCAGGTTCTGTGGTAAGCTGTTGAAACCATTCGCCGGAGAGGTGGCCGAGAGGCTGAAGGCGGCGGTTTGCTAAAAAAAAATCTACCTGCCCTGTTCGTACACACCACGTTTCATTTGTTTTGAATCACCTAGAGTGCTCTCATTTGCGCAGAATCACCTTATTTGCAGAGTATTGTGCACCAACTGTGCACCAAAATTTAGCTCCCATCCGCCCGAGTTCAACATTCCTCGCGTCCCATCGGTCGGCCCAAATATCTTCGGGAACGACTCGACACACTTCTTTCGCCAACGCGCCTTTGGCGCAATGAGTGCTTCAAGGGAGTCCACCAGCTTCTCTCGCCGCAGCAGCGGGCCGCTCATCCAGGAAGAGACCAATCCCATCCGTGTTTTCTTCTCGTCGCGTCTGGTCGTCCACAATCGAGTTGCTTGTTGTTGATCTTTGAGTTCCATCGAGGCCTCCGCTGGCTCAGCGCTCCATTGCATATAAGTACGACTTTTCGTCTCTTTAGCGTGCATCTAGCGCGTCATTCAAAAAGAATTTTGGCCATCATCCCTTTGTCCTCATGACTCAGTAGGTGACAGTGGAATACCGAGACGCCACGAATGATCGGATCCGTGAAATCCATGATTAGATCGAGTGATTCATTTGGTGCGAGATTGACTGTATCCATCCATTCAGGCCTGCGCAGGGGCGTTCCCGCCCGTTCGTAGACAAGAAAATGAACCTGATGGATGTGAAACGGATGAATCTCGTTTGTTGCGTTCGTAACACGCCAATGAGCGTAGGTCCCTACCTTCACTCGAGTCATAGGCTCCTCGTCTGGAGCAAACTTCCGGTCGTTGATGTAAAAACCCTTCCTGTCCTCGCTAAACTTCACAGTAAAGTCGGGGGCACTCATCTCCAACCGATCTCGGGTGCGATTTGATAATGGCTTGTATATGGCTTTGTCGTATGGGCCTGCTTGGACGGAATGGGTCGGAGCCGATTCCTTTGCATTAGTTTCAAGATCGGCCAGGACCATGTTCGGGTTCGGATCTCCATCAGCGCCCGTATTGACACACAAGCTACGCAGCGATGTTGTCGAGCCCGGCTTTGGGCCTTCGACGATGACCTCAGCCCGACCACCCGGGGCAAGCAGCACATGGCGAAGTTCTTCGGTATGCCGCTTGGGGTCGTGATATGTGAGAGGCATGCCATCGAGCGCCAAGACGGTCATCGATACAGAATCCAACTCCAAGTCTGCATATAGATCCGGAGAAGCATTCACGATGCGCCAAAACTGCTTCTCCCCGGAAGCTATGGCGATTTTTGGTCGCACAACGCCATTGACCGTAAACACTCGGGTCGCTTCACCGGTTGCTGCGCCACAGCCATACGGTGCAAGTTGCACAACGCTCTTCAGGATCGTGGATGAAGAGTCACCCTGTTCAAGTTCAGCGTCTCGAAGGATTAGAATCCTCTCCCTCATAGTCTTGATCTCGGGAAAGTACCGATCCATTCCGTCGATTACGATTGCGCCCGACATTCCATCGAGATTCTGGCGATAACTCTCTCCATGAGGATGTGGGTGATACCAGTACAATCCGGGAGGCTGATCCGCAGGAATGTCCACCGTGTAGTGCAGCGATTCACCCGGCATGGCGATTATGGTCAGAACATCATCCCCGGGAGCATTTGGCGATGCATGCAAACCATGGAAATGAAGGTTCGTCATGTTCATGCAGGGGCCGTCCACGCAGACCTCGGAAGAACTCTTGGACATCTGGTTGACATATTCCAATCGAATCGCTCCGCCAGGCACCACCCGTACAACGGGAGGAACTCTATGTCCTTCAAAGACAAACGCTCCCTTACCTGTTGCCGGATCGTTGATAGCCTGAAGCTCGAATGAAGTCACAACCTGTGGCGGGTCGGACAACAGTGTGCCGATGGGTGGATGAATGGATTGGCCGTTTGCATTTGCGGTCAAAATGATTGAGATTCCGGCCATTAACCCTATCTCATGTATGGCTCTCAAACTGTGTTTAGCGATCATGGTCTTGTCTTTTCCCCAAAAAGACATAGCGATATGCCTCCGATCCTCCACTCGGATGCATGGCCCTTTGCTGTTGTTCCACTGCTAGTTGAGAAACCATTCAACCAGTCCTTCCAGAGTCGCTTTGCCTTTCGCCAGGCTCACTTCTGATTCCAGACGATCTCGATTCCACGCGTTGTCAACAATCACGCTCCGAAGATCTCGAACACCTACAAGCTGCAACCAAAAGTCCAGATAGGTTGCTTGGTAGTCGAATCGCGAAGGCGGTATAGGAGTACCCTCCAGGAAACGCGAACCGCGCGTATAGACGACGATTGCCTTTTCCACGTTCAGTAGAGGGCCGTACTGTTTGCCGTCGTAGGTAAACAGATAGTTTCGCTGCGCTACGAGATCAATCAATTGTTTGAGCTTGTAAGGTAGACCAAAGTTCCACATGGGAGTCCCTAAGACGATTCGATCGGCGCTCTGAAATCGTTCGATCAACGATTGAATTCGCTCCCACACGTTGGACTCTGCCTCAGTCATCGTTTCGTGCTTCACCGCTTTGTACTTCGCTCCAATTGCCTCGTAGTCGAACTCCGGTAGCCGTTCATGCCAGACGTTCAACGTATCTACAACTATCGAGTCGTTGTCGGATTGGCACGCCTCGATGAATGATTTAGTGAGGTTGATCGAATCGGAAGATTCGCCTCTTGGTGACGACTGAATTTCGAGAAGTTTCACTTGGTCCTCCGGGTGTGCGGATTCCTTGCGGAGTCCGAGCTACTTCGAGGCCGCACGTGCGGCACTCTCGATTACATCTGCAACCTCCTTGGGATGCGAGACGTAGACGCAGTGGCTGGCACCTGCGACTTCAATCATGTGGCTACTAGCCCGCTTCGCATACCAACGTTCCAAGTCCGGGTTGATGGTTCGATCGCTTCCTGCCACTACCATCCAGCTCGGTTTGCTTCTCCAGGCAGCCGTGGTGATCGTCGCTGAGAAATTATCCGCAAAGTTGAGCACCTGTGAGCGCGCCATCAATGCGGCCCGGTCAGCGGGAAGGTCAGCTGCGAACAATTCATGGAATTGCGTCGGGTCAAGATAGGTGAAACCGTCCGACGTTTTCTTTATGGCGCCTGATTTGGCGAGGTCGCTCGGAAAGCGCTTTCCCTCCTCTGACTCTTTCTCGCCGGAATCCGGCATGTGCGCCGCGACATACACCAAGCCGACAACCGATGGATCGGTGCCCGCTTCCGTAATTACGGCTCCCCCATAGCTGTGAGCGACAAGAATGCACGGCCCACTTTGAAGAGCAAGTGTGCGCTTCGTAGCGGCCACGTCTTCTTTAAAGGACGTCTCAGGCTCTTGGACGATGCTGACGTTGTAACCATCTTTGATAAGAATGTCGTAGACGCCTTTCCAGCCGGAACCATCTGCCCAAGCTCCATGCACCAGAACAATATTCTTGACGCCACGCTCGGGTCTCTGCGCTGAAAGCACGCCGCAAGTCAAAAGCAATAAAATGGCGCAAACGGACTGGCAAATTCCTCGCACTGCTCGCATAGGCTTCATCGGATTACTCATTTTTTGCTCCTTTTGTTACGCATCAGCGCTGAACGTTTGTCACGGATAGCCGTTGATCCAGACGTTCAACTTATCCACCACAATTATCGCGGCATTGTCGGATTTGCACGCCTCGATGAATGATTTAGTGAGGGCGGCTTTGATTTCCTGCTCCCCCGTTTATTCGGCAATATGACAAGTGCAATCGAGTGACCCATGCGATGGCGCTGAATTCACTGCCCTTACCGCGTAAGAGCGTGCCGAAAATTCTGAAGTGCCGAAATTTCAGAGGGAACGAATCAGAACGCTAAGGAGGTCAGGATCATACCGGCATGAGGAACGTTCGCTTTTGCGCTGCTTGTCTATCTGGGTTGACGCCCTAAGTGGCACAAAACTTTAGGCACAGTCCCGACTTGCGTGGCTCGCTAACTTTTCAGGTACCACGGCGCGTTGATCACCATGATGCGCTGGTTGCCCTTCAGATACAGCAATGCTTTGAGCACTGACCCACGTTGATTGTGCAAGAATTGAAGGAACCAGTGCCGTTCGACCATCTCCGGAATCATCACAGCGATCTGGCGTCGAGGGTTCGTGCGCTCCAGATACAGCACGTACTTCACGATGGGGTCAATTACAAACCGGTATGGCGACTTCACAACCGCGAGTCGCGGCCCAGTCAAGCCAAGGTCCAACATGGGCTCTTCTACAAGCTTGCGCCAATTCGTCTGCAGTTCGTCCGTCTGTTTTCCAGAACCTACATGAAGCCCGATCACCTCCGACGAAACTGACAATGCAACCCGCAAGCCGTGTCTAGTTACCTCCGACCACCCATCGACCGGCACCACGACAATCGGCGCCCGCATTTCGACGGGATCCAGCGGTTCAGCGCTCGCAATTTCGGCACCCACACGCCGATAATGTCGCTTTACCGTCGTCATGAGCACTACCAAGGAGGGGATCAATAAGAGCGTGATCCAGGCTCCTTCCGCAAATTTAGCAACCAACACGACCCCAACGGTGATTGCGGTTGCAGTCGCACCCAACCCATTGAACAGCATGCTGCGACGTGCCCCCGGCCCCCCCACACGCCTCCAATGGAACACCATGCCCGCCTGCGAAAGCGTGAAAGCGAGGAATGCTCCGATGGCAAACAGCGGGATCAACCGATCCGTGATGCCCCCAAAAAAAGTGAGAAGGACTCCCGAGAACACCGCCAAGACGTAGACACCTTGCGAATAGATCAACCTCCGGCCGCGCGTTACGAAAGAGTCCGGCAGGTAATGGTCAGACGCGATGGCCCGGCAGAGCCGCGGGAAATCCGCAAAGGCCGTGTTGGCGGAGAGGGCCAACACGATCAGCACCGACGCGATAGTGACATAATAAAATGTCCCTTTGCCCGCGACCGCCGCTACCAGCATCGAGAGCACGCTCTCGTAACCTGGCGCACCTGGCTCCGTCGCGACAATTCCGTAGGCGCGCACCAGCCAGGCGACTCCCGCCAGCAATACCATGAGCAACGCAATAATCACCGTCAGGCTGCGCCGCGCGTTTTTCGCGGTCGGTTCCCGGAACGCTTTCGCCCCATTGCTCACGGCTTCGACGCCGGTCATGGCGGTGCAGCCGCTGGAAAATACCTTGAGCAGCAGCCATGCACTCGCGGCCACTGTGGCTTGTGCCATTGCGTGCGGTGGCGCCACCACCGGAATAGGGTGCCCGGCACTGGTTGCAGCTTTTGCGAACCCGGCTGCGATAGCCACGAACAGGCATCCCACAAACAAATAGGTGGGAACTAAGAAAATCAATCCCGTGTCGCGCACGCCCCGCAGATTCACGAGTGTAACGAGGACGAGAATTACCAGACAAAGCGCCAGAGCGTGCGGCTGCCATCTTGGAAGAGCGGAAACCAGTGCTCCCACTCCTGCCGAAATGCCCACTGCCACTAGCAGAATGTAGTCGATCATCAGCGCTGCAGCCGCCAGGAGTCCAGCGAAAGAGCCGAGGTTTTGATGAGCGACGGTGTAAGCGCCTCCTCCGCCAGGATAGGCATCGATCGTTTGGCAATAAGAGAGATACACGATGGCGAGCAAAGCGATGATGCTCGCCGTGATCGGCACGATATAGCCAACGCCGGCCAGGCCTAGGGGAATCAGTAGCGTGAGCGCTGCTTCCGGCCCGTACGCCGCCGAGCTCAACGCATCAAGCCCGAAGATCGGGATGCCCGCTGCGGGGCCGATGCGCTCGGCACCTTCTTCACGTGTCGCGAGAGGTCTTCCCAACAACAAATCAGTGAGAGACATGGTTACCGCCGTTCACCAAACGCTGGATCAAAACTTTGTTTGGGTTTAGTCAAGAGCGTTGCCGGGGGACAGAGATGTTTTCTGCTTCTCCGTCGACAGTGCCTTTTGAACTGCTGCAAACATATTGCGAAGACTGGCTGCCAGTTCGACGATCTCGCCCTTCCCTTGAACATCGAATTCAATCTCGAAATCTCCGGCCGCGGCGTGGTCGATGGATTTCTTGAGTTCGAGCAAAGGCTTGACCACTTGGCGGGGCAAAATAAAACTCACCCAGATGCTTGTCAGCAAGGTGATGGCTGAAACGATGCCGACCGACCGCTCCGCTTGTCGAATCAAGTCCCCGGCTTCCGCATGCTCTTTTCGCACCTTATCCCAATTGCGCGATTCCAGTTCTGACGCAATCTTCAGGACTTCCTCGCTGGAGTCGTTTAGATCCGACGTAACTTTTCGCAACTTCGGATTGTCCTGCTGGGCCGTTCGTATGATCTGCGAGTCGAACGAATCAATTCGTTTTCGCAGTTCCTCAACAAGTTGATCGCGCCTGGTCCGATTGGCCCTCCTAAGCAATTGGTCAAGGTCGCCTTCATAGGCTGTGACCACGGCTTGAATGCGATCCCCGGAGCCTTTGCTCGACTCTTCAAGCGTCGCTAAACCTGCTTCTAGACGTTGTTGGTAGAGCGCGAGCGCGTGCGACGCCATTTCAACATCGTCCTCCTCGTCTGCCTCAATCACCCGGATTTTATCCAGGTCCTCTCGCGTCAGTTCTACTTCCTGACGATTCGAATCGAGATATTTGGGATCGTGCAAAAGAAGATAGTTCCTCGCGGATCGGCGAGCCTTCAGCATCTCGATGGAAGCCTGCTGCGAGAGAGTCGCTGCCGGTGCATCGACGTTAACAATTCTGTCTAGAATGTGGCCCATTCGAAACAGATAGTAGACAGCCAAGCAGAACACTGGAACGAGAATCAACCTAACGAGGGCCAGGCTGTAAGCAGTTCTCTTTTGTAATGAATTGCCAGGAGCCAGTATCCTGAATGTTTTTCGAATCCCAAATCTCACGTTCCAGCTCCTAGAATCGGGGGGGCCCCCGAGCGCCTTTGTCACCGAAGATTCCGCTCAACTTTCGCCGGGGTCAGGCCGCACCAACAAGCGCAGCCTTTCGCATTTGGCCACGTTCATCTCTTGAACGTCTAAATGGAGTTGGCCGAGCCTTTCGGCCATGAATTCCCAGCCGCTCGCTCAAATCCCGATATAGATTTCGCCGTGCGCGGAATACCCGCGCCTTGACTGGGCCTTCCGCGACATTAAGGACTTCTGCGGTTTTTCCAGTGGTCATCTCCGAAATCTCGTGCAGATAGACCACCCTCCGCAGTATCGGATTGCCTTCCATCGAATCGACCGTGTGGTAGTACGTTGTCTCGGGTTTCAGTTTTGGGACGCCCCTATTTCTTCGAAGAGCCTGGAGGAAATTGCTTAAGCAATTTCTCGACGCCTTTATTCAGGTTCTGGATGTTCTTGTTGGAGTTGCTCGAGATCGTGTCACTGGAGCTGCCTCTCCATACCAGTCGCTTCGTCTTCGTGTCGAACAGATCGACCACCAACGTCCCTACCTTGTATGTATCTGTTGTTGTCGTTGCCTCGCCAAAGCCACCGCCTCCAAAACGTCTCCAACCCCAGCCTCCTCCAAACCCGTCGTAGAAGGTATTGAGAGTCTGCTGATCGTGGGTCATCTCGATGGCGATGATCGAAATATCGCCGCCTGAATCCACCTGGGTCCATCCTTTTGCGGCCAAAGCGGCGTTTACGGAGTTCTTAATTCGGTCGACAAACAGAGGGTCTTGCGTCTTCACGCGCTCCCATGAGTAGGTATGGTATTGGTCGAAGTTCGCGCTGCGGTCATAGTCGGTCTTTACTTGCTGTGCCGACGCCCTGTCTGCGAACAAATACAGCATCCCAATCAAAACGAACATAATTTTTTGCATTTTCATAACTCCTCCTTTTTTGAAATTTCGATAGAACATCGTTCATCGACCCGTTATGCGAATCAGCATTTCTTGACCGCTATTCAAGGTGATCTTCTGATGTCCGTGGAAAGCCGTTGTTCCTAGCCCCCCGGCTCCGCCGATTACTGAACCGATTCCCGCGCCCTTCCCGCCCCCGAAGATTCCGCCCAGCAATGCTCCGGCTCCCGCCCCGATCACAGTGTGCTCGATAGTTTTGCGGCCTCGCCCACCCGATTCGATGGCGCCTTCCACATTTACCTTCTCACCCGAAGGCGCGTGATAAAGCTCTACAATTTCGGCGTGAATCGGCGCCCGGCGTCCGTCGGGCATGACCAGCCGGTCGAACCGCAACACCATGCTGGTATGGCCCTTGATCTTGCCCGACATGTCAATTTGCGTGATGTGACCGTAGACCCGGGCGTTCCGGTAGTCGCCCTCGTCGACGACGGTGGCACTGAAGGGGTCACCGACTTGGGAGTCGGTGCTAGTTAGTGTGTCATCGAGGCGAATCCGCAGTGCTACGTGATCTGGAACGCTGAAGCTCTGGGTCGAGCCAAGCAGTAAAGAGGAGGTAATTGTGACCAGTGCCACAACTAAACCCAGGCCCGCGGCATAGCCCAGAAGCTCGAATCTCTTCAGACGATTACCCACCGATGCTTCTCCTTTTATGATCACCACTCAGCGCGCCAGCCAGAACGCATACCGAATCGCTTGGAACATGGTCAACTGATGGTTTGCCCGGAGAATGCGATACCAATCGAGAATCGATAGCCGCGTCATAGTTGCGCCTTCCTTCGGTGGTTACTCTGCTTCGAGCGGAGGTTGCGGTGATTGGGTCGCGACAAGGCAGCTTCTCTCCTGTTGCGGCGCCCGTTTCTAGATTCAACAAACAAATAGCGGACGGCTTTGGGCCGACTCAGCCCCAAACGCTCAGCCAGCTTCCGACGGAGCAATCGTCGTGCGCGGAAGGCGCTCGCCTTTACCGTTCCCACAGGAAGTCCGAGAGCCTTTGCTGTCTGCCTCGTGGTCAACTCATCGAGTTCCCGCAGCTGAACTACCTTCCCCAGAATGGGCTTCAGTTCTCCAATTGCCGTACTCAAGATGTCGCGGAGCTCCCGCGCCTCGCACAACTGCTCCGGGGTTACCGCGGCGTTGTGGGTTTCAACAGGCATGTCCTCATTTTCTTCAACTTTGCTTTCTTCCATGGACACATGGCCCAGGCGCCGCTTCCGGAGCAGCATCAGCGCATCATTGATCGCGATGCGAGTAAGCCAGGTGGAAAAACATGATTGCCGATGAAATCCCCTTAGATGAACATATGCATGCTCGAAAGCCTGTTGCGCTGCATCTTCAGCGTCCTCCTGGTTGCGGAGGACGCGCCACGTAACACGCAACACCCTGGGCTGATGGCGTTCAAACAAGACGCCGAACGCCGCGGACGAACCGTTAAGGGCCTCTTCCACCAAAAGGTGATCCTGAGTTTCGGTCAGTCTGGCTTCCGAGATATCCGGCCTCTCTACCTTTTCGGTTCGAGCTGCTGTTTCGAGTCGCATCTTTCCCCCTCGTGGGCTTGTTTCTGGCGTTCGTCTAAGCACTTCTCGACGCTCAACACGTACATCACCGGGCAATGAACACGGCGGCTTCGCTCGGCTTTGTGAACGCGACCGCAAATCCTCCATAGCCAAGCATCTATACAATTCGTCTTTAAAGCCTGCCCAAAAAATGCAACGCTGACTCCGCTTTCCCTTATACGGCCGCTCCCTGTGCTGCTGGGATCTTAAGGAACGCGAGCAACGCGGCATTGATTTCGCCTGCGCGAGTTGTACACATCCCGTGTGGCGCACCTGCGATGACTTTCAGCGTCGCGTTTTTGACGATTTTCGCGGTCAGGAGACCGGAGTCGGCGATCGGAACGATCTGGTCGGCGTCACCGTGCAAAACCAACGTCGGGACATCGATCTTCTTGAGGTCCCCGGTGAAGTCGGTCTCGGAGAATGCCTTGATGCAGTCGTACGCACCGACGATGGAAACCTGCATTCCTTGTCGCCAAAACGAGTCCCGCACGCCTTCGGAAATCTTCGCGTCCGGCTTGTTGTAGCCGTAGAAGGGCAGGCTCAGATCCTTGAAGAACTGAGAGCGGTCCGCCACCACGCCAGCGCGGATCTGGTCAAATACCGACAGGGGCAGGCCACCCGGGTTGTTCTCCGTCTTCAGCATGATCGGCGGCACTGCACCAATGAGGACGGCCTTCGACACGCGCTTGGATCCGTGCCGGCCAATGTAACGCGCAACTTCGCCCCCCCCAGTAGAGTGCCCAACGAGAGTGATGTTCTTCAGATCGAGCTTTTCGATGAGCGCGGCCAGGTCATCCGCGTACGTGTCCATCTCGTTGCCATTCCACGGCTGGCTGGAGCGGCCGTGGCCTCGGCGGTCGTGGGCAATGGCGCGATAGCCTTTTTGGGCGAGAAACAACATCTGCGCGTCCCACGCGTCCGCATTCAGTGGCCATCCATGCGAGAACACCACGGTTGGTCCAGCTCCCCAGTCTTTGAAGTAGATTTTCGTTCCGTCTTTCGTGGTGATCGTATTCATTTCCGTTTCTCCTTGGTCATTCCCATGTGGATTTGGAGCGCTCACCGTTTCTAACCACACTTAAGCGTTTGGGTTGGCAAAAACTTCGCCGATGTGTGCGCGGATTTCGTCGTAATACTCGGGGTGGTTCACGAGAATCGCGGAAATCTCTTGAGCGAGTGGGCTTTCGGCGGCCCATTTCTTTTGTTGGTCAGGAAACAGTGGTTCCGTGAGTGGCTTCGCCTCTTGTAGCAAGCGCATCAACTCGAGATGATCCGGGTTTTCGTTTTCACTCATTTTGAGTCCGCCAGATGCCTTGGTAGCAAATTGGTCCATGACTTTGTCCCTCCAGTTTTAGGTCCCTGCGGATTGCCGCTGCCAGATGACGCCCACCCTATACAAGTGCAATCGAGCGGCCAACGCGATTGCGTTGAATCCACTGCTCTTGCTGCAGAAGATCGTGCCGAAGATTCTGAAGTGCCGAAATTTCAGAGGGAACCAATCAGAACGAGAAGGCTCGGCCTGTCATGCAGATGAGAACGAGTTTACGCGCGCGTCAAAATGATGGGATTCGAACTACGCCATTTCTTTGAGCTCTACTCGATGATGTTTGTGAAGGTGCCCGGTTGCCGGCGATGAGGTTGAGCTCAGCCAACTGGAAGCGCTCATCTTCCGACGTGACGAGTTCGGCTCCGCGGTTCAACTGATTGACGATCGCGAATACCGCCTCCTCACGCTTTTCGGGCGGAGTGTGCACCTTAAGCAATCGCGCAGTATCAGTATGATCAAAAGCAGCGCGGCCCCGAGCATCCCAAGCGCTTTAAAATGAAGGACCATTGCCGCTCCCGTCCCAGCACCCAAGACAAAAGCAGCCCAAATTCCGCAGAGAAGGCGCATTTTGGAGTCGGGAGCTCTCATCGGCGGAGGCGCCTCTCCAGAAGCGTATTTTTCAGCTTCGGTAGAGATTAGGCTTGTAATCATCCCGGTGAGATACGTCGTGTGAACGCTGATGCCACCGACGCGACGAAATGCTCCATTTTGCAGCCCGAGCGCCAGAGAGACAAAGATCACAAATATTGCAACTCCGTGGGCCACATCTGATGCCAGCACCAAAGAAGCAGCTAGTATCAGAATCACTTCCATTCCCATGACCCTAGGAAGAAACAGCGCCGATGGCCACGCCTTGGAGGGGCGGGCGATCAGCACACTGAGGGGAACCCCTATCAAAAAAGTGACAATGGCCGAGAGATGTCCGAACGTGGCCCGCCAATCGTGAGCAGTCACTGCAATTGCCCCTAGCACCAAATTGCCGGTCACATGTCCAGTGAACGTCTTGGCGAGCACGAAGCCAGCGGCGTCGCCATATCCGCCAACAAAAGCAAGCCCAAAGGAAAGCCAAGTGTCAGTCAAGCGGATGTTTGTAGGCACAATTTCCCCTTGGAGATTGCTCAGCTCCCATCGTCAGATCCGCGTAGCGATCCGGCAGGAACCCCATCTCCGACATTGCGCAACTTTTCGAGACACAGAAGCCTCCGTTCGGAAATGAAGTTCCGACTTTTACAATCAGACTCGATACGCTACGTGAACGGAACGGCTTCGAGCTCCATTTACCTGCTTATCCAAAGTATTGCCGGCACCGTAATCGCGAGGGCGAGCGTTGAGATCAAAAGCATAGACGCCGTCTCCGACTGGGCCGCCTTATATCGCGCTGCAAAGAGCACGACCACGGTAGCCAGAGGAAAGCTGCAACACACCAGTGACTCACGCGCGAAAGGGCTAATGACGTGTAAGAGATGTAGTAGCGCGAACAGCACCGCGGATTGGACGGTGATTCGAGCAAGTGAACCCGCGAAGACTCCAGGCGAAATGCGCACCGGATGAGATGCCAAGACGAGACCTACAGCAAAGACCGCCACACCAGAAGTGGCAGAGCCAATCAACTCGAAACAGCTCGCCACCACAGCTGGAAGATGGATGCCCGCAAGGACAACAGCAATTCCGAGAATCGGCGCCCACAGGAGGGGTGATTTCAGGCCAGCATTCAACCCCGTTAGAACGGCGCTCGGCTTTGAAGGGCCCGTCGCGGCCTGCTGATTCTTCGCCGCCGCATCCATCTCCAGCAGAATGACCGCCGGCGGGACCGTTAGATTAATTGCCAGAGCCACGAGTCCCACCGTCCCCGCGCTGGTAGGGCCCAGGATTGGTCCGAGAACGGCCAGGCCAAATACGGGAGTGGCGGATGTCGATAGCATGAGCGCATAGATGATCGAAGGGGTGCCGTGCAGAGATTTCACGAATCCTAGAGCGAACCATGCGATCAAGAAAAGTCCGGCATGAGACAAAATCAAGGCCAGGACGAGACGACCCTGCTGTAGAAGGAGATCCTTGGGGATGTCAGTCATGCTGACAAACAAAGAAGCTGGCAGGGCAAACGACAGCGCAAGCTTGCTCAACCCCGCGGCCTGGTCCTCATCGAAGGCATTGCGCTTGCCGGCGAAGTAACCCAGCGCGAGAACAAAAAATACCGGAAGTAGTGCGCTTACAAGTCCGCCGATGTTCATGAGTGATTCCTTTCTACGCTCTCCCTAGAACTCGATCTTCGTTCTGAATCCGAAGACCACTGCGCGCTGCGCGCCTCCTCCGACGTTTGCATAGTACTGAACCACAGGCTGCAGAAGGAGCATTGGTAAAACATCCAGCAGAGCGTTGAACTCAACGCCCTGCTCGGTCTTCCAAGCCGCCGTGCCGGGCGGAAGAAACTGTGAGCTCAGACTGTTTCGCACATAGCCAAGCGACATGGTGTTGTGAATGTGCATGGGCAGCGGCTCGTTGAAGCGCAGTCCCGCGGTCAGCAAGGTGTTGTTGCGATTGATGCTCGCGGGACTCCAGTCATATGCAAAAGTTCCATCCAGTCCTTTGTCGCCGTTCGGGTCCACTCTCCAAAGCGCTTGGCTCGCCATCCAATACAGGAGGTAATTTCCCCGCTGCGGTTTCGCGCTCGTCGGCGAAGCGAACTTTCCCGGATTGTAGGAAGCGCCGAACTGATACAGACCGGAATATCCCTTTCGAGTTTCCACGTTGTCGAAGGCCCGGACTGACGTCGCCTTCTTGCCCGGAGTAAACCCAATCTCCGAAACACTCATTGGAGTTCCATTGAATTGGGGAACGAGGCCAGTGGGGTTTTGCGAATACGGCGAGCTCACCGCGGCCAGCACCATCGATTTCAGGTAGAAGTTCTGGATGGGTACAACCCGGACCTCCAACGCCGGCGTTGAGGGAGGATCGAAAGACTCAAAGTCCGTGAACAGATTACCCAACGCGTAGCCCATCGGCTCGAAGATGAAGGACGCCGCGTAGTGCTGGGCTCCGTAGAAATCCTGACCCGCGAACTGACCCACGCGCACAGTAAGACGCTCACTCAGCCATCGCTTTTCGATCCACCACGAATCGAGTCGGTATGTATTCCCGCTGGACATCCCGCTGGGGCTGGTCAGAAGACCGAGGTACGTTCCGAGATTGCCGCCGCCCTGCCACAGTGCGGTTGCATGGAAATACAGATCGTGCCATCCGGTCAGCTTTGCGAGATCAATGTCCACCGTTCCGCGGAATCTGTTCCAACTAGCAAATCGTTCTGGCTGCACGCTCTTAAGGTTCCAAAGGGAATCGCTGACATACTGAAAATCGAAGCTCACACCGCGCTCTTCGAGGCGTGTCCGCTCACCTCCCCAATCCCCAAAGAGATGCCCGTGCGGGCCTTGGCCCGTTTCATGACTGTCCGGGCCGGGGAGCGGTTCCTGTTGCGCCGTCTGTGAACGAACCGGCAAAGCGAACAGGCTCAGGCCGAACGATAGCGAAAACAGAACCAACATTGTCGAGCGCACAAGCAAGACTTCTCCTCAGCGCCAAAGACGATTGGTCTGGCGTCCGTGTGACAACCCGATTGACTGAAACGAATTCGTGGTGCGGCGAACCTATTAGGCTCGCCGCACGTACTTAGACTGTGGCCGTTAATCTCGCTGTTTCGTTCACATATTCCGGCTTGTAAACGTGTTTACGGATGAACGCAATCATGTCCGTTGGGCGAGGGACGGTGGCCAGGCCGGAATCGAAGACCAGTTTTGCAACTCGCGCGGCTGTCTGGATTTCGGACTCGAGAATATCCGACTGCAACGGATACAAAAGGCCCTGCTTGAGTAAATCGGGCGGCACCTGGTCTGCAACGGCTTGGCCAGCTTCAATGAACATCTCGTCAGTGACGCGTTTCGCCTGGGTGGCAAAGATCGCCATGCCGACGGCCGGGAAAATGTAGAAGTTGTTCGCTTGGCCTGGCAGGAATGTTTGGCCGTTATAGTGGACCGGCGGGAACTGCACACCGGCTGCGTAGATCGCTTTACCCTTCGACCAGGTATAGGCTTGTTCGGGAGTACATTCGGCATGCTCAGTGGGGTTCGATAGCGCAAGGATTACTGGTCGCTCGTTGATTCGCGCCATAGCCTCGATCACCTTTTGATTGAACGCCCCGCCAATCGTGCTCACTCCGATGATCGTGGTGGGCTTGAGGCTCTCGATGGCAGCAACGAAATCCCGCGTTGGCGCATGCTGGTGCGCATACGGCAACTGGAAATCGAAGAGATCCTTGCGGCTGGACTCCAGCAGCCCGTTGACATCGAACATGTAGACCCGGGACTGCGCTTCCTTGAGCGTCATGCCTTGCTTCACGAGCGCGGAACACAGCAGATCGGCAAGTCCAATGCCGGCCGAGCCGGCGCCGAGGAACAGGTACTTTTCATCTTTGAGTTTTGTGCCCTTGACCTTGGCCGCGTTAATCATCCCTGCCAGGGTGATGCCGGCCGTACCTTGCACATCATCGTTGTAGACGCAGTACTTGTCGCGATAGCGCTGCAGCAGGTGCACAGCGTCCTTGCCGGTCCAATCTTCGAAGTGAATGCAACACTTTGGGAACACTTCCTGCACTGCTTGAACGAACTCGTCGACAAAAGAATAAAGATCCTCGGTGGCAGGACGCGTCTTGCGCATTCCCAGATACAAAGGATCATGCAGGTATTGCTCGTTGTTGGTACCCGCGTCGAGGTACATGGGCAGCAGGTACTGCGGAGGCACTCCGGCGCAGGCCGTGTAGAGCTGCAGCTTGCCAATGGGGATGCCCGCACCGTTTGCCCCCAAATCGCCGAGCCCAAGAATTCGGCCGCCATCCGTGACACAGATGAACCGAACGTCCTTCTGCGGCCAGTTTTTCAGAATTTCCTTCACCTTGCCGCGCCGCGTAATCGACAGATACATGCCACGCGTCTGGCGGTAGATATGGCCGAACTTCAGGCATGCCTCACCGATGGTCGGGTCGTACACAATCGGGAGAAAGCGCGCCGGGTCCGACATCACCGTTCGATAGAAGAGCGTCTCGTCGTGATCGAGCAGATTCATTAAGTAGATGTAACGCTCGAGGTCTGTGTCCTTCTTGCTCAGTTGGAGCATGACCCGCTGCAACTGAATTTCATCGGTCTCCGTTACATCAGGAACGAGCCCAACAAGCCCGAGTGCTTGTTTTTCCGCCTCAGTGAAGGCGGTCGACTTGTTGAGCGATGGATCGCGGAGCAATTCGATTCCGTGCTTGGCAGTGCTAGTCATTTTGATTACCTCTCTTTCGTTTTTTTTAGTTCGGGACCCGGTGATCCTGTACCACAATCAGACAGCGGCGGTCGCCACGTAGGGTGTGACCATTTTTTTTGGGTCGACAACTCGATCGAATTCGGCCTCGGTCACGAAGCCGAGCTTCAACGCGGCTTGCTTCAGCGTAAGGTCGTTGTCCATAGCGTAGTGCGCAATCTTGGAAGCCTTGTCGTAGCCAATGATGGGCGAGAGCGCTGTCACCAACATCAGCGAACGCTCGACGTATTCGTTGATCTTCTTCAAATTGGGCTTCGTCCCCTCGACCAGGAACTTACGGAAGTTCGTGCAACTGTCGGTCATGAGCGTGATGGAGTGCGTGACGTTGTAGATGATCAGTGGTTTGTAGACATTCATTTCGAGGTAACCGCCAGCGCCACCGAGGCCCACAGCTAAATCATTCGCCATCACTTGGACGGCGACCATCGTGAGCGCTTCCGCCTGGGTTGGGTTCACTTTGCCCGGCATGATCGAGGAGCCCGGTTCATTTTCCGGAATCACCAGTTCGGCGAATCCAGCGCGCGGACCGCAGGACATGAGGCGAACGTCGTTGGCGATCTTGTACAGCGACACGGCCAAGGTCCGCAACGTGGCGGAAAGTTGCACTTGAGCGTCGTGAGCGCCTTGCACCGTGAATTTGTTCGGTGCGGTCACGAACGGTAACCCGGTGAGCTTGGCGATCTCGGCCGCTGCAGCTTCGGCGAAGCCTGGCGCTGAATTGATCCCGGTGCCGACGGCCGTGCCACCGAGCGCAAGACGGTAGACGCCCTTCAGCGCGTCTTCGATCCGATCGAGATCGTCAGCGAGCACGCCTTCATAGCCCGACCACTCCTGCCCAAGAGTGAGTGGCGTAGCATCTTGCATGTGTGTGCGGCCGATCTTGATGACATCTTTCCACTGCTCAACTTTCTTAGCGATCGCGTCGTGCAGCGCCTTCACAGCTGGGATCAGCCCCTGCTTCACATTGACCGCCGCCGCGATGTTCATTGCGGAGGGAAACGAGTCGTTGGATGACTGAGCCATGTTGACGTGATCGTTGGGGTGAACCGGCGTCTTGCTCCCCAACGGCGTGCCGGCGATCTGGCAGCAGCGGTTGGAGATCACTTCGTTCACGTTCATGTTGAACTGCGTACCGCTGCCCGTCATCCACACATGCAGCGGGAACATGTCGTGATGCTCGCCCGCGAGAATCTCGTCGCAGACTTGAACAATCAGATCGTGGCGTTTCTGGTCGAGCCGCTTGCTGGCATGGTTGGCATTGGCGGCGGCTTTCTTCAAGGTGGCATAGCCGGTGATCATTTCGCGGGGGATCAAATCTTTGCCGATGCTGAAGTGCTCAAGCGAACGCTGAGTCTGCGCGCCCCAGAGTTTGTCAGCCGGAACATCTACTTCGCCGAGGCTGTCTGTTTCCTTGCGAATTTCCGTCATTTTGTTTTCTCCTTTGTCTATTCATCCGCTTGGTGGCCAAGATTTGTCGATTCCAGTCCGAGTTGTGGGGGCATTGATCCGGAGCGCGCCGGGCAACCTACTTCCGGCGGGCTGCTCAAGGTATTGAAGAGCGGCAGTGCGAGCTTTCTGCTTGTCCGAGAGGGCGACGGCATCTTCGAGATCGATGATGAGTGCGTCGGCATGTACCTCAGCCGCGCGGCCAAACCGATCGGCTTTCGTCGCGGGCGTGAACAGCCAACTCTTCAACGAAAGAATCGACCTGCGCGTTTTGGGTACTGGCATAACTACTCCTCAAACTCTTGACATCCGCCCGATACAAATGCAATCGAGCGGCCAACGCGATTGCGTTGAATCCACTGCACTTGCTGTAGAAGATCGTGCCGAAGATTCTGAAGTGCCGAAATTTCAGAGGGAACCAATCAGAACGAGAAGGCTCGGCCTGTCATGCAGATAAGAACGAGTTTACGCAGATGCCGACAGGATTATGGAAGTCGAATCACAGTTCGAGGAGATCGCACCAAGGACTGAGCTGAAGTACGCCAGCAAGGCATGCGTTGTTCTTTAACAGCCAAGCCCACAGTGACAAAGGGGAGATGACTGGCGCGGTCGAAGGGAACACACACATTACGAGTAACAAGATTCCGTCATCGTCCCCGACGGTCGTGTCAATCGGATGGCAAGAGACTTGCGCTTCGCTGCAGGTTGTGTGAGGTCGCTCCTTAGATGTCGTTATCCAGAGACGACGTCACGTTTTCAATGCTGCGGGACAGAGCAAGAAAGGTTCGCAGTTCTGGTGCAAGTAATCCTTGCGGTCCTTTGGAACAGCAAGACAGGACCTTCTTTTCTAGGTCCCCGAATGCATCTTCGAAGTCGTCTTTCCTCTCCGATGCTTTGCCCTCCAGCCGGTCGGCCATACCATCCACCACATCGGCGAGGCCTTTATCGAACTCTTGTTGCGCCCTAGCCACCGGCGCAGGCAATTCAAAACCGGGAAGCCGGACGCGGTATCTCCACAAGGTAACTCGCGTTATAAAAAGCATCCGCAGCCGCGGCTGCCACCGCACGATTCGACCGCGCAAAGCAAGGTCCTGCAGCCGCGCAGGGCCGAGTTCGAGTAGGAGGCCATCGGCGAGCGCTCTCACTTGGTCGAAACTGCTGTTGATCATTTCACGCAGCGAATAGGTCTGTCCGACGGCAACCTTCGGATCTTCCGAAACTGGTTCTCGTATGAGTTGGGCGAGTAATCGCAGGCTGGAAATAAACGTTTTTTTCATTTCCACCGCAATAGGTGCACTCCAGAGCCGGTCAAATACAAGCCACATCATGCATAGTCCGAGGCCGACCCCAACGATTCGGTCCCTTGCCGCAGCGAGCGATGTCTGCCTCGCGAACTCTTGAAGGTTAATGAGGCAGAAGACCACAGCGATCTGAAATCCGAAATATGACAATCGCGGGCTTGATGTCATGAACCATGAGACCAGCGCCATGACAAGTACGAAGAAGATTGCGAATCCGCCAATCGAATCGAGATGCGGGAGAATGAATATCTCCGAGCCTATCCCTATAAGGAGCCCGCCCACCACGAACGCGGCGAAGCGCAGAATCTGTCTTTGTCGAGAGGCTCCGACAGCGGAAATCGCCGTCAACAGGCACGTGGCTATAGCGGGTGCGCCGATGTTTGGCCACGCGATGGAGTTATAGATGATGTAACAGCCACTGGCCGCCAAGCACCCTCGTAGTGCGAACTTAAGATGCTCAGGGTTAACGAATGCATCTGGAGCCAAGAGTTTCGATTGCAGCGCGTCGGGCGAGGGTGGCAGGTGCACTTTCGTCGACTCCGAATACAACGCTAGTGGGATGAGCGAAACCGTATGCTGCATTTCGTGCAATAGCGGAACATGGGAGGGGGCATGGTCAGGGTCAAAGTGAATCGGGCTCGAGATTCGCCGATTCATTAGATCGGTGCGAATGATTGCGACGGCCATCCCCAAGGTACGCAATTGCTCCGCATCGGTATCAGTAAGCTCGAAGCTGAGTCCGGTCAAGGTGGCGGTAATGTCGACCAATCTTCCAACCAGCGCAACGACACCACTCATCTGTGCCCTGTAGTGGGTCGAATAGTCCGCGCGGCGGAGAAGCCCCCGCAAACTCGAGGTTCCAAGCATGCCGAACCTGATGATTTTCTTTTTACTTGGGTCATCTGGAGGACAGCGTTTGGCGTAACAAACCAACAGACTCTCGACCGCAGACAACCGTTCCGCGATGGGCAGCACAATATCGTCGCCTGGATTCACGCGAGCAAACGCCAGCTCTATTGCCGCAGTAACCAGAGCTCCTACCGATACCGCCAAAGTGAGCCAGAGCGTATCTTCGACATTAGTTTCGGCGGAGACATGCCGTTCCCATATCGGAATGCCGACAGCGATCACCAGGGCGAATGTTGAAGCCGCGCCGTAATTTGTCATCGCACTGAGTGCATAAAAAGTCAGAACGAATGAAGCAATCACCCAGAGAAAATGTAAGATGGGAACGCTGATAACGAAGCCCGCCGAAATCAAAACATAGGCTCCCCCAACCCCGACAAAGAGGAATGTTGTTCCAGCTGATTGCAGCGTGGCCCTTGGGCTTGCGCGCGAAATGATGAGTGTATAAATCGCAGCCTCGAAGGCATAGGGAATACGAAAGGTCTCGCAAATAATCATGACCAGCGCCGCGGCAATTACCATCCGCGCTACTATTCCTGCCCGGCCTGGATATGGAGCGAGCTCCTCCTTGAGAAAATCTAGGAACCAAGGTAGAGCGCCGGGCGATTCGTGTAGGCTTTGCGCAATTGTGGCCATTCTCAATCTCCGCGAATTGTGACAACGGCGGACTCGCCGACTCGAAATAATTCGGGGGAGGGATTTTGCACGCGGACCCGAACCGGATATCTCGAAGCCAAATGCACCCAATTGAGGGTTCGTTGCGCGTCCGGAAGCCCGGGTTCCAGGCGGCCAAAGACATCCGGATCAGGAGTAACGCCAAAACCCACGCTGTCCACAACACCAGTAAATCGCAGACTCGGTTTCGACAGAACGTAGACGTCGGCCCGCATACCAGGCACGATGTGTTGGAGTTCGCCTTCGCGGAAGTTACCGATCGCCCACCAGGTCCGCGCGTCAATCAGAGTGAATACCTGTTGCCCCACATGGGCGTAGGCACCTTCGGAAAGATTGAGATTTGTTACTAGCGCATCGAACGGCGCATAGACCCGGCAGTTTCCGAGGTTATATCGCGAGGTCTCCACGGCAGACGCTCGCGCGCCGCGTTGATTCGTTAGTGGATCAAGCGTGGTGACAGCGTGCTGGGCTTGCTCGTGATAGGCCTTGCTTTCGTCCACGACGGATTGGGACCGTTCGTATTGCGCCAAAGCCGACTGAAGTCCAGCCTGCGAAAGCCTTAGTTGTGACTCTGCTTGTTTCAGAGCTTCTCCCTCGGCGGTTTCTGAAGTTCTTGCTCGGTCCACCTGGTCTACCGTGACGAACTGTCTTGTGAGAAGAGGTTCGAGACGATGCAGGTTGTTACTCGCATAGGTCCATTCCGCCTTTGCTCGGTTCACGCCCTGCTCAGCAATGGAGACATCCGCCCGGGCCTGATCGACCGCGGCTGCCCATCGGTTTACGTCTGACTGCGAGCTGTGGATGCCTGCCTGCGACACGGAAACCGCGCTCACCAGTGCTGCAATTCTGCGCTGTTCGTCTGTAATTTGGCCTTCGAGAGCAGCCTGCTCGGAAAGCGCGCGTTCGAGCGCATACTGATAAGGCCTCTCGTCGATCTCGAACAGCAGATCGCCCTTTCTTACAAACTGGTTGTCACGCACATTCAGTCGCACGATCGGCCCGTCGACTTGCGGCGCGATACCAATGAAATTGGCAAACACTTCGGCATCATCCGTCCGTGGATAGTGGTTGGCGCGGTAGAGTGCCAGCAGCCCGAGCAGGGCTGCGGCTACTGCGATGGCCACGCTGATTCGGCGGCTAAGCACCCTCTGCGGTCTGGAATTTGTCTCGAGATTCATAGTCCCTGTTCCTGCCTACCTAGTGAAAGAAAATCAGCCACAACGCAAACGTGAACAATGCAGCGAGGCTCGGATAAGCCAGTACCGCTAAATCAAGATTCATGTGGAACCGCAGCAGCACCAATCGCGTGAGGGCGGTGAGCAGAACAGCCAGGGTCAAGCAGACGAGCCACGCCGGGAAAAACGACCCCAGGACATCGACGGAAGGGGCCCGTGAGCAACTGGCAAGTGGCAACGCGGAGAGCGAGGCTAAGAACCCGAGCCTCACACTTCGACGTTTCCCGGTGGCGCGCATGGTCAAGGCCGCCTCGATGCTGGTTGAATCGAATCGCCCGTTCGGAACGCCAGATCCGCCAAAGCGATAAGCACTTGGGTGCGGGCAAGTACGTCCGTTGAGCGTGCCTGTGCAAGTGTCCGCTGGGCCGCCGTGACATCCAAAAAGTTGCGCAGACCGTAGTTATAGGATTCAAGAGCGGAATTGTAGGACTGGCTGGCGGCGTCCAGTAGCGCGGTGGCTGCCTGGCGCTGGCGAAAAGCGGTGTTCAGGTTTGAGTAAGCTGCCCAGACTTGGTTGGCAATCTCATCGCGCGCGGCGTTGGCTTGCGCTTCTGCCGAGCGGACGTTCGCTTCGGCTTGCACAACCTTGTTTTTTCGAGCACCTGCATCAAACACCGTCCAGTTCAGACTTAAACTCAATCCGCCCGTGAGGCCGGCTGTGTGTCCCCAGGGTAGGGTTTGCTGCAACCCATACAGGGACTGCGCAACCGGGCTGACATTAACACTCAGGGAAGGATAGTAGGCCGCGCGCGCCTCCTTCACCCTAGCGTTCGACGATCGTATCTCGGCCACCAGCCGCATGAGGTCGGGACGTTGTCCCAGGGCGCGATTGATGGCCAGGTCCACCGAGTCGCCAATCGAGTCGGGAGTCGGCAGCTCCATGAGAGTTTTCACGTGAATCGTCGCCGTTGGAGAGGTTCCGAGCGCGGTTGCCAAATTTCCTTGCGCAATCTCTTCCGCACCTAGCACGGCTTGCAGTTCGTATTCTGTCTGTGCGGTTGCGCTTCGGGCTTCCAGTACGTCGGGAAGGGTCGCCAAGCCATTCTTCAATCGCTCTTCCACGGATTGCTGCACGGCCTGGGCATTAGACAGACTGGCTCGGGCGGCGTCCTCCTGACCTGACGCATTTAGGAGCTGATAGTAGGCTTGCTCGACCTGGTAAATGACTCTGCGGTGTGTGTCATTAAACACGAAGTTCGCTGCCAGGACTTCCGCTCTGGCGTCAGCAATTCGGCCTGCCCGCGCACCAAAGTCAAAGACCGTATAGTTGAGATCCAATGCCACTTGAAAGTCTTGAAAAGTTTGGCGGTAGAAACGGGTTCCAAGATAGGTCTCCTCCCGGTTGGTCTCGGAAAGTGCAGCAGCTGCCAGGGTCGGAAACAATTCGCTGCGCGCGACGCCCAAAGCCGCGGCCTGCGCACGGGCGCGTTCCCAGGCGAAATGTGTCTCGGGATTGTGCGTTTCCGCCACGTCGATTAACTCTCCCAACGAGTAGGTCTTGGCCGGATCTGTGTTAAACCTGGACTCACGAAAATTCTTCGCATCCGCTTCGATTCTCTGTTCGCCGACGCCGTGCCAAGGGTGATCGGGCAAAACAGGCGCGCCCTGAGCAAAGGCACGGCTTCCACACAGCAGAAGAACGGTCAAGATTGCCGTACGCGCCCGAATTCTCCCCACGAGTAGTCGAAAGAGTGTCGCTAGCATCGGGTTGCATCCGGTACCTTTGCGAAATTTGGCATCCGACGTCCATCTTGCTCAGCGCCAGAGATTTGTTTCGGCGAGGTCAATCAGCTCATCGCCGTGCCCGCTGAGAACTGCTTTCAGCGCAAACAGGCCAAAGCCCTTTGCCTGCTCAAGCGTTACTTTGGGGGGCATCGAGAGTTCCTGACGGCTTATGGGAACTTCCAGCAGAGCGGGTCCGTCATGCTCCAGAAGTGCGGCGATCATCGGCCGAACCTGATCGGGCGTTTCGGCTGTCAAACCCAAGAGGCCAGTGGACTCGGCCATTTTTGCGAAGTTCGGGTTCTCGAGATCCGTTCCAAAGTCGATAAGGCCGGCTGCCTTCATTTCAAGCTCCACAAAGGCCAGCGAGTTGTTCTTGAAGACCACAATCTTCACGGGAGCTTTCAATTGCCGCAGTGAAAGCAGATCGCCCATGAGCATGGCAAGCCCGCCGTCGCCAGACAGCGCCACAACTTGCCGGCCAGGGTGACTAACCTGTGCACCGATGGCCTGCGGTAAGGCGTTTGCCATTGATCCGTGGTTAAAAGAGCCCAGCAACCGTCGCTTTCCATTCATCGTCAAATACCGCGCGGCCCAAATCGTGGGCGTGCCTACATCGCAAGAAAAAATTGCGTCATCGGCCGCATGCTCGTTGAGCGTCTTTACGACGTGTTGAGGATGGATCTGTTTTCCTCCCGATTCTGGCGCAGCAAGCTCAACAAGACCTCTGCGCGCCTCGCGGTAATGCTCGAGCGAGGCCTTCAGATGGGTTCCCTCGCCGTTCTGCCGAACTCTTGGCAACAGCGCTTCGAGCGTTGTTTTGATGTCTCCGACAAATCCGTAATCCAACTTCGTACGGCGGCCGAGCTGTTCGCCGCGAATATCAATCTGGACAATCGTGGCTTCGCGCGGGAAAAACTGTTGATAAGGGAAATCGGTTCCAATCATCAGCAGGAGATCGCAGTTCATCATCGCGTAATATCCGGACGAAAATCCCAACAGCCCCGTCATTCCCACGTCGAACGGGTTGTTGTACTCGATGAACTCCTTTCCGCGCATCGCATGTACGATCGGGGAGTTCAATCTCGAAGCCAGTGCAATTAGCTCCCGATGTGCGCCCGCGCACCCAGCTCCGCCTAAGATGGTGATTTTCTTTGATGGATCGAGAATTCTGGCCAACGTGTCGAGCTCTTCGTCCGAGGGGCACACTTTGGGATTCGGAGGCGGGAAGCGCAGGCGTGGCGAGGCCGCCGTTGCGGTCTGCAGAGCGATATCTCCAGGAATCGACACTACGGCAACGCCCCGGCGAGACACCGCGGTCTGCATTGCCAATTCCAGGACACGCGGCATTTGCTCGGGATGCGACACCAATTCGCAATAATGGCTGCATTGTGCGAAAAGATGTTCGGGATGAGTTTCTTGAAAATATCTGCTGCCGATTTCAGCGCTTGGGATCTGCGCAGCAATGGCGAGGACCGGAACGCGGCTGCGATGACAATCGTAGAGACCATTGATCAAGTGCAAGTTCCCTGGACCACAGCTCCCTGCGCAGACGGACAGCCTCCCTGTGAGGTGTGCTTCTGCGCCGGCGGCAAACGCTGCCGTCTCTTCATGCCGCACGTGAATCCACCGAATCTGTTCCTGCCTGCGAATTGCGTCGGTAAATCCGTTGAGTGAATCGCCGGGTAGTCCGTAAACTCTTTTCACGGCGGCACCTGCAAGGACTTCCACCATCAGTTCCGCAATGTTTTTCGTCATGGCGTCGCCCCGTTCTATACGATTTTCATTCTCGCGCCTGTGACCCGTGAAGCGATTCACTCGAGGATTGTTGCTGTGTCTCGCTTCACGGTGTCGGGAAGAGGCTGAATCCGAAGACTCAGGCACTTTCAATCGGGTTCTCGTCGAACAAGCGGGCGACCATGGCCGAATCGAGGTAGGCCCGAACGCGAACGATCACGTTGTTTCGGAAATACACCACCCAGCAGTAGCGGTTGTCGAAGCGCATGCCGTTCTTGGCCGTCGCCAGAGAATGAAGTTCGACTACCGCCTCGTCACCCTTTACGATCAAATCCTCCACGTGGAGCTGCGCGCCCTTCGGGAGAACCTGGCTCAACTTGGCGAACGTACCTTCGACAAAGGCTTTCTTGCTTGGGTAATGGCCAGCCAGGGGATGGGTTCCCATCACTGTCCAGTCCACGTCGTCAGCCACCCGTTCGAAGAACGCAGCGCCGTCGCCGTTCTCAAGTCCCTTAAAGATTTCGCGAACACTTTCAGCTGTAATTGCCATTTGAAACTCTCCTTTTCTTTTGTGCTCTGTATTTCGTGATCTGACTTCTGTAGTTTCTTAGGCGGCTTTCGATGACGATGCCGTCTCCTGGCCCGTCTTGACGGAGCCGAGCAGCTTCATCAGATCCCTGACCTGGATGTTTTCCACCGAATGTGCGGCATCCTTGATCTCGGCGGACAGCCCCTCGTCAACGCGACCGGCCACGAGTGTGTCGAACTTATGGATCGCGTCCTCCCATGTGAACGGATGGGAAGCGAGGCCAGGGTAGTCCTGGACCTCGTGTTCGATCACGCTTCCGTCCTGCAGCCGGACGCTGATCTTGGCCGGCATCTTCTTGGGATATTCCTCGGTGTATTCATGGTTCGGCCGGACCGAAACCTTCTTCAGCAAGCCCTGCACGTCCGGCTTGATGATGCGTTCTGGTTTGAATTGCGCCGGCATCACGTCGCCATCAAGCAGGGCCACCGCAAGCAGGTACGGCAGGCTGTGATCTGCCTGTTCCTTGATACGGATGACTTTGTCCGTGCCGTAGAGTCCGCCGCCGGCAAAGTCAAAGGCGAGTTGGAACACTTCTGCTTCAATCGAGACGACCTTGTCGGGAGCGATTTTGTTCTGCCTGGCGAGTTCGACCATGCAATGGACTGCGGACTGCGTGTGGATCATGGAGTTGTACTTTTTGATGGTGCTCTCCACGACGCCTTCGTACCCCTGTTTGTCCCAGTCGATGTTGATCTTCATCCTCAGGAGGTGATCAATACCCAACGGGCCTTCGATCACTTGCAGCGGCCCCTGCACTCCGCGACGGGCTAGGAACAAAGTGTTCATGGCACCGAGCGCCGACTGTGCCGACGCGAGACCCTTCCACTGCGACAGTGGCTTTGCCCGAACGACGGCGAAGGACGCATCGCTGACCGCGGCCATTGCCATGGCGTGACCAATCTGCTGCTCGCTAAGGCCGAGCAGCCGCCCAGCGGCCGCGTTGTGCGAGAAGGCCAGTTGCGACGTGTGGTCGAAGCCGCTGCTCATGAAGTTGGCCTGATCAACGAACCGTGACTGCACCGTGTAGCCGAGTGCCACAGCAAGCATAAGGTCGCGGCCACTGGCTCCCACGTAGTCGGCGATCGTCAGGGCCACACCGAAATTGTCTGCCGTGTGGCAGGTTTCCGTCGGCGCAAGGAAGTTGTCCATGAAATCGACGTAGCGGACGAGTGCGGTGTGCCAGAAGGCCGCGTAGATCGGGTTTGCTTGTCCGCCGCCGATCAGCGCGCTGGGGCCGGTACCGCCGAACTCCGCGACCTGTTCGCGGCAGGCCTGGACAGGGCCGGCGCCCAGAGCCGCAATGCAGCAGCCCAGGGAGTCCAGTATGTGGATTGGCAACTGCCTGCGTGATTCGGCCGAAAGGTCGGCGAAAGAAGCGCGGGCGGCATACTTTGCGAGAGCTTCGACTTGAGTTGTCATTTCAATTCTCCATTTCTAGTAAGTGAGTTCATTTGTTTAGTGCGTTACGGCGATGAAAACCCCCATCGTGACGATCGAACTCATCACGCTGAGGAACACAGCAGAGGCCGCCTCCGCCTCTGCCGTGCGGTACTGCAAAGCAAACATGATCACAATCGGCATGGTTGGAATGGCCGTCGTCAGCACCGCCTCGCTGACAATGGGATTCCCATAGCCGATCCATCGCAAACCACCCAGGACCAGGGCAGGCTCCAGGATGTTTTTTAGGAATACTAAGAACAAGACGGACCTATTGACTTTGATTTTTCCGGATGCAAGCACGATCCCGCAGGCAAACAAGGCGACGCCTCCTGATGCGTGTCCCAGCAAAGCAAGCGAGCGGACGATGAGTTGAGGAAAGGGGAACCCACTCAGCACGATAATGAAAGCGAGAACAGGTGCCCAAACGATTGGTTCTTTGAGAGTTTCGGCGAGTTTGGCAGCGAAAACCGAGGCGGACGACCTGGAGGACGATGCCGAATGCTCTCCTTCCTCCCCGACGGGAGTGTTTTCCTGTCGGTCTCTCCCTCCCGAATCCAATGCGAGAAGCAGAATCGTGACTGGCACGACTGTGAGGTTGATGACGAGACTGGCTATCGCGATCGGAATGGCGCTGAGCCCTCCAAACAGCTCGCCGAGGACGGCTGGACCTACGAAAGGCACTGCTGGTGCGGAAGCCGTCAGCGCGGCTAGCGCGCTCATGCCTACTTGCATGCGGAGCACGAAATGGGAGAACAGAAACACCACACCGTAGAGGCCAATGATGGCGACGCACAAGGCGATCACGAGCGGGATGTCCTGACCGAGTGCCGCCCGCGAAGTTGTAACGGTTCCGGCAAAAAGCGCCAACGGCACGGCGTAGACCAGGACCATCCGATTCAGGGTTGGCGCATCCTTTGACCCAAAATCGTGTCGCCAGGCCGCCACGAAACCGAGCAAGAAGGTGACAACCATTGGTAGAAGTGCGCTTAAAATAATGTTTAGCATGGCCGTTTCACTCTCCTCTTCCTATCCGGAGATTCTCTTTGGCTGGGGGAGTGAGCGATGCGGAGATCGCAGTCATTTCTCCGTGTCGCATGGCAATCGTGCTGAACATTTCGCTATGGACATCGGAATCGATAGTCGATGTGTTTGGATACGCGTATCGGTCGTTCATACTCTCTGCCTTGGCCAAATTTCTCAGACTCATAAAAGGTGCATCTCCTTAGCAGCTGCTGTGAGCCCCTCTTGAAAGTCTGGGTGCGCCAACGCGATCAAAGCTTGCGCCCTCTCCGTAGAGGAGAGCCCCTTCAGATTGGCAACGCCGTTTTCGGTAACTACGTAATGAACATCCGTGCGAGGTGTCGTGACAGGGCCGGACAGCCGAGGGACAATCTTGCTGATCTTGCCGTCCTTGATCGCGGACTGGAAGGCGATGAAGGACATTCCTCCCTGGGAGGCATAGGCGCCTCTGACGAAATCGAGTTGTCCGCCGGTGGATGTGAACTGATGGCCCCTCACGTATTCCGAGTTGCAGGCTCCCGTCAGGTCCATTTCAATCGTTGAATTGACCGACACCACGTTGTCGTTCTGGGCGATTACGGCGGGGTCGTTCACGTAATTTACGGGGTGGCTTTCGAGCGCGAGGTTGTCATGCAGGAAGTCGTAGAAGGCTTCATCTCCCATGGCGAAGGTGAAGACGGACTTTCCTGGGTTGATCTTCTTCCATCGATTGGTGACCACCCCTTTCTGAATCAGTTGTGCCAGGGCTGGGTTGAGCACTTCGGTATGAATGCCCAGATCCTTGCGGTCCACTAGGGCTTCGCAGACTCCGCTGGGGACTCCACCGACGCCGATTTGGAGGCAGGCATGTTCAGGAATAAGTTCAGCGATACGCTGCCCGAGCTTTCGCTCGTGCTCCTGAATCGGTCGCTCGGTCAGAGTCAGTAGCGCAGCATCGTTTTCCACGATGGCATCCACTTCCGAGATATGCAGTGCAGAACTGCCGTAGACGCGCGGCATATGCCGGTTGACTTCCACGATCAGCCGCTTGGCCGTGCGCGCCGCTGTACTGGTGTAATCGTTATTGGTTCCGAAGGTGAAATACCCGTTCCGATCCATGGGCGACACTGTCACTAGAAACGTGTCTACATGAATGTGCTCTGTGAAGAAGCGGACCGACTGGCTGAACGAGTTGGGCACGTAGTACACGACCTTACGATCCCCATCCTCTTGTCCCTGCTTGATAAGACCTCGTTCGGCCTCCTGCAGGAACATGCAATAGGGCTTGATGCGGCCCATCAACTCGTAGCGCAGGAGAGACTTCTTCATGTTCTCTTCCGCGTGCATGTAGTACACCTTCACGTTATCGACGGAGCCAGCCTCCGCCCGAGCCGCAAGTGCTTCCATCAGTGCTGGTGGCTGGCAAACTGCCTGGCCTATGGCCACGATGCTGTTGCTGGCGACCTGCTCGGCGGCGCTGTGGCTATCAGTAAGCATTGCCTTGTATTGGCGTTCGTAAGACATCATTTCTCCGTTCAATGAGATAGCGCGTCTCTTTTCTTATCGTTTTCCCAACGGAAACTTGAACGTGGCGCCGGCGAAGATCTGCCATTTAGGCGACGCAACACCGGTGTGGTATACGGAGTATTGCGGCTCGATGTAGAAATTCACTATGTCGCCATTTGAACGCTTCCATACTTTGCCGGCTCCGAATCCAAGGGGGATGTACTGGACGTGAGCAAAACTATTGAATGTCCACACTCCCGTAGATCGTAGGTAGAAGCCATGATGGAAGTTGTAATGAGCAATTGGTTGTGCGGTTGTTACCTGGCCGACAGGGCTTGGACTGTTCCCGGAGAAAGAGTGCTGGTAGTTGATGAGTACTCCCAACAATCCCCAGTTGAAGGGCTTGATCACAATTCCCGCAGCGCCGGCCTGCCATTTCCCAGAACCGTAGGCTTCACTTCTCGCCGTTGGCGCCGCAATAAGCGGCCCGACTCCGATCGTGATTCCATGCACTTTGGAAAGCACCAAGTCGTAGACCGTCAGATCTCCAACTCCGGCGGTCGGTCCGCCTGGTGTACTCACGGGCGTGGTGATCGGCAGGATTGTACGTACGAATTGATGAAGACCGAACAAGTCCATCGGCACCGACACTCGGAGCAGCCCCTGATCACCAACGCTGCCTGGATATCCTTCCGGGGAAGGCATGACGTAATTCTGCAGATCAATCGTGAGCTGTGGATTAACCGGGTTATTTGCCGCGTTCGTGTCACTCGCCGCGCCGGACCCGGTGGCGACCTCGGGACCTTGAAGTCCATTGGTTTCTTGTCCCTGTGCACTTGCTGCGAGGAAAACAATAGCTGCCGCCAGGAGAACTGCGTATTTTGAACGCAACCTCTTAACCTCTAGATGTGTGCTATTGCTACCGACTTTCTCGACAGGAGCGTGGCTGTCGGTAAGCGTTGCTTCATGTTGACTTTTGTAAGCCATGATTTCTCCGATCAACGCAATGCGGATCCGATTAGTAGTTCGCAGCAGCCTCTGGCGAGTGGCCTCGTTTGTAGATCAGCATGGTGCGCTCGAAGCTCATCACCTCCACCCCATCCTGATTCACACCTCGAGTGGAGACCGTCACGATTCCCTGCGTGGGTCGGCTCTTCGATTCGCGTTTGAGCAGGATGGTTGATTCTGCGTAAAGCGTGTCGCCCGCGAACACGGGGTGCGTCGCTTTCACTTTGTCCCAGCCTAGGTTGGCAACAACCTTTGCGCTCACCGTGCGCACGCTCATGCCAGTCAGTAGGGCCAACGTGAAGGTCGAATCCACGAGGGGTTTCTTCCACTCCGTCTTGGCCGCATAGGTAGCGTCGAAATGGAGTTCTTGGGTGTTCATGGTTAAGAGCGTGAACCAGGTGTTATCTACGTCGAGAATGGTCCGGCCCGGACGGTGCTCGAATGTGTCGCCGATTTCAAAATCCTCGTAATAGAGACCGGATGTTTCCCGGTAACGTTTTGGGCTTAATTGCCGATATGCTGATAGTGTCTTTTCCATAACTTCTCCTTTTGTCCGCTCCATTCGACCTCCTATCTTCGCCATTGCGCTTCACCTTCTACCGAGTAACTAAATCTGCGGTAGAAATACCCGCCCTTTCGAGAACGAGCCTAGCCTTGCGCGCAACCGCTTCATCCACCATTTGATGATCGACAGATCCCACTCCTTGCTGATTCACCGTCAAGATCTGACGCGCCCTTGCGACCTCTTCTGCAGAGGGAGTAAAAACCTCATTAATGATGGAGATTTGCTTTGGATGGATTGCAGCCTTGCCGTGAAACCCTAAATCCTCTGCGGCCTTGGTTTCCTTCTTCAGCCCTTCCAAGTCAGCGATGTCAAAAAAGGGGGAATCCACGACAACGACACCTGCCGACGCAGCGACCTGGAGGATGCGCGATCGGACGAAAAACAACGTTTCCCACGTCGTCTTCGCGCCAAGATCTGCTGCCATGTCCGCCGCTCCAAAAAGCAGGCCAACCGGTTTGACGTCGCTGTTCACGATGTCCGGTAGAGCCTCGACTCCTTTTGCCGATTCGATGAGGGCGATAATCTCTGTCTTTTTCGCAGCCTGGTCGAGCAGCACCCGCACCATCCTGATGAACGCAGGGGAATCGCACTTCGGCAGAATTATGTAATCCGGCGCAGCTGAAGATTCGAGAAGCGAGTTCAAGTCTTCAATTCCCGTACGAGTTACAGGGGCATTGATTCGAAGCGCGCACGCCAACCTACCTTGGGCGGGCTGCTCAAGGTATTGAAGAGCGGCAGTGCGAGCCTTCTGCTTGTCCGAGAGGGCGACGGCATCTTCGAGATCGATGATGAGTGCGTCGGCATGTACCTCAGCCGCGCGGCCAAACCGATCGGCTTTCGTCGCGGGCGTGAACAGCCAGCTCTTCAACGAACGAATCGACCTGGGCGATTTGTGTACTGCCATAACTACTCCTCCAACTCTTGACAACCGCCCGATACAAATGCAATCGAGCGGCCAATGCTTTAGCGTTGAATCCGCCGCACTTGCTGCGGAAGATCGTGCCGACAATTCTGAAGTGCTGAAATTTCAGATGGAAGGGATCAGAACGTGAAGGAGGAGGCTTAGCTTGTGATGCCGATCAAAGCGAGTCCACGCTCATGCCAAAAATGGTGGGATTCGAACTATCACTGAAGAAGATTGCGCGCAGCGCGAAACTACAGGAGTGTTCGGGCATGATCCCTACAACCTTCACAAACATCATCGAGTAGAGATCAAAGAAATGGAGTGCAGGTATCTCGCTTGCTGGAAATGAAGGACGGTCGCATCATACACGCTATCGTGTTTCGTCAGCGGTTGCGGGCGCGAAGTTCGAGGCTCCGAGTAACTGAGCATATCGAGTTAGATTTTGAAAACGCCGTTTATCGATGCCCAGGCTTGCAATCTTCGAATCGAGTGTCTGACGCGGAATCTCCAACTTTGCCGCTGCCCCCTTGGGGCCAGCAACCCGTCCGCCGCTCTCTGCAAGAGCTGCCTCGATAATCTCACGCTCTCTGTCAGCGCGCGTTCTAACAAATGGAACAGCCGGGCCGTACCCTACCTCCTGGGACTGGCACTCCGCCGGGGCCTCGCCTGCGGCCTTCAGGCTCGGCGGACGCAGGACATTCTCCGCGCTAAGAATTACGCTCCGTTCGATAAAGTTCTGGAGTTGGCGAATGTTCCCGGGCCATGAGTACGAGATAAGCTCCGACATCGTTTCTGCGGAAATGCGGTCGATTTGTTTACCCATCCGACGGGCATACATTTCGACAAAGTGTTCTACTAACGCGGGAATGTCTTCGCTACGCGCCCGCAACGGTGGCAGCGAAATCGGAAACACATTCAGACGGTAGTAGAGGTCGCTCCGAAATTCGTTGCGCTTCACCATGTCCTCCAAGTTTCGGTTGGTCGCAGCCACGAGGCGAACGTCGACTTGGCGAGTGCGTATGCTGCCCAATCGCTCAAACTCCTGCTCTTGCAGAACACGCAGCAGTTTGGGCTGCAGTGCCAATGGAATATCTCCGACCTCATCCAGGAAGAGGGTCCCTTTGTCGGCCGATTCGAAGCGACCGACCTTTGGCGCGATGGCCCCTGTGAAAGCGCCCCTCTCATGGCCGAAAAGCTCGCTTTCCAGCAGATCGCACGGAATGGCAGCGCAATTCAGCTTTACGAATGGGCGTCCGCACCGCGAACTGAGGTTGTGTATAGCGTGTGCGATCAGATCCTTGCCGGTGCCCGTTTCCCCGAGGATAAGGGTGGTGGAATTTGTGGCAGCGACAATTTGGACGAGCTTCAACACTTCCCGAAGAGCCTCGCTTGCTCCGACGATGCCCGCAAAGCCGTCGTTCTCACGCTTGCTGTTCATTGAATGACGGCCTCTGGACGTAACAGTTGAGAACAATGCCGAGGACGTGGATTCGGCTGTCGTGTGCGTTGAGACGTCGGCCCGATATCCTCGCTCGGTGAGACAGGCCTCGACATCATTTCGATTTTCCGAAAGAACTGCATTTCCCCAAGTCATGTTCGCTCCTTTCGCAATTCGCCGAAAAAACCTGTTCAGCTCCTAGCCCCTTCAGGCGGCCTTGCTGACAGGGCATAAGAAACGCCGCCAGCACTGCCGTTCCGGTATCCAGGCAATTTCATACGTGAAAGCTTGAGCCACTTCGGCCAGCGTTTGTCGATCCCAATACGAGAAAACTTTGGTTTCGTAACGCACACTCACGCGGCTCTCGGAACACTGTGACATCGGTCTCGATTGCTCAATTGCCAATCTGGTTTCTGTGCTCATTGTCCTACTCACCTTTATCCGTGATCCACTTGCGGATGTACGCCGGGCAATTCTTGAGCTGGATGCCTTCCGCTTCGCAGCGCCTAAGAAAACTGACAGCCGCTTGATCCACGAGCGTCAGGTCTCGTAAATCCAAGATTAGACGTCGACCCTTCTCTTCGGATTGAAATAATGATTTCATCTCACCTATGTTTTCGGCGTCCATGCAACCGCTCACCGTAAAGACAACTTCTCCATTCGCTGCTCTTCGGATCTTCAGCATCTGCCCCACTTTAGAGTATTTCTCAGCTGCCCAGCTTTTAGCACGGACGCTGTCTACAGAGGCAATTGGAAGCCCATCATAATTTACTGAAAACATGACCTTTAAATCGAGGGTCTATTGTGAGTTATCACAAATTTATGAAATTCAACGAGCAATCGTTCCTTGCTTATGAGGGGGATATTACTTAATGGGACGAGGCGAGGACACCGCGGGTTTGAAACGATACTTGTCTATCTTTAGTGACCTAATCTTAGACTCCAGCGTGGGTCCTGGAATACCGAGTTTGGCAGCGGCTCCGGATCGTCCGGACACCCGTCCTCCGCTTTCGCGAAGAGCGGCCTCGATCATTTCTTTCTCCTGGGTGACAAGTCTTCGAGACAGGTCCATTTGGCTTTTTGTTTCGGTTCCAAGCGGCGATCGCGAAAGCCAACTCTCATCCACCGAGAACTCCTCCGTGTCGCAGACGATCACAGATCGCTCTATGACGTTCTGCAGCTCGCGAATATTACCCGCCCAGCCGTATGCCTGGAGCAGATCGAGTGTCTTTCTGTTTACCGCCCGAAAATTCTTTCCCGCTTTCCTTGCGTAACGATCAATGAAGTACTCAACCAGCAGTGGAATGTCTTCTCTTCGTTCCCGCAGAGGAGGAACCTCGATGGGGAAAACGTTAAGCCGATAGAACAGGTCGCTTCGAAATGTGCCCGCTGCTATGGCAGTCTGCAAGTCACGGTTCGTGGCAGCAACAACTCGAACGTCAGTACGGATGGATCGAACTCCACCGACACGTTCAAATTCGTTTTCCTGCAGAACGCGCAACAGTGCGATCTGGGTCTCGGCGGGAATTTCTCCGACCTCATCGAGGAAGATCGTGCCCCCATCAGCCAACTCAAAGCGGCCCAAACGTTGCTGGGTTGCACCCGTAAAGGCTCCCTTCTCATGGCCGAATAATTCCGATGCGATCAAGTCGCGCGGGATGGCAGCGCAGTTCATACTGATAAAGGGACCTGAGGAGCGCTTGGAGCGCCGGTGAATGGCCCTGGCAACAAGTTCCTTGCCGGTCCCTGTTTCGCCTGTAATTAAGACGCTGGAATCCGTTGCAGCGACTCTGGACACGAGGGAGAGCACCGTTTGGAGAGCCGGAGAAGTTCCAACAATTCTCTCGAACATCGATGCCTTGTCGATCTCTTCGCGCAGCACGACGTTCTCGTGCTGCAGTCTCTCTTCCGATTGTTTGCGATCGTCAATGTCAATCAGAAGGACAACCCAACGCGTAAGGCGTCCCCGC
>Ga0210389_10000049_pt1 | contig 109738 bp, 101 predicted proteins | sample IncBWH28OmetaG_FD_160127 | JGI IMG/M metagenome (GOLD analysis project Ga0210389, IMG submission 160127) | Forest soil microbial communities from Barre Woods Harvard Forest LTER site, Petersham, Massachusetts, United States - Inc-BW-H-28-O ...
CGGATCAAGGAACGCATTCTGGCGTTTGCCGAGGGGCTGGCTCCGGAAGTGGCGCTGGACGTGGGGACGCGCGGCGGCGTCATGGTTCAAGTTGCCCCGGCGGGGCTTCGGGATGACGCGGCCGCTGCCGCCGGCGCGGCGGCGCGCGCGCGCAAGCTTGCGCCGGTGGTGCTCGGGAGCCGCATCAACGCGGAATTCACTTTCGACAGCTTCGTCGAGGGCAAGAGCAACCAGCTCGCCAAGGCCGCGGCGGTTCAAGTCGCGGGGAATCCGGGCCGCGCGTACAACCCCTTGTTCATTTACGGCGGCGTGGGCTTGGGCAAGACGCACCTGATGCACGCGGTGGCGAACAGGGTCAAGGAACGCAACGGCGAGGCGCGCTTGGCCTATGTGCACAGCGAGCGATTCGTGGGCGACATGGTGCGAGCGTTGCAGCACAACACCATCAACGATTTCAAAGCGGCCTATCGATCGTTGGATTGTTTGATGATCGACGATATTCAGTTTTTTGCGGGAAAAGACCGCTCGCAAGAAGAGTTTTTCCACACCTTCAACGCGCTGCTCGAGAGTCAGCAGCAGGTGATCTTGACCTGCGATCGCTACCCGAAGGAAGTCGACGGACTCGAGGAGCGATTGAAGTCGCGCTTCGGCTGGGGCCTCACCGTTGCCATCGAGCCGCCGGAACTGGAAACCTGTGTCGCGATTTTGATGAGCAAGGCAGCGATGACGCATGTCGATCTTCCGGAAGAAGTTGCGTTTTTCATCGCGAAGCGGATCCGATCGAACGTGCGCGAATTGGAAGGCGCGCTGCGCCGAGTGGTCGCAACCTCCAATTTCACCGGCAGACCGATTACGCTGGAGTTCGCCAAGGAAGCATTGCGAGATCTCCTGGCGTTGCAGGAAAAGCTGGTCACGATCGAAAATATCCAAAAGACCGTGGCCGAGTACTACAAAATCAGAATTGCGGATTTGCTGTCGAAACGGCGCAGCCGATCAATCGCGCGGCCCCGGCAAGTGGCGATGGCCTTGGCCAAGGAGCTGACCAATCACAGCCTGCCGGAGATCGGCGATGCATTTGGCGGGCGGGACCATACGACGGTCCTGCATGCATGCAAACGCGTCAAAGAATTGCGCGAGACGGATCGGCGCATTGGCGAGGACTATTTAAACCTGTTAAGAACCCTGGCGGGATAGGGTGGGAAAAGCTGTGGACGAAGCTGTGGATAAAGATATCCACAGCTGAGTGACAGTTTGCGAGCGGTCTGTGGACAAGTGTCGGAGTGCTTTCGATAGTTTATAAGGTGATGATTAGTATAGGATTAATTGCGTTATCCACAGTAACTCGGTCCCTCATTAATCATAGTAATAATCTCTTTTAAGAATCTAAATCTAAGATTGGAAGACGGGTGAGCCCATGAAATTGACGGCAGAGCGCGAAAAATTATTGACCCCCCTGCAGGCGGTCATTGGTGTGGTTGAACGGCGTCAAACCATGCCGGTACTGGCCAATGTGTTGCTTGGCATCCGCAAAGGACAACTGACCATCGCGGCCACGGATCTGGAAGTGGAGCTGGTGGCCGGCACGGATGTGGCCGTACAGGACACTGGCGACATCACGGTACCGGGTCGAAAATTTCTGGATATTTTGCGGGCGCTGCCGGAGAAGGTTTCCGTTGCCTTAAGCGTGGAAGGCGAGAAAGTCGTCATCAAGGCAGGCCGCAGCCGCTTCAGTCTGTCGACTCTACCGGCGGCTGATTTCCCGGTGATAGACGACATCAATTCCCAGCAGACGGTGCAGCTGCCGCGCAAGGAATTACTGCGGCTGCTCGAGAAAACGCATTTCTCCATGGCGCAGCAGGATGTTCGTTATTACCTGAACGGCATGCTGCTCGAAATCGACTCGCTGGTCCTGCGCGCCGTCGCGACAGACGGGCATCGCCTCGCTCTGTGTGAAACGGCGTTGGGCGCTAAGGCGAAGAACTCCCAGCAGGTCATTGTGCCGCGTAAAGGCGTGCTCGAACTGCAGCGAGTCCTCACGGATGAAGGTATTGCGGAAGTTGCCATCGGAAGCAATCACGTTCGCGCCCAGATCGGCGACATTCGCTTCACTTCGAAGCTGATCGACGGTCGTTTCCCGGAGTATTCGCGCGTCATTCCTGCCGCACCCGCTTCCGCTATCCGCGCCGATCGAGACGTCTTGCGTCAGGCGCTGCAGCGTACGGCCATTCTTTCAAATGAGAAATATCGCGGGATACGGGTCACCGTGAAGAAAAACATGCTGACCGTTCAAGCGCACAATCCAGAGCAAGAAGAAGCCGAAGAAGAGATCGAAGTCGGTTACGAGGGGAATGATCTCGAGGTTGGCTTTAACGTGAATTACCTGTTGGACGCCCTCGCCGCCATAGACGGTCAGGAAGTTGAACTAGGTCTGACCGATAGCAATAGCAGCTGCCTGATTCGTTCGCCGGGCAACACCAACGCCCGCTATGTCGTGATGCCGATGAGGCTCTAGCTGTGGCTTTAAGCCGGCTGCAAGTAACGGATTTCCGCTGCTTGCAGTCGGCGGAATTGCATCTCGATCCCCACTTTACGCTGGTCAGCGGACCCAATGCTTCCGGCAAGACCAGCCTGCTCGAGGCCATTTATGTGCTCGGTCGCGGTCGATCTTTCCGCACTCGACGCCTGGAGCATCTCATTCGGATTGGCTGCGGACGGTTCGTGGTTTTTGGCGAGGTCGACACGGTAACGCGGCGCGCGCCCTTAGGGGTTGAAGGAACTCGCAGCGGGATGCGGGCGCAGATCGACGGCGACAAGCCCTCCTCGCTCGCTGAGTTGGCGCTGTTTTTGCCGGTGCAAATTATCGACCCCGAAGTGCACCATCTCATCGAGGAAGGCCCGAGCCGCCGCCGGCGCTTCCTGGACTGGGGAGTGTTCCACGTGGAGCAATCCTTCGTCGGCCATTGGCAGCGCTACAGCCATGTCCTCAAGCAACGCAATGCGGCACTGAAGGCACACCAACCGAAGGCCGTGGTGTCCGTGTGGGATAGCGACCTGGTGCGCTCGGGCGAGCTATTGGGTGCGGCGCGCGCGCGGTACGTGTCGGCCTTGAGCCCCTACGCAGAAGCTATTGGCCGCAACTTGTTGGGCATGGAGCTTTCCTTGACCTATCGCAGTGGATGGCCCAAGGAGCAAAGCTTGGCCGAGGCCCTGCAGCAAAGCGGGAACCACGACCAGGAAGCGGGCGCGACCCAAGTCGGTCCGCACCGGGCTGAACTGGTGATCCGATTGGACGGGGCACCGGTCAAGGACCGGATATCTCGCGGTCAGCAGAAGTTGCTCGCGGCGGTGCTCTTGATTGCGCAGTTCAAACTGTTTCCAGAAGGATCGCCCGTCCAGCCCACACTGCTGTTGGATGATCCGGCCGCCGAGTTGGACGACGAGCGCCTGGCCAGCCTGATTCGCGAAGTCTCGTCGCAATCAGTTCAACTGATTGTCACGACGCTGCACGGCGAGTTTCGCGCCTTCGGCGAACCGGGTCGGCGATACCGAATGAACGGCGGTCGGGTACTTGCCGGCTAGAGGTTCCACGTGGAACAAGAACCGACAATGGTTCGCGGCCACCACGCATGAGGCGCCGAATCGGATCCGCGTTCAGGAGGTGGTCTACTCGCTCTCGATTCGAGCTCCGCTGAATTCCAAAGAGATCGGGGAACGAATACACGACGGCCGATCGGATGGTTGATCCGCCAATCCGCGGATAACTCCGTTCGGCGTCCGCGTTCGGCGGTCTTCGACGCCTCCGGCCCGGCGCGTGCCCTGAAGATTCACAGGGCCGCCTGGCGACTTCCCACCAAAGAATGCGCAGAAATTCGCCAAAAATACCAACGTAAACCAAAGCTGCGATCCACGGCTCACATAGGTCTATAACCTCATGATTTATAAGCCATTTAATCGCCAAAAGGATTCGTTTTTAGCGCCAGAAACTGTTAACATGCTGGATCGCAATTTAGGATTGAGTAATGGCCCAGGACGACGTATACGATTCCAGTAAAATCAAAGTCTTAAAAGGTTTGGACGCCGTCCGAAAACGCCCCGGCATGTACATCGGCGACACGGACGATGGTAGCGGCCTTCATCACATGGTTTTCGAGGTTGTGGATAACGCAATTGACGAGGCGCTGGCCGGTCATTGCGATCGTGTCGTCGTGACCATTCATGCCGATGAATCCGTCACGGTCTCCGATAACGGCCGTGGAATACCTGTGGATATTCACGCCGAAGAAGGTCGCTCGGCCGCCGAGGTCATCATGACCGTGCTGCACTCGGGCGGTAAGTTCGATGACAGTTCGTACAAGGTTTCGGGCGGCCTGCATGGCGTCGGCATCTCGGTCGTCAACGCCCTCTCGGACTATCTGGAATTGAATATCCGGCGCGACGGTAAATTGCACCGGCAGGAATATCGGCTCGGCGAGCCGCAGGCGCCGATGGTGGCGATCGGCGATACCACCGAACACGGCACCACGCTGCGCTTCAAACCGAGCGCGCAGATCTTCACGCACATCACCTTCAACTACGACACGCTCGCGAAACGCCTGCGTGAATTGTCGTTTCTCAATTCCGGCGTGCGCATCGAATTGGTCGATGAGCGCGACGAGAAGTCCGAGGTGTTCCAGCATGAAGGCGGCCTGAAGGCCTTCGTCACCCATTTGAATCGCAGCAAGACGCCGGTGCACGAGACGGTGCTGTGGTTCCAGACACGCGACGGCAACACGCAAGTTGAAGTCGCGATGCAATGGAATGACTCGTACCAAGAAAGCATGTATTGCTACACCAACAACATTCCGCAGAAAGACGGCGGCACGCACCTTGCGGGTTATCGCGCCGCATTGACGCGCACGCTGAACAATTACATCGAAAAGGAATTGGCGTCGAAGAAGGAAAAGATTCAGACCACCGGAGACGACTCGCGTGAGGGGTTGACCGCGATTCTTTCCGTGAAATTACCCGATCCCAAATTCTCCTCGCAGACCAAAGACAAGTTGGTCTCGTCGGAAGTCAAGGGCGTCGTGGAGTCGGCGGTCGCGGGCCGGCTCGAGGAATTTTTATTGGAGCATCCGCAGGAAGCGAAGGCCATCGTCAACAAGATTCTCGAGGCTGCCTATGCGCGCGAAGCCGCGCGCAAGGCGCGCGAGATGACTCGCCGCAAGGGCGCGCTGGATATCGCGGGACTGCCGGGCAAACTCGCCGACTGCCAGGAAAAAGATCCGGCACTGTCGGAAATGTTTTTAGTCGAGGGCGATTCCGCCGGCGGCTCCGCCAAGCAAGGGCGCGATCGGCGCACGCAGGCGATCCTGCCGCTCAAGGGAAAAATCCTCAATGTCGAGAAGGCGCGCTTCGACAAAATGCTTGCTTCCGCGGAAGTGGGCACGTTGATCACCGCGCTTGGCTGCGGCATCGGGCGCGATGATTTCAACGTGGATAAATTGCGGTATCACAAGATCCTGATCATGACCGACGCGGACGTTGACGGTAGCCACATACGCACATTGCTGCTCACATTCTTCTATCGGCAGATGCCGGTGCTGATTGAACGCGGTCATATTTATATTGCGCAACCGCCGCTGTATAAGGTCAAGAAAGGCAAGCAGGAACACTACGTCAAGGATGACTTGGAACTAAACGCGCTGCTCCTCAGTACTGCAGTTGAAGACGCGGCGCTGCATGTCAATGGCGAGGCACCGCCGCTATCGGGGCTCGCGCTGGAATCACTGGCGAGCAAATACGTCGAAGTACAATCCATCGTTGCGCGTTGGGCGCGGCGCTACGATGAGCGCTTCCTGGAACAGTTGTTGTACGTGCCGAAACTTACTCCGGAGGCATTCGATCGCGTCGACGCACTGCGCGTTTGGTGCCGCAATCTGGAGTTGCGCCTGAACTCGCTCAACGACGTATCGCGGCAGTACCAAGTGACGGTTGATACCCTTGCCGCGGGCGCCCATCGAATAACTCTAAAGCGTCTCGAGCATGGCTTGACCTCCGAGAAGCACATCCCGCGCGAATTTTTCGACTCCGCGGAATATTTGCGCATCGCTGAACTTGCCGAGACCTTGAGCGATCTCATCGGGCCGGGGGCCTTCGTGCAGCGCGGCGACGACAAGCTGGAGATAGCCAGTTTCAAGGCCGCGATGACTTGGCTGTTCGAACAAGCCAAAAAGGGCCAAAGCATTCAGCGCTACAAGGGCTTGGGCGAAATGAATGCCAGCCAGTTGTGGGACACGACCATCAATCCGGAAACCCGCCGCCTGCTGCAGGTGCGAATCGAGGACGCCGTGGCGGCCGACGACATTTTCACCACGCTGATGGGCGACGCCGTGGAACCGCGGCGTGAATTCATCGAGAAGAACGCGCTGCTCGTGTCGAATTTGGACATTTAGCAGCGGGCGGACGCCCGCTCCACGCTATTCCGTCATCTTCAGGGCGCGCAACACCGTGGCGTAGCGCCGATCGCGCGTGAGTCCCTTGAACAGCGGATCATTGTGCAACCAGATGATCCCCAGATCCCGCTCCACGGCCGCCTCCAGCCACTTGAACGCCTGATCGGCGTCGCCGAAGTCGGCATAGGTTTCGGCGACCTGGAATTCCGCGCCGGCTGAATTACTCAAAAGCTTTGCGAACGCGGCGTTGGCTTCCGCGGTTCGGCCCTGGGCGCGATAGCTGAGGGGCAGCCCAAACGCTTTCCAGCTTGCGTCGGGTTCCGCTTCGAATGCCGCGTGGGCGGCGTCAATCTGTCCCTTCGCCATTAGGATCCGGCCGAGATCATAGTGCGCACCTGGCTGCGCCGGATTGGTGTCGAGCACCTGGCGGATTTCGGCCTCCGCTTCCGCAAACCGGCCCGCGAAGGACAGCGTTCGCGCAAAGTAGCGTCGCGCCAGCAGGTTGAGGGGATCATGCTCCAAAGCCTGTCGGAACAGCGCTATCGCCTCCTCGTCGCGGCCAAGGCCGCGTGCGAGAACCGCCGAAATCATGAACACGCTTGAATCGGTGGGATCGATTTCGCGTGCGCTGGCAAGGGTCGCATCCGCTTGCGCCCATTCATGCGCCATCATGTGCGCAATTCCAAGCGCTGCGTAGGCCTCGCCGTTTTTAGGATCAAGTTCGAGCGCCTTGGAGGTCGCTTCCCGGGTGACGACCAAGGCTTTGGCCAGAGTCATGTAGCCGTTGGCGACTTGCCGGGTGGCGACGGTCGCAATACCTGCCCACGCCGGCGCATAAGCCGCATCGAGCGCGAGCGCACGCTTGAAGCAATCGTTCGCTTTGGCGAGATCCTCGCTGGTATCGCGGTCTTTGAAATAGCGGCCCTGTAGGTAGAGGCCGTGGGCCTCGGCGTTCACTGTTCTTGCCGAGGCGGCCGTGATGGCGGGCAGAAGCGTGAGCTTCAATTTCTGGACGACGCCCAGCGCAATCTCGTCCTGAACCTTGAACACGTCCTTGAGATCGCGATCATAAGTCTCCGACCAAATGTGCACGCCGTCGCTGGCGCGAATCAACTGGGCGGTTACCCGGATGGTGTTGCCGGACTTGCGCACGCTTCCTTCCATGACATTGGCAACGTTCAAGGTCTTGGCGATCTCACGGATGGTGGCCTGTCTGCCCTTGAAGTAGAACGAGGAGGTTCGCGCGATGACCTCGAGCCCTTGGGTCTTGGCGAGCAGATCGATCAATTCCTCGGTTAAGCCGTCGGAGAAGTATTCCTGGTCTTTCTTTTCGCTCATGTCCACAAAGGGCAGCACCGCGATGGATCTCTCAGGGACCGCGTTCGGTGCGCCAGTCGCCGGTGCACTCGACGTCGTGGAGGGTACAGCGGGCTTCGACAGGACCAGCTTGTCAAGCGCGACATAACCACCAACTAGGACGAGCACCAAAATGATAAGCAGCGCGGTCAAGCTCGGGCGCCGCGACTGGTGCGGCGCTTTGGGCTGGCCGGCGGTCGCGCCGGTCGGCGGAGCCTGAGCAACGGTCGGAGACTCGCCGGGGGAAAGCAGCCGTGAGATGCGCTCCATGAAGGCCGCGGAGGCTTCCCCTTCCGGGAGACGGGTCCACTGGACGCGTTGAAATGACTCCGGCACGTCCGCGCCGGCATTCGGCGTGGCATCGAGACACACCGGGATAATGAACGGCCGGTTGCGCGCGATCTTGTGGGTGCGCTGGTCGGCCAAGTCCCATTCGAGCCTGAAGTAACCCTCGGGCCGCGATGCCGTGTTGATCGAAATAATCGGGATGAACAATGCGCAGTCGCGGATCTGCTCGCGAATCTGCTGGTCCCAGGCGTCGCCGCCGCGCAGTTCGCTCTGGTCGAGCCAGACCTCGATACCGCCCTGGCGTAGCGCCGCGCAGATGCGCTTCGCGGCGTCGGCATCTTGCGAGGCATAGCTTAAAAAGACCGCTCTGTTCGACTCTCCCATGGAGGCGCACCTTAGCTGAAAAAGCGGCCGTGGTCCTCCAGCGGCGATATCTTCACGCTGATGGGCGATGCCGTGGAACACGGCGCGAATTCATGGAGCTGAATGCGCTGAACGTCTCGAACCTGGATATAACAGCGGCTGCCGGGGTGCTGTGGTCCTGTAGGGGTCAAACGACTAGGCAGTCATCCCGCGCGCTTCCTGGCTGGTGAAAAATGCCACGCCGCTCGCGTACCTCTTCGCGACATACATCGCCGCGTCGGCACGTGCTATCAATTCATCGCCGTCGGCGCCGTCATGGGGATAGATGGCGATGCCGATGCTCGGCTTGATGGCAAGTTCGATGCCCGCTAGGGCAAGCGGTTGAGCAACGATACGCAACACGGAATTGGCAATCTGCAAAATATTATTTTCCTCGAGCGGATTCATCAATAAATACAGAAATTCGTCGCCGCCGTTGCGGCATACCGTATCTTCGTCCCTGACGTAGTGCTCGAGGCGCTGTGCAATGATTCTCAATGCGGCATCACCCGCTGTATGCCCATGGGCGTCGTTGATTTCCTTGAATTGATCCAGGTCGAGAAACATTACCGCCAGCGTCCAGTCGTGACGGTCGGCAAGCGCAATCGCATGGGCCAATCGATTGTCGAACAGTTCTCTATTGGGAAGCCCGGTCAGCGCGTCATGCATGGCGCGCCATCGTGCTTCGTGCACATCGAGGCGCGCTGCCGACAACGCCCTTTCGGTGTGGGTCAAGGCTATTTGGCTGTTCTGTTGCGAATATTCCGTAACGGCCGCTGCTATCGCATCATCGAGGCAACGATTGAAGATGTGAAATTCCTTGGCCGAGATGGATACTCCTGCTTCGGCCGCCAATTGGGTGACAGCCTGGCAGACATCACCATAGTCACGAATCACCTGTTCAATGGTGAAGCCTTCTTGAAGCAAGTCGCGCCCATGCAGCGCCGCCATCAATACAACGTCAGAATTCAAGCCATCATCGAATTCATTCGACGCGATGGGGCGAGGCCCAAAATCGGAGCGCTGCTCCATCTTCAGCGTCTTGATGAGCTGTTCCAAAAAAACCGGTATACCGTGTGCGCGCTCAGGACGTGGAAGTTTAGGATGGGACCTGCCCGCCACCATATCCCGACAGCGATCGATCAAAAGCGCGCGGTTCGTGTTTAAAAAGTCGTGCAACACACTACGAATAGCTGCAACATCCGAGCTGATCTGTACGGCTGCGCACAAATGCAGGGCTCTGCCGCGACTGAAATGAGGGCACCGCCCACATCACGCCGCCGAGCGCAACACTAGACATACGCGGATATTGACTTGCTAACCTCCGAGCGGGACGTCGCAGCCATAATGGGACTCAGCGGCAATCGCGCCGTAAATTGCGTGCCGCCCTCTTGGGTCGAGGTCACTGAGATGCTTCCATGATGAGCCCGGACAATCTGCGAGCAGATATGCAGGCCCAATCCTAAGCCGTTGCGGTTGGCCGACACCGAATGACGCCAAAACGGTTCGAAAATCTTGCTCAAGCTTTCCGCCGGGATGGGCTCGCCGGCGTTCCATACCTCGAGCACCAGGTCATCCCCGTCAGTTCTCGCATTGATCTTGATCGGAGTACGCGGCTGTCCATGCGCCAAGGCGTTCCCCAAGAGATTCGAAGCTACCTGTTGGAGTCTTCCCAAATCGCATCGCACCGAACGAGTGACATGAAAATTCGAAATGATCTTGCAGTCCGTTTGGCCATCCTGGAGTTCTTGCACCACGGTCGTCAATCCGTGACCGATGTCTTCGATTTCCGTCAGCTCAACTCCTATTCCCCCTCCCAATTTGGCTCGCGCAAAGTCAAGCACGTCATCGATCAGCGACGACATGCGGCGGGCGTTCGTTTTGATTCGCGCCGCCATATGGGCGAGTGCCGGCTGCTCGAGCCTGCGCGCCAAGAGATCGGAGCTTGCGAAGATCGCCTGCAAGGGATTGCGCAAATCATGGCCGAGAATGGCGATAAACTGCTCGCGCAGCAGCCCCGCGGAGCGTTCATCGAGGAAGGCGCTTTTCTCCCGATCTCGCAGCATCAGCTGGTCGATTTGCGAGGCGATGACCGAGGATAGGCACTTGAACTTCGACCCGATACGGTCGTCGACGCGGTCCGGCGAGGCTGGATCGAGCGAGCAAAGCACGCCGAAGCAACGTCCGTTTGCGAGAACAACGGGCGCCGAAACCCCACAAGCGAGGGAAGAAGCCGTCGGCATCCGGCGAGATTGCTGATCCGAAAGAATAATGGAAATCGGTGCGCCCATCGGACCGAAGCCGATGCGCAAAGACCGGCCGACAGATAGCCCGTGATCCGCGCCAACCCCGGCTGCGCTCACCTCGTGTATCGCACAGACGGTCCATGCATCGTCGGTTACGCGCGCCAATAGTGCCACGGTCGACTGAGCAATCTCGCTGGCGAGGAGGAGCAGCGTTGTGATTGAATCGCTCTCTGCAACGGTTGTCACCGCCGCATCCATTGTCTTTACGTGCATGATCACCCCACTTGCCGCAAAGGCCGGCTCGCATTCGAGGACGTTTGCAATCTAAAAAGCTAGGGATTCGGTGTCTGTGCGCTACCCAACATAGTGTAGGACTTCGCTGACAGCCGTGCTATGTTCGGTACCGCACTGATTGGCATAAGCGAATGGATCAAAATTCGCGGTTGAGCGATGATTGCTCGCCGACCGGTCCTAAAGGGATGGTGCGCACGTGATTTCGGCCGCCGAACCGAGTCAAAATTATCTGCTGAGGGCATTGCACCGCGCTGAATCGGCGCATTGGCTGCCCCTGTTGGAAGAAGTCGATTTGCCGTTGGGGTCCGTGCTGTACGAGCCCGGCGCGACGTTGAGCCATGTCTACTTTCCAACAACCGCAATCGTCTCGCTGCTCTACGTCATGGAGGATGGCGCGTCGGCGGAAATCGCCGTGGTCGGTAACGAGGGAATCGTCGGTATATCCTTGTTTATGGGCGGCGAATCCACCCCCAGCCGAGCCGTCGTTCAAAGCGCCGGCAAGGGTCTTCGCTTGAGGGCACCCCTCATCAAAGAAGAGTTCAATTGTGCGGGGCCCGTCCTTCGTCTCATGCTGCGATATACCCAGGCGTTGATTACGCAAATGGCACAAACGGCCGTGTGCAACCGCCACCACACTTTGGATCAGCAATTGTGCCGGTGGCTGTTGCTGAGCCTGGACCGGTTGCAAGGGAACGAGCTGGTGATGACCCAGGAACTGATCGCGAATATGTTGGGTGTGCGCCGCGAGGGTGTGACCGAAGGCGCGCATAAGCTGCAGCATGCCGGGCTGATCCGTTACGCACGCGGCCACATCGCGGTACTCGACCGCCGCGGGTTGGAGAAACGCAGCTGCGAATGCTATGCGGTGGTTAAAAGGGAGTACGACCGGCTGCTTCCGGAAAAAATCGCGGAGTGATGCGCGAGCCGCCCGCTCATCGGCCGACCAAGCGCGCCAGCTGTTCGGTGTACCTCGCGCCTGTCACGCCGATCTCGGAGAAGGCGCTGCCGATTTCACGCAGGTCCTCCGGCGTGAGAATGACCGACAACGCGCCGATATTTTCCTCGAGACGATGCCGCTTGGTCGTGCCCGGAATGGGAACAATCCAAGGTTTCTGAGCGAGCAGCCAGGCCAGCGCGAGTTGCGCGGGCGTCGCGTGTTTGCGGGCGGCGATTGACCTAAGCGCATCGACCAGGGCCTTGTTGGCCTTGCGCGCTTCCGGCGCAAAGCGCGGTATGTTGTTGCGGAAGTCCTTGCTGTCCAACGTTGTGCTCTCATCGATCTTGCCGGTCAGAAATCCCCTGCCGAGCGGGCTGTAGGGCACGAAGCCAATGCCCAGTTCTTCAAGCGTCGGCAGCACCTCGGCTTCTGGTTCCCTCCACCACAAGGAGTACTCGCTCTGCAGCGCCGTCACCGGTTGAACGGCGTGCGCGCGGCGAATTGTCTTGGCTCCCGCCTCGGAGAGACCGAAGTGCTTGACCTTTCCCTCCGCGATCAATTTCTTCACCTCGCCGGCGACATCCTCGATCGGTACCGCCAGATCAACGCGGTGTTGGTAGAAAAGATCGAGCGACTCGACCCTGAGGCGCTTCAACGATGCTTCAGCGACCTCGCGGATGTGCTCAGGGCGGCTGTCCAGGCCGGCGATTTGCTTGCCCGCCTCGATCTTGAATCCGAACTTAGTCGCGATCGCCACTCGGCCGCGAAACGGCGCCAGTGCCTCGCCGACCAGTTCTTCGTTGGTATAGGGGCCGTAGATCTCAGCCGTGTCGAAGAGCGTGATACCGCGCTCAACTGCTGCTGCAATCAAGGCGATCATTTCCCTCTTATCGCCTGGCGGGCCATAACCGTGGCTCATGCCCATGCAGCCGAGCCCCAGGGCCGAAACCTCTAGATTGCTGTTTCCAAGCTTGCGCTTTTGCATGTTTTGCTCCTTACAAGCGGGCCATTGGCCCGCGGCTGCGGTGGGGGCTCAAGAATACGACCGATCGCTCGCGACGGGAACGCCCGGCCGGTGCAAAGTCAACGCGGGCTGGTACGTGCCCTTTCCCTTGACGGCGCTCAGGTACACGGCTAGATTTACGTCGAAGCCGCGCTCGTCGCGGCTTTTCTGTCTCCGCGGGCCGCGCTGACTCTAGGGTCAGATCGCGGCTTTGTTTTTTGGACTGCCCGGAAAAGGAGGCCTCGTGCTCTCGTCATCTACTTTGCAGACCATCGTTTGGACCTCGCGCATTCCAGAGGCCGAGAAATTTTATGGCGAAGTCCTGGGATTGCACCTGAAGACGAGATCTCACGGCGCGCTGGTTTACCATGTGGGCGGCAGCGACCTGCGCGTCTCCCCGGTCCCTTCCACGCAGCCGTCGGCGCATACGGTATTGGGCTTTGCCGTCCCGGATGTCCGCGCAGTCGTCGAATCCTTGTCCGAGCGCGGTATCCGCTTCGAGCGCTTCGCGGGCTTTCCGCACGATTCAAGGGGTATTCTTACGACGCCCGATGGCTCGAGAGTGGCATGGTTTCGCGACCCCGACGGAAATCTCTTGTCGGTCGTGCAATATGCGTGATCAAAGCAGCTCCGCGAATCTCACTTCTCGCCCGCTTGCAGTACCCGCTGCAGTGCCTCCAAGCCGCCGAGGATCAGTTCTCGTTCCGCGGACGATGCCCGCCTCAACGCGGACAGCAGGGGCTGCGCCAGCAACCGCGGCGCCTGCTTGGCCATGAACTGGCGCACAACGGGCGTGGCGTCAATGATGGTGAACCGGCGATCGGTGCTGCTCGCCTTTCGTTCCAACAGCCCGCGCGCCGCCAGGCGATCGACGATTCCCGATGTCGTGCTGTGCGCAAGGCCGACCCGCCGGCACAAATCTTTGAGGGTCATCCCTTGCGAATGAAAAATTGCCTGCATCACGCTGGTTTGGGGAGCCGTCAATTGACTGCGCGCAAACTCGGTTTCCAGCGGGCGGCGGATGATCTCGCGAATCTCGCGCAAGTGGCGTTCGACGGTCTCCGCCATGTGGTTCAAGTCCGATGCGCGTGTGCGGGCCATCCCTCAAGCTTAGAGTAAAAGCGGAATCATCGCGCTCCTGACGACGCGTCGATATTCACGATACTTGTCGCCAAAAGTTTCGACGAGCATTTGTTCCTCTTTGAGCTGCTTGATGCGAAAAGCCGCGACCCAAATGGGCAGCGCGATCCAATCCCGCATTTGACCGAACGCAATCGCCGTGCCGAGGGCGGCAACGATCAGCCCGAAATAAATCGGATGCCGCACCAGGCCGTAAGGGCCGCTGCTCACCAGTTCGTGCCCCTGCTTGATGGTGACGCTCGCGCTCCAGTTGCCGCCAAGCTGGCGCCGCGCCGCCAGAGCAATCATCGCGCCGGCGCCCGCCACGGCAATTCCAAAGAGCGACGCGAGCGTGGAACGCGGCACGACCTGCTGCTCGAAAAAGGCCGGGAGCGGACGCTGCGAGAACATCAAGATGACGACCACGCACAGCAGGGACCATTGCAGCAGACGGGTTGCAAAGCTCTCCATCCTCGCGACCGGCTTCAATCGCAGCGAGGTAATGATCCAGTACAGGCAGATCACCGACCATACCAAGCTGATCCAGAAATTGATGTTGAGCGGCATGCCGGTCCTCCTTATAAGTCGCATACGACGTGTCGTATACGACGTATATTGGCAAAAACCCGACCGGTGCGCAAGGGCGCGGCCCTGTCCGCGGTTTTAGGGCTTTTCTGCCGGTGAACTGCCGATGATCGTCGTCTTGGCGCGAGCCATGCCCTCAACGCTTGAGAAAATCCTCCAATACCTTGCGGTACTTCTCAGGTTCCTCATAAGCGGGTAGATGGCCGCTGTTCTCGAAGAAAACCAGTTGCGCACCCGGTATGGCGTGGGCCATGCGCCACGCGGTGAGCGGCGCGACATTCATGTCGTAGCGGCCCGTGATGACCAGCGTCGGAATCTTGAGGTCCGCCAATTTTGGCGTGAGATCGAGACTCTCGGTGGCCTTCTGAACGGCGGCGCCGACCGCAGGCTCGAAGCCGAGATCTCCCATGTGCGCAAGATAGGTATCGCGCATTGCCGTCGAATAAAACATCTGGCGCATGTGATTGACCAATCCCGCACGTGCCACGGCTTCAGGATCCGCCGCAAGCTTTTTGGCTTCCGCTTCGCCCTGCTCCTCGCGGTCCGGGAAGACTTGCGGGAGAAGATGCACCAGGCCCTTCCAGGAGGGAGCAGCCGAGTCGGAGAGTAGCAACCGCGCAACGTGGTCGGGGTGAGCCGCCGCGTAAGCCATCGCTATCATTCCACCGTAGGAGTCTCCCAGGACCGCGACCCGGTCGAGCGCCAATGCCGCTCGGACGGCATCGAGATCGGCGACCTGCGCCTCCATGGTCTGCGGCGCGTTGGGCTGGAGGTGTTTGGAGGCTCCCGTGCCGCGCTGATCGTAGAGGATGACGAGGCGGTGCGCCGCCACGCGCTGCCATAAATCGTTCTGCATCATGTACGCATGAGAAAGCCCCGGGCCGCCGTTGACGGCAATGATGGGAATCTCCGCGCCGGCCGTGCCGAAGGTCTCGTAGCCTAGGTCGACCTCCGGTGTATGAACCGATCCTACGCGGTGCGCCACCTGCGCGGACAATATGGTCGGCATCAGCACCGTCAACACGAACAAAAGCTTCGGCATTCAAAACCCCCGTGAAACTGAATGGGCGTTCGCGAGTCTAGATCAAGACCGGCCTCAAGATGGTGCATCTGCACCGAGGACAGAATATGACCGTTCAAGAGTGGATTCGAAAGGGACGCGAGCTCGGCGCGAGCGATCTACACATCGAAGCGGATACCGCTCCTGTTGCACGCGTCCGCGGCCACCTCTCGTCGATCGGACAGCCCATCGCCGGCGCAGCACTCGTTACCGCTGCACGGGAGCTGCTGGGCAACGATGGCTGGCCGCAATTCTTAAGCCGGGGCTCGGCGGATGTTTCGCGCACGATTGCGGGCGTGCGCTGCCGCATCAATATTTTCCAGACCCTTCGCGGTGTGGCGATGGCGGTACGGCTGCTCAGCTCGTTCCAAAATAATTTGCGTGCCTGCAACCTGCATCCGGATTTGAGGCGGCTGACGGAGATGACGACCGGCTTGATCGTCATATCAGGGCCGACCGGGAGCGGAAAGTCGACGACGTTGGCGGCACTCGTGGAAGAAATCAATTCCTCCAGCGCGCGCAATATCATTGCGATCGAAAGTCCCCTGGAATACGTGTTCACCAATCGACGTTCCTTTATCAGGCAGCGGGAAGTACCGACGCATTCCCCCAGCTTTGAGCAGGCCCTGGTCGATGCCCTGCGCGAAAATCCCGACGTGCTGGTGATCGGCGAGATGCGAACTCCCGAAGTCATGCGCCTGACATTGAGCGCGGCGGAGACGGGACACCTGGTCATCGCAACCATGCACTCGGCAACCTGCGCCGAAGCGCTCACGCGCATCTGCATGTCGTTCCCCGCGGAAATCCAGGGCGGCATTCGCGCGCAGATCGCCGATTGCCTGGTCGGCTTCATCTGCCAGCGGCTGGATTTCCTGAGCGATTATCAGCTGCGGGTTCCGGTGTGCGAAATCCTCCTGCCGAGCGCCGCCTCCAAGGGAACGATTCGCGGCGGCCAATTCAGTCAGATCGCCAATGTGCTGCAAACCGGCGGCGAACAGGGCATGTGGAATTTCGATCGCTACCAACGTTGGGTGGCGCAAAAAAAAGATTGGGTGCAGCCGACGTTGGCGACGCCGTTGCCGGAAGAGCGGCTCGCTCCCAGCCCCCTTAAGATTCAGCGCAACACGATCACGCCGGTCGTGGCGAAAGACGATTCCATGGAAATATCGATCGACGAGGAAGTGGATCTCGATGAATTGGCGCAGCGTATCGAGCAGCGGACGCGCAAATCGCCGGAATAGCGCTTTCAGGATCGATTCAGTTCTTCGTCGCCACGATTCGCGCCATGCCGTTCTGCGTTGAGTCGCGCTTCACGCTGAAACCCAGGTCCGCAAGGCGGGTAGCCGCCCAGTCCGGGGCCAGCCTAAGTTTCGGATAGCTGCTGATCGACTGCCGCCACCGGCCGTTCTCCTTTTCGTGCACCAGATCATGAACGATCACCTGATGATCTTGATACTCGAGAAAGCAGGTCATGATGCGCGCATCGTCGGCGCGAACCGGAATGAATCGCTGTTCTCCTTCGAGTGTCCGGGTCGCGTAATCGCGAAAAGTCGCCGCGAACACGCCGCCGCGCGCCAGTGATTCTGCCACCGCGCTCAACAGAGATTCCACCGCCGCCAGGGCCGGTAAATGCGTTAGCGTGTCGCCCATGCACACGATGACCTGCGGCTCACCGGTCAAGAAGGCGCGGAATTCCAAAAGATCCGCATGATGCATGGCTACCGGCAGCAATCCGCTGCGCGCCCGCAGCTCATCGAGCAGCTTCCGGCAGTTGTCGATGGCAACGACCCGGAAGCCGCGCTTCGCCAGCGGCAAAGTGTGCAATCCCAACCCGGCGCCGAGATCCACGGCCACGCCACGCGGAGCGTCGGGCAATGGCAGACCATCAATCTCCGCCGCGGCGCGCCCAAAGGCGGCGTCCAAATCGCCCAGCATCCAGGAATAGATCGGCCCTAGATGCGTCTTGTAGTGAGTCTCCGATGTCGCCATCGCTGAAGCGATCTATTCCAATTGCAGATCGCGCATCGCGGGACTTGCGAAGGCGACGCCACCGTCGACCGTCACGGTCGAGCCGATCACATAGTCGCCTGCGCGCGAGGCCAGGAAAATTGCCGTGCCCGCCATGTCCTCATCCGTGCCGATACGGCGCGCAGGAATACGTTTGGCGACCTCGTCCCCGTGATCGCGCGCGTCCCGGTTCATGTCGGACTTGAACGCCCCTGGGGCAATGGCGGTGACGTAGATGTTGTCTTTGACCAGACGCGCCGCCATCAGCCGCGTGAGCTGAATGAGACCGGCCTTGCTGGTCACGTAGGAATAGGTTTCGCGGTGGGTCAGGTAAATGCCGTCGATGGACGCAATGTTGATGACCTTGGCAGGACGCGCGGCCGTCGCGGCCTTGCGCAATGCCGGGGCCATGGCTTGGGTCAGGAAGAACGGCGTCTTGGCGTTGAGATCAAGCACCTTGTCCCAACCCTCCTCGGGAAATTCGTCAAAGGCCGCGCCCCACGCCGCGCCGGCATTGTTCACCAGGATATCGACCTTGGGTTCCTGGGCCATCACGGCCGCAGCGAGCCCTTTGGCTCCTGCCACGGTCGAGACGTTCATGGGAACGGAAATGCAGGTCCCGCCGCCCTTGGACAATTCCTTTGCTGTTTGATTACAGGCGTCGGCTTTGCGCGCCGAAATGTAGACCTTTGCACCTTGCGCGATGAATCCTTCCGCAATCATCTTGCCGATGCCACGCGATCCACCGGTTATCAGCGCAACACGTCCCTTGAGCGAGAACAGGTCCTGGGTGTTCATGCGATGCCTCGATGCTTGTGATTATTTGAGGCCGCATTCTAGCGCAAGCGGTGCCGGCACCAAGAAACCCGGAGTCTGTCCGAGACTTCCTAGCGGTCGCGATCGCGGCCAAAGCGGCTCACGTGGAATTCTCCGACAGGCTCCTGGGCCATCTCTCATGGCACAGCGCGAGAAATCGCGCTCCCGCCTGCGATATTGGCTGGTGTCGCAAGTTGTATGCCCCTACCTGACGATCGATACTCGAGTAGGGCAGGCCGTCGACGGGAATCAATTGCGGCGGCACCGGCGTGAGCAAATCCGAGACGTAGGTGACGCCTTTGCCGTCGGCGACCAGCGCCAAACGCAATTCCATGTGGCTCACCTCCCACACCGAGCCGAACGCATCGCGCAAGCGCTCGCCGGTGGAGCGGCGCGCAGTCTCGTCCAGGAACGAGGTCACCAGCGGCAATTCACGCATGGTGCCGACGGCGTCGCGTGCCAACGCGGCGCGGGCCGGATGATCGCGGGCGATCATCAAGCGGCGAGTTTCCGAGAAACAGGGATGCAGCGCGAAGTGCGCCGGCATGTTGTGATGAAAGGGTCCGAATCCCAGTTCCCATCGGCCCTCGGCGACGCCGTGCACAATTTCACGGCTGGGAGCGACCACCACTTTGAGGCGCGTGAGGGGGTTGCGCTCGCAGAATTCCTTGAGCAGCGTGACTCCCATGCGCGAATTGGCGGCCGGCGAGAGTGCCAGCGACAGGGTGGACAGCGCGCCGGACTTGATTTGGCTGATGTCCGCCAACGCTTCGCGTTCCTCGTTCAGCGTCGTCTGGGCAAATCGCAGCAGCCGAATGCCGGCCTCGGTCGGCTGCGGCGGATTGCCTCGGCGCAACAAACTGGTGCCCAATCGATGTTCCAGATTGGCGATGGCCTGGCTGACGGCGGATTGCGAGAGATCCAGCCGCTCGGCCGCGCGGCTGAAGCCCCCTGCTTCGATCACCGCGTGAAAGCAACGCAACTCGTTACGTTCAATTTGCATCAGCGAAGGATAACCGACGGCGCCCTAGGTTACCGCACCGCGGAGGTTATCCACCCGCTGCGGTTGTCCAGCGCCGCTCTTATCCGCCGCACTGATAGCTCTATCACTCCCGCGATCTGGCCTTCCGACCCCTTAGGGCTTTTACTTGAACCACTGGAGGTCGGTATGAACGCAGTGGTCGATATCAAGAAGGGTCTGGAAGGCGTGGTGGTGGACAGCACGTCGATTTCCTTGGTCGATGGCGAGGCGGGTCGGCTTTACTACCGCGGACTGCCGATCGAAAAGTTGATTGAGAAGCCGTTCGCCGCCGTCGCGCACCTGGTCGTGTTCGGCGATCTGCCGGAACCGGCGCGGCTTTTGGAATTCGAAGATTTCTTGTGGAGCGCCGGACGATTGCCGGCGGAACTCGCTGCAGCGATCGAAAAGCTGGCGCAATTGGGCGGGCACCCCATGGCGACCCTGCAGGCCGCGATGCCCTTGATGGCTTGTGCGCCGCCTGCGGAAGTATTCGGCCGGACCGACGATGAACAGGAAGCGCTGGTTGTTGCCGCTCGATTGCCCACCGCGCATGCCATGCTGGTCGCACTGCGCGCTGGACGGGCTCCGACCGCCTATCCCGATACGCGTCGTTACGGCGAGCGCTTTTTGCAGCTGGTGCATGACCGCAAACCTGCGGAAAAAGAGCTCCGCATACTGGAGCAGACCCAGATTCTGCAGATCGATCACAGTTTCAATGCCAGTACCTTCACGGCGCGCGTGGTGACATCGACCTTGGCGCCGCCCGCGTCGGCACTGGCGGCGGCGATGGGCTCGCTCTATGGTCCGCTGCATGGCGCCGCCGATCAGGGTGCGCTCGAAATGGCGCGAGAGGTGGGCGATCCGGCGCATGCCGCGGCTTTTGTGGCCGAGTGTCTTACCAAGGGCCGCCTCGTGATGGGTATGGGTCATCGGGAATATCGCGTGGTCGATCCGCGCTCGAAGATCGTCAAAGTGCTTGCCGAACAGATCGCCTCGGCGCCGGAAGAAAAACTTCTCATCGAAACCTTGAAGGCGGTTGATGAAGCCTTTGTCGCGCAGACGGCGCACAAGAAACGCTCGCTGCGTGCGAATCTGGAGTTCTACAAGGGCGTCGTGTACCTGGCGCTGGGGCTGCCCAAGGAATTCTTTACGGCGACTTTTGCGGCCGCGCGCATTTTTGGCTGGTCGGCCCACATCGTGGAACAACGCAAGGACAACCGGATCGTCCGGCCGTCCGCAAACTACATAGGCCCTGCTCCCCAACCGGATTAATTCTCAGATCCGCGCACTCATTCCGGTAACATCGAGTGCATGCTGTTTTCTGAAACCCTGGCGTCGATGCAGCCGCTGAATCGCGGCTGGCGTGCACAAATTGGCCAGGATTGGTCGCAGGGCCGCGCAACGTTCGGCGGCATGGTGGCGGCGCTGGGCAATGAAGCGATGCGCCGTCTGGTGCCGGCGGATCGTGAACTGCGCGGCTTGGAGACCATTTTTGTCGGCCCTGCACTGGCCGGCGAGGTGCGAATCGAAGCCGAGGTTTTGCGCGTCGGCAAGGCCGTGACCATCGCGAGCGCGCGCTTGTGGAGCGACGAGAAAATTGCCGCCACCCTCACCGGCATCTATGGATCGGCGCGCGCCACGGCTCTTGTCCTGACGCCGGCCGTCGCCGCCGGCGTGCCCACGGCCTCAGGGCTGCCGGAACGTTCGCCCGCCGACATAGGCGGTCCGTCATTTGCGCGGCACTTCGGTTACCGGTGGGCGGAAGGGTCGCTCCCCTATACCGGTTCAAGCTTGCGCACCTCGAAAACTTACGTTCGCCATAAGGATCTCGCTCCCCTGACCGAGTCGCATGTGGTCGCGCTGATCGACTGCATTCCGTCGGTGATCGTGCAGCTCATGAGCACACCCGCGCCGTCGAGCTCGCTCACCTGGACGCTGCAATTTCTTCGCCACGACTACAGCTTTTCGCCCGAAGCGTGGTGGCGTATCGACGCGGAGGTCAATTCCGCCGGCAGCGGCTATTCCTGCGAGTCCTGTGTCCTGCTCGATCCCTTGGGGGAGCCTGCGGCTGTCGCGCGCCAAATGGTGGCGGTGTTTGGCTAAGAAGTCCCTGGCTGTCTCGGTCCATACCGAGTGCGGCAATTGCGGCGCCACGTTGATGGGACCTTACTGTTCCAATTGCGGTCAACACGCGCACGAGAGCGCGCGCTCCGTCTCGGTGTTGTTCCATGACGCCTGGCATACCGCCACCCATCTTGACAGCCGATTGTGGCAGTCCCTGTACATCTTGCTGTTAAAGCCCGGGAGGCTCACCAAGGAATACTTCGCGGAGCGGCGCGCGCGGTATCTACCGCCGGTGCGCCTGTATCTGGTCTTGAGCGTGCTGTTCTTTGGGTTCGGTCTTGCCACACCCGAAAAAAGCAACGAACCGCCGCCGGCGGCGCCACGCGACGCGGCGACCTCACACGCAGCGCCGAACGACGCAGCAACCGCACACGCGACTGCGCCGAACGACGCAGCGACCGCACACGCGGCTGCGCCGAACGAGGCCGCCCCGGAAGGTGCTGCGGAAGCCGGCAAAACCCCGGCGGCCAAGAAAAAATCGCGGCAATCGCGTTTGGGAATTTCCAACTGCGACGACATCCATATCTCGATTCCCTCGGTGCAGAATTCTTTGCGCCAGTCCTGCGCGCGCGACCCGGAAATCTACGCAGAATCAGTCAAACACGCCATCGTCGCCAACTTTCCAAAAATGATGTTTTTGCTGGTGCCAATGATGGCGCTGGTGATGTTGATCTTGTATTGGCGGCCGCGACGCTACTATGTCGAGCACCTGGTATTCTTCATCCACAGCCATGCGGCGATATTCCTGCTGCTGCTCATTCAAGCGCTGCTCGGCTGGATCGCGGCCTGGCTTTCCTGGGGTACGTTCTCCGCCTGGGTGATTGCCATCATCACTCTCTACAGCGCCTGGTACGTGTATCGCGCCATGCGCGTCTACTACGGACAGGGGCGTCTGCTGACTTTGACAAAACTTTTCGTGGTCGGCTTTGTGTACTTGATTGGATTTGCCTTCACCTGGGCGGCGACGGCGCTCGTCAGCGCGATCATCGTTTAGCGCTAACGAGGCGGCTTGCCGAAGATGCTCTTCGGCAGCTTCACGTGCACGCCGACGTTGGGTTTGTCCACGAGCTGCGTGATGGCGACGTTCCCCGCGATGCTGACCAGCTGATAGGCCTGATGCCGCGTCAGCTTCTTCTCCGCCACCAGAAAGTCGATCATCTCTTGAATGGCGGCCTTGGTCGCAGTTACGAGATCCGGATCAGTAGCCATGCTGATGTAGTCGGTCGCCGTTTCGGCGCGCGGCCAGGTCAACTTCATATCCTTGCGCACGGTCAGCTGCAGCCGGCCGCGCAGCGAGGTTTCGATCGCGGTTTGGTCCACCTCGCCGTCGCCCTGCGCCACATGTCCGTCGCCGATTTCGAACAGCGCGCCGCGCGCAAACACCGGTATATAAAGTGTGCTGCCGGCAACCAGTTCGCGATTGTCCAAGTTGCCGGCATGCCGGCCCGGTGGATTGCTGCTGAGGCGGCCCATCTCCGGCGCCGGTGCAATGCCGATGCTGCCGTAGAAGGGCTTAAGCGGAATCACAATGCCCGGCAGGAACTCCGCCGTCATTTTCCGCCGATCAAGGGGGATGATCTTGGAAGGCACGCCCGTCTCGCAGTTTTCAGGCAGATAGCCGCTGCAGCCGTTGTAACCGTAATCGAGCGGCAACTCGATCGACAGGATCTTGACTTCGAGTACATCGCCGGGCTCGGCGCCCTCGACATATACCGGTCCCGTCAGGATATGACCGCCGGGACCCCGGCGATCTCCGGTCACTTCACCCACGATGGCCTTGAGCGAGGCTTGAATCTTGTCGTCCGGAACGCCCGCCTTGGCGAGGCCCGTCGGCGTGTTCGTCAGCAGCGTGTCGACATCGATGATGTCACCGGAGTCGATCCGCAGCACCGGCGGCGCTTCGGACCAGTAGTAGCCGTAGGCCACGGTGGCCGGCGTTGCCTCCAGGCGATGTGTCTTGGGAGGGTGTGCAAAAGCGCTGGCCGCAGCCAGAAGACCCAAGGCGGAGAATGCGCTGAACATTTTTTTCATGGGGCCTTACGCTATCACAACACGCCGAAAGATTACCCCGGCCGCGCCGGAAGCACTATGATTCGCACAGAAAATAACCGACACGACTATTTTGGGGGACGCATGATCAAGCAACTGCAATTCGCCGCCGCGGCGCTCATGATGCTGGCGATGGGTTGGGCTTCCGCTGCCGGCAAGGCCGGCGGCGATTCGAAAGCGGCCGCGCCGTTGAATCTGACGATCTATCACATAGAAGGCCGGCGCTCGGAGCGCATTGTGTGGTTGTGCGAGGAACTTGGCATTCCCTACAACCTGGAATACAAGCGCGGCGACATTGCCGCTTCGATGAAGACCATTCACGAAGTGAGTCCCTTGATGCCGGTTGCGCCGACCGTTCGCATCGGCGATCAAGTCATGGTCGAGTCCGGCGCCATCATCGAATTGATTCTCGCCCGCGTCGGCAACGGCCGGCTGGCACCCGCGGTCAGCTCGCCCGACTATCCTTATTACCTGCAGTGGATGCACTTTGCCGAAGGCTCCTTTGCGGCGCGCGTGATTGGCGATTATCGAGTGGCCCTGATCCAAGGGAAACCCAAGACCCCGGCCGGCGGTTACAAGCTGGTCGACACCGAAGCCGTGCTGGCATTCATGGAAGACTATTTGAGCAAGCATCCATACTTCGGCGGATCCGCATTTTCGGCCGCCGATATCATGATGTTGTTTCCCACCAATATCACCGAGGCATTCAACGTCGCGGATCTGTCACCCTATCCGCACATCATCGCGTGGCGTACCGACGTGCAGGCGCGCCCCGCATACAAAAAGATGCTGGCCGTCGCGCGCCCCGATGGCGTGCCCATGGCGCCGAAGCCCCTACCGAAGAGTTAGCGGCTTTAACGGCCGCTCAGGCGCCTGACCGCCAAGGTGCAAAGAGCCTTGGCCAAGTCAGGAGCCTGGCTGTCAAGGCGACGCGCACCCAGGCAATGCCATAGGCCAGGGCGGCAAGCGCGCACGCGGCAACGAGCCAGCGGGAATGGATCAGCGCAAAGTACAGCGCGGCGCAGCCGGCGGCGATCCATATCGCCGCGAGGCAGAGCGCGATGAGGCGCTCGGGCTTCGACAGTTTTCGGGCGTTACTTATTTTTTCCGTACCCTTGCCAGATTGCGCTTCACGCGAAACTTCACGATTCTCGCGACCAATTCGTAGGGAATCGGCCGATCGAGTGGAAATTTCAAGTTGCCTTTTGGGCCCGCATACTTGGAACAAGCCGTTTCGAGCTTCGCGTCGCCCTTCAGCGGCGGAAAAATCCCAATATGATTCTTGAACGCCGCGAAATAGACCAGAATTCCGTGCAGCGCGAAGGCGGGCATTCGATAACTGATGAGCTCTTCGGTTTGCGGCGGCGCTGCTCGTTTGATGATGGCGCGCAATTTTCTCAGCACGGCGCGTACTTCCGGCGGCGACTTCGCGATGTACGCATCAATGCTCTTGATCTGAGCCCTGCTCTTGATCGGAGCCCTGTTCTTCAGTGAAACCCGAGCTGCCGCCACGCTAAGCCGCCTCGACCGCCGGAACCCGCGCAATGCGTGCGAGTCCCGCCTCGATCGATCGCCTGACCTCATCGTTGAGCTCGCGAGGATCCTTGCCATTGGCGTCGATGGGTTCGCCGATGACCACCTGAATGGTGCCGGCCTTTTTGAGGATTCCGCGCCTTACCCAGAAGTCGGCGGCGTTATGCGACAGCGGCACCACGAATTTGCCCGTTTCAGTCGCCAGCAGCGCGCCGCTCACGCCGTATTTGCGCGTTTCGCCCGCCACCACGCGCGTACCTTCGGGAAAAATGATGATCCAGAGCCCCGCGGCCAGGCGTTGCTTTCCCTGCTCGACCACTTGGTTTACGGCCCGGTGTCCCGCTCCGCGGTTGATCGAGATAGGCCGCAGAAGTTTCAGTCCCCAGCCGATCAGGGGAATCCACAACAACTCGCGCTTCAGGACCCAGACCTGCGGCGGAAAGATCAGAAACTGCGCGATGGTTTCCCACGCCGATGTGTGATTGCTCATCACGATATGGTTGCCGGCCGGAATCCGCTCGCGCCCCTGGACGCTGAATTTGAGGCCGCACACTTTCTCCAGCAGCCAAAACTGCAACCGCGCCCAGGTACGCGCGATGGCAAATTGCGTGCTGTACGGCGTCCAAAAACACAAGGTCATGAATCCGCCGAATGCAAGCGCGGACACCATCATGAACGCGGTGAAGAAAAGCGATTTCAAAAATTGCATGCAGGGACAGGTTCCCAGGTCAGCCCGGCAATCGCGACAAATCGGCGACACCGCCGAGCAGGGCCAGCACATCGCGGAGCAGTGCAAGGCGGTTGTTGCGCTTCGCGATGTTCTCGTCCATGACCATGACGCGATCAAAAAAATCGTTCACCGGCGCCCGCAATCCTGCCAGCGCATGCAAGCTGTCTGCATAACGGCGCTGTCTTGTCGCGTCGAGCACCGGATCGCGCAGCTCTGTTAACGCATGATGCAGTCCGCGTTCGGCTTCTTCGCTGAGGCTTTGAGGATCGACGGCCCAATCCTGGCTCACTTGAGTCTTCTTCAAGATGTTCGCAATGCGCTTGTTGATCGCCGCCAGCACCACGGCATCCGGCAGCAACAGAAACTCCTTCAAGGCCGCGAGACGCATGACCGCATCCAGCGGCGAACGCGGGCGGTTGGCGAACACCGCGTCGAGCATCTCGGGCGTGGTTCCGGGTTGCTCGAGCAGTATTCCGCGCAGGCGCTCGACGATAAAATCATAGACCTCGTCGGCCGCGGCGGCGCGTTGCAGCGGCTGCGCGGCAGCCGCCGCCCCCAACACATCGATCAGGTCCAGGTCCAATTGCGCCTCGAGCAAAATTCGCAGCACCCCCAAGGCCGCGCGGCGCAGGCCAAACGGGTCCTTGGTGCCGGTGGGTCGTTGCTCGATGGCAAAGATTCCAACCAGCGTGTCGATCTTGTCGGCCAGACTCAACGCCCGGCCGATCTTCGTCGACGGCAAAGCGTCCCCTGCAAACCGCGGACGATAGTGCTCCTCGATGGCAACCGACACATCGGAGGGCAGCCCCTGTGCCTCGGCGTAGTAGCGCCCCATGGTGCCTTGCAGTTCCGGAAATTCACCTACCATGGCCGTCATCAGGTCCGCTTTCGACAGTTCCGCGGCTTGGGCCAAGTCGGGTCCGGCCCCAATGCGGCGGCCAATCAGTTCCGCCAGTTCGCTCACCCGCGCGGTCTTCTCCGCATAGTTGCCTAGTTTGGCCTGAAAGATGACGCCGGACAGTCTCGCGGCGTGCGCCTGCAATGGAATCTTGCGATCTTGCTCCCAAAAGAAAGCCGCATCGCTCAAGCGCGGTCGCACCACGCGCTCGTTGCCCTCGCGCACCTTCGCAGGATCGCGGCTTGCGATATTGCTCACGGTGACAAACCACCCGGAAAGCTTGCCGTCGGGCCCTTGCACCGCGAAATAGCGCTGGTGATCCTGCACGGTCGCGATGACCACTTCGCGCGGCAAGCTCAGGAACCGCTGCTCGAACCGGCCTGTCAGCGGTACCGGCCACTCCACCAAGGCGGTTACCTCGTCGAGCAATGCATCGTCGATCAGCGCCGTACCGTTGACCTCGGCCGCGGCCGCGATGACGCCTAAGCGAATCATTTCGCGGCGTTTGGCGAAGTCCGCGATGACCTTGGCCCGGCGCAGTTTCGCTTCATAGCCCTTCGCGCGCTTGAGCGTAATCGGCTTGGGTGAGTGAAAGCGATGTCCCGACGTGACGCGCCCCGATTCGAGTCCCAACACCACAACCGGCACGACCTCATCCCCGTAAAGCAGCACCACTGAATGCACGGGCCTCACGAACTCGGCGCTGTGCGCGCCCCACCGCATGCGCTTAGGCATAGGCAGCGCGGCGATCGCTTCAGTCAGTATGTCTTTGAGCAGTGCGGTGGTGGCCGCCCCGCGCTCGGTGCCGCGAAATTGCAGCCACGCGCCCTTTTCCGTGGTGAGCTTCGACAATTCCGCGACAGGGACGCCACAACTCTTGGCAAAGGCCGTCGCCGCCTGTGTCGGGGACCCTTGCGGGTCGAACGCATTGGCGAGCGGCGGTCCGCGCCGTTCCACTTGCCGATCCGGTTGATGCTCCGCCAGTTTTTCGACCCACACGGCAAGCCGTCGCGGCGTTGCGAACCCGCGAACCTTGCCATGCGGCACGCCGGCCGCGTCGATGCCCTTGGCGATACCCTCGGTCAGCGCATTGGACAGCGCCGACAGCGTGCGCGGCGGCAACTCCTCGGTGCACAGTTCAAACAGCAGGTCCTTCGCGCTCATCAAGCCACTCGTTGTGCGTCGGTGTTCTTGAGCAGCGGATACCCGAGCGCTTCGCGGCTGTCTCGATAGCCTTCGGCGACGCCGCGCGCCAACGTTCTCACCCGCAGAATAAACCGCTGACGCTCCGTGACCGACACGGCATGCCGCGCGTCCAGCAAATTGAACGCATGCGAGGCCTTCACCATTTGTTCATAAGCCGGCAGGACCAGCTTGTCCTTCAACAGCTTCTGGCAGGCCGCCTCGCAGGCGTCGAACTCCAGCGATAGCACCGTGGTGTCGGCTTTTTCAAAGTTATAAGTGGATTGCTCCACTTCGTTTTGATGAAACACATCGCCGTACGTCACCCTGCCGAACGGGCCGTCGGTCCAAACGATATCGAAGATGCTCTCCTTGCCCTGGATGTACATGCCTAAGCGCTCGAGTCCATAGGTGATCTCGCCCATCACCGGACGACAGTCCAGACCGCCGACTTGCTGAAAGTAGGTGAACTGCGAAACCTCCATGCCGTTGATCCAAACCTCCCAACCCAAACCCCATGCTCCCAGGGTCGGCGATTCCCAATTGTCCTCGACGAATCGAATGTCATGGGTCAGCAGATCGATCCCCAGATTGCGCAGCGAATCCAGGTATAACTCCTGAAAGTTATCAGGGGAGGGTTTGATGCAGACTTGAAACTGATAATAGTGCTGCAGCCGAAAGGGATTGTCGCCGTAGCGGCCGTCGGTGGGCCGGCGCGAGGGTTGCACGTACGCGGCGCTCCACGGTTCGGGTCCGACGGCGCGAAGAAAGGTCGCCGAATGAAACGTCCCTGCGCCCATTTCCATATCGTAGGGCTGCAATACCACGCAGCCTTGGGTTGACCAGTACTTCTGCAGCGCAAATATCAGATCCTGAAAGGTGCGGGGAGGTGCGGGAGGAGGCATGGTTGCTCGCGAAGGAGGCAAAGTGAGCGAGTATAGCGACGCCGCTTAAGGGTGTCGTGAGCTTCCCCCACGCACTCAATTGGCTCATGCACCGCTTCGAGGCTCTTAATCTGCCCCAAGTGAAACGGCTTCTCGGCGTATTGCACCAATATGACGCATCATTTTTTGCCGTTTGATCCATAATGATGCGCGTCGCGGGCAAGTCCCTCACAAGTGCTTGATCTCTGGTCGCGCGCGACTGGCACAGTAGCTGCATTGGTCCATAAGCCCCGGGCTGGCCGGGCCACCCCACACACTTGCGAGGACGCAAATGACCCCCGCCGATGTTCTGAAATTCATCAAAGAAAAAGATGCGAAATTCGTCGATCTTCGCTTTACTGACACTATTGGCAAGGAACAGCACGTAACCATACCCACCCGATTGGTGGATGAGGGGTTCTTCAAGGATGGCAAGATGTTTGACGGCTCTTCAATCGCCGGATGGAAGGGCATCAACGAGTCGGACATGATTTTGATGCCGGATCCGTCGACCGCGGTCATTGATCCATTCTACGAGGAGTCCACCCTCAATCTACGCTGCGATGTGATCGAGCCGATGACCATGCAAGGTTACGGACGCGATCCTCGTTCCCTGGCGAAACGTGCCGAAGCGCATTTGAAAGCCTCAGGCATTGCCGACTCCGCATTGTTCGGACCCGAAAACGAATTCTTTATCTTCGACAACGTCACGGTCAGTTCCAGCATGAATGGCTGTGCTTACGAGGTCGACTCCTACGAAGGCGCGTGGAATTCCGGCAAGGCTTACGAAGAGGGCAACCGCGCGCACCGACCGGGTGTGAAGGGCGGCTACTTCCCGGTACCGCCGGTGGATTCGCAGCAGGACATTCGCACCGCCATGTCGATGGCCTGTGAAGAAATGGGCTTGAAGTTTGAGGTCCATCATCACGAGGTGGCGACCGCCGGCCAGGGCGAGATCAATGTCGCGGCGAATACCCTCACCAAAAAAGCCGATGAAGTGCAAATCCTGAAGTACGCGTTGCAGAACGTCGCTCACGGATACGGGAAAACCCTGACTTTCATGCCCAAGCCCATCGTCGGCGACAACGGCAACGGCATGCATGTGCATCAGTCGCTGCAGAAGGACGGCAAGGCGCTATTCGCGGGCGACAAATATGGCGGTCTGTCCGACATTGCGCTCTATTACATCGGCGGCATCATCAAGCATGCGCGCGCAATCAACGCCTTCACCAACGCCAGCACGAACAGCTACAAGCGCCTGGTGCCGGGTTTCGAAGCGCCCGTAAAGCTGGCGTACTCGGCGCGCAATCGTTCCGCCTCGATTCGTATTCCTTGGATTTCCAATCCCAAGGGCCGGCGCATTGAAGTGCGCTTCCCGGACGCCACCGGCAATCCTTATTTCATGTTCGCCTCCATGTTGCTGGCCGGACTTGATGGCATTCAAAACAAGATTCATCCCGGCGATCCGGCCGACAAGGATTTGTATGATTTGGAGCCGGAGGAAGACAAGAAAATTCCGACGGTCTGCCATTCGCTCGACATGGCGCTTGATTACTTGGACAAGGACCGTGGCTTCCTGAAGGCCGGTGGTGTGTTCACCGATGATCTCATCGACGCCTACATCGAATTGAAGATGAAGGACGTGACGCGACTGCGAATGACCACGCATCCGGTTGAAATCGAGATGTATTACAGCCTGTAGCCAGGAGCCTGTCCGAGAGGCCCCGTTGGGTGCTTAGGCCTTAAGGTGACGGCGGTCACGCCGTCGTCACCTCGTTTTGTGGTCCGGAGGCGATAGGTCTATGCTTTGGAAATATGCAGCCGCGACAGTCATGGTTGGCAATCGGCGTATTGACGGCCTTTACGGTGCAAGCGGCTGTGATTTACAAGTGGGTCGACGCGGACGGGGTTGTTCATTACTCCGATCAGGCCCAGCCGGGTGCGGAAAAAATCGTCACCGCGGGATCCTCGTCCTCGACGGTGCCGGGGCGCAATGCAACGAGTCCCGCGCCGCGGACATCGCAAGAGGGCGAGCAGGGCGGCCTGAACTACACCGAATTTTCGATCAGCTCGCCCGCGCCGGAACAAACCTTCTTCGGCGACGACGTGATTCCGGTGCGACTGAATCTCAACCCATCGCTTCGTCCCAATCAAGCCATCACGTGGCATCTGAACGGCAGCCAGCTGGATTCCCCGCCGAGCGCACTATCGTTTGTCCTGCCGCGCCTGGATCGCGGCACCTACACTCTGACCGCGACCATCACCGATCAGCAAACGAGCCAATCCCAAACGAGCAGCAGCATCACGTTCTTCGTGCGTCAGCCATCGGCGCTGTCGCCGCAGTCGCCGCTGCACAAATAGCCTTCAGTTCGCGCCCACGGGATGCCCGGCTTGTCAGCTGAGCTGCAAATGGATTTGCTGCGAAGCGAGGGCACCGAGCTGCTCGACGCCATGGTGACGAGCGTTTTCCTGCTGGACCAGGATCTGCGCGTTACGTATCTGAACGCCGCGGCGCAAACCTTGCTGGGACTGGGAAGCAATCAAGTACTGGGCCGGTCGATCGCTGAATTGACGCGCGGCGCCGAGAGCTTGCTGCCCATGTTCGAGCGGGTGCGTGTGGGCGGCGAAGGGGTCGTACAGCGCGAACTCGCGTGGTCGGCTCCGGGAAGCGTGGACCGCATACTCGACTGTGCCGTCACCCAGGTAATCTTTGGCGGCAAGAGCGCGCGGCTCCTGTTGGAGATCGAGGACATCACGCAGCATCGGCGCCTGACGCGCGAGAACGCCTTGCTGGCTCAGCTGGGCGGGAGCCGTCTGATGGTCCGCCAGCTCGCGCACGAAATCAAAAATCCGCTCGGGGGGGTGCGCGGCGCGGCGCAGCTGCTGGAGCGGGAACTGTTGGATCCGGCGCTGCGGGAATACACGCGCGTGATCATCAGCGAGGCGGATCGGCTCACCAATTTGCTGGACTCCATGCTGGGTCCAGGACGTCCCCCGTCAAAGCAGCTCGTCAACGTGCATGAATTGCTGGAACGGGTATATCACTTGCTGCGCAGCGAGGCGCCGCCGGACGTCACCATCGATCGAGACTACGACCCCAGCCTGCCGGCCTTGACGCTCGATCCCAATCACATCATTCAGGCGATGCTCAATCTGGGCCGCAATGCGATTCAGGCGCTCACGGGGGCCGAGGTCGACTCGCCGCGATTGATATTGAGAACCCGCGCGGCCAGCAATGTGAGCGTCGGCGCGCACCGCCACCGGCTGGTCGCCTCGATTCAATTCGAGGACAACGGGCCGGGCGTTCTCAACGAGATCCGCGAGACCATCTTTTATCCGCTCGTTTCCGGCCGCGCCGATGGGTCCGGTTTGGGGTTGGGAATAGCGCAGGATCTCGTCAGCCGTCATGGCGGATTGATCGAATTCGACAGTGCTCCGGGGAGAACCATATTCGTAATTTCCTTGCCGATGGATTCCGCTTGAATACGAAGCCGCTTCAAGTGTGGCTGGTCGACGACGACTCATCCATTCGTTGGGTTCTGGAGAAGGCGCTGAAGGGCAGCGGCATGTCAGCCAAGTGCTTCGACCAGGCCGACAATGTATTGACGGCTTTGCGCGGCGACGCACCCGATGTCCTGATGACGGACATCCGCATGCCGGGTCGCAGCGGTCTGGACTTGCTCAAGGAGATTCAAATTTCCCGGCCGGGATTGCCCGTGATCGTCATGACCGCGCACTCCGATTTGGACGCGGCCGTCGCGGCCTATCAGGGGGGTGCATTCGAATACCTGCCGAAGCCCTTCGACATCGACAAGGCCGTGGACCTGGTGCGCCGTGCCGCGCAGCAGGCCAGTCTGTCAACCGACGCCGAAGCCACCCGGCGCAGCATCCCCGAGCTCCTGGGTCAAGCCGTATCCATGCAGCAGGTATTCCGTGCAATCGGCAGATTGTCCCGCTCCAGCATGACGGTGTTGATTACCGGCGAGTCGGGCACGGGCAAGGAACTCGTGGCGCGCGCCCTGCACCGCCACAGTCCGCGCGTCGCGAAGGCTTTTGTTGCGCTCAATACGGCTGCCTTCACCGCGGACCTGCTGGAATCGGAATTGTTCGGCCACGAGAAGGGCGCCTTTACCGGCGCGGACACCTTGCGCAGAGGGCGCTTCGAACAAGCCGACGGCGGCACGCTGTTTCTCGATGAAATCGGCGACATGTCGCCGGCGCTGCAGACCCGTCTGCTGCGCGTTCTGGCCGAAGGCGAATTCTATCGTGTCGGCGGTCAGACACCCGTGAAGGTCGATGTACGCGTCATCGCCGCGACTCACCAGGATCTCGAGATGCGGGTGAAGTCCGGACATTTTCGCGAAGATCTCCTGCACCGGCTCAACGTGATTCGAATCGAAATTCCACCGCTGCGCGAGCGGCGCGAGGACATCCCCGAACTGTTGCGACACTATCTGTCCGTCGCCGGCCAGGAACTCGGGGTCGAGCCCAAGCTGATGACGGGACCTGCTGAGACCGCGCTCGTGACCTTCGATTGGCCGGGCAACGTTCGACAACTCGTGAATGCTTGCCGCCGTCTCACCGTCACGGCGCCGGGCCGCGAGGTTCGAGCCGAAGATATTCCGTCCGATCTTGGCGGAGTGCCCGCGGGCCACGCGACCAACCACGATTGGATGGCCAAACTCTCGCATTGGGCCGAACAAGAGTTGGACGCCGGCACGCGGCGTCTGCTTGATACGGCCGTCCCCGAGGTGGAACGGGTGCTCATCCGCGTGGCGCTGCGCAAAGCCGACGGCCTCAAGCAAGATGCCGCCAAATTGCTGGGTTGGGGCCGCAATACCCTGACGCGCAAGATGAAAGAGCTCGGCATGGAAGACGTCAGCTAGTCAGGGAGGGTAAGAAGACTCAAGGCCCGAATGCCACAGGGCCTTGAGTCTTCTTACCTTTCCCGACGAGACCTCGGCCGATCAATATCACACGCCGGTGCTACCCGCGGGTGCCAAACGATCCAGCATGAAAGACCTGGGGCGATCGGAAGCTTCGAGGCACTGCGTCTTCCGTGCCTCGAAGCTTCTTATCCCCCAGGGCTTATAATTTGCGCATGGGCGAATTCCTCTCCAAGAAACTCGGCGACGTGCAGGCGTTGCTGCTCGGCATCCCGCCTACGGAGTGGTTGATCGCCGCCATCGTGGGCGTGGTTGTCTGGGCTTCCCTGTGGATCCTGCGAGACTTGATTGCCTCGCGCTACCAGAAGCATGCCAGCGCAAAAAATCCCACGCTCATCCGCCTCATCGCCTACCTGATCGGCAATACCAAGCAAATTTTCTTCTTCGCCGTGGCGCTCGACGCCGCGCAGGAGACCCTGACTCTACCCGACAGGGTTCAGCGGGTCGTCTCGCACACCGTGATGATCCTCGTATTGATTCAGATCGGCCTGTGGGCGGGGCGCAGCGTGCGCTTCTATCTGGAGATGAAGGAGCGGGAGCGCGGCGCGGACCGCGTTTTTTCCGGCTCCCTCGACATCGTCAGCTTTGTTGCGCGCATGCTGATCTGGTCGCTGCTGATCCTGGTCGTATTGGACAATCTCGGCGTCAATATCACCGCGCTGCTCGCCGGCCTTGGGGTAGGCGGCGTCGCCGTCGCGCTCGCCCTGCAAAATGTTCTAGGCGATCTATTTGCCTCGCTGTCCATCGCTCTGGACAAGCCCTTTGTGATCGGCGACAGCCTGACCATCGACAGCTTCGTCGGCAAGGTCGAACACATAGGCATCAAGACGACGCGGTTGCGCAGCGAAAGCGGCGAGCAGATCATCCTGTCGAACGCCGATATCTTGAAGAGCCGGGTGCGCAACTTCGGGCGCCTGTCGCAACAGCGGATTTTGGCCACGATTCGCGTCGGCTACGACACCCCTATCGATAAGCTGAAAGCCCTGCCGACGATGCTCGAAAATATCGTGCGCGAACATTCACAGGCTCGGTTCGAGCGCTGCCATCTGAAGACCCTCGGCGAGAGTTCGTTCCAATTCGAGCTGTCGTATTTCGTGCAGCAGCCGGCCACGAATCCGATGCTCGATCTGCAGCAGGCCGTCAACTTTCGCATCATCGATGAACTGCGCCGCCTAGGGTTGGAGTTTGCATACCCGGCGCAGCTGGTTTTCGTGGATCGGCAGCCAGCGGCTCTCGAGAAATAGGCCGGTGTTTCATGTCGTGCTGTTCGAACCTGAGATCCCGGGGAACACGGGCAATTCCATCCGGTTGTGCGCGAACACCGGCGCAACGCTGCATCTGATCAAGCCGTTGGGGTTTCGTCTCGATGACAAGAGCCTGCGGCGTTCCGGTCTCGACTATCACGACCTGGCGGACGTAAAAATTCATGCGAACCTCGAGACCTGCCTGGAAAAGCTGCAAGGTTCGCGGTTGTTCGTGATCGAGACCGGCGGACGGCGGCGCTACAGCGACGTCCAGTATCGCGCAGGAGATGCCTTCATCTTCGGACCCGAGACGCGAGGTTTGTCGCAACCCACAATGGAGTTGGCGCGACCGGAGAATTGTCTGTTCATCCCCATGCGTGCCGAGAATCGCAGCATCAATTTGTCCAACGCCGTGGCGCTCGTCGTATTCGAAGCATGGCGACAGATCGGCTTCGCCGGTCAGCTCGCAGGAATGCCGGCAAGCTCCTAAGGGCGCATCCGCGCCGCCCAGCGATACAACAGGAACACCGTCAGCGCGAACACGCCACTCCCGATCCACACTGCGGCATTATCGGCAAATTCATCGCCAACCAGGGCCAGCGGAAAATCCTTGCCCGAGAATGCAACGAAGGCGGAGATGATCACGCCCACCAGACCCTCGCCCACGATCATGCCGGAGGCCAGCAGCACGCCGAGCTGCTTGGTGGCTTCGGGTTTGGACGCGCGCTCGGCACGGCGATCGAAGTACCAGCCCACGATTGCGCCGACCACGACCATCAGTGTGCTTTGGGTCGGCAGGTAGATTCCCAAACCCACGGCGAGCGGCGAGAGGTGCGCCTTGCTGGTAACTCGCCGGAGGGTTTCGTCGGCGGCGATCACCAGTACCCCGACCATTGCGCCTATCCGGATCAGGCTCCAGTCGACGTTGTGCTGGATCACGCCCTGAGCCAGCGCCGAGATCAGGCCGGCCTGCGGCGCCGGCAACGGGTGCTCGTGATGGGGTCCGGGGGCGCCGGCAAAACCGTAGGCATGATTGAGCAGATCGAGGATCGGCGGAATGATCGCGGCGCCGGCGACGACTCCAATAACCAGCGCCACCTGCTGCTTCCATGGCGTGGCATCGACGAGCTGGCCGGTCTTGAGATCTTGCAGGTTGTTGTTGGCGATGGCGGCCACCGTGAACACCACTGCGGTGACGAACAGGGCGTAGGCGACCAGCGCCGTGCCGGCGCCGGCAGGCAGGCCGGAGCGGATCAGGGGTACCAGGAGGAGTGCCGCGCCGATCACCACCAGGATGCCGATGCCGGACAGCGGACTGTTCGATGAGCCGATGAGCCCGGCCATGTAGCCGCAGACCGCGGAAACGAAGAAGCTCATCAGGGCGATGTAGACCAGTGCGCTGATCACCATGACGAGCATGTGGTCTCCGAGGCCGCTGCCCGCGGAGAAATTGGCGATCAGCGCGCCGATCGGCACCATGCAGACCAACGAGACCACGGCGACCCAGCCGATCGGGATATCCTGCTCGGTGCGCGGCAGCAGTGCGGCATTTCCGGCCGCACGCGCACGCGAGGCCGCCATGGCCGTGCGCAGACCTGCGATCACTGGTTTGATGAGCTTTGCGAGAGTCCACACCGCCGCCACTGCGATGGTGCCGGCGCCGACAAAACGCACCTGATGGCTCCAGGTGTGCTGGGCCAACTGCGCCATGGGCTCGGCGCCGGCCGCGAGCGCCGAGAAGTGGGGCACGCCCCAGGCCCAGCCGATCAGCGCGCCCACGAACATCGCGATGCCGACCCACAGGCCGACCAGGTGGCCGACGGCAAAGAGCGCGAAGGACAGCAAGAAATCGAAGCCGGTCACGCCGCCCCGATCACCGCCGACGCGGAAATAGCGCACCACGTCGCTGGCGAAGATGCGCGTAGCCACGATGCAGGCAAATGCTGCCGAAACGATTGCGCCCCAGACCACGGCCGCCAAACCGGCGCGGCTTTCCTCCACCGCCGCTGCGTCGGCGTTTTCGCCGCCGCCTACTTTCAACACCTCGGCGCAGGCAACGCCTTCCGGGTAGGGTAGATCGGATTGCGTCACCAGCGCGCGGCGCAGCGGGATCGAATACATCACGCCCAAAATTCCGCCCAGGCCGCAGATCGCGCAGGAAACCCAGTACGGAAAGCCGGTCCACCAGCCAATGATCACCATGCCGGGCAGTACGAAAATGACCGAGGACAGGGTGCCCGCCGCCGAGGCGACGGTCTGCACGATGTTGTTCTCCTGGACGGTCATGCCCTTGAGGCCGCGCAGCAGCGCCATGGAAATCACCGCGGCCGGGATGGAGGTGGCGAAGGTGAGGCCCGCCTTGAGTCCGAAATAAACGTTGGCTGCCGTGAACACCACGGTGATGACCACCCCGAGAACGAGGCCGCGCAGCGTCAGTTCGGCGCGCGGCGCGTTGGAAAGCGGTGCGGGATTGGCAGGGCTGCTCATCTATCGTCCCCTTGCAGTTCTTGTCGTTTGTCTTGGGTGCGCGCCCTGGGACACGCGAATCGGATCCCCCTTAATACCGGAGAATCCTCGGCACTGCCATCATTGTCTGGAGACGGCATGCCCGCCCATCATCGGCGGCCTGTCTTGCATGAGGGCTATGGGGGCCGGAATGGCCGGGTGGCCGGACGAGGGATTCGAGCTAGAGCGGCTGTGAAGTTTCCGCCGGCATTGTGTCCGAATATAAGTTCCAGAGCCGCAAAATCCGTGCGCTCATGTTCGGCACCGACTTGAGACCTTCAAAGGCCTTCTTCGCGTCGGCCGTGTTTTTCAGCGCCACTTCCGATCGCCCGAGGTACACAAACGCATCCTCGGGTTGCCTGATTTGCCCTTTGACGATAGCCCGGCCCATAGCGGCGGCAGCGTTCCGGTAGTCAGCGGCGCCGAAGTAGAACTGACCTAGTTTCACATCGAGTTGTCCCGATGGATTTCCGTTGGCCTCGGCATTGAGTGCCGGCAGCGCTTGCCTATCCGAGTCGCTGCGGGTCTTCAACGCGCTCAACAACCGCGTGACTCGCTCTCTGTGTTCGTCTTGAAGGACGCCCGAACTCATTGCTTTCTCCAGGACGGCCTGGGCTTCCCCCGGCAATCCGGCATCCCCGAGCAACTGTGCCATTTCGATGTAATCGGTATCGGCTTTCATCGAATTGGTGTCGAACATCACCCGATAGATCATCAGCGTATTGCGATCGTCGCGCTCTTCCTGGCGCTCGAGGCGCGTCAAGTTGTTCCAGTACATCGCCTTGTTGGTGAGCCGGATCAGATCGTATAAGGACGCCCTCATCGCGGCGATGTCATTGACGTTGCTCGCACATTGCAGCTTGAGCTGGTACAGCACTTCTTTTGGCGGTTCTCCCGCGGCCTTGAAGGAGGCGATGGCCTTGTCGCCCCAGATCGCGGAATTTGTGCAGTTCTTCTGCTGGTAATACAGCTGGCTCATGATCAGCAGGTCGTTCTCATTGGCCGCACCGGCCGCGGCGGTGCGCTCGCCGTATTCAATCGCCTTCGCATCCTGCCTGTTGGTCGCGGCCAATTGAAACAGCAGCCGGAAAATTCTGACCAACTCTTCGGCTTCATAAGCGCCTGTGGCGACGGCGGCCTCATAAGCTTTTTGTGCTGACTTGAAATCATTCAATCGAACGTAGGCAATGCCGGTGAATTCCGCGATAGTCCTTCTATCGTAGGTTGTCAGCGGACCTTTGGTTTCCGCTGTTTCCAAGTTCCTGAGTGCATCGGCCCATTGTTTGTTCTGCAATGCTTGCTGCGCGGCCTTGATGTCGCCGCCCACGACGCGGCTAATCACCCGTTGACCTGCCTGTATTCCCTGCGTGTCGATGAAAGCGTCCGCCGGTTTCTTGTCCGACAGGGGCAAACCGGTAAGGGCAGGCGAGCCAAGCGCTGGACTCGAAATGGAGTGAGCTTTGGTTTCGTGCGTCCGGTAAAGAGAGACCAATCGGTAGCTTACTGAAAGCATCGACGCTGAAATTACGATGGCGATCAGGCCCCATATCCAGAAGCCCATGGCCTTCAGCAGATAGTTGATCTTGTGGGGGTTCACAAGCATGACTGGGAGTATATCCCCCGCCTGATTTAGGCTCTAACTATCGATTCCACGGCCGCAACACCCGCCGAACCGGGTCGGAGACGGTCGCTTGTAACGCCGGGTCCAGGAGCCTGCGCCGGCGCAGATGCCGGACTGCGGCTTGAACGGTCGATTTGGACAGGCCGGTCTTGGTGGCGATGGTCTGCAGACTACGCGACAGGGTGTCCCGCTTGCCTTTTGCTGCGTGGCGCAAGAAATAAAGATAAACGATAAACGTGGCCGGCCGACGATCGTGTCCCACCAGATCCGGCATCAGGACATCGACCACGTAGTTGTCCAAATTGAAGTGCTGCATCGTTAATTACTATACCGATTATCGGTACGAGGTGCCTGCGAAATATCCGATAATCGTCCGGGGCCACACACGCTTTGGGAGCCAGCGCCATGATTACGCAACTCAAATTCGTCGGCATACCGACCGGCGATCAGGATCGTGCACTCAAGTTTTATACCGAGAAATTGGGTTTCGAAGTGTCGACGGATCAGGTCTTCGACGCCAGGCAGCGTTGGATCGAGCTGCGCATCGGTAATTCAGGGACGCGCGTCGTGCTGTTTACCCCGGATGGTCACGAGAGCCGCATCGGCTCATTTTTTAACGGATCATTTGCTTGCGATGACGTGGGCGCGACTTATCGGCAGCTCAAAGCTCGCGGCGTCGAGTTCGAGAAGCCCCCGGAAAAGCAGCCCTGGGGCGAGTTCGCGATCTTCAAGGATCCGGACGGCAATAAATTCGTGCTGTCTTCTGCCAGTTAGCGCGACCGGGCGAGCCCGGCCGCGCCAGGGCTCAATTCGCAGCGGATTTGATTCCGGCTTTCTGCTCGTGAATCCAAACATTCGTCCGTGCGTCCAGCAGGTCGAGGGGTAGCACGCCGCCATTCAGCATCTCATCGTGGAAGCTGCGAATGTCGAACTTGGCGCCTAATTCCTTTTGCGCACGGTCGCGTAGCTCGCGAAACTTGAGCTGACCAAGCTTGTATGACAGGGCTTGCGCCGGCCAGGCGATGTAGCGATCGGTCTCCGATTGGATGGTCGGCTCATCGACGGGCTCATACTTGCGAAAGAAGGCGACCACCTGATCGCGGCTCCACCCCTCGGAATGAAGGCCGGTGTCCACCACCAACCGCACGGCGCGGAACAATTCGCTGCTGAGCCTGCCGTAGTCGCTGACCGGATCCTGGTAGAACCCCACTTCCTTGCCCAATTGCTCGGAATACAGCGCCCAGCCCTCGACGTAGCCGGAGTTGCCCGAATGCTGTCGAAACTTCGGCAGGCTGGTCATCTGCTGCGCCACGGAGAGCTGCATGTGATGCCCCGGAATGCCTTCATGATAGGCGGTGGCTTCATCATCGATGAGCAAACGGTGCGCAAAATTTGACGTCGCGACGCTGACACGGCCGGGACGCTTGCCGTCGGGCGTGCCGGTTTGATAGTGCGTGGCCGCGCCCGATTGAAAGGGCGGTATGGCCTCGACAGTCACCGGCGAGCCGGGGATGTAGCCGAACAACTGCGGCAATTTCGGCTGCATTTGCGCGATGTATTTGCGGAAATCATCCAGGATCTGTTCGGACGAAGTCGGAATGTACTTGGTATTGGTCTTCAATGACTCGCGGAAAGAAGGCACGTCGCTGAAGCCTTCCTTGCGCGCGATGACCAGCATCTCGCCTTCGATGCGGTCGATTTCCTTGAGGCCGATCGCGTGAATCTGATCCGGGGTCAGCGTGCTGATGGTGGTGCGGCTGCGGATGTCATTGAGATAGCGCTCCTTGCCGCCCGGCAGCGAAGTCACGCTCAAGGTGGTTCGACCTTGTGGCGCGTACTGCGCCCCGATGAACTCGCCGAATTTCCTATAGGCCGGAATGACCTCGTTGTTCACGGCATCCGTGATGGCCTGGGTTATGCGTTGCTGGTCGTCGGCGGAAATGCTGTTGGGGTATTTCTTCGTCGGCAATAGAAAGGGATTGGCGGCGATGATGCCGTCGCATTGCGCAGGCACCTTTTCCAATAGAAAGCGCACCGGCATGAGCTTGTCCTTCATGCCCGCGCGCAAAGTTTCCTCGGTCTGGCTAAAGGCGCGCGGAATCTGGTGCAGTCGCGCAATGTAATCTTCATAGTGCTTGACGGAGTCGAGCGGCACCGCGAGCGGCATGTCCGCAAGGCGCGTTTGCGGGCCCTCCATGTGATTCACCGGCATCTCGTATTCTTTGAACTTGTAGTTCGCGATTCTCTGCGTCAGAGAACGCTGCATCACCTCGTGGGATAGCTTGTCCTGTTCCGGAAAGCCGGCCGTCGAGATGCCGTTCAAGCGCGAAAGAAAATCCTGGTCGACGGCGTCCTGGCGCTGATACGCCGCAGGAGAATAATCGTCCAGCTGATCGTTGTACCGGTAGTCGCCGATCGAGGTCGCGCGCTCCGGATGAGCTTTGAGATCCGTCTGGTATTGCTCTTCGAAAAGCGCATTTTGCGCGGCAATCCGCGCGGCGAGCGAATCCGAATCCTTCGCCGCAACCGTGAATGAACAGGCGACCAGTAGTCCGATAAGTGCTGTTTTATGCATATCTCGAAAGGTTAGCATGGCAGTGGTTACTTTGCGGAAGCAGGGAAAACCGGCAATTTCTCGATATCGCGGGCATCGTGTTGAATGATCACGGTGGCATTGAGGTTCTTCGCCAGCTGCTTGAAGCGATCCAGCGAGGCCAGTGTCTCGGCCCGGCTGGTATTGAAGGTGGGCACGCCGTTGCTGTCGTAGTTCTCGCGAAAGTGCGCCAGGTCGCCGGTGATGAGCACGTTGCCCTTGTCCTTGAGCTTGACCAGCAGGCTGTGATGCCCGGGGGTATGTCCGGGCGTGTTCAACATGATGACACTGCCGTCACCGAACACATCTTTGTCTCCGGGCAACGGCTCTACTTTTCCCCCGCCGCTGATCCAATGAGCAAAATTCGCCGGATTGACGCCGGGATTGGGTTTGGTTTCGTTCAGCGCCTCCCAATCGCCCTTGCCGATGAGCAAGGTTGCTTGGGGAAAGGACGCCACTTGTCCAACGTGATCCCCATGATAGTGACTGATGCCGACAAAGGTTATCTGCGAAGGGTTGATGTGCAGCTGCGCGAGCTGCTCCACCAAACTGGTCTGCGGCGCGGTGGGCGCCGGTGTACCGCCGGTTGCCGCCGGATTGCCGGTGTCCCACACCAGATAGTCGTTGCCGTGCTTGACCAGGTAGCAGCTGAAGGTGAGTTGAATATTCAGGCCCTTGAATGCCGACACGTCCGAGAATCGGCTGACATCCGTCAGCGTCGTGGTTTTGCCGCAATCGAAACGCGTCAACGTCAGCTCGGGTGCGTTCTGCGCCGAGGCTGAGGCGACGATGAGCAAACTCGCGAACAGCGCCGCGCCCAAATTCAATTCCATTCGTTTCATTCTGGCTCCCCTGTTGTGAATGTCCGGACCTGTTCAGCCATATCTGCAAGTTTCGATCGGCTCACTCGGCCTCGGAACGCACTTCGCGCCCCATGAGTGCCTGTGCCGCCGAGCGGACCGACTTGTCCTCGTACATGATTGCGTATATCTCGCGGCATATCGGCATATCCACCTGCAGCCGTTGCGCGACATCGTGGACGGCACGCGCCGCAGTCACGCCTTCGACCACCTGATGAATCGAACTTTGCGCACTCGCCGGCGACTCACCGCGGCCCAGCGCCATGCCGAAGCGACGGTTGCGTGATTGATCATCGGTACAGGTCAGCACCAGGTCTCCCAGACCGGCGAGACCCATAAAAGTTTCGCGCAACGCGCCGAGCTTCACACCCAAGCGCATCATTTCCGCGAGACCGCGCGTGATCAGGGCCACGCGCGTATTGGCGCCGTACCCCATGCCATCGGCAATCCCCGATCCGATGGCGATGACATTCTTTACCGCGCCGCCGACCTCCACGCCCATGATGTCGGTCTGCGTGTAAGCACGGAAACTCGGACCTGACAGATTGAGTGCCAATTCCTTTGCAAAGCGCTCATCCGAGGATGCGATCGTCATGGCGGTCGGCAGCCCGGCGCCGACTTCCTTTGCAAATGTGGGACCCGACAATACGGCGCCGGCAGTTTCGCCCAAAATTTCTCGAAAAACCTGGTGGGGCAGCAGTCCGGTAGTCAACTCGAATCCCTTGGTCGCCCAGGCGATGCGGGTGTGATGCGTCAGGTGCGGCCGAATACTCTCGAGCGTCGCCCGGAAGGCATGCGATGGCACGGCGATCAGCACATCGCGGGAGACCGCAAGCGCCTTGGGTAAATCGACCGCGATCTGCAATTCGTCCGGAAATGCCGCCTCCGGCAGGTAGCGCAGATTGCGGCGGGCGCGGCGCAAGGCGTCGAGCTGCGCGCCGTCGCGGCCCCAGAGTTGGGTGGCGTGTCCTTCGCGCGCCAACAAAATCGCGAGAGCCGTGCCCCAGGAGCCGGCGCCGATGACGGTCATCGGTTCCGCACGCCGGGCCATGGCCGCTAATTCACCGTGGTAGGCGGAGGAGCTTGCTGCGCCTGCGTGAACAGGGCGTCGAAGTTGACCAAGGGCAGGAGGAAATTGGGGAATCCGCCCTTGACGATGAGATCGGAGATCACTTCGCGCGCATAGGGGAACAGCACGGCCGGACAGAAGCTGCCGACCAGGCGCTTCAAATCCTCGATCGACGCGCCGGTGATGGTAAACAAACCCGCCTGTTTGACCTCCACCAGATAAAGCGTGGTATCGCCCTGTTTTGCCTCGACCGTGACGGTGAGCAGGACTTCCCGAGCCTCGGGCGAGAGCTCCTCCGTGGAGGTGTTCATGTTGAGTTGAAACTTCGGTTCCCAGGCCTGATTGCTTGGCAGGCGGGGACCGTTCGGCGACTCGTACGAACAATCCTTCAAGTACACGCTTTGCAAACTCACCTGGACACCGCCGACATTTGCCTGTGGCTCCGCCGCTGTAACCTCGTTCATCCTGCCCCCTGAATTAATCGATCCAACTCGCCGCTGCAATCCAGCGCGTAGAGCTCGTCATACCCGCCGACATGCTTGTCGCCGAAAAAAATCTGCGGAACCGTGCGCCGATTGCTGCGTGCAATCATCTCCTCGCGCGATTTCTCGTCTTCCTCGATATTGATTTCGCTGAAGAGCACCTGCTTCTGCTGCAGCAGGCTCTTGGCCCGCTGGCAGTACGGACACCAGTCCGAGACATACACCGTGACGGCCGGCTGAGTCACTTCGAAGTGCTCTTGCCCTTGGCTGCCGTTTTCGTCAGCGGCATATTGTCCTTCACCCAGGCATTGAGTCCGCCCTGGAGATTGAACACCTTGGTAAAGCCCAGCTTCATCAAGGCTCGTGCCGCGCTCGCGCCATCGGTGCCGCTGTCACAATAAGTAATGACACTTTTGTCGCGCCACTTTTTCAACGCGTCCGCCTGCGATTCGAGCTCGCCCACCGGCACATTGCGCGCATCGACGATATGCCCGGCGTCGTACAGCTCCTTGCTGCGCAGATCGATGACGAGGGCACCCTGATTCATGAGCCGTACCGCCTGCATGGCGCTCAGCGCCGCGAAGGCGTGAATCCGTGCTCGAAGCTCGAAGGCCACCACCGCAATCGCCGCCAGCAGCGTCGCGCCCGCCAGGTAGGGGTGGTGGCTAAGATACTCTAACAATCGCTGCATGCGTCTCGCACAATTTGGCCTTTTTGGGCGCGCAAGTATAGCAGCGGCCACAAGGCTTGTATGCTTGGCGGAGGATGACCACCCGGCTATGAATCGGCGCTTGAATTCCCTTTGGGGCGCGGCGCTTATTGCAATTCTGTGCGCAAGCAGCCCTGCTGCGGTCACGGAATCGGCGGATTCGGCGCAGGCGAAAGCGAAGCTGGCGGCGCTGCGCGCGCGAATCGCCGAACTCACCGGCCGCATGGGCTCGCAGCTGGCGCAGCGCGATTCCTTGAGCGCCCGCGTGCGCGAGACCGAGCTGAGCATTGCCGCGAAGCGTCAGCGCGTTGAGGAATTGCACGCGGCGCAGCTCGCCGCGGAACGGCGGCGCACGGAACTACGCGCGGAGGAAAGCCGCAACCTCAATGCGCTGCAGTCGGAGCGCGCGTCGCTTGCAGGCGAAGTACGCGCGGCATACATGATCGGCCGCCAGGAGGAGCTGAAGCTGCTGCTGAATCAAAGCAACCCTGCCAGCCTCGGCCGAACGCTCACCTATTACGGCTACTTTGCCGAGCAGCGCAGCCGGAAGATCAAATCCATTCAGAGCGACGAAACGCGCCTGCAGCAATTGGTCGCGCAGATCGAGCAGCAAACACAGGATCTGCAGAAACTGCAAGACGATGCAACTCGGGAAATTGCGGGTTTGCAGCACGCGCGCGCCGAGCGCACGGTGGCGGTCGCGGCGCTGACGAAGAAACTGGAGAGCGGTAATCAAGAGCTCGGCAACCTGAAGCGCGAGGAGCAGGCTGTCGAAGCGCTCGTGGCCGATCTTGCACGCATGATGCAGGATTTTCCGACCGATCCGTCGCAGAGTTTCGACCACATGCGCGGCAAATTGCCCTGGCCCGTGCTTGGCCGAGTCGCCGCGCGCTATCAGGCGCCCCGAGAAAATTCGGGCGGCGGCGTGCGCTGGAACGGCGTGATGATCGAAACGGATCGCGGCGCAAAGGTGCGGGCGCCCTTCTTTGGCCGCGTCGTCTATGCCGATTGGCTGCAGGGTTTGGGATTGCTGATCATCGTCGGTCACAGCGGCGGCTACATGACCTTGTATGGTCATGCCGAGGTGCTCTACAAGTCTGTCGGCGACAAGGTCGCGCCGGGCGATGTGATCGCCGCCTTGAGCGATACCGAGGGGGCCAAGCCGCAGCTTTATTTCGAGATACGCGAAGGGCGCAAGACCGTTGATCCAAAACTCTGGCTTAAGACAAGTCCTTAAGCGGAACCATTAATTTAACACTATCCGGTGGCGGCTGGCGGCAAGCCCGCTGCGCACGTATGCTTCAGGTTCAAATGCGCACCAAATCTGGCAACGCCCTATGGCTGGCCGTCGGCATCCTCATCGGCCTCTCGCTCGGGTTGGCGCGTGGCGTTCTGGCCGGGAAACCGGCAGCCGGCGCCGACCTTCCATGGCAAGACGCGCACATGCTGGCTGCGGTGCTCGAACGGGTAAAGCACGATTACGTGAATCCCGTCGACGATCATCAGCTGCTGCAGGCGGCGATCCGCGGCATGGTGGCTTCGTTGGATCCTTATTCGGCCTATCTCGACGGCGACGAATACGACGAGGTCAAGATCAGCAGCTCGGGCCGTTATTCCGGTGTCGGCATCGAGCTGTCCATTGAAGATGAGCAGGTCGTGGTGATCGCGCCTTTTGACGGCTCGCCGGCGGCGCAGGCGGGAATTCGCTCCGGCGACATCATTGTGACGATCGACGGCATCCCGGTGAATACCAGTACTTTGGCGGACACCATTGGGCGCATGCGCGGGGCGGAGGGCACGTCGGTTAAAATCGGCATCATGCGCGAGGGCCATTCGGAACCGATACTGTTCACGCTGAAGCGTTCACGCGTGGATCTGCACAGCGTCAAGGGAGAAATGCTCGAGCCCGGCTACGCGTATGTGCGCATTTCGCAATTCAGCGAAACGACGGGGGATGACATGAACGCCGCGTTGAAGGATCTGCGCAGGCACAACGGCTCGCCGCTCAAAGGTCTGGTTCTGGACATGCGCGATAACCCGGGCGGAGTCCTCGAGGCGGCCGTGGCTGTGGCCGATGCCTTCCTCGACAGCGGCGTCATCGTGACCGCAAAAGGACGCACTGCGGATTCAAAATTCGAAATGGATGCCACGCCCGGCGACGTGCTCAATGGGGCGCCCATCGTCGTGCTGGTCAACGGCGGGTCGGCCTCGGCGGCGGAGATCGTCGCGGGCGCACTCAAGGATCAGCATCGCGCGAAACTCATGGGGCGCACGACATTCGGCAAGGGCTCGGTGCAGACCATCATCCCTCTGTCCGACGATCGCGCCGTCAAGCTGACCACATCGCTCTATTACACCCCGTCGGGCGTCTCCATCAATCATCGCGGCATTGCGCCCGACATCGAACTGGAACGGGAGCCGAATCAGCCGACAACGGCGGCTCCCGCCGATGCGCCGCTGCAGAAGCGCGACGCCGAGGTGAAGCGCGCCTTGGAGGAATTGAAGGTGTCGCCCAGTGCCCGTCCGGGCGCGGTGAGAACCGCGGCTGGGCCTTAAGGCATGCGCAGCACCCGGTCCATCGAGATCCTGTGTTTGGCGCTTGCCGCCTTGGTGCTCATTTGGTCCGGCGCGTTGAGCAGCCAGGTATGGCCGGTACTGGGACTGCTCGCCGCCTTCGCACTGGCCATTGTTGGATTTCGCGGCCGCCGCTTCCTGCCCGGCCGCACCCGTTCCAAGCTGCTGATCGAATCGTGGTCGATGGTGGTGTTCATCACCTGCGTGCTGTGGTTCACCGGAAAAGGCGGAAGTCCGCTTTTCAACCTGTACTTGTTGCCCATCATATTGAGCGCGTTGACTCTTGGCCGCGTGATCACGCTGCTGCAGGTGGTGGCCATTGCGGTTTGTCACCTGTTGTTGGCCATGACGACGCCCGGACTCGATGTGATCTCTTTGTTCTACGCCAGCCAGCTCGTGGGCCAGGTGGCGCCGTTTCTCTTGGTGGCTTATTTGACCACGACCCTGTCCGCGGACATCACCGAGGCTCGGGAGCGGATCGAAAATTTGGCGCAGACCGATTCTTTGACCGGACTGTACAACGTACGCATGTTCAATGAAGTCTGGCAGCGCGAGCACGGTGTGTGCGAGCGCAGCCGCGGTGTGTATTCATTGCTCATGATCGACATGGACAAGCTCAAGGAAATTAACGATGTTTTCGGCCTGGAGGCGGGAAACAGTGCCATCACGCTGGTGGCGCAGTGTCTGCAAAGAAGTATTCGCGCGACGGATCATGCCGCCCGACTCGGCGGCGACGAGTTTGCCGTCCTGCTGCCGGGCGCGTCGCCGGAAGTCGCGGAGGCGGTGATCAAACGCATACGGCACAATGTCTACAAAACCACGCTGGATCTCAGGTCACGCATGATCCGCTGCAGTGTGAGCATTGGCGTGGTCAATTACCCCAAGGACGCGAGGGACATGCGCGACCTTCGAAGCCTGGCGGACGACAAGATGTATCGGGATAAAGAACTGCGGCGCATGCCCGGAGCTGAAGCTAACGCTTGAATGCCGACCGGCAAACGGTTGAATGCGCTGGACTTTTGCAGGAAAGATGGCAAAGTTAGGGCTGCATCACGCCGGGCGTGGTTAACATATGGTCAGCTTGTCTTCTTTCCGCTTGGGTTTGAGAGAGGGTTAATGCGGTCAATCATTCGAGCATCTTCGCCACGGCGCGCGTCGCGGCGGCTTTCCATACGCGCACTAGCCTGTATTTCCTTGAGTTTTCTGGCATTCCAGGCCACCGCCAAGAATAACGGCGACCCGAAGCTGAGATCCGGTTCCGTGCTCGTCGTCGATCAGAAAGATTCGACGGTGCTGTACTCGCGCAATCCGGACGTCGCGGCACCCATCGCTTCCATTACCAAATTGATGACCGCCTTGGTGGTACTCGATGCCAAGCAGCCGCTGGATGAGCCGATTGAAATTACCGAGGCCGACCGGGATTACCCTAAGGGGTCATTTTCCCGGCTGACCGTCGGAACCACGCTGACGCGCGGCGAGCTCATGCACGTTGCGCTCATGGCGTCTGAGAATCGCGCCGCGCATGCGTTGGGCAACAATTATCCGGGCGGCATAACAGCCATGGTCGCGGCAATGAACGCCAAGGCGAAGGCGCTCGGGATGACCAGTGCGCATTTCGTCGATCCGACCGGACTGTCGAGCCAGAATGTGGCCAGTCCGGAAGACCTGTCGAAGCTCGTGATCGCCGCTTCGAAAAATAGCACCATCCGCGAATTCTCGACCGACAGAAATTATTCGGTGCGGGTGCACAAGCGCTTGGTCGAGTTCCGCAATACCGACAATTTGGTGGCGAACCCGGCCTGGAACATCATCGTGCAGAAGACCGGCTACATCGCCGAGGCGGGCAAGTGCCTGGTGATGGCCGCGGTTATCGAAGGCCGTTCGGTCGTGATCGTGTTGCTCGATTCGTTCGGCAAGTACACCCGTGTGGCCGATGCCCAGCGCATCAAGACCTGGATGGCGAACACTTCCAACCCGCGCTTCCAGGTATCGATTCGCTAGCGAGCAGCCGGACCGACCTCAAATCGATGCCATCCAACTCGCGGGCCGCCGCGAGCGCTCGTTCGATTCCGTCGACGTTCAACCCCAAAAACGGCCATCCTCCGATCAATGGCTACGGTTGTATATCATTCAATGGAACAGCCAGGGCCGGAGGTGGGTATGCGTGTGCGTCTCCTTTGCATCGGATGGGTGGCATGGCTTATGGTCAATCCGGCATGGTCCGCCGACCGGGCCCTGTCGGTCACGATTTATAACGATAATCTGGCCCTGATTCAGGATCGGCGGGACATCGAGATCAAGGACGGCCGCCAGCGCATCGAATTCCAGGATGTCTCGGCACAAATCCGGCCGGAGACCGTGTCGCTGTCGGCGGCGGATATGAGCATCGTCGAGCAGAATTTCGACTTCGATCTGCTGACGCCGGCGAAACTCATGGAAAAGGCGGTGGGTCAGGAAGTCACCATAGTCCGCGTGAATCCGGCGACCGGTGCCGAAACGCGCGAGCAGGCGCTGGTTCTGGCCACCAACGGCGGCGTGGTTTTGAAAATCGGCCCGCGCATCGAGGTGCTGCGCGACGACGGGCTGCCGGTGCGAGTGATCTTCGACAAGGTGCCGGACAATCTGCGCGCGCGGCCAACCCTCTCGGTCAGCGTCATCGGCGCGCACGCGGGAACCCGGCGCGCGACTTTGAGCTATCTCACGCCCGGACTCGGCTGGAAGGCTGACTACGTGGCGCTCTACAACGAGAGCGACGGCAAGATTGATGTGCAAGGCTGGGTGACACTGACCAATTCCAGCGGCACGACCTATGACAACGCGCAAACCCTGCTGGTGGCCGGTTCTCCCAGCCAAGTGGATGGCGGCGGCCAGTCAAACGGTTATCGGCCGCCGGTACGCCGCCAAACCTTGCAGCAGCCGGGAACGGAGAGCGGCAGCCGCGAGCGTCTGGGCGATTACTATCTCTATCCTTTGGCCGAACGCACCACCATCGCCAATCAGCAAACCAAGCAGGTGAGCTTTCTCGACGTGCACGGCGTGGCTGCGGAGCACGGCTATGAATATCGCAATCGCTGGCTGGGCACGGCTGAAATGCCGGTCAGCGCCCAGAGCATCTACAGTTTTTCGACCAGCGCTCACGCGGGTCTCGGCGATCAGCTACCGGCCGGCATCTTGCGTTTCTACATGAAGGACAAACGCGGCGACCCGCAATTCATCGGCGAAAGTCGGATCGATCACACGCCGATGGGTTCGACGCTGTCGCTGGCAACCGGCGATGCCTTCGACGTGAAGGTGCACGCAGTCGTTGAAAAAAGGACGCGCATCTCGACCTTCGATTGGCAGACCGACATGCGATACGACCTCACGAATGCCCTGCCTCGCGCCATCGTGGTGAAAGTGCGCCAGGAAGGCTTGTGGGGCGACTCGAGCATCAAGGCCGAGAGCCAGAAGAGCACGCGCCTCAACGCCGGCGCCACTGAATGGCCCGTAACCGTGCCCGCGAACGGCAAGGCAACGGTCACGGCGACGTTCGAAACGCGGTATTAGCACAAGCCCATGCGAGCAGCCGTGCTCATGGGTCTTGGCTTCGCTGCCGCGGGCTCGGTCAGTGTCGCGGCCGTAACGCAAGTCATTGCGCAGCCCCCCTCCGATCTTATCGTCACCGTTTATCGCGCGCCGTACCGCGATTCCGGTTCGATCGATCTCGACGAGTTGAACGGCTTTGCCTTGGTGACTGAAACACGGCTGCTGCGGCTTCCCGCGGGTGTCAGCCGCGTGCGATTCGAGGGCGTGGCCGATGGCATCGAGCCGACCAGCGCGCTCGTTTCCGGACTGCCGGGTGGAGTGATCGAAAAAAATCGCGACGCGCGGCTCTTGAGTCCCTCGGCCCTGATCGCCTCCACTGTGGGCAAACACGTTGAATTGCTGCGGACCAACCGCAAGACCGGCAGAACCGAGCGTCTGCCGGGCACGATACTCGCGGACGCCGAGGGCGGCGTCGTGTTCAAAATCGGCGAAGGCATCGAGGCCCTGCGCTGCTCCGGACTGCCGGAGACCTTCAACTTCGAACCCGTCGCCGACCTATCGTCGCGCCCCACCTTGTCCATGGAAGTTCGCAGCCCGAGTGCGGTGACCCAGACAGTGACCCTGTCGTACCTCGCCCGCGGTTTCGACTGGGCAGCAGACTACACGGCGACCTTATCCGCTGACGGCAAGCACCTGGATCTCGGCGCCTGGGTGACCCTCGCCAATTCGAACGGCGTGGGATTTCCCTCGGCGCATGCTCAAGTGGTCGCCGGCAAGGTGAACCGCGTGAGCGCCCAGGACGGCGAAGACGGCGAGAATGGCGAGGTCGAGCCCATCGATGTCGGCGGACCCATCCTCGCGCAATGCTGGCCGCGCGGCTCGACCAGCGATCAGCCGATGATTCTCCGCGAAGAATACCTGGATCGCATGTTCAAGAAGAGTGTGCTGGGCGGAGCGATGCCGGCAGCGATGAGCCTCCAGGAGGTCGTGGTCACGGGCGCAAAGAGAGTGCAGCAGGAACAGTTGGGCGACTTGAAACTGTACCGCGTACCGGAGCGCACGACGCTCGCCAGCCGCCAGTCCAAGCAGGTGCGGCTGATGGATCGGTCGGCCATTCCAGTTTCGACGATTTATGGCGCGGACTTGTCGACCGAGACCTTGGAACCCTTGGGCCCGGCGCATCGTTGGCTGCGCACCAAGAACAGCGTCGCAAACCATCTGGGATTGCCGCTGCCATCCGGAACGGTCGCCGTTTTCGCCGACCATGAGGGCGACCGACTGCTGCAGCACGAGTCGGGCATGCGCGATATCGCCGTCGACGAGGAAGTGGAGATCGCCCTGGGCGAGAGCCCGGATGTCCAGGTCGCGGAGACCCTCGAGGCCACGAGCATCGACTCCGCGCACGCGAAGCTGCTGCCCCTGGTGCCCGGGGTGTCGTTGCGCTCGGTGAAAGTCGACGAAGTCCGGCGCGTCGAGGTCACAAACGCCGGTGCCGTGGGAATCGATTTCGAGTTGAGGCTGCGGCTTGCGGAAGGTGCGCGCGTCGTGCGCGCCGATCATCCCCTGGGGACCAAGAACGGCAGACCTGTCTTCCGCTTCAAGGTTCCCGCCAACCAAACGGTCGCCGTGCGCTTTCAAACCCAGGGCATCGGCGATGGAATTCTGCGCACTCCATAGCGGTTGGCGGCTTACCAAGTAGCTTACAATCCGCGCATGCCGGGAATTTTGCAGAAAACCGCAGGGCCGCGATGGTAAGCAGCCGCCAATCGCGGATTAAAAACTATTTCGCCGAAAACCGGCTGTTTACGATTCGCAGCATCGTGGCGGGCATTTTCGCGGCCGTGCTGCTGCTGGCCGTCGCCGGGCGCCTGTTCTATCTGCAGGTTGTCAAATACGACTATTACCATGGCCTCTCGCAGGGCAACAGCATCCGCACCGAGCCCATCCCGCCCAGCCGCGGCCTGATCCTGGACCGTCACGGGGTGGTGCTGGCGGACAACATGCCCGCTTTCAACGTCGAACTCGTCCGTGAACAGGTGGGCGACGCCAAGGCGCTCGATGCCGCACTCGCTCAGCTGGTCAGCATCGGTCTGTTGCGCGCTGAGGAAATCGGCAACATCCGGCGCACCATTCTGCTGCACAAAGTGTATGAGAGTGTGCCGATCAAGCTGTCGCTGAACGAGGAGGAAATGGCGCGCTTCGCCGTGCATCGCTATCAATTCTCGGGTGTCGATATCCGTGCCAGACTCGCCCGGCACTATCCGCTCCGGGAAATGGGCGTGCATGCGATCGGCTACGTCAGCGCCATCAACGAGCAGGACCTGAAGCAAATCGACAGCGCTGAATATGCCGGCACGAGTTTGATCGGCAAGCTCGGCGTCGAAGGCGCGTATGAGCCGCAACTTCACGGCAAGCCGGGTTTTCGTGAAATCGAGGTGAACGCCGCCGGCCGTCCGGTCGACAAGCAGGGAGGCTACGCGTCCGAACTCCATACCCGCCCTCCCGTGGCCGGAGAGGACTTGATATTGGGAATGGACGTCAAAGTACAGAAAGTCGCCGAAGAGGCGCTAGTGGGCAAGCGAGGATCCGTGGTGGCGCTCGATCCGAAGACCGGCGACATCATCGCGCTGGCCAGCACACCGGGATTCGACCCCAACGATTTTGTCCGCGGGCTGTCGGTTGCACAGTACGCGGCGCTGTCAAACAGCATCGACGTGCCGTTATTGAACCGCGCATTGCGGGGCGCCTATCCGCCCGGCTCCACGGTAAAGCCGTTGTACGCGTTGGCGGCCCAAAAATACGGGATCATGACTCCCCAGCAAACCTCGTACTGCCCCGGATTCTTCACGCTACCCGGCAGCAGCAACAAGTATCGCGACGACGAAGTGCATCACGACGTGGATATGCGCAGCGCCATTTCCCGATCCTGCGACGTGTATTTCTACAGACTGGCCGAGAAAATGGGCATCGACCGCATGCACGAATTCATGAGCGCATTCGGCTATGGAGAATTGACCGGCATTGATATCCCGGGCGAGAAGCCCGGCCTGTATGCCTCGCCCGAATGGAAGCGGCGGGTGTTCAAGCGCAAGGCCGACCAGGTGTGGTTTCCCGGCGAAACCGTCAGCATGGGCATCGGGCAAGGTCCGATAACGGTCACCCCGCTGCAGCAGGCGCACTTTGCCGCCGAAATTGCCGAGCGCGGCCAGATTGTCGCCACGCCAAGGCTCGTCGCGGCGACGCGCGCACCCGGCTCGGTGACCGTTGTCTCCCGCAGTCCCACCTTCATGAAACCCGTCAACATCGCGACCGACGAGCAGTGGAATGTAATCTTCGACGGAATGGAGGGAGCCGTAACCACCGGCACCGCGCATGCGTCCGGTGTAGGCGCGAAGTACAAATGGGCCGGCAAAACCGGCACCGCTCAAGTCGTGACGGTGAAACAAACCGAAAGCACCAAGCACAAGGATGCCGATGAGCGTAAGCGCGAGCACGCGTGGTTCATCGCCTTCGCGCCCGCCGAGGATCCAAAGATCGCCATCTCCGTGCTGGTGGAAAACGCCGGATTCGGCGCCGCGAACGCCGCGCCCATTGCGCGCAAGGTGATCGATTCCTACTTGCTGGCCGACGAATCTTCGGAGCCGAAGAAAAACTTAGCCGAGGTTGGCGGCGTCACGAACTCGCACTAAAGCCCGGCTTCCGCGGCTGCGGGCCCCGGGGCGGCGCCTAGAAGCGGACGGTGAAATGCACCCCCCAATTTCTGGGCTCGCCCAGCTGGACGTACAGCTTGTTGGCGAAATCCGGCGGCTCGTCGCCGAAGTAGAAGCCGCGCACCGTGTAGTTCTTGTCGAGAAGATTGCGCCCCCATAAATAGGCTTCCCAGCGCGTCGTCTCCCAACCGAGCTTGCCGTTGACGAGTCCATAGGCGCTCGAGCGCGTCTCGTTCGGCGGCAAATCATAGAAAAACGGGCCGATGCCGGTGATGTCCAGGCGCGCATAGGGCCCGCGTGGGTCGTGCCAGGTCGCATTCAGCGCGGCCTGCCACGGCGCCGCATGCGGCAACGCACGATCAGGCAGCGTGACGCCATTTTGCACAAAACCGCGATACTCGGTCTGCAGCAAGCCCAACGAGCCGCCGAACACCCAACTTTGCGATGCCGCCCAGCTTGCCGTGCTTTCCAACCCGTAGTTGAAGCCGGATTTCGCGTTGCCGGTAAAGAAGATGAAGGTATTGGGATTGTTTGGATCCAGTTGCTCGCTGGTCAGCAGCTGCTCGTTGTGGCGCACCATATAGAAGAGCGACGTGTCGACTTGAAGCCGCCCGTCGATCATTTGCGCTTTGTGACCCACCTCGAAATTCAGGTCGGACTCAGGTGCGAACAACAATTGGCTGGCCGGCAGTCCGGGGCTCAGGTTGAAGCCGCTCGCCTTGTAGCCGCGCGCGACGAGCGCATACACGTGTTGGCCGTCGATAATTTTGTAGTCGATCGACGCCTGGCCGCCCCAAAGGTTATCCGCAGGGCCGAAGTTGTTCGCGGTCGTCGGTGCATCAAGGTTCGTGGTCGTATCGTTGTAGCGGCTGGTATGGCGCTCGCCGCGCAATCCGACGGACCAGCGCGCCCGTTCGCCCAAGTCCCCGTCGAGCTGACCGTACACGGCGCCATTGCGCGAGCGATAGGCGCTCGAAACCACGGTCAAGGAATCGGAGTTCTGCGTGGCATCGAATGGATCGATGTAAATGCCGGCCGTGGTGTCGGTCAAACTCTCACGCAGCTCAAAGGCGTAGACGCCGACCAGCCAGGAGAGCCCGCGCGGCGACTCTTTGGTCGTGGGACTGCCGAGACGCATTTCCAAGCTGCGCGTGGAGCGATGGCGCACCTGATACTCGGTGAAATCATCGGTATACGGTGCCCATAGCACGGGATTGCCCCAATCACTATCGAAGCCGTAGTTGACCTTGGTGTCGGCATAGGTGGCGATGGTGGTGAGCGTTGCCGCGGCGAAGCCGGTATACGTCGAGCGGGCCGAGAGTCCGGTGGAATACTGCCGATCGACACTGGGATGATCGGATTCCGTGGTGCGGCTATTGTCGATGGCAAACGCATCGTAACCGTTGTCGATTTGCGCGCGCAGCAGGGTCAGGTCGACGTGCCAATCCTCATTGGGCTCGTAGCGCCACTTGCCGCGCAAGGTGAGTTCGTCGCGATTGTCGGTGTTGCTGCGGCCCAGGTAGGCGTTGTGGTAGAAACCATCGCTGCTGTAGTGCTGCACCGCCAGCCTGAACGCTGAATCGAGCGCGCTCACCGGGCCGGTGAGCACGGCGCCATAGGAATGCTCGTTGTAGTCTCCGGCATCGAATTCGGCTCGGCCGCCAAATGTCTCGGCAGGATCGGCGCTCTTTACATAGATGAGCCCGGCCAGCGCATTCGCGCCGTACAGGGTGCCTTGCGGGCCGCGCAGAACTTCGATGTGATCGACGTCGAACAGCGTGGCGGCGGAGCCCAAGCCACTGAAGTCGATATCGTCGATGAGAAATCCGACGGAAGGGTTCGGGGCCCCTTGGTACTGCTGCAGCTCGCCGATGCCGCGGACCTGGAAGTAGCGCGGTCGCGATGTGTCGCCCGCCCAATTGAGATTCGGCACCAGCGGCAGCACGTCCTCGAAATGCTCCTGGCCCGCGTCGCGTAGTGTCGCTGCCGTGAGTACCGAGGCACTGCCCGGCAACTCCTCGAGAGAGACGGATCTCAGCGTGGCAGTGACGATGATCTCGTCGAGCGGCTGGTTGTCGCCGGCTTCTGCGGCGTGCGCGGCAGGAACGACGTTCAGTGCAGCGAACAGAAACCCCAACGCAAAATGACTTTTACCCATGCTCCCTCCGCCGGTACTAACCGGATCAGGTTCAATGGGTTTGCTGGTGTGCCTTCGGCTGCCAGCATCTCAGGCCCTCTAGGCCACCCCAGCTTTTTACAAAAAATCCTAGAAAAAATTCGCGCGGATCGCGCCGATCAAGCCGCCCACGACCAGGATCACCATGGGCAGGAAGGTCATGCCATAACCCACGTCTCGTTTCCCCGGATCCTTGACATAGGTGTAGGCGTAGAGCTCCCTACCGATCAAATAGACCACGCCCAGCGCCGCGGCAACCACGGGGTTGAAGTAACGGGAGAAGAGGTAGATTCCCGGCAAAAAAGCAATTAACTGCTCCAAGGTATTTTGCTGGACGCGAAAAAGCCGCTCGAATATCTCATTGCCGGTGATGGCCGGGGCCTTCACGCCATATCGTCCCCTGGCCGCGCCCACTCTGAATCCGAAAACAATGAACTGCAGAAGTGCGAGCGCAGTCACGATATCGACATAAGCCATGGATCTTCCTCCCCTGTTATTGGATTCTAGCACTCCGTCGCAAGCAGTTTTCCGTCAGGATCGTGATCCAATGAGCTTACCCCGTAAATCGACCAGAAACGGCACTCGTGGCTATGCCCACTTGGTCGAGATTGATGTGCCTGTCGCCCGCGTCTGGCGGGCATTGACCGAACCCGGCTTGATCAAAATATGGTCGGGCCATGAGGCCGAGATTGATCCGCGCCAAGGCGGCAGGTACCGCATAGGCAAGCGCAGCGGCAGCGCGCGGGAAGCGCATATCGATGTTTTCGAGGTGAATCGGCGTCTGCGACTCATTTATCTCAACGGCAAGGATTCACCGCCGAGCGGCAGCGCCGCGGTCGACGATTTCATCCTGGATACGCGTCGAGGCGAAGGCAAAACGTCCCTGCGTCTGCTCGGGTCCGGGATTCCCGATACACCGGAGTGGGACCGAAGCTATGCGAGCATCCGCATGGGGTGGGAGCGCTTCATGGCCCGTATCAAGGTGACGCTGGAAAGTCCCCCCGTACCGAAAAAACCGGCAAAAATCGTCCCCAAGGATCCGCCCCTGCCCGGTCTTGATTATTGATAGAGCGCCCCGAATCTTCCTTCAGTTATGCTTACGTCCGCCTGGCGGGAGATGACAAGGAGGGGGCGATGCTTGGATTTCTCATTCGCGCAGCGCTGGTTGCGCTCGGGCTTTGGCTCGCGACCGACTGGGTGAGCGGCGTTTCGATCGACACGCCTTCAACTCTGATCCTTGCCGGCATCTTGCTCGGCGTGGTGAATTCCATCATCCGTCCCATTGCCATCTTGCTGACCCTGCCGATGACCATCCTCACCCTCGGCCTGTTCCTGTTGGTCATCAATGCGGGCATGGTTGCGCTGGTCGCGTGGATGTTGCCGGGCATGCATGTCGCGGGATTTGGCGCCGCGTTCTGGACATCGATTCTGGTGAGTCTCGTGAGCTTCGTCGGTTCTTGGTTCGTGGGCGGCAAGGGCCGCGTCGAAGTGATCAGACGGCGCAGTTGAGAGGCGCACCCGGCGAGGCGCACCCCGCGCCCCGGACGTCGCACCCGGTTTCCCAGCCTATTGTGTTTTAGGCTCCGCCAACGTTTTCGGATCCGTGAGGCTTCCGCCGGGCACCGTCAATATGCATACCCCAACGATGATGATGGCCATGCCGATGAGCTGCAAGCCGGACAGATGCTCATGCAGCACCAGCCACCCGAGGAAGGCCGCGATGGCGGGATTCACATAGCTATACGTGCTGATGATCGTCGGCGTGGTGTGCATCGTCAGCCAGCCATACGCGGTATAGGCAAGTCCGGAACTCAAGAAAGTCAAATAGCACAGCGAAATGAGTCCTGGCACATTCGGCGGCCAGTGCATCGAGTCGCCGCGTGCGAGCGCGAGAGCCAGCAACATGAGCCCGCCCAGGAGCATCTGCAGCGCCATGAACATCATCGAAGTCAATTCCGTCGTGATGCTGCGGTAGTACAGCGTGCCGAGCGACCAGGATGCGCATGCGGTCAAAACGCCCAACTGCGCCAGCGATCCTTTGGTCAGTATCGGCCCCTTGGGAATCAGCATCAGCACCGCGCCGATGAATCCGATCACCAATCCAAGCACTGCCGATCGGGTCAGCGGGTGGCCGCGCCGCCCGAAGACGCCGAGCCCGGCGATCCAAAACGCCGAAGTGCCGTTGAGCAGCGCCGCTTCGTTGCTCGGCAGGTATTGCATGGCCCAGGTATTCAAACCGTTGCTGACGAATACCATGAAGAAACCGGCGATGGTCACGTGGCGCCACTCGATCAGGCGAGTCGGCAATCGGCCGCCGCCATATAACTCGCCGATCAGCGCGAGCAGAACTCCGGCGACGATGAAGCGAATACCGGCGAAGAGGGCCGGCGGCAGATTCGCGACCGCGATCTTGGTGAATAAGAACGAGGATCCCCACACCAAGTACACGGAGGCGAGGCAGAAGATGACTTTCGTGGAATGACGCGAGTCGCGCAAACTACGCCGCGCGGCGTCGTGTTCCGGCGCCGTTGATCATTCGACATTCCCCATAAGTTTTTTCACCGGCCGGCTCATGACCAAGAGTATCGCGCCCACGCCCACGGTGAAATACACGATGTGCATGTACTGCCCCGGCATGGCGGGGATATTGTTTGCGTCAAATTCTCCGGCAATCAGCCCAGCGACGAGATTTCCCAGCGAGGTCGCGAGAAACCACATGCCCATCATCTGGCCGACGAAGCGCTTGGGGGCCAATTTCGTGTAATAACTCAGGCCCACCGGGCTCAAGCAGAGTTCACCGAAGGTGTGCAACAAATAGGTCATGAGCAACCAATACGGCAGTACCTTCGAGCCGTGAGCAACGATGGTTGCAGCCGCCGCCATGACCAGAAAACCGGAACCCATCAGCATCAAGCCGAGCGCGAACTTGGCGGGTGCGGAAGGGTTGAGCTTACGCCGCGCCAACGCGATCCAAATCCAGGCAAAAAACGGCGCGCACAAAACGATGAAGACGGAATTCAGCGACTGAAACCAGCCGGTGGGGATCTCAAAGTGCAGCCACCCGATCATACGGTTGGTATAGCGGTCGGCGAATAAATTGAGGGATGAGCCGGCCTGTTCGAATCCCGAGAAGAATAGCGCACAGCCGACGAACAGCACGACCAGCACAACCCCGCGCTTGCGCTCGTCTGTCGTGAGATCCGCGAACAGGAAGTAGTAGATAAAATACAGAATCCCCATGCCGGCAATGATGTAGGCGGCGGCGTGGCCCAACCGCAACGCATCCAGCGGAATCCACCCGACGCTGGCTCCCAGAACCGCCAGCGCCAATGCCGCGACGCCGATCCAGAAGCGCAGCCACTCCTTGGAAGGCGGCACCAGGGCCTCGTTGCTGCCGAGCGCGTGAATGGGGGCAGCGCGCATCCCGGCTTCTCCCAAATACTTTCGCGTGAAATAAAACTGCACCACGCCGATGATCATGAAAAACGCGCCGGCGCCAAATCCCGCGCGCAGGCCGAAGATGTTCTGCGCGACAGGGATGACTAACGGGCCAAGAGCGCCGCCGATATTGATGCCGATGTAAAAGATCGTGAACGCCGAATCGAGGCGCGCGCCGCCCTCAGGATACAGGCCGGCGACGATGGCGCTGACGTTGGGCTTGAGCAGCCCGACACCCAGAATGATGACCAGGAGACCGATATAGAAACCCTTTGGGCTGGTGGAAATCGCGAGCAGCAAATTGCCGGTGGTAATCAAAGCTCCACCGAGCATGACTGCGCGCTGCGCGCCGATAAGGCGGTCGGCGACCCAACCGCCGGGCAGCGCCGCCAGATAAACACCGGCGTTGTATAGGCCATAAATTGCGGCGGCAGTCTTGTCGTCGAGGCCGAGCCCGCCCGTCGCCACCGATGCGACCAGGAACAGGATGAGAACCGCGCGCATCCCATAGAAGGTGAACCGCTCCCACATCTCGGTGAGAAACAGCGTGGCCAGCCCGCGCGGGTGCCCGAAGAACGTGGCGGCCAACCTAGGCTCCTAAGCTCCGGCTTCGCGTTGAGCCTGCTCGGCTGCCTCTTTTTCGCGTGCCGCTATTTTTTCTTTGAGTAACAGTCCGGCCATGATGATCCCTATTTCGTAGAGCAAGTACATCGGCACCGCGAGTGCACTTTGCGACACCGCGTCGGGAGGCGTGACAAAAGCGGCGAAGATGAATATCCCCAACAGCACAAAACCGCGGTTCTTCTTCAGCTTCTTGATATCGACGAAGCCCGTCCAGACCAATAGTACCGTAGCCACGGGGACTTCAAAGGCCAAACCGAAGGCCAACAACAGCACCATGACGAAATCCAGGTAGGCGCTCATGTCCGTCATCATCTGCACGCCATGCGGCGTGGTGGCGACGAAAAAGCTCAGCATCACCGGAAAGACCGCGTAGTAAGCGAAGGCGGCACCCGCGTAAAAGAGAATGATGCTGGATATGAGCAGCGGCACCGCCAGCTTCTTCTCGTGTTTATACAGGCCCGGCGCAACGAATGCCCATGCTTGATAGAGCACCACGGGCATGGCTACCCCGACGGCAAGCAGCAGCGCCAGCTTGAACGGCACAGTGAAGGGAGCCACCACGCTGGTCGCGATGAGGGATGCGCCGCTGGGTAATTTCTCGATCAAGGGTTTCGCGACGAACGTGAAGATCTGATTCATGTAGTACGCGCATGGCACGAAACAGATTCCCACCGCAATCATCGCCTTGAGGAGGCGATCGCGCAGCTCCAACAGATGCGAGATCAGCGTCCCTTCGGCGAGTTCGCTAGGGTTCCCGGGCTCATTCATTGGCTGCTTTGCTATCGGGCGGGCTGGGATGCCAATCGGCGCCTTGCACGGTCGCTGCCGACTCGGGCGAGTAAGCAGCCGCGTTCGCGCTCGCCGGAGGCGGTGCTGACGCCGGAGCGGGCGTCACGACAGCCGCGGGCATCACGTCCGAAGAGGCTGTGTTCGGCACGTGAGAAGTGTCAGGCACGTGAGAAGTGTCAGGCACGTGAGAAGTGTCAAATGAGGCGGGCGCGCTGCTCGGCGAAGATGATTCGGCCTTGCCGGGGGCCGTTGATTTGGTTTGCTTCATCAGCTCTTCGGCGCTGACTTCGCGTTCCAATTGCTCGGTCAGCTGGCGGGCCATCGCCCGCGCCCTCCCGACCCAGTTGCCGACCTGCCGTGCAACCTTTGGGAGTTTCTCCGGACCCAACACGATGAGTGCTATGGCCGAGGTGAGCAGTATCTCCGAGAACCCAACATCAAGCATGCGGCATCAGGCGTTGGTCTTCGGCGGTACCTTGGCATCGCTCTCTTTCGATGCCGCGCTCGAGCCAAAATCCGCGTCCTTGTCCTGTTTGAGCTGCTTCGCGGCTTCTTCGCTTTCGCCATCGTTCATGGCTGACTTAAAGCCTTTGACCGCCGCTCCCAAATCCGAGCCGATGCTGCGCAGGCGCTTGGTGCCAAAAACAATCAGAGCAATGGCCAGAATGACCAATAGCATTTTTGAATCGAACATCTCGCTTCTCCGATTCCACGTATAACCAAATTGGGCGCCAATGATACGCCAAAGATATTATGACATTTGACCTCACCGCACCGATGCGTGTTCGGTCGCATTTGGCGTTTTAATCAACTTTCCAGCCAAATGGTTACCGGCCCGTCGTTGGTCAAAGCCACCTGCATGTGAGACCCGAATGAACCGGTTTCCACGGCCCCTAGCTCATCGCGCGCCGCCTCCACCAGGAAGTCGAACAATCGGCGGCCCTGCTCTGGCGGGGCCGCGGTCGAGAACCCCGGTCTTAAGCCCTTGGCCGTGTCCGCTGCCAGGGTGAATTGCGGTACCAGCAGCAATTGGCCCTTAACCTGGATCAAACTCAAATTCATCTTTCCGGCGTCGTCCGGGAAGACCCGGTACTGAAGCAGGCGCGCCAGCAGCCGTTTTGCGCTCGCTTCGTCATCGATTGGCCGTACGCCGATGAAAACCAGCAATCCCGTTCCGATGCTTCCCACCGTCTCGCCATCGACGGTGACCTCCGCGCGTGAAACGCGCTGCAGCAGGGCAATCATTCTTCATATCTCCACTTAATCTACGATAATCCGGAAGTAAACTTAGATAAAGTTACAAAAATCAAAGTGTTATTGAACTTACGCTAACGCAAAGATGGGATTTTTTCGAAAGTGGAATGAACTATCGGCGTCAGGTGCCTATCCACGATAGGTCGAATAGCCGCTCAGAGAACTTCAGATTCCAGAATGGACTCTTCGTTATAAGCCGCTTCCGTCCAGAAGTTTGCTTCAGAGTCACTGTATTCATAAATGGTAGTTCCGCCGCTTTCGGGGAGCCAACCCTTGCGCCTTAATTCTGGAGGAACTGTTAGATACCAGCCGGTCGGATCGCGTGTCTTAATCTCGATCGATTGGTGCAGACTCGCATTTGCTTCTGCTGGAGCGAGCCAGCCCAGCGTTCCTATTTTTTCCGTATAGAGGGTCCAGGCATAAACCCATTTAGACCGATGTATGAGAAGCGTGCGCTTACGATATAGAGGTGCTAGAAAGGCGGCCCCAGCAGCAAACCACGCTCCTGGACGACAGGTTTTCGGGATCACGATCCTGTGATCTCTGTTGACTGTGAGGCGCTGACAATTTTCCCACATAATACGGCGTCATTGTGGCGTTCGATTTGGCTGTACTTTATTCCAACCAATTGCATTTGCTGGCATTTTATTCAGAAATTGGTGATTGTGTCATGCAAACAAAAGTCCCACATAAATCTGTTGCTATATTTCGAGTACCTCCTATACTTTCGATCATAGAGAGATTATATGTACTGTATGTAAATACAGTATTGAAGTGCATATGAAGAGATCACCTGGAGGGAACCACATGACTGCATGGTTGCGGTGCAAACTCGATAGCGGAATGTTCAGCGATGAAGTCGCCGTGACATACCCTGCTGTCACCGATCATTGGCAGAAATCCGTATTCGTACCCAGCTCCTGTGTGCGTGGTGACGACCTGGCGGGAGAGGTGAAAGTGGTAGTACTCATCAAGGACGGTACTAAGTACGCTGTGTTGCCGAGTTCGCGGCGCGATATCGTCAAGATCGAGGGTGCTGATTTAGTTCAGCAATGATTCTCTCCAACGTCGAAATACAGCGCGCCCTTGACGAAGGGCGGCTTGTCATCGACCCGGAGCCACTCCCAAGAAAACCTGGTGGTCAGGGCATCGACTGCCCATATCAAACAAGCGCGGTCGACTTGCGCCTCGGAAATGAAATTGCCTACTTAAAGGGCAAACTTCCTTTTGATGTAAATCTTGGGAGAGGCGGTTTCGCTACATTATTTGGCCCCCACTCCAATCGACAAACTATTACGACAGAGCAGCCATTTGTTCTTCAACCGGGAAGATTAGTTCTGGGTAAAACGCTTGAGCGGATAGAACTTCCGATTGGCGCTGATGGTGATTGTTTGGCCGCCAGAATCGAAGGGAAAAGCTCGTACGCACGTTGCGGACTATTGGTCCATTTTACCGCTCCAACCATCCACGCCGGATTTGACGGGACGATTACACTGGAACTGTACAACTTGGGACCAATTAACATCTCCCTGTATCCGGATACTCCAATTTGTCAGCTTATTCTTGAGATCGTAAAAGGCGTTCCATTCCGCAACGATAGTCAATTTCAAGGCCAGAGCGCTCCTGGCGGGCGTGTATGAGTAGGGTCTTAAGTCCGCGGGTCCGTGATAATCGCAGAAATCTAGCAATAATTTCCTACTATTGCCCTTAAAAGCCAGTCGCCTGTATAAGTGCAGATTGGAAATAGGGATCTCCACAAGAGCAGGATGAAAATGGGGAAGAATGGTCAATACTTGGTTAAAAAAACCAGTGAAGTGGGATCAAGAATACCTAGAGCCGCGATTCTCGAAGCCCAAATCACCGTTTGTACGCCTATTAGCGCCTCGCGCGTGGTTTTGGGAAGATTGCCCGGCGACAATGACCATTCCACTTCGAGGAGCACAGCAGGTTGGCTACATCGTACACAGAAAACTTTTGGTCCAGCCACGACGGGCTTCGGCTCTATGCGCGAACCTACGCCGGCCCGCGCACCTCGGGCGCGACCGTACTCTGCCTGCACGGCTTGACGCGCAACAGCCGCGACTTCGAAGATCTCGCGCCGCACCTGCAGCAACGCGCCCGAGTCATTGTTCCGGATGTGCGCGGTCGGGGGCGCTCGGCGCGAGATCCCAACCCGCAGAACTATCAGCCGGCAGTCTACCTTCAAGACATCATCACTCTGCTGGACGCCGTTGGCGCGCAGAAGGTGACGGTGATCGGCACGTCGATGGGCGGCCTCTTGGGCATGATGATGGCGGCAGGTCATCGAGACCGCGTCGCCGCAATCGTGTTGAATGACATGGGACCGGAAGTCGATCCAGTCGGCCTCGAGCGTATCAAGGGTTATGCCGGACGGCTGCCGCCGCCCAAGAATTGGGAAGACGCAGTCGCCCAGACCAAAACCATGTTCGGCAATGCCTGGCCGAATCTTTCTGCGCAGCGATGGTCAGCGCTCGCGCGACGCGGCTACCGCGAAGATGGAAACGGCGCGGTCACTGTCGATGCCGATCCGATGATCGGCGAAATGCTGCGGGCGGCGCCGGCCGCAACCGCGACTCTGTGGCCTTTCTGGAAGGCATTGCGCGGCATACCTATGCTGGCCATCCGCGGCGCGCAATCCGACATCTTGAGCGCGGCCACGTTCGCGAGAATGAAAGCGGAGAACCCCGAACTCGTTCAGCTCGAAGTGCCGCACCGCGGGCATGCACCCTTGCTGGATGAGCCGGAATGCATCGCAGCGATCGACGCTTTCCTTTCGCAAGCGGCGTGACCAAAGCGCCGCATCGAACCCCAGACGCAACGGCGGCGGGTCGCTACTTGCGCCACAGCGTGGGCGTAAACAGAACCAGGATGGTAAACACCTCCAGCCGGCCCAAGAGCATCGCCGCGGAGCAGACCCAGGTTTGGAACTCGTTCAGCACGCCATAGTTGCTGCCCGGGCCCACCAAACCCAAGCCAGGACCCGCGTTATTGATGCAGGCGATGATGGCCGAAAAGGACGTAATGAAATCCAAACCGCTCGCCAGCTGCAGGAAGATCAACGTCACGATGCTCATGAAATAGAGGAACACGAAGGCCAGCACCGCGAACACCACGCGATTCGCAATCACCGTGCCGCCGACCTTGAGCGGCCGCACCATGTTGGGGTGCACCAGCTGATTCAATTCACGATGTGCCTGCTTGGCGAGCACCAGCGTGCGGATCATTTTGATGCCGCCGCCGGTGGAGCCTGAGCTCGCGACGAGGCAGCTCAAGAACATCATCCACATGGGCGCGAATATCGGCCAGCGCGAATAGTCCTGGGTGTGCAAACCGCTGTCGGTGGCGATCGAAACGACATTGAAGATGGTGTTGCGCAGGGCCGAGGGATAGTCGGGATAGGTGCCCTTGTAGAACAAGAAAAGCGATACGCCGATGCAGCTGCCGGTCAGCACACCCAAAATTGCCTTTGCCTCGGCATCACGGAAGTAGGCGGTGACCCCGCGCTGGCTCCACGCCAGAAAGTGGGTGGCGAAATTGAGCGCGGCCAAAATCGAAAAGGCGGTCATCACCATCTCGATGGGCAGAGAATTGAAGTGGCCGATGCTGGCGTCATATGTCGAGAAGCCGCCGAGCGACAGCGCGGAAAAGCCGTGGCACACGGCGTCGAACCAGTTCATTCCCGCAAATCTCAACGAAACGATGCAGACAGCCGTCAGTCCGGTGTATACCGCCCACAGCAGCTTTGCGGTCTGCCCTATGCGGGGCGTGAGCTTGCTGTCCTTCATCGGTCCGGGCATTTCGGCCCGGTAAATTTGCATGCCGCCGACGCCGAGCAGGGGCAGGATCGCCACCGCCAAGACGATGATGCCCATGCCTCCCAACCAGCTCAAAAGATGGCGCCACAGGTTGATTGATCTCGGCAGGAATTCGAGTCCGGACAAAACGGTACCGCCCGTGGTGGTCAGCCCGGAAGCGGCCTCGAAGTAGGCGTCGGTGAAATTGATGGGCAGGTAGTTCCACAGGGGAAAGCCGGCCACCGCCGGCAACACCACCCAGGTGAGCGCGACGAGCATCAATCCATCGCGGGTTTTCAACTCGCGCTTGAAGCGTCGCGTGGCGAGCCACAGCAGCGCGCCGAGAACAAAAGTCGCCAGGGCGGAAATGATGAAGGAACGCAACGCGTCATCCAGCCCCCAGATGGCCAAAATCAAGGGCGCCAGCATGGTCGCCGCAAACACCATCATGACGAGGGCGAATACATGAGCGACCGGCAGTAAAATGTCTTTCACAAAAAGGAGGCGGAGCCTTGGAATAGCTTTTCGACCGCTTCGATGTGGCGTCGGTCGGTCAGGAACAGAATCAAGTGATCGTCGGGCTGCACGGTGGTGTCGTGGTGCGCGATGATGACCTCATCGCCCCGAACCACCGCGCCCAACGTCGTGCCCTCGGGCAGCGAGATATCCTCGATGCGGCGGCCGATCACCTTGGAGCTGTCGGCATCGCCATGCACCACCACTTCAAGCGCTTCGGCCGCGCCGCGGCGCAGCGAATGCACACGTACCACGTCGCCGCGCCGCACGTGCGCGAGCAGCGATCCGATCGTGACGGTCTGCGGCGATATCGCGACATCGATGGAGCCGCTTTCGATCAGTTCCGCATACGAGGGCTTGTTGATCAACGCCATGACCTTGTGCGCGCCCAAGCGTTTGGCGAGCATGGCCGATAAGATATTCGCTTCCTCGGAATTCGTCAGCGCCGCAAAAATATCCGCGCTGTCGATGTTCTCCTCGAGGAGCAGTTCCTCGTCGGCCGCGTCGCCGTGCAGCACCGTGGTGTTTTTAAGCTGCTCGGACACGCGGCGCGCGCGCTTGCTGTCGCGCTCGATGAGCTTGACCTGGTTCTTGCCCTCCAGTTCGATGGCGAGCCGTAAGCCGATGTTGCCGCCGCCCGCGATCACCACCCGCCGCGCGGGCGCCTCTTCGCGGCGCAACTCCTTCATCACCACGCGAATGTTCTCGCGGGCGGCCAGAAAAAATACCTCATCGCCGTCCTCGATGACCGTGGTGCCTTCCGGTTTGACGCTCTTGCCCGCGCGATAGATGGCCGCGACGCGCGCGTCGGCCGAGGGAATGTGTTTGCGCAAGGTGCTCAAGGTTTGACCCACGAGCGGGCCACCCTGCAGCGCGCGGATGCCGACCAGGCGCACCCGGCCATCGGCGAAATCCAGCACCTGCAGCGCACCGGGATAGCGGATCAGGCGGGCCACATATTCCGTCACCAATTGTTCCGGACTGATCCAGACGTCTACAGCAACGCCATTTTCGCCGAACAGCCGGTCTCGTTCGGTGTAATCGGCGGAGCGCACGCGCGCAATTTTCTTCGGCGTGCGATACAGGGTCCAGGCAATCTGGCAGGCCAGCATGTTGACTTCGTCGCTGTTGGTCAGCGCCACGAGAATATCGGTGGTGGCAATGCCGGCGGCTTCGAGAACGCGCGGGCTCGAGCCATTGCCGTTGACGGTACGGATATCCAGCCGGTCCTGAAGATCCCGCAAAATCTCCTCGTTGTGGTCGACGACGGTCACATCGTTCGCTTCCTCGCGAGAGAGGTGATACGCGGCCGTGCGGCCCACTTGTCCGGCACCCAAAATTATGATTTTCACTGCCAGGAGCCTGTCAAAGTATTCCCATTACTCTACACGACCTCGAGATTGGCGTATGACAGCATCAGCCACTTGGTGCCCTGCCTCTCGAAATTGACCTGAATTCGGGCGTGGGGTCCGTTGCCCTCGAAATTCAAAACCACCCCGTCGCCGAACTTGGAATGCCGGACGCGGCTGCCCATGCGCATCCCCGCGGCGGGGGTCTCATCAAGCGTGCTGCTGCGCTTGGCGAACACCGGACGGGACACCTGCAATCGCGGCCTGATCTCTTCGATGAGGTCCGGCGGAAATTCGCCGATAAAGCGCGACGGTTGGCCGTAGGCGTCGACGCCGTAGAGCCGGCGCTGTTCCGCATACGTGATATAGAGATGGCGCATGGCGCGCGTGGCGCCGACGTAGCAAAGCCGGCGCTCTTCTTCCAAGCCGGCGAGGTCGGCCACCGAGCGCTGATGCGGAAACAGGCCATCCTCCATGCCGGCGAGAAACACCACCGGAAATTCCAGTCCCTTGGCCGAATGCAGCGTCATCATCTGCACACAGTCATCGTATGGGTCCGCCTGGCCCTCGCCGGACTCGAGTACGGCATGGGCGAGAAAGGACTCGAGCGGCGACAGTTCGGTTTCTGCCTCGGTCTCCGGCGAGAAGCCGCGAGCCGCGCTGACGAGCTCCAGCAGGTTCTCGATCCGGCCCTCGCCGCGTTCGCCTTTTTCCTTCTTATAGTGTTCGATGAGCCCGCCCATCTGAATGACATGATCGACCTGCTCATGAAGTTCCAGACCGTTGACTTCGCGCGCGAGTTTGTCGATCAGATCCATGAAGGACTGCAATGCCAGCGCCGCGCGTTGCGGCAGCGCGCCTTGCACGCACGCCATGGCGCTGTTCCACAACGAGGTTGCATTCGCGCGCGCGCCATCGCGCACCAGATCCATGGTTTTGGCGCCGATGCCCCGCACCGGCAGATTGACCACGCGCTCAAAAGACGTGTCGTCGGCGCGGCTGGCGATGAGCCGCAGATACGCCAGAGCATCCTTGATTTCGGCGCGCTCAAAAAAGCGCAGACCGCCATACACCCGGTAGGGCATACGCGCATTCAGGAACGCTTCCTCGAAGACGCGCGACTGGGCATTGGATCGATACAGGACTGCGACCTCGCGCCGCGCGCCGCCGCGCGCCACCCATTCGCGAATGCGGTTGACCACGAAATCCGCTTCGTCGCGCTCATTGAAGGCGGCGTAGAGCTTGACTCGCTCGCCATCCTCACCGCTGGTCCATAGCGTCTTGCCGAGCCGGACGGCATTGTTGGCGATCAATGCGTTGGCGGCCTTCAAAATCGTTCCCGTGGATCGGTAGTTTTGCTCCAGCTTGTAGAGCACTGCCTGGGGGAAATCGCGGCGGAATTGATTCAAGTTCTCGACGCGGGCTCCGCGCCAGCGATAGATCGAATTGTGAGTGACGACGCCGCCCGCGATGAAGTTATGGGTGCGCTCGACGTTGATGTCATAAACCTGGGCATCGCAGGTCTCGTACTCGATGCGCTCCACCACGTCGAACCGGCCGGAATCAACCGCCATGACCATGCCGCTGCGGATGCTGGCCGCCGTAATGAAGGGCAATGACTTCTCGAGCATGTGCCCTTGAAGTACGTAGCGGCCGTCCAGCCGCTCGCGGATGGCGCGTGCAATCGACATTAGCTCGCCGAAGTCGGCGCGTACGGTCTCGAAGCGCCAACTTGGACCCCGGAATTTGGCGGCGCGCACGCTAAGACCCATGGCTTCGAGGGCGGCGCGATCCTTGGGCGAAATGCCCACCACGGAAATACGATGCATGGGTGTGCCGCCGCGCCGGTCGCCGCACAGCGTGATGACGATGTTGCGGCGGCTGGAATTGCGGCCCTGCGGCTGGTGGTGCGGCCTCTCGATATCCAGACCAACCTCTTCCAGCAGCCGTTCGGCGGATACCAGCGTGTTGAGCGAGCTGAATATCCGCTTTAGATGGCCGGCATCGTGTACAAAACCGTCGCGGGCTTTACCTTTGCGTGGAACGAACGGGCAGGTTGGCAGGCTGAACCGAAGCGACGTCACCACCTCGTCGATGCGCGCCTCGTTCTCGCTGGTATGGGTGCGGATGATCCACAGCGCATCGGCATGCTCTTGGAGGGCGCGTTGCTTGAAGCCCACCATGGGCCGCGCCTGGCCCTCCGTGTATACCTGCGAGGTGCCGAGCCGGTAGCCGAGGCCTTCCTTGTGCATGAGGTACAAGAAGTAGGTCTGCGGAGTCTCGCCGAGGACGTAGCCGGCGAAGTGCACGTGCTCGGGCGTGCTTTTGACGACGGCGCCGGAGCGCAGATGCACGCACACGAGCTGTCCCTGGCGGCGCTTCGCGAAGCACTCGGTCACGCGGGCCGGACGCAAGTCGCCGCTGCCGTAGTTCGACAGCACGGCATCGCCGGGGACGATTGACTCAATGGCGCGCTTGGCGCCGTCGGCCATTGTCACCTGAGTCCCGGCAGCGAGACATTGATCGTCATCACCCACCACGAACGGCTTGCCGCCCTGCGCCGTCAGCAGCATCAGCCACTTGTACTGAATGGCATTGGTATCTTGGAACTCGTCCACCAGCACATGTTGGAAGCGCGTCCGATAATGCTGCAGCAATGCCGGGTTATCGCGCCAGAGCTCGTATGCTCGCAGCAGCAGTTCCGCGAAATCCACGACCCCCGCTCGCTGGCAGGCCTCTTCATACGCCTGATAAATCTTGATCAATTGGCGCCGGGTCGGGTCACCGTCATCCTTGATGTGCTTTGGCCTGTGGCCTTCATCCTTCTGGGCATTGATGAACCAGAGGATTTCGCGCGGAATCCAGCGGGTCTCGTCCAGATCGAGCGCCTTCAGCACTTTGCGCAGCACGCGCGCCTGATCCTCGGAATCCAAAATCTGAAAGCTCTGCGGCAGTCCGACTTCGCGCCAATGGATGCGCAGCAGCCGGTGCGCCAGGCCGTGAAAGGTCCCCAGCCACATGGCGCCGCTCGGCACACCCAACAGGGTTTCGATGCGGCTGCGCATTTCGGCCGCGGCCTTGTTGGTAAAGGTGACGGCCAGGATGCTGTTGGGCGATGCCCCCTCAACTTGGATCAGCCACGCGACCCGGTGGACCAATACCCGCGTCTTGCCGCTGCCGGCGCCTGCGAGTACCAGCGCTGACCCTAAGGGCGAGGCGACCGCTTGCCGCTGGTCCTCGTTGAGGCCGTCGAGAAGGTGTGAAACATCCATAAGGGCGCGGATTGTACTGCACGTCCGCCCCGAGCAACCGCTTGCGTTTTAAGAGATTTTCGGGCTGCTTTCTTCAGCAAATTCAATCAGGGCGAGTACCAGGGAAAGTACCACCGGCCCCGCAATGACGCCGATGGCCCCGAAGGCCGGGATCCCGCCCAAGACGCCGACAAATACGGCCAGGGCGGATATTCGTGCCCGGCCGGAGATGAGTATCGGCCGCACGACATTGTCCAGACCGCTCAAGCCCGCGCCCCACACCAGCAAAAATATACCCCAGCCCCAGTGCTTTTCGAAGAATAGCCAGATCACGGCGGGTATCCACACGAAAGCCGAGCCGCCCACCGGCAGCAAGGACAGCAGGGCCGCCAGCACCCCGAACACCACCGGCGAGGGCAGCCCGACGATGGCAAAGCCGATGGCGATGAACAGTCCCTGCATCAATGCGGTCACCGTGGTGCCGTACACGATCGCGCGGGTGACTGCGCTCAATTGAGTGAACAGCCGTTCCTTGCGGTCTTCCGGCATGGGGATCAGCCGCCTGCCCCGCGCGATCATGGCATCGCCGTCGCGCAGAAAGAAAAACAAGAGGAACAGCATGATGGCGAATGCCAGCAGCGATCCAAGCGCACCCAGAAAGAACGAGCCGCCCCAACTCGCGGCGCGCTGCATCACCTCGCGCGTTCCGGAAACCAGCCAGGATTGCACCTGCTCCGCCGAAATATCAGCGTGCGCCTGCAGCCAGGCATTGATCCGCGCGATCCACGGAAACTGCTGCAGATCCGAGAACGACTTGATATCCATGTCGGTCGCCGATTTTTGGAGTTGCTTGAGCAACACGGAAATCTGCGACACAAACTCGGCCGAGATCGCGCTCAGGGGCAGCAGGATGACGATCGGCGCAAGAAGGGTGAGCGCTCCGGCGGCAATCGAGCTGCCCTTGAAGCGGCGCCGCAGGCGCAGGTTGAGCGGAAACAGCAGGAAGGCGAGAAATGCTGCCCACGTCATGGGCAACGCAAACGTCTTGAAAATCAGCAGCAGCGCATACCCTAGAACGGCGGCGACCGCGAGCGTAAATACCCGGGAATAAAAACTAGGTGTGGCGGGCATGAGAACATCCTAACATTCAGTGTGCCACCCAGGAGCGAGACATTAATAGCAACACGCGACGCAAATACACCGCGGCGGGCATGGTCTGCGCGCTCGCAGGCCTGTTCGCCGGCGTCGCCATGAGCGCCGGCTCGAGCAGCGCGCCTACGATTGCGGCCTACGGGTCTTGGGCCTCGCCCTTGAGCGCGGAAGTCCTCGCTGCGGGAGGAATCGGCTTCGGTGACTTGCGCAGCGCCAATGGGCGCCTGTACTGGACGGAAAACGTCCCGGCGCGCGGCGGCACGATCTCGTTGTTCAGTCTTGCCGGCGGAGCCGCCGCGCAAGTGACGCCGGACGATGCGAACGTGCGCACGCGCGTGCACGAGTATGGCGGCGCTCCTTTTGTCGTGGATGGCGACACGGTGTACTACAGCCAGTATGCGGATCAGCGTCTGTATGCGCTCAGGCGCGGGGGCGACCCGACTCCCGTCACACCTCCCAAGTATCGTTACGCCGACTGCGTTGCGCTGCCGGCGGCAGGGAATGCCTCGCCCGCGCTCGTCTGCGTGCGAGAGGATCACACGGATCCCGCGCACGTCCGCAACACACTCGTGCGCCTGCCGCTGCCGATTACGGGTGCGGGCGAGGTGCTGTTCGACGGCAGCGATTTTGTTTCCTACCCGCGCTTGAGTCCCGACGGCCGGCGGCTGGCGTTCATCGCTTGGAATCATCCCAACATGCCCTGGGATGGCACAGAGTTATATGTCGCCGATTTGACGGCGCAGGGGTTGAAGGCAGCAAAGATCATCGCCGGCGGTGCCGCCGAGTCTGTGCAAGAGCCGCAGTGGGACAGCGACGGCACGTTGTATTTTATTTCCGATCGCAGCGGCTTCTGGAATCTATACGCGCAGCGGGCCGACGGTGTTCGGGCGGTATGGCCGCGGGCTGCGGAGTTCGCCGGGCCTCTATGGTCGTTTGGCCAGTCAAACTATGTGTTGTTCGGCGATGGCCGAGCCGTGGTGAGCTTCCGGGACCGCGGCATCTCACATCTCGCGGTGCTCGATCTGAAGGCCGGCACCGGCCGCGAGCTGGATCTCCCCTATGTTGAATTCTCGCATTTGACCAAAATTGATTCGCAGCACATCGCGGCAGTCGCCGGCGCTTCGAAGTCGCCTCTATCCATCGTGAACATCGATCTCGCGAACGCCGCGGTCACGACCTTGCGCACGGCCGGCAAGTTTCCCTTAAACGCCGACGCCATAGCGGTCGGCGTCCCAATCGACTTTCCGAGTGCCCGCGGACGAACCGCGCACGCCTTCTATTACGCGCCCACCAATCCTGGCTACTTAGGCAGGGCCGGTTCCTTGCCGCCGCTGTTGGCGTTCGTGCACGGCGGTCCCACCGCGCAAGTTTCGCCGGCGCTGCGCTCCGGCGTGCAGTACTGGACGAGCCGCGGTTTCGCCGTCGTGGATGTGAATTATGGGGGTAGTTCCGGATACGGCCGCGCCTATCGCCAAGAGCTGAACGGCAATTGGGGCGTGGTGGACGCCGAGGACGTGATCGCGGCGGTGCGCTTTCTCATCGACACGAAGCGCGCCGATCCCAAGCGCACCGCCATCAGCGGCGGCAGCGCGGGCGGCTACACTGTGCTGGTGGCTTTGAGCACGAGCGATGTGTTTCGCGCCGGCGCGGACCACTTCGGCGTGTCCGACATGACCGCGCTTGCGCGCGACACTCATAAATTCGAGAGCCGATATATCGATTCGCTGATCGGACCTTTACCTGCGGCGCAAGCGCTGTACGACAGTCGTTCGCCCTTGAATCACCTCGACGGATTCAAGGTCCCCCTGCTGGTCCTGCAGGGCGCAGACGACCCGGTGGTTCCGCCGAATCAATCGCAACGCATCGTCGACGCGCTGCGCGCGCGCCACGTGCCGGTCGCTTATGTGCTTTATCCGGGCGAGGGCCATGGCTTTCGCAAACCCGAGAACATCATCAATTCATTGCAGGCTGAGTTGTCGTTCTATGGGCAGGTCTTTGGTTTCAAGCCCGCGGATCAGCTGCCGCCGCTCATCATCGAAGGCTTGGCACCCGCGTCGTGAGGTACGGCACCGGGGGCGTAGGGCACGCGTCGTCCCAGCAGCCATGCCTCGATCATGCTGTTGACGATCTCGGGTGCTTCCTGCTGCACCCAATGAGAGACGTTGGGCAGGTAACGTAGCGTCAGATTGCTGACATGGTCCTCCGTGCCATAGGTCAGCTCCTTGCCGAGCGCGGCGTCGACCTCGCCCCAGATCATGAGCGTGGGCGTATCGATTCGAACGATACCTCGGCCGCGGATGCGACGCAGTCCGCGGATCAATGCCCGATAGTAGTTGAGCATGGCAGTGAGTGCGCCCGGTGCGGCTGCGGCTTCCCGGTAGACGCGCAGCACCTCGTCGGGAAAGCGGCTCTTGTCCACGGCCATGTCGCGGAACACGCGTCCGATGGCCTCGTATCCCTTACGCGCGAGTCCCCACTCTGGAATAAATGGCAACTGGAAGAAAAATACATACCAGGACTTCGCCAGTTGCCGGCGCGTGCGCCATCCCTTCTCCATCAAAGCCGGATGCGGAACATTCATGATGATGAGCTTTGATATCGGCAGCCGGCCAAACATGGCGTAGTACCACGCAATGACCGCGCCCCAATCATGTCCCACGAGCACGACATCCTTCGCGCCCGATGCCTCGATCAAGGCGGCCACGTCTTCTTCGAGGTTTTCCAATGCATAGGCCGCAACGCCCAAGGGGCGCGTGGTGCCGCCATAGCCGCGCAGGTCCGGTGCCCATACGCGATAGCCGAGCTGCGCCAGCAGGGGCAGCTGGTGTCGCCAGGAAAACGAGGACTCGGGGAAACCGTGCAGGCAGAGCGCGAGCCGATCTCCGGATCCGGCGGTCGCGACCTGGAAGTCGAGGCCGTTGGCGCGAATAGTCTGATAGCGGATGTCGTCCATGCGTGTGTAATTGCCCGGTTCTTGCTATGTTTGATGCAAATTACTAGAAACGGAGAGCAAAACCCATGAATCGTCCAATGCGCCGCCGGCGAGCCGGGCCCACGCGCGCATCGATTCTTCTGCTATCGCCCATTCTTCTGATTTCGCTTGTTTTCGCGTTGCCGGCGTTTGCGGAAGTCTACGACGTTGTGCTCGACGGCGGGCGCGTGATGGATCCTGAGACGGGCATCGATGCGATCCGCAATGTGGGCATGACGCAAGGCATGATCACGCGCATCTCCGCGGAGAAGCTTCCCGGCAAACGCGTTCTCGATGCCAAGGGCCTCGTCGTCGCGCCCGGCTTCATCGATCTGCATCAGCATGGACAGGATGCCGCGAGCAGCCGCCTGAAGGCCTTCGATGGCGTGACGACCGCCCTGGAAATGGAGATCGGCGTGCCGAGCGTTGCGGAATTCCTGCAGAAGAAGGCAGGCCGTTCGCTGATCAATTACGGCACCACTGCGAGCCACCCGGCTGCGCGCGCGCTGGCATTCGGCCAGCCCATACAAGATCCAACCATCGTTCCACCGTCGGGCCCTGCAACCAACCAACCGGCGACCCCACAGCAGCTCAATCAAATCGAAGATCGCCTGAGGCAGGAGCTCGATGCCGGCGCACTGGGCATTGGAATGGGAATCCAGTACACCCCGGGCGCGACTCGCTTCGAAGTGATCCGCATGTTCCGCCTGGCTGCATCCCGGCATGTGCCCGTGTTTACGCATGTCCGCAGTTTCGGTCTCATCGAACCGGGCTCGAGTATCGAGGCGATCAGCGAAGTCATCGGCGCCGCCGCCATCTCCGGCGCCTCCCTGCACATCGTGCACATCAACAGCAGCTGCAACAGCGTGGGCCTCGAATGCATCTCCCTGGTTGCCGGAGCGCGCGCACGCGGACTCGACATCACCACCGAGGCATATCCTTACATCGCGGGCATGACGGCGATCAACTCCGCGTTGTTCAATCCCGGCTGGAAAGAAAAACTCGGTGTGGACTACGACGCGCTGCAGCTTCCCGATACGGGCGAACGCCTGACCAAGGAACGCTTCGACACCCTGCATGCGGCTGCGGGAGATCGCACGGTGTTGCTGTTCACCAATACCCAGGAAATGGTGGACGCCGTCATTGCCGAGCCGCTCGTGATGATCGCCAGCGACGGAGCGGATGGACATCCGCGAAATGCCGGCACCTTCTCGCGCGTCCTCGCGCGCTATGTGCGCGAGCGCGGCAGCATCACGTTGATGGACGCGATTCGAAAAATGGCGCTGATGCCGGCGCAGCGGCTTGAAAAGTCGACTCAGGCGGCGAGCCGCAAGGGTCGTCTGCAAGAGGGAGCGGATGCCGATGTCGTGGTGTTCGATCCGAAAATCGTCGCCGATCGCGCGACTTACGCCGCGCCGCGCGAGCCGAGCACGGGAATGAAGTACGTGATCGTCGGCGGCACCGTTCTCATCGATCAGGGAAAACTCGTTCCCAACACGTTTCCTGGAAGGCCCCTGACGGCCGCTCAGACCGGAAAATAAAGGTAGTGATCGAGGATCAGCGCGGCAAACAGCAACATCAGATACGTGATGGAAAATCTGAATGTGCGGATGGGTAGCTCGGGCCGGACACCTCGGTTGAGCGCCACCACGAAATAAAGGAAGCGCGCGTTCAAGGCCACTGCGGCCGCCAGATAGACCAGTCCGCTCATGCGCGTGAGGAAGGGCAGCAGCGTGGTCAAGATCAGCAGGATGGTGTACAGCACGATCTGCAGGCGCGTGTAGGGAATGCCGTGAGTGACCGGCAGCATCGGAATGCCCACCTTGGCATAGTCGTCGCGCCTCGCGATTGCCAGCGCCCAAAAATGCGGCGGTGTCCAGGTAAACACGATCAAGAACAGCACCAGTGCATTCGGGTCGATGGAATTGGTCACCGCGGCCCAGCCGAGCACGGGCGGCGCAGCGCCGGCGGCGCCGCCGATCACAATGTTCTGCGGCGTGGCGCGTTTCAACCACATGGTGTACACGATGGCATAGCCGATCAGCGAGCAGAACGTCAGCACGGCAGTCAGCCCGTTGACGCCCAACCACAAGATCAACATGGACAAAAGCGCCAGCGTGATTGCGAAGGCGACCGCGTGGCTTTCTTGCATGTGGCCGGCCGGCAGCGGCCGCCGCCGCGTGCGGTTCATTTGTCCATCGATGCGCCGATCCAAAATATGATTGAAGGCAGCGGCGGAGCCGGAGGCCATGGCGATGCCGAGGGACCCCAGGATCAGGGCATTCAGCGGGATCCAGCCCGGCGAGGCGAGCACCATGCCCACGATGGCGGTAAACACGATGAGCAGGCTCACCTTGGGCTTGGTGAGCTCCAAATAATCCCGCCACCGCCCGTGTACGGCGGCGGCGATCGGCGGATTATCGGGTACGGTGGACATGCTGCAAGGGTATCACGGCGACCTCAGTGCTCCACTTAAGCAAGTGGTTCCGGCCGAAGAGGCAGTCCGGGCCGAGGAGGCGATTGCGGCCAGAGCAGGCGCAGCAAAGTCACGCTACAGACGACAAGCAGAGCGGCCCCCGCATTGTGCATCGTGGCCAAGGGCAATGGCATGCCGAAGTGCACCATGCTGATGCCGATGACGATCTGGAGCAGTACGGCGCCCACCAGCAAGCCGCCGGTCAGTTTCAAACCTCGGCTTTGGGCACGCGCGAAGCTCAGTGTGCCCACGATGATCAGAATCCCGCCCGCGAGCAGCGCGCCGATTCGATGCGTCACGTGAATGGCGATCCGTGCGGGATTCGCCAGCACGCCTCCGGTGTAGTCGATGTCCAGCCCGCGCCACAGCACGAAGGCATCTCGAAAATCCATGTGCGGCCACCAAGATTGCTGGCACGTTGGCAGATCAGGACACGCCACCGCCGCATAGTTGCTGCTGGTCCACCCGCCGAGCGAAATTTGCAGCACCAACGCCGCCAGTCCCACCAGGGCGAATTTGCGCAGGCCCAGTTCTCGTCCCGACAACGCTCGCGCTTCGGGCGTGAGCGACAGCCACCACAGAAGCCCCAAGGTCGTGAGGCCCCCCAGTAAGTGCGCCGTCACGATCAAGGGTTTCAGCAGCAGGGTGACGGTCAAGGCGCCGAGCGCACCTTGCAGACAGACGAGCACGAATAACAGCACGACGGCTAGCCGCGGCTGGCCGCGAATCTTGCGATTCCACAGCGCCCATGCCAGCAGGCTGATGATGATGATCCCCAACGTCGTGGCGAAATAACGATGGGTCATTTCGTGAATGGCCTTGGTGAAGTTGTGATCCGCCTGCGGATAGACATGTCCGTAGCAACCCGGCCAGTCGGGACACCCCAAGCCCGCATCCGTCAGACGCACCCATGCGCCCAATACGACGACGGTCGCGGCAAGCGCGGCGCCTAAGAGCGCAAGCCGGCGAAACCAAAGCAGTCGTCGTTGCGGATCCATGGTCAGCTGCTAGCCTATGGAAGACAGGCGCAGCAGACGCTTCATGTCCTCCAGCATGCCCTTGGGTCTGGCGTCGGCCTCATAGAACATCATGGCGTTACCCAACGGGTCGATCACATACACGCGGTGAGAATTTACCGCAGCGGACCGCGTCGGCAGCAGCCCAAGCAGAGGTTCGTCCGCGGGACCTGCGCGAATCGCAATCAGATCGGGATGCGCCGCGAGCAGTTCCTTCACGTCGCAGCAGTCGCTGTCGCCGATGAAAACACGCTGCACACGATTCATCTCGCGGTCGAGCGCTAGGCGCACCTGGCGCGTGTCATAGAGATGCCTGCGGCACTCATCGTCGCAGCGGCCGTGCTGCACGTACAACAGCGTCCATTTGCCCTTGAGGAATTGCGGATTGGTTTGGTCCGACTGCGCCGCGGCGCCCGGTGGTGCCGGCGGTGCTCCCGATGATGCCAGCGGCAGTACGAGTGCGGGCAGCGGCCGCGCGGGCTCGATCAACTCTCCGGCGTTCACGCGGCCGCCCGGATGCCAGAATTTCCCATAGTACAAATAAAAAGACAGTGCTAGCGGCGCAAAAAATATCAGGGCCACGCCGATCAAGACGCGACGCTGGCGCCGATCGTGTGCGCTGCGTTCAGTGGCACTGCTCGAGTTGTGTTCCGTCATTGCGCTGCGCCGCGGCGCGCAGGATCACTCTTGGCGGGCCGGAAATTGGTCACTACATAAATGACCGCCAACGCCAACGCCAGTCCAAACCATTGCACGGCGTAGCCGACGTGACGCAGGGGCGGAAGTCCCGGCGGTGCCCAGTTGCGCACATAGCCGTCGGGCTCGGCCGCGTCGAGCAGGATCAAGTCGGTGGCGGATGTCCAGTCGGGCTCTTTGAGAAGCCGCGCCAGCTCCTCGCGCGTGGGATAAGCGGCAACCACGGGAAACGGCTGCGCGAGCGGCGCCGGCACGCCCATTCGAATGCCGGGGCTGGGCAGGTTGTCGGCGCGGCCACGGATGCTCCTCGGGTCGCCGGCCACCGGAATTGCCGGTCGATCGGCGCGGCTCTTACCCAAGGGCACCCAACCCCGATTGACCAGCACCCAACCGCCGCCCTGAAGAGCGAACGGCGTGATCACGAAATAGCCGGCGCGCTCAGCGTCGACCATGTTGTCGATCAAGATTTGGCGTGTCGCATCGTAGCGCCCGCTTGCCTCGATATGGCTGTAGCGCGGAACTTTCGGTGTTTGCAGCGCGATCGGGTGCGTCGTGTCGCCGCCCGCCGCGAAGGCGGAGAACAACGCACGCTTCTCCTCGGCCCGGTGCAGCTGCCAGCGTCCCAGCGAAACAAGCAAGGCAATCAAGGCGATCGCGAGCAGCGTCGTGAAGGGCCGCGGCGCGAAAGTGCGATTCGCGAGTGTAATGGACACGATATACTGCGGGTACTGAAGGTCCTAGACGCGCCAGATGGCATTCAAATATCTCATCCTAGTGATGCTCGTGCTGATCCTGATCAGCTTGGGTAAAGCGCTGTTTCACCTGTCGAGCTCCCGCGAACAGGACGGGAAAAAAATGGTCACCGCGCTTGCCTGGCGCATTGGACTTTCGGTGGCGCTGTTCGTGCTGCTAATCGTCGCCTATTACAGCGGTTGGATCCAGCCCCTGCGTCACAGCCAGTAGACGAAGAAAAACAGTCCCAGCCATACCACGTCGACGAAGTGCCAGTACCACGCGACGGCCTCGAAGCCAAAATGCCGCTTGGGTGTGAAGTGGCCGTTCAGCACCCTGAACCAAATCACAGTCAGCATGATGGCGCCCACCGTGACATGCAGGCCGTGAAAACCGGTCAGCATGAAGAACGTGGTGCCGTAGATGCCGGTGCCGAGCTGCAGGCCCATCTCGGTGTACGCCTCGTGGTACTCCGTCGCCTGCAGGGCCACGAATGAGAAGCCCAGCAAAAAGGTCATCGCCAGGAAGATCTTGAGCCTCAAGCGGTGTCCCGTGATCAGCGCATGGTGCGCGATGGTGACCGTGACGCTGCTCGACAGCAGGATCGCGGTGTTCACCACCGGCAAACCCAAGGCCGGAACGGTCTCGAAGGTGCCGTTGGCGTGCCCGCCCACGGTGCCAGGACCATTGGTCGGCCACACGCCGCCATAGTCGTTCCACAACAGCAGCTTGGTGAAAATCTTCACGCCGTCGCCCGACAGCCACGGCACCGAAAAATTGCGTGCATAGAACAGCGCGCCGAAGAAGGCGGCGAAAAACATGACCTCGGAAAATATGAACCACATCATTCCCATGCGGAACGAGCGGTCCACTGCCATGTTGTACATGCCCTTCTGGTTCTCACCGATGACGGTGTGGAACCACAAGATGAACAGCATCGCCAGCATCAAAAAGCCCGGCAGCAGGAACCACGCCGGACCCCAGTCGTTGAGCGTGATGACGGCGCCGGACATCAGCGTGAACAGCGTCACCGATCCATAGATGGGCCATGGGCTGCCGTGGGGGATGTAGTAGTGGTTGTGATCTTCTGTGCTCACTTGCGCCATATGCAAATCTCTGATCGGTGTAACAACGATAGTTTAACGGGGTAACTCAAGGCCGTGTTGTGGATTGCGTCGTATCGTAGAACGTATAGGCCAGCGTGAGCCGGTCGACATTGGCCGGCAGCTGCGGGTCGACGATGAAGCGCACCGGCATATCGCGGCCTTCGCCGACGCCGAAATTCTGCGGCGTGAAGCAAAAGCACTCGGTCTTGTGGAAGTATTGCGCAGCACCGGCCGGAGAAATGCTGGGAACGGCCTGCGCGACGGAGGCCGCCGAGGTCAGATTCTTCGCATAGAAATCGGTCTCGTAAAGTTTCCCGGGATGGACGCGCATCGAGGCGACCTTGGGTTTGAATTCATAGCTGCCAACCGAGGCGGGCGACGCGACGAATTCGATCGTGACCTCGCGATTGGGATCGACGGCTTCCTTCACCACTGCCGGGCCGGCCTTGGCTTCGGCATTGCCGATGCCGGTAGCCCGGCAAAACACATCGTACAGCGGCACCAGCGCCCAGCCGAAGGCGAAGCTGGCCGCGGTCATGATCAGAAGGCCCAAGAGCAGCTTGCGATTGGCGCGTTTGCGATCCATCAATGATGACTGCGAAAGACCAGGAGCGCGATGAACCCGAAATAAAACGCGAGCGCCAAGGTCGCCAAGCCCAACGCCGCGTTCCTAATGCGCAGTTTTCGGACCCCTTGTGCCGAACGTGCGTCCTGGGTCGTGCTCATTCGACTTGGGGTGCCGTGGTGAAGCTGTGGTAGGGCGGCGGCGAGGACAGCGTCCACTCCAGGCCGTTGGGCCGCGCGTCGTCCCAGACCTTGGCGCTCGCCTTCTTGCCGCCGCGGATGCATTGGACGATCACGATCGCGAACAGAATCTGCGACAGTCCGAAACCGAAGCCGCCGATGGAGGACACCATGTTCCAATCGGTGAATTGCACGGCGTAGTCAGGTATGCGCCGCGGCATGCCGGCGAGCCCCAAAAAATGCTGCGGGAAGAACAGCACATTGACGAAGATCGTCGACAGCCAGAAATGCCAATGGGCCAGCTTCATGTTGTACATATGGCCGGTCCACTTCGGAATCCAGTAGTACACCGCGCCCATGATGGCGAAGATGGCGCCCGGCACCAGCACGTAGTGAAAGTGCGCGACCACGAAATAGGTTTGGTTGTATTGGAAGTCGACCGGCACGATCGCGAGCATGACGCCGGAAAATCCGCCGATGGTGAACAGGAACAGGAATGACAGCGCGAACAGCATGGGCGGTTCGAACGTCAGCGAGCCGCGCCATAACGTCGCGGTCCAGTTGAACACCTTCACGCCCGTTGGCACCGCGATCAGCATCGTGGACATCATGTAGAACAATTGCGCCGCCACCGGCATGCCGTCGACGAACATGTGGTGTCCCCACACGATGAAAGATAGAAACGCGATCGACGCAATCGCGTAGATCATCGAGGTCGCGCCGAACAGCGGCTTGCGCGCGAAGGTCGGCAGGATCTCCGAGATGATGCCGAAGGCCGGCAAAATCATGATGTACACCTCGGGATGACCGAAGAACCAGAAGATGTGCTCGAACATCACCGGATCGCCGCCGCCTGCCGCATTGAAGAAGCTGGTTTTGAAGAAATGGTCGGTCAGCAGCATGGTGACCGCGCCCGCGAGCACCGGCATCACGGCGATCAGCAAGTAGGCGGTGATCAGCCAGGACCATGCAAACAGCGGCATCTTCAGCAAATTCATGCCCGGGGCGCGCATGTTCATGATGGTGACGATGATATTGATTGCACCCATGATCGAGGAGGCGCCCATCATATGAATCGCGAAAATCAACATCGGAAACGCATCGCCGGTCTGCAATGACAGGGGCGGGTACAGCGTCCAGCCCGCCGCCGCCATGCCGCCCGGTACGAACATCGTCGATAGCAGCAAGGTGAAGGCGAAGGGCAGAAGCCAGAAGCTGAAATTATTCATGCGCGGCAGCGCCATGTCCGGCGCGCCGACCTGCAGCGGCACCATCCAATTCGCCAAGCCGACGAATGCCGGCATGACCGCGCCGAAAATCATGATCAGCGCGTGGTTGGTGGTCAGCTGATTGAAATACACCGGGTCCATGAGTTGCAGGCCGGGCTTGAAGAGCTCGGCGCGGATGAGCATGGCCATCGCGCCGCCGATGAAGAACATGATCAGGCTGAACACCAGGTACATCGTTCCGATGTCCTTGTGGTTCGTGGCAAAGATCCAGCGCTTGATGCCGGTGGCCGGCCCATCGTGGTGATCATGATCGTCGTGCGCCTGATCTGAAGGGTGCGCGGTGTTGCTCGCGTGAACATTGGCCATAGTCGGATAGCTCTCTTAAAAAATTGCTGCTTGGTTTAATTCGGCAAAGCCTGCGCGGTCGGCGGCGGTGCCCCCGGCGCGGCCGCCGGAGTGGGCGCCGCAACGGGTGCCGCGGCCGGCGCGGGCAGAGCTGCTTGCTTCGCGGCCGCTTTCTGCGTTTCCACCCATTTCTGGAACTCTTCAGGGGTCCGCACCTCGACGACGATGGGCATGAAGCCGTGGTCGCGGCCGCAAAGCGCGGCGCATTGCCCGCGGTAAATCCCTTCCTTGCCGGGATCGACCTTGAACCACAATTCGTTGACGAAACCCGGAATCGCCGCGCGCTTGGCGCCGAAATCAGGCACCCACCAGGCATGAATCACATCTTGCGAGGTCAACAGCAGCCGCACCTTGACGCCGCTGGGGATCACCAGCGGCTTGTCGACCTCCAGCAGATAATTCGGCACCGAATTTGGATCGATGCCGGAATTTACCTGCCGCGCGAAATTCGAGTCGCGGGCGAGAGTCGAGAAGAAGTCCACGCCCTCGGCCGCATCCATGTAGGAGTACTCCCATTTCCATTGGTACCCGGTCACGCGGATGGACAATTGGGAATTACGGGTATCTTCCTGTTTGAGTATGAGATCCGCGGCGGGGACCGCCATCACCACCAGGATCAATACCGGAATGATGGTCCAAATGATTTCCACCTTGGTGCTGTGGAGCATGCTGGTGTCGGCGACGGCGCCTTGCGAGTGGCGGAACTTGACCAGGGCATAAATCATCGCGCCGAACACGACGATCGCGATGCCGACGCAGATCCAAAAAACCTCCATGTGCAGGCCGTACATGTCGCGGGCCAGGTCGGTCACGCCGGTCGGCAAGTTGTAGCCATTCGAGGTATTGGCGCTGGCGTTGGCAGCCAACCCTAAAGCGGCTAGGCAAAGCGCTCCCGCCGAAATCAAACGCGGCTGAGAAGTGCTCTGATCGATGCCTGTGATAACTCTCATCTAAACGGGTCCCCTATTTCGCTAACAAGCGGCGGTGATTCGTTCACGCCGCCGACCAATCTACCCAAACGTTCCGCCAATAAACGGCGATCCTCCTCGGTAAGGAAACTGCCGATCTCGTACGCCCGTCCGTGGCTCTCGATCGTCAGCCGGCTGGTACCGAGGCGCCGGGGCGGACTGCGAAGTCTAACCTTCGCCCAATGCCTCGCAAACTCCTGTTTTGCCTCGCCGTGGCGCGATCGGGTCACCAGCCTGATCCAGGAATCGGTAATGAGCACCGTCTGGGTGTAATTCCGGCGCCGCATGCTGGCGTGCAAGGCTATCCCAAGGGCCAACATCTCTAAAGCCCAAAACAGCAAAACCGGCCAAAATCCCTGGAGGACGAAAATCAGCGCAAAGCTCAAGGAAAACAGGCAAGTAGCCGTGAAGAAAAGTCTGGCGCCCGAGGCCGTGAGCGAACAATTTGGCGCCAATTCGATGCGCTGTTCCATGCCCGGCAGGATAACTTAACGACGCTGGCGCGGGGATCGGCGAGCGCCCTATTCGTCCCCCGGCTTAAATTGTCCTCAGGCTTAAATTTCCGGCGCCTTATCCGCCGGCACTCGCGCTCGGGCGCGCAATTCCCGCTTGATTTCTTCCAAGGACACGCTTGTCCCTTCCTGGGGATCGCGCCGCGCCCCGGGAATCCCAGTGTCGGCGGGAACCCACGCATGCGCGAACACTACTTCGTAGGTGGCCGGCAGCCTGCCGTCCTCTCGGAAGTGCTCGTACGCTGCTTGCATCGCAGCGAACTGGCGCGGGCTGGTGAGGCCCTTCGCGCGACCTGCCGTGGCATTGTGCGCGCCGGTCGCTTTCAGGTCCGCGGCCACACCGCGAACATCCAGGTAACGCAGCGTAAAGCGCTCGACGTCAAGTACGGGCGCTGCAAAGCCATGGCGCACCAGCGCATCGCCCAAGTCATGCATGTCGATGAATTGATGAACGTGGCTGCGAGCGTCGACCTGACTCCAAGAGCTGCGCAATTCGCGCAGGGTGTCGGGGCCAAAGGCGCTGAAACTCAGCAGGCCGGAAGGCTTCAGGACCCGGCGAAACTCTGCGAACACCGCGTCCGGGTCGCACCATTGCAGCATCAAGTTGCTCACAATCAAATCAACGCTGCCGTCCGCGAGCGGCAATCGCCCCGCATCCCCGCAGACACGCCCGAACGGCCGCAGCCATAATTGCTGCCTGCCCGCCACCTTCAACATCTGCCGCGAGGAGTCGAGTGCCACCACCAGCGCTTTGGAGTAGCGGCGTTTGAGCGCGCGGCTGCCGTGGCCGGTACCCGCACCCGCGTCCAGCACCACGCGTGGCACGAGCGTCACCAGGCGCAGTCGCTCCAGGAGATTTTCTCGAACCTCGGCGTGCAGGACCGCGGCGCCATCATAGGTCTCGGCCGCACGATCGAAGGCGCGTCGCACCCTTCCGGGTTCGAGGGCGTAAGCGCCGATGTCATCGCTCATAAGCGATTACGATGCCACAGATGCTTCCTCGCCGTGCGTTCCGGCCATGACGCCCTGTGCTGCGGCCGCGGCGCCATGTGCTGCGACGGCGGCGCCATGCGGTTCGGCCACGATTTTCAGGCGCCTGAACAGCCGCAGATCATGCTCGGTATCCGGGTTTCCGGTGGTGAGAAGTTTCTCGCCGTAAAAAATCGAATTCGCACCGGCCATGAAACACAGGGCCTGTAGTTCATCGCTCATCTCAGCTCGGCCCGCCGACAGGCGCACGTGGCTTGCGGGCATGAGAATGCGCGCCACGGCAATCATGCGCACGAAGTCAAAGGGATCGAGGGCGGCGGAGTCCGCCAGCGGAGTTCCCGCAACGCGCACCAATTGATTGATGGGCACGCTTTGGGGATGCTCGGGCAAGGTTGCCAGCGTATGCAGCAGCTCGATGCGATCCTGCGGCTTCTCCCCCATGCCGACGATGCCGCCGCAGCAAACGTTGATGCCGGCATCACGCACCGCCTGCAGAGTGTCCAACCGATCTTGATAGGTGCGGGTGCTGATGATTTCTGCGTAGTAGCGGGACGAGGTGTCCAGATTGTGATTATAAAAGTCCAAGCCGGCGTTCTTGAGTTCGACGGCTTGCCCTTGGGTCAACATGCCGAGTGTGGCGCACGTTTCCAGTCCCAAGGATTTCACCTCGCGGATCATGGCGACGACCTTGCGCAGGTCCTTAGGTTTGGGCGACCGGTAGGCAGCCCCCATGCAAAAGCGGGTCGCGCCGGAATCGCGTGCGGCGCGGGCACGAGCGGCAACGTCCTCGAGTTCCAGTAACTCCGAGGCTTCAAGTCCGGTATCGAATCGGACGCTCTGCGGGCAATAGGCGCAGTCCTCCGGACAGGCGCCGGTCTTGATGCTGAGGAGCGTACTGATCTGGACCGTGTTCGGCGCCTGAAACCGGCGATGAACATGCTGCGCCTTGAATACTAAGTCCATGAAAGGTAAATCAAAAAGTTCGCTCACCTCGGCGAGCGTCCAATCGTTGCGTAAGTACACCGGCACCTCCTGTTTGGGCCAGTATTCGAGGGTGCGCGCTTGTAGTCAACCAGGACTCTCAATCTTGGTTTACTAATGCCGGCGCAAGGCGGGCGCTAGAATTGCTGAGTCCTTAAAAGACCCGGCCTTAAAAGAAGCAAGAATGATTCAGCCCCACCTCAACGAATCTCCGCGGCTCGACCGCGCTGACGGCGGCTGGCTGCAGTACGCGGTCTTAGGTAAAGGCGATCCGGTGGTGTTCATTCATGGTTTTGGCCTGGATTCCGGCATGTGGGATCCGCAGTGGATGCCATTCGCCGCGCGGTACCGCGCGATTCGATATGACCTCCGCGGTTACGGCGGCTCGAGTCTGCCTGACGGACCCTATTCCCACGTGAAAGACCTGTTGGCATTGATCGACCACCTGGGCGCTCGCCCGGTGCACTTGGTCGGGCTGTCTTTGGGCGGTCGAGTGGCGTTGCGCGTTGCCGCCCAGGCACCAGAGGCAGTCCGATCCCTGACCCTGGCGGATGCGGCGATGGACGGACATGTTTGGAGCGGCGATTGGCTGCAGCGCTGGCGCAAGATGACCGAGGCCGCAAAACAAGGCGATCTTCGCGTTGCCAGGCAATTATGGCAGGAGCATGTTTTGTTCGAGCCTGCGCACCGTCGTCCCGAGGTGGCTCTCGCGCTGAAGCTGATGATCGATCGGTATTCGGGTTGGCACTTGGGCCATCCGGATCCGGGCATTTCTCCCGATCTGCCTGTCGCAAAGACCTTGCCGCGGATTTCAATTCCAACCTTGGTGATGGTGGGTGAACACGATCTACCGGATTTCCAGGCGATCGCACAGCGCTTGGCGGCGGAGATGCCCAATGCCGCGCTGCGCGTTATCGCCGGGTCAGGACACATGAGCAACATGGAAGCGCCGGCGGTGTTCAACGAACTCCTGCTGGAGCACCTGCAACGCAACTAGGGTTACGGCGCCCCTGCCGCCAACGGGCCGCCCGCGCACGGGGCTTCAGCGGGCGAACTGATACTCCAGCGCCAGTCCGATGAACACGGACATGCCGAAATAATTGTTGTTGAGGAACGCGCGGAAGCAGGCGTCCCGATCCCGGTCGCGAATCAGCCAAAGCTGATAAATGAAAAACAGCGCGCCCGCGACCAGGCCGGCATTGTACCAGCCGTCCGCGCGAATGGTTTTGCCGACCAGGTACAGCGTCAGCAGCGTCATGACCTGCAGCACGGCGATAATGTGGCGATCCGAATCGCCGAACAAAATGGCTGTCGAACGCACGCCGATCCGGATGTCGTCGTTGCGATCCACCATGGCGTACATGGTGTCGTACACCGTTACCCACAACACATTGGCGAGCAGCAGCAACCAAGCGACGCGCGGCACCGATTCGATTTGCGCGGCGAACGCCATCGGAATTCCCGCACCGAAAGCCAACCCCAAATACATCTGTGGTACGGACAGGAAGCGCTTCACGAAGGGGTAGGTGACCGCGATGAACGCGCCCGCGACCGCCCAGAGCAACGTCAGGCGATTCAACTGCAACGCCAGTATCAGCGCCGCGAGCGACAGGAGCGCGAACAGCACCAACGCTTCCAGAGCCGACAGGCGCCCGGCCGCCAGCGGCCGGTCCTTGGTGCGCTCGACATGCGGATCGAAGCTGCGGTCGGCGTAGTCATTGATGGCGCAGCCCGCCGAACGCATGAGTACGGTTCCCACCACGAAAATGATGAAGATCAGCGGCTTCGGCTGGCCGCGGCTGCCGATCCATACGGCCCACAGCGTCGGCCAAAGCAGCAGATAGATGCCGATTGGGCGATCGAGGCGCATGAGACGGATGTAGTCATGGACGGTGCCGAGAATCTTCGGCAGCTCGTCCGTGGTCCAGGGGTGAAAGCGAATGCGAAAGGCATACCATCGCAGCCGCGCCATGATCATCTGGATCAGTTCATCGCCGTTGCGTGGCAGTGGCACTTTAAGGGACGCGGCCCATGGCGGGCAGGAATAATTCTTGAGTCAACAACGGCGCGCCGCGCAATGCGATGCGAGCGCGGCGCGCCCACAGTCCCGCGGGCTTGATCTCGGCGTCCCGCAACGCCCGCGCGGTCACGGCTTCTTCCGTCGGCAGCCATGCGTACTCGTACGCGCTGCGCTCGACGCTGGACAGGACCGTCAAGGTTTCTCCCAGTGCCGAATCTCCGAGTTCTGCGAGCCAGGGATGCAGGCACAGGGTCGAGTCGGGGACAATGGTTTGCCCGAACACCCAAACACTGTGACCGCAGCACATTTCGACATCCCGAAACAGACCGGCGTTGTCCTCGGTTCGCAGCGCGGCTTTATGCGATGCGCTCAGGAGTCCGGTCCATTGATCCACGAGCTGCAACGCGAAGCGTTCGCCGCAGGCTTCTCGAAGGCGTTGCGTAAGGAGTCCCTTGCCGATGAGCCAGGGGCGCAATTGCGCGTCCATGGACATTTGACCCAGGCGTTCCTGGGGTTGCCACTGAATGGATTCGATCGGACGTGCACTGCCTCGAGTCATCCGCGCGATTCTACCCCACGCGGCCGTATTGCTCTGCTAGTCCCACCCATCGCCGGATCAGCGGCGCGGCATGCGCAGGATAGTCGCGCAGCAGGGACTCGGCAGCGATCTGCACACGCGGCAACAAATCCGCGTCGCGTAATAAATCGGCAACACGCATCTGCGCCAGTCCCGTCTGCCGGGTTCCGAGGAGTTCGCCCGGTCCGCGCAATTCCAAATCGCGTCTTGCCACTTCGAACCCATCGTTGGTGTCGCGCATCACGCCAAGCCGCTCGCGCGCCATGGACGATAAAGGCCCCCGATACATCAACAGGCAGGAGCTGGCGTATTGACCGCGGCCGACGCGGCCGCGCAGCTGATGCAGCTGCGCCAACCCCAGGCGCTCGGCGTTTTCAATCACCATGAGCGTTGCGTTCGGGACATCGACGCCCACTTCGATCACCGTGGTGGCCACCAGCAGTTGGATCTGTGCGTCCTTGAAGCGGCGCATCGTGCCCTCCTTGGCTTGCGGCGGCATGCGCCCATGGACCAATCCGACCTTGAGTTCCGGCAGCGCTGCGGCCAGTGCGGCGGCCGTCTCCTCCGCTGCCTGGAATGGCATCTCTTCCGATTCGTCGATGAGCGGGCACACCCAGTAGGCTTGCCGGCCTTCGAGGCAAGCGGTGCGAATCCGCTGCACCACTTCGTCGCGCCGCGTTTCGGCGAGCACGACGGTTTTGACGGGTGTGCGACCGGGCGGCAGTTCATCGATGACGGATACGTCGAGATCGGCGTAGGCCGTCATGGCAAGGGTGCGGGGAATGGGCGTCGCCGTCATGATGAGCTGATGCGGCTGATGGCCGTCCGCCGCCCCTTTTTCGCGCAAGCTGAGGCGTTGATGCACGCCGAAGCGGTGCTGCTCGTCGACCACGACCAAAGCCAGGGAGTTGAACTCCACGCTTTCCTGAAACAACGCATGTGTGCCGATGACGATGGCCGCATGCCCCAGGCGAATCCCCTCGAGCACGGTGTTACGCGCCTTGCCTGTCAGGCGTCCGCTCAGCAAGGCAACCGCGATGCCGAGCGGCTCGAACCAACGGCGGAAGTTCTGCGCATGCTGATCGGCGAGCAGTTCGGTCGGTGCCATCAGCGCAACCTGCCGGCCCGTTTCAATGGCCTGCGTCGCGGCCAATGCCGCCACCAAGGTCTTGCCGCAGCCCACATCGCCTTGCACCAGGCGCAGCATCGGCTTAGGTTGCTGCAAATCGCCTTCGATTTCCCCCAGCACGCGCCGCTGCGCAGCCGTCATGCGGTACGGCAGCGCGGCCACGAAGTTGGCCTTCAGGTCCCCCGCCGAGTTCAACGGCCAGCCGGGATCGCTCTGAATGCGCCGGCGCAGCAGCTTGAGGGACAATTGGTGCGCCAACAATTCCTCGAATGCCAACCGGCGCTGCGCCGGATGGCGATAACTCATCAATAAGTCCACCGGCGCGTCGGTGGGCGGGCGATGCACATACAGCAATGCATCGCGCAGCGAGGGCAGGCGCGAGTCGGCCAACAGCCTGGGCGGCAGCCAATCCATGGGATCTTGAGCGCCGGTCTGATCCAGCGCCAGTTTGACCAGCAGGCGCAGCCGTCCCTGGGTCACGCCTTCCGTCATGGGATAGATCGGCGTGAGATGTTCTTCCGGCGGCTGGGGCGCGTTCGGATCCACGCGCCGATATTCCGGATGAACGAACTCCAGTCCCTTCGGCCCCCGGCGTGCCTCGCCGAAACAACGCACGCGGGAGCCGCGCGACAGGCCTTGTTGCTGCTGCGCCGTGAAATAAAAGAAACGCAACGTCAAGAAACCCGATCCATCGGCGATCCTGCAGAGCATTTGCCGGCGGCCGCGAAACGCGACTTCCGTCAGCAGCACCTCACCTTCCACGGAGGCGCGCTGCCCGGGCCGCAGCTCGCCCAGGGGAACGATGCGCGTGCGGTCCTCATAGCGGAGCGGCAAAAGAAACAACAGATCCTGGGTTGTCTCGACCCCCAGGGTGCGCAGGCGCGTGGCGAGCGAGTCGCCGACGCCGCGCAATACCGTGACCGGCTTTAAGTCGATCACAGGGCGACGATGCACTCCACTTCGAATTGCGCACCGCGCGGCAGCGAGGCGACCCCGACCGCGGCGCGCGCCGGATACGGCTCGCGAAAGTACTCGGCCATGATCTTATTGACGAGCGCGAAATGCGACAGGTCGGTCATGAAAATGTTCGCCTTGACCACATCATCGAGCGTGGCACCGCTGGCGAGGACGATTGCCTTTAAGTTTTCGAACGCCTGCCGCACTTGAGCCTCCATGTCGCCCTTCACCAACTCCTTGGTCTTGGGATCCGTCGGGATCTGGCCCGAGACCCAAATGGTATTGCCCACTCTGGTCGCCTGCGAGTAAGTGCCGATGGCGCCGGGCGCATTGGTCGTCGAAATGATTTGTTTGCTCATAGCCTCTGAAGTCTCAAGGATAGGTGGTCTTTAGGAAAATTCGGAAGGTTAATTTTTAAGCCAAGCTGCGAGTTTAAGCCAGGGTGCGCGATACGCGCTGCACGTCCGGCATGCGCCGCACGGTGCGAATGACGCGCGCCAGGTGTTTTCGATCGCGGACCTGGACCTGGAATTTCAAGGACGATGAGTTCACGTCGCGTTCTTCCAACGACACTTGATCGATATTGGTTTCGGTGCCCGCAATGCTCGAAGCCACCGCCGCCAGCACGCCCACCTTGTTGTTGATTTCCAATTGAATCTCGGAACTAAACAACCGGCCGCGCGTCGATTCCCACGCCACCGAGAGCCACTTGTCGGGTTGCTTGCGGTACTCCGCGAGATTACCGCAGTTCTGCCGATGAATCATGACGCCGCGGCCCGCGCTCAAGTAAGCCATGATGGGATCGTTGGGGATGGGAAAGCAGCAGCGCGCGTAAGTGACCAACAGGCCCTCGGTTCCCGCGATCATGAGCGGCCCGCCGCCGTGCTGGCTGCCGCCATGCTCGCCGTTGACTTGCGCCGGTTGCAAGCGCCGCGCAACCAGCGGCGCCAGCCTTTCTCCCAATCCTATTTTTTCGTACAGCTCATCGGCGTCGCGTAAATTGAGTTCCTTGACCACCGCATCAATATCCGCCGCGGGAATCTTCTTCAAGCTCAGCGAAAATTCCTCGAGCGCCAATCCCAGCAGCCGGCGGCCCAGTTCCAAGGCGTCGCCTTTCTTGAGATTCTTCAAGTACTGGCGGACGGCGGCGCGTGCTTTTGCGGTGACCAAAAAGCTGGACCACGACGGGTTCGGCTTGGCGCCCTTTGCCGTAATGATCTCCACGGTTTGTCCGTTGCGTAACGGCGTGCGCAGGGGCACCAAGCGCCGGTCGACCTTCGCCGCGACGCAGCGATTGCCGACATCGGTGTGGATCGCGTAGGCAAAGTCCACGGTGGTGGCGCCGGTCGGCAGGCGCAGAATCTTGCCCTTCGGCGTGAACACGTAAACCTTGTCCGGAAACAAGTCGACCTTGACGCTCTCGAGAAACTCTTCCGAGCTCCCCCCTTCTTGGATTTGCACCAGGCTCGCGAGCCACTCGCGCGCCCGGTCATGCTCCACGCCGCCGAAAGTGTCGCCGCCGGATTTGTACTTCCAGTGTGCCGCGATCCCCGACTCCGCCACGCGATGCATCTGTTCGGAGCGGATCTGCACCTCGATGGGAACGCCGTTCGGCCCGAACAGGGTGGTGTGCAGGGACTGATAGCCGTTGACCCGCGGAATGGCGATGTAATCCTTGAAGCGTCCCGGCATGGGCTTGTAGACGCTGTGCACCAGTCCCAGCACGCGATAGCACACATCCGCGCTCTCGACGATGATGCGAAAGCCGTACACATCGACCATTTCATTGAGCGAGATCTTCTTGTTCTGCATTTTCTTGTAAATGCTGTACAAGTGCTTTTCGCGCCCCTCCACGGCGCCTTCGATGGCGGCTTTCTTCAGCGCACCGGTGAAGGTATCCGCGATTTTCTTGATGAATTCCTTCTGGTTGCCTCGCGCGCGTTTCAATTCCCGTTCGAGAACCTTGTAGCGATAGGGGTAGAGCGCGCGAAAGCCTAAATCCTCGAGCTCCAACTTGACCGCGTACAGTCCCAGGCGCTCGGCGATCGGCGCGTAGATCTCCAAAGTCTCTCGCGCAGAACGCCGGCGCTTGACCGGCGGCATGACGCCCAAGGTGCGCATGTTGTGCATGCGATCGGCGAGTTTGACCATGATGACGCGGATGTCGCGCACCATCGCCAGGAGCATTTTGCGGAAGCTCTCGGCCTGGGCTTCTTGCCGGTTCTTGAACTGGATCTGGTCCAGCTTGCTGACGCCGTCGACGAGCTCGGCGACCACCTGTCCGAAAATGGACGCGATCTCCGCCTTGGCCGTGGGCGTATCTTCGATGACATCGTGCAAGATCGCCGCCACCAACGTGTCGGCATCGAGACGCAGGTCCGCGAGAATGTCGGCCACCGCCACCGGGTGGGTAATGTAGGGCTCGCCCGAGACCCGCTTCTGTCCCTGGTGCTTTTCGGCGCCGAAATCGTAGGCTTCGCGCACCCGCTCGACTTGGGCGGGCGATAGATAGGCTTCGAGCTTGTCTAAGAGCTGACTGATCCCGGTGGAGCGTCTTCCACCAGGCAGGAAACCAAGTATGGAAGACGCATAGTCCATCGTCGCTCTTGAAGGGGCCGGCTGTAGCTAGTCCCCAAGCCCGAGTTGCGGAGCACGGAAATCCGACGGCATGTCGAGCTCGCTCACCGGCGGCTGTGCCGGCTCTTCGGGCTCTTCCAACATTTCCAGCGTGATATTTCCGGCAGCGATCTCGCGAAGCGCTACCACGGTCGGTTTATCGTTTTCCCATTCAACGGTCGCCTCGGCGCCGTTAGCCAGGCGGCGGGCACGCTTCGCGGCCAACAACACCAGGTTGAAAAGGTTGGGTTCATTCTGAAGGCAGTCTTCGACTGTGATACGCGCCATGCTTGAGGTTCTTCCAATGGAGGGAATCGAAATCATAGCAGAAACGGCGCCCCCCTCGCCAGCCGAGAAGGTGCCGTTGCGTGGCGAAAACGCGGTTATTTCGGCACTATTTCTGCGCGATTACGGGGCGATTCCGGCGCTTTTGCTCAAGGATCAACCAGCCGCGCCGTCAATTGCACCACTTCGGGACGCGCGGCTCCCAAGTGGCCGCCGCGGTTCTCGACAATGGCTTGCAGGTCTTCAATCGCTCGCTCGAAGCGATCGTTGATGACGACGTAGTCGAATTCGCGCCAATGGCTCAAGTCCTCGGCCGCATCCCGCAAGCGCCGCTGAATGACCTCATCGGAGTCCGTGCTGCGCCCTTTGAGACGCTGCTCCAGCGCCTCACGCGACGGCGGGAGAATGAAAATGCTCACCGCCTCCGGAATTCTCAGGCGGACCTGGCGGGCGCCCTGCCAGTCGATCTCCAGCAACAACTGCTCGCCGTTCGACAAGGCCTCCTGCACGGTGCGCACGCCGGTGCCGTAGCAGTTGTCGAAAACCTGCGCGTGCTCCAGAAATTCGTGATTCGCGATCATTTCTTGAAAGCGTTCCTGGCTCACGAAGTGATAGTCGCGACCGGGAATTTCGTTGGGTCGCGCGCGCCGCGTGGTGTAGGACACCGAAAACTGAATGCGCGGCTCCCGCTCCATCAGCGCCTTCACCAGGCTGGTCTTGCCGGCGCCGGACGGTGCGGCAACTACGTAAAGGCGTCCTGGTGGCATTGATCTATTCGATGTTCTGCACTTGCTCGCGCATTTGCTCGATCAGCACTTTCATATCCACCGCGGCGCGGGTGGTCTCGATGTCCTGGGACTTGGATGACAGCGTATTGGCTTCGCGATTGAGTTCCTGCATGAGGAAATCCAGCCGCCGGCCGGCGGGTTCCTTGCCGCCAAAGGTCTTGCGAACTTCGGTGACATGGCCGCGCAGGCGATCGATCTCTTCGTCGACGTCGAGCCGCTGCGCCAATATGGCGAGTTCTTGTTCGAGGCGGTCTTGGTCGACATCGCTGACCAGCTGCGCGATGCGATCGAGCAGCTTTGCGCGCATCCGGGCGCGGATCTCCGGCAACCGGTCCGTAACCCTGGCGGAGAACTCCAGCAAGCCGGCGCAGCGCTGCTCCAATGCGTCGCGCAGCCGGCCTCCCTCGCTGTCGCGGGAGCGGCCCAAGTCCGAGAGTGCTTCACCGAGCAAGGCGTGGGCGGCCGCGATCATGGGCGCGGTGTCGCGCGCGCCGTCGCGCATCACCCCGGGCCAGCGCAGCAGGTCCAGCACATCGATCCGCGCCGCTACGCCCGCCTGCGCGGCAATCTGCTGCGCTCGCAGCGTGAGACTTGCCAGCAGTTCGGCGTCGACCTCGAGCGCGCCGGCGACCACGGCGGGCCGAAAATGCAGTGAACATTCGACCTTGCCCCGGCGGACGGCGGCGGCGACCGCGGCTCGAAAATCCGCTTCGGCCGAACGGAATTCCTCCGGCAAGCGACAGCCCAGTTCGAGAAATCGGTGATTGACGGTCTTGAGTTCCCAGGCCAGCAGGCCCCATGGGAACTGCCGCTCGCGTCTGGCAAAGCCGGTCATGCTACGAATCATGGGGGTCGTCGCTAAAATCGGCCATAATCGGTGGTTCGCAAGCTTAGCAGACGAGGAGCAGGCATTGCAGATCGAAACCGCGGACGTGAGCCTCATCGGGCACCGCGAAGAAAATCAAGACCGAGTCGCGATTGCGGCCGCAGAACAGGCCGTGCTCTTGGTGGTGATCGACGGCATGGGCGGCCATGCGGACGGCGCACGCGCGGCGGAAACGGCCTTATCGACCATGCTCGAGGCGTTTTGGCAGAACCCCCATCCAATTTTCGATCCCATGTCGTTTTTGCATCTGGCCTTGGGCAAAGCGCACGAAGAAGTCGTGAAGCTCGGCTCGGCCTTGAGCGCGGAGGCGCGTCCTCGCGCGACTTGCGCGGTATGCCTGGTGCAGGATTCCGCGGCCTATTGGGCTCATGTCGGCGACAGCCGCATTTATCAATTGCGCCAGACGCAGGTGCTGGAGCGAACGCGCGATCACAGTCATGTTGAAGTGCTGTTGCGCGAAGGCCTGATCACGGAGGCCGAAGTGCACGGCCACCCGATGCGCAACTATGTCGAATGCTGCCTCGGCGGCGATGCAGCCTTGCCGGAAATGACCATTTCGTCGCGGCGCAAATTGAAGTCCGGCGATGTACTGCTGTTGTGCACGGACGGATTGTGGGCCAATTTGAAGGATCAGGATTTCGTGCGCTTTGCGCAGAGCAACACCAAGCCGTTGCGCGATTCGCTCAACGATTTGGGAACGCAGGCCGTCGAGGCATCCGCGCCGTATAGCGACAACACGAGCGCCGCCGCGCTTCGCTGGAAGGCGGCGTGAGCATACGGCCCAGTGGACGCGCCGCGAATCAATTGCGCGAATTGAAATTCGAACGCGGCTACACGCAGCACGCGGAGGGCTCGGTGCTGGTGAGTTTCGGCTCAACGCGCGTTCTTTGCACTGCCAGCATTGAAGACTCGGTGCCCGGATTCCTGCGCGGCACGAGCCAAGGTTGGGTGACCGCCGAATACGGCATGTTGCCGCGCGCCACCCATACTCGCTCCGCGCGCGAGGCGGCGCGCGGCAAGCAAAGCGGCCGCACGCAAGAAATTCAGCGCCTGATCGGCCGGGCGTTGCGGGCCGTGGTCGATTTGAAGGGCTTGGGCGAACGCACCGTGACCATCGACTGCGATGTGCTGCAAGCCGACGGCGGAACGCGCACCGCTGCGATCACCGGCGGCTTCGTGGCACTGGCGGACGCCATCGACACCCTGCTCAAGAAACGCGCCCTTGCCGCGAACCCTTTGCATGGCCAGGTCGCCGCCGTGTCCGTGGGCATCTATCGCGGCACGCCGGTGCTTGATCTCGACTATGCCGAAGACTCGAACGCTGAAACCGACATGAATGTGGTGATGAACAGCGGCGGTGGATTTGTCGAGGTCCAGGGCACCGCGGAAGGACATGCGTTTCGGCGCCATGAACTCGACCAGTTGTTGGATCTTGCCGCCCATGGCATTGCGCAGTTGCATGCCGCACAACTCAGCGCCCGCGCCCCGGGGAATGCTCAGACCGGCGCCTAGGCGGTTGGTCATCGCCACGGCGAATGCGGGCAAGCTGCGCGAATTTCGTTCCCTGCTCGCCGGCTTGCCGTTCGAATTGACCAGCTCGGGGGAATTGGGCCTTTCCTCACCCGAGGAAACGGGTGCGAGTTTCCTGGCCAACGCCCTGCTCAAGGCGCGCCATGCCGCGAACTTAAGCGGATCGGCGGCAGTCGCGGACGACTCAGGACTCGAAGTCGATGCGCTCGCGGGCGCGCCGGGCATTTATTCGGCCCGCTATGCAGGATCGGATGCAGACGATGCGGCCAACAACGCGAAGCTGATGAGCGCGCTTGCAGGCGTGGCGCCGGAGCGGCGGCGGGCGCGCTACCGGTGCGCGCTGGTATTCGTCGAAAGCGCCGAGGATGGGGCGCCGGTGGTTGCGGAAGCTGATTGGGAAGGATTGATTTTGGATGCGCCGCGAGGCGGCGGCGGTTTTGGCTATGATCCTTATTTTTGGCTGCCGGACCTCAACAAAACGGCGGCCGAATTGCCGGCAGCGGAAAAAAATCGCTTGAGCCATCGCGGCAAGGCGATGCGGGCGCTGTGCGAGCAATTGAGCTCACGCTTACGGACCGCATGATCGAGCAATCACTAGCCCTGTATGTGCACATGCCCTGGTGCGTGCGCAAATGCCCCTATTGCGATTTCAATTCTCACCAGTTGAAGTCGGGTCAGCCCGATGCCGCGTATATCGATGCCTTGATCCTGGATTTTGAGGCCGAATTGCCGCGCCTCGAGGGGCGCCGGATCGATACGGTGTTTTTTGGCGGCGGCACGCCCAGCCTGTTCGCTCCCTCCGAATTCACTCGCCTGCTCAAGGCACTCAAAACGCGGATTGCTTTCGCCGACGATGCTGAAATCACGCTGGAGGCGAACCCCGGGACGATTGAGCGCGGCAAATTCGCAGGCTATGCCGAGGCCGGCATCAATCGGGTCTCCCTGGGCGCGCAGAGTTTCGACACAGGGACGCTCAAGGCATTGGGCCGCATACACTCGGCCGACGACACGCACCGAGCGGTTGAGGAACTCCGGTGCGCGAAACTCGATAACTTCAATCTCGACCTCATGTACGCGCTGCCGCAGCAGACACGTGAGCAAGCAGCGAGCGACGTGAAGATCGCGTGCTCGCTCCAGCCTGCGCATATTTCCTATTACCAACTCACGCTCGAGCCCGGCACGGTGTTTCACTCCCGGCCGCCGCCGGTGCCGGACGAAGAAGCGGCCTGGGATATACAGCTTGCGGGTCAGAAGCTCCTGGCGGATTCCGGCTACGCGCAATACGAAGTGTCGGCCTACGCCAAGCCGGGAGCGCAATGCCGGCACAACCTTAACTATTGGCTGTTCGGCGACTACGTCGGGATCGGTGCCGGCGCTCACGGCAAGGTGAGTTTGGAATTGCCGCAGAAGATCTTGCGCACCGTCAAGGCGAAGCAACCTCGGGACTATCAGGCGGCGATCGGCCGCGCGGCGCTTGGCGCGGGCGACAGCAGTTACATCGCCGCGGCGGACCTGCCATTTGAGTTCATGCTGAACGCGCTGCGCCTAAATGATGGATTTAGCAGCGATTGCTACCTCGCGCGAACCGGACTTGAGCTGCGGCACCTCGATGCGAAAATGAGCCGCGCGCGTGATCGGGGACTGCTCGAACCGAGGGCGAATAGGTGGCGTCCGACCGAGCTTGGACGGCGCTTCCTCAATGATCTTCAGCTAAGTTTCCTCGCTTAGGCTTATACACATCGGCCGCGGGGTCTCGCACAAAGTGAGACCTACAGCACATTGCATCTGCAGTAGGTCAGATGCGTCTTGTAACTTATTGAATTATAAAGGCAAAGTAGCCTGTCTATTTTTTGATCAAATCAACAATTATGCGAATTTGCGCCGAATGAGTCGCCTGAGGAGGATGCCATCCACAGACTTATCCACAGTTATTGTGGACAAATATGTGCAATTGAAAGCCCTTGTCGCCGAACTGCACTGGGCATATCATGCGCGGCCCTGTTTTTGGCCTTGATTCCTTGAGATCTCGCCAGCAAATAAGGGGTCCAAGGCGTGGCGATGCCGCTTCTCTCGAGGAAAGCGCTTCGATTCTGCCGCAACTGCTATACGAGGTTCTCATGAAAGCCGGCATCCATCCCGAATACAAACAGATCACCGTCACGTGTACCTGCGGAAACACTTTCGAGACGCGTTCAACCATCGGTCATGACTTGCAGGTTGAAGTGTGTTCGAACTGCCATCCGTTTTACACGGGCAAGCAGAAAATTGTGGATACCGGTGGCCGCGTCGACAAGTTCCGCAAGAAGTACGCGACCGCGCCCGCAAAACCTGCGACCGCGGCAAAACCCTAGCCGCCGGCACACTTTGCTCAAAGCGGGCTAGTTCACTCGCGCGCGCGGCGATCACGCCGCGCATCTTCGAACAGTACAAAAGCGAACCCACTCGCGAACTCGCGACGAGGTTCTCGCTTCGGCGACGTATGCGCTTGATTCCGATGTACGGCCGTGCAAGGCTGCGGCCTGAAACAATCGAAACACAGCCGTCGGACACAGCGAATGAGCACGAAATACGAACTCAAGAACCTCACGACCGGAAAGACGAGCCTGCTGAATGCCATCTCCGGGACGATCGGACCTGATGTGCTCGACATTTCGAATCTGACCAAGGAACAGGGCGTCTTCACCTTCGATCCGGGTTTCATGGCCACGGCCAGTACCGAAAGCAAAATCACTTATATAGACGGCGACGCGGGCGTGCTCTTGTACCGCGGCTATCCGGTGGAGCAGCTGGCGGAGAAGTCCAGCTTTCTTGAAGTCGCCACGCTGCTCATCAACGGCACGCTACCGACCAAGGCTGAGCTCGACGCGTTCACCGATTCGATCATGCGGCACACCATGGTCAACGAGCAATTGCTCGGGTTTTTCCGCGGTTTCCACCACGACGCGCATCCGATGGCGATGGTATCCGCGGTGGTGGCATCGATGGCCGCGTTCTACCACGACACCACGCACATCGGCGATCCGCGGCATCGGGAAATCTTTGCGCATCGGATTATCGCGAAACTGCCGACGATCGCAGCCGCGGCGTACAAGCACACGCTCGGGCAACCGTTCATTTATCCGCGCAACGATCTGCGCTACTGCGCGAACATGCTCAACATGTTCTTCGCGGTTCCCTGCGAACCCTATGAGATCGATCCGGTCGCAGCCGAAGCGCTGGATCTTTTGTTCATCTTGCACGCCGACCATGAACAGAACGCCAGCACCTCCACGGTGCGCCTCGCCGGCAGCACCGGCGCGAATCCATACGCCGCCATTTCCGCCGGTGTGTCCGCCTTGTGGGGGCCGGCGCACGGCGGCGCGAATGAAGCCGTGCTCGACATGCTGGACAGCATCGGTTCGGTGGCGAACATCGACAAATTCCTGGCCAGGGTGAAGGACAAGAACGACAGCGTGCGGCTCATGGGATTTGGCCACCGCGTGTACAAGAACTTCGATCCGCGCGCCAAGATCATCCGCAACATGTGTTATCGCGTGCTGGAGAAAATGGGCAAGGGCAACAACCCGATGTTCGACCTGTCGCTCAAGTTGGAGGAAATCGCGCTGAAAGACGACTATTTCGTGTCGCGCAAGCTCTACCCCAATGTCGATTTTTATTCCGGCATCATTTACAGCGCGCTGGGAATCCCGCGCTCTATGTTTACCGTCATGTTCGCGATCGCGCGCACAGCCGGGTGGGTGGCGCATTGGTGCGAAATGGTCTCCGATCCGCACATGAGAATCGGCCGACCGCGCCAGCTTTATACGGGTCCCACCAAACGAGACTACCAGCCGATTGAAAAGCGCTAGGTCGTGCGGGCTTTACATTTGGCTTTGAAATGCACGCCGCTCTTGGTTCTGGCCGGAAGCGTGATCGCGGCGGCGCACGATGCGCCTGGCCCGGCGCAGACACCTGCAGAGACACCGGCACAGACACCTGCAGAGACACCGGCACAGACACCTGCAGAGACACCGGCACAGACATCTGCGCAGGTCCCCGCCGCATTGGGTCCCGAAAAGAATCTTTGCGCCGCGCGGGCGGATCCCGTTGCGGTCGGCAGCGTGCAGTGGAATGGTTGGGGCCGCGATCTTTCCAATACGCGTTACCAACCGGAACCTGCGATTCGCGCCATGGACGTGCCGAAACTTAGCTTGAAGTGGGCCTTTGGGTTTCAGGGCGGCGCCGAATTCGGTCAGCCGACCATGGTTGACGGCCGACTATTCGTGACCGGCTCGTCGGGCCGCATCTACGCGCTGGATGCCAAAAGCGGCTGCACCTATTGGACCTATGACGCGCCCGCCGGCAGCCGCACGGCCGTTTCGATCGGCGAACTGGGCCAGGCGAAGCGGGTGGCGATACCACGCAAGCTAAAGCGCACGTTGGCGCATTTGGATGTCATCAAGGCGCCGAGCGCCGCATTTTTCGGCGACGACACCGGCACGGTGTATGCGCTCGATGCGCAGAAGGGCACGCTGCTGTGGAAGACGCGCGTCGACACGCACCCAACGGCGCGCATCATCGGCGCCCCCACCTTGTACCAGGACCGGCTGTATGTCGCGGTGGGATCGAACGAGGACAAGAATTCCGCGAATCCCAACTACAGCTGCTGCACCTTTCGAGGCAGTATCTCCTCCATCGACATCGCCAGCGGCCGGGTCCTCTGGAAGAGCTATACCGTGCTCGAGGAGCCGCAACCCACGCGCAAGACCAGCGCGGGCGTGCAGGATTGGGGACCGGCAGGCGCCGCCATTGCCTCCTCACCCACCATCGATCCCAAGCGCGGCGTGCTCTACGTGGGCACCGGTCCATCCACGACCGGCGTCGAACAATCCCTCACCGACGCCGTGGCCTCTTTCGCCTTGAGCGACGGCAAGCTGCGCTGGGTAAAACAGCTCAATGTGACGGGCCAACCCGCTGCCGGGGCTTTTACCAGTCCACCGGTTTTGCGGACCTTGGCCAGCGGCAATGAGGTCATTTTAGCGGGACAGATATCGGGCGTGGTCTATGGACTCGATCCCGACCATGGCGGCGAGATCCTGTGGCAGAACCGGCTGGGTGCGGATGGTGACGGTGGCGGGGTGGCTTGGGGCACCGCGGTCGATCACCGCAGTTTGTTTGTCGCCGTTTCCGGTTCCTTGGCGCAACCCGGCAATGCCGCCGGCAGCCTCTGGGCGCTCGATCCCAAGACCGGCATCGCGCGCTGGCATACGAAGGCCCCGGCGCCGGCCTGTTCCTGGACGGAGGGTTCTTGTTCACACGGACAATCGCAAGCCGTCACGGTGATGCCGGGTGGTGTCTTTTCCGGATCAATGGACGGGCATCTGCGTGCTTATTCGACCATCGACGGTAAAATTCTGTGGGATTTCGATACGGCGAAGGCATTTCAAACGCAAAACGGTGTCCGCGCCGCCGGTGGTCCGTTGGACTACGGCGGCGCGACCATAGTGAATGGCAGCGTTTACATCAATTCGGGCAATACGCTGCTGGCATTTTCTGTCGACGGTAAATAGAACGCAGCGAAAAAGGACGCAATAAATCTACATGGCAAGTTATACGCGAATGATCTGGTTGGCGGCCGGCGCCTTGTTTACGGGCGCTGCGTTCTCCGCGACGCGCGCAACCGATCAAGCTGAAGCGCCGGCTCTGGAAAACTCGGTGGTCAAGATCTTCTCGACCATGCGCTATCCGGATCCTTTCAAGCCCTGGTCCAAGCAGGCGCCGAGCGAAGCCACCGCCTCGGGGGTGGTCATCGAGGGCAGGCGCATCCTGACCAACGCGCATGCCGTTCTGTACGCCAGCCAGGTACAGATTCAGGCGAATGCGGCGGGCGACAAGCTGTCGGCGTCCGTGCTCGCCATTGCCCCCGGCATCGACCTGGCGGTGTTGCAGCTCGATGATCCGAGTTTCTTCGACACCCATCCGCCGGTGGCGCGCGCCAGCAAGCTGCCGCAAATCAAAGATCCCGTGCTCGCCTACGGCTTTCCGACCGGCGGTTCATCGCTGTCGATCACCAAGGGCATCGTGTCGCGCATTGAGTTCGCGACTTACAACTATCCGGTATCGGGCCTGCGCATTCAGATCGATGCGGCCATCAATCCCGGCAACAGCGGCGGTCCGGCCATCGCCGGTGACAAAATGATCGGCCTCGCGTTCAGCCGGCTGGGCGGCGACAGCCAGAACATCGGCTACATCATTCCGAACGAGGAAGTGGATCTATTCCTGAAGGACATCGCCGGCGGCCATTATGTGGGCAAGGCCAGCATGCACGACGACCTGCAGACTTTGGAGAATCCGGCGCTGCGCGAATACCTGAAGCTGGACAAGGGCGTGGAAGGCATGGTGGTGCATCGCCCCGACAAATCCGATGCCGCGTATCCGCTCAAGGAATGGGATGTGATCTCGCGGATCGGCGACACGCCCATCGACAACCAGGGCATGGTCAAGATCGACAAGGATTTGCGGGTGAGTTTCGGCTACATGATTCAGAAGGTGGCGAAGGACGGCAAGTTGCCGCTCACCCTGGTGCGCGCGGGCAAGCCGCTGAAGGTCGAGCTTCCGGTATCCGCCGAGTATCCGACGCTGGTGTCTGATCTGCACGGCGAATATCCGTCCTACTTCGTTTATGGACCGATGGTCTTTTCGCGCGCGACGCGGCAATTCTTGAATGCGTTCGAAAACAACGCCAACTTGCTGCGGGTTTTGGCTTACGTGAAGAGTCCGCTGATTACCCGGGCCTTCGATCCTCCCAGCGACGATCTGCAGGAACTGGTGATCATTTCTTCGCCGTTCTTTCCGCACAAACTCGCGAACGGCTATTCGAACCCGGCCGGTTCGGTGGTGTATTCCGTGAACGGTACTCCGGTGAAGAGCCTCAAGCACCTGGTGGCGCTGCTGCGGGACCTCAAGGATCCTTTCGTCACTCTCGAGTTCGGTGCCAAGGGCGGAGAAGCATTGGTTTTCTCGCGCGCAGCGCTGATCGCAGCGACGGACGACATTCTCACCGACAACGGCGTGCGGGCGCAGGGCTCGCCTGACATGCTGGCGGTGTGGCAGTCGAAGTCGGCCCTGTGATTTTGATCGGTTCGTGAGTGCTCGCTAGGGAGGGTGAGAAGAATCTAGGCACGAAGGCAGCAGTGCCTAGATTCTTCTCACACTTCCTGACGGGAACTCGTGCCGATCAATATCACATGCCGGCGACAGCACTGTGGGATTGAGCATTCATCTGAACGGCCTGGGGGTATAGGAAGCTTCAAGGCCCCGCGCTCTTCCGGGCCTTGAAGCTTCGTATGCCCCCGGCCATCCGCACCGCTCAATTTCACAGTGACGAAGTACTAGTTCGCGTCGACCAGTTCCGATACTTCGCGCGTGTCGGCGCGCTTCATGGGTCGTCCGTCGACCGGCGAATAGGGGGATTGACGGATGCCGTCGATCGGAAACACTGTCGCATCGACCGTGCGGCCGTTGGCCTCGAAGCGCAACGCCGGATAGTTCACGCTGCGCTCCGCGTCCATCTTGACGCGCCGCTCATAGAACTCATGCGGCACGCCGATCTCCAGAAGGCGGATCGCGACGGACTCGGACGCATCGGCAAACAAGTGCAAATTGATGTCGCTGTAATTTGTCGCCGTTCCGGTGAGCACGGATCCCACGAGGCGCGGTTGAAATTCCGCCAAAATGCGCATGGTGTCGAGCGCGATGCGCCGCTGTTCCCTCAGGGTGTGATCGTGGGTGTCGCGTCCGAAGAGGCGCTGATGGGCGCGCAGCGCGTCCTCGATCTCGACGTTTTTTGGCAGCACCGAGACATCGTTGACGCCGAGACGATCGGCCGCTTTGCGCTTAGCCTGCAGAAAATCCTCGATGCCGTGCTCGGCCATGATCCGCGCGGCCTCTTGCGCGAGAGCGCGGCGTAGATCTTCGGCACGCTGCGAAAACTTCTTAGGCATCGGCAATCTCAGGCGTCGGCATTAGTCGCTAAGAATGGGCATCAATCACTAGGCTCGGCATCAGTCACTAGAATATCGGTTTATCGGCTTCCGGGTTGTTCGGGTTCTGGCCTTCGTATAGCTCGGCCTTGGGCAGATTCCCCTCGATGAATTTTTCCATGATGCCGTTGGGGTCATCGGAACTCGCGAGCAATCCGGTCTTGGGCGAAATACGCACGCTGACGATCCCGTCGGGAATGGGCACGCCGTGCCGGGCCGTGCCCTCCAAAGCCTGTTTCATGAAATAGGTCCAGGTCGGGACTGAGACGCGCGAACCCTGCTCGCCCTCGCCCAGGGTGCGGTCCTGATCGAATCCGGTCCAGACCGTGGTGACGATGTCGCCGTTGAAGCCATTGAACCAGGCGTCGTGGAATTCGCTCGTCGTGCCGGTCTTGCCGGCGATGTCGTCGCGATTGAGCGTCCGGGCGCGTTGGCCCGTGCCGCGTTTGATCACGTCGGCCATCATGTCGGCGAGCAGATAAGCTATCTGCGGCTGAAGCACCAGAGGTGCCAGATTCTTCACAGGAATCAAGGTCTTACCATCGTGCGGAGCTTCATCCAAGAAGGCGGTACGGCCGCCGCCGGCCGCGCTTCGCGGCCCTGGCGCATCGCTGCTGCGACCGCATTGCGCGCAGGCGATCGCAGGGTTCGCTTCTTGTAGCACCTTGCCGTTCGCATCCTCGATGCGATCGATGTAGTACGAGCTGACCTTGAAGCCACCGTTGGCGAAGGTCGAGTAGCCGATGGCCACCTGCAGCGGGCTCAGTTCAGCCGTTCCCAAGGCGAGCGTCAGGTCGTCCGGCAGCTGCGATTTATCGAAGCCGAAACGAGTCACGTAGTCACGGGCGTACTGGACGCCGATCGCGCGCATCAAGCGTACCGACACCAAATTTCGGGAATGCACCAGCGCGTCGCGCAGACGGACAGGTCCATAAAACAGTCCCGTGTCCTCGTGCGGGCGCCATGCCTGTTCCTTGCCTTCCTCGTCGATGACCACCGGGGCATCCAACACCACGCTGGCGGGCGTAAACCCCTTCTCGAAGGCGGCGGCATAAATGAAGGGCTTGAAACCTGAACCGGGCTGGCGCCGGGCTTGGGTGACCCGATTGAATTTGCTCTGGAAGAAATCAAATCCGCCTACCAGGGCCACGATCGCGCCATTCTTGGGATCGACCGATACCAGTGCACTTTGGGCCTCAGGGACCTGCACAAACACCAGCGATTCGGGCGTGCGACCCACCGTGTAGATGACGTCGCCGCGGCTGAAGACTTCCGAGGCTTGCGCCGGCGCACGGTCGACCTTCTCTTCGGGCAGCTGACGCCGAGCCCACACCAGCCTTTCCCAAGGCAGCGTGACGACGCCCAGGTCCTTCACGTAGATCTTCGCGCTCCTGGCTTCGACCTGCTGCACGATGGCCGGCTTCAGGCCCCCGATGACGGGGAATTCCTCTAGCTGCGCGTCGAGCTGGGCCGGCGTAACGAGCTTCGACATGTCGACCTTGACGCTCGCCCCGCGGTAGCCGTGGCGCATGTCGTATTCCAGCAGACCGGTTCGCAGCGCCACGGTAGCTGCCGCCTGCAGACGTGAATCCAAGGTGGTGTAGACCTTGTAGCCGGCCGTGTAGACCGCGTCCCCGTACTTGTTCTGCATGTCGTTGCGCACCATTTCCGCCAAATAGGGCGCGTCGACTTCGATGGAGGCGCCGTGCAGGCGTGACTCCATGGGGCTGGCCTTGGCCTGGTCGTACTCCGTCTGGCTGATGTAGCCGAGTTCCAGCATACGGCCCAGCACATGGGCGCGCTGCTGCTTGGCTGCTTCTGGGTTGGCCACGGGATTTCTGGTTGACGGCGCGGTCGGAAGCCCGGCCAGTGTGGCCATTTCGCCGACGGTGAGTTGGTCCAGACCCTTCCCGAAATAGACCTCGGCGGCGGCGCCGACCCCATAGGCCCGCTGGCCCAGGAAAATCTTATTGACGTAGAGGGAGAAGATTTCCTCTTTGGTGAATTCGGCCTCCATGAGCAGAGAAATATAGATTTCGCTCATTTTCCGCTTCAGGTCGCGGCGCGGGGTCAGGAACATGTCCCGCGACACCTGCATGGTGATGGTGCTGGCGCCCTGGCGGATGCCCCCGGCCCGTAAATCAGCCACCGCCGCGCGCAAAATACCCTGGAAATCCACGCCATGATGCCGGAAGAACCGGTCGTCTTCGGTCGCCAGGAAGGCCTGTATCAGCTTCGGGGGCAACTGGTCGTAACGCACCGGAATGCGGCGCTGCTCCCCGATGGACTGGATCAACTTGCCGTCCCGCGTATAGATCCGCAGCGGGACCTGCAGCTGGACCTCCCGAAGGCTGGCCACGTCCGGCAGGGCGGGCCTCAAGTAGACATAAGCACAGACATTGGCGAAGACGATTAACGCTATTAAGCCAACTAAAACTGCACAAATGCGCGAGATGAGAACTAGATAACGTTTGGGCACAGAAAACCGTTCTAACTTATTGCGTCGGCGGACATGGGCAGCATATTACCGCCGGTTACATGGGCATACTCATCGAAAGATGAGGACGCAAAGCCACCGATCCTTCGAGGTTAGACAACCAAAGGACAGCGGGGTTGCCAGACCAGGATTAACCAAACGCCTAAGGCAACCCCTAGGCCATGAGGTCTGAATGGATGAGTCGACGCCTCTTAAGGATGCACGAAACAGCCGTACGTCTCACTTTGCCGACTTGGGGGGCCCAGGCGGTCATTACCGTGAGTGGCTTCACGTTCCATTTAACAGTTTCTTGCTAAGTTTGCTTGTCATAGCTAATCTCATGCACGCGTTTCGACCTACAAGGTATTGAGCAAAAAGGGAAAAAATTTGTGTGGTCGTTAGGTAAAAGATATCGTCC